>Ga0335083_10001258_pt1 | contig 35424 bp, 28 predicted proteins | sample Lox_Sample_42_FD_206716 | JGI IMG/M metagenome (GOLD analysis project Ga0335083, IMG submission 206716) | Soil microbial communities from Loxahatchee National Wildlife Refuge, Florida, United States - Lox_Sample_4.2 | ecosystem: Environmental > Terrestrial > Soil > Wetlands | place: USA...
GGCAGCCGTGCTCGAATGGCTGGCGACGAACAGCGCCTTCATCACCGCCTCCGCCGCCGACCGTGCCGCGGGCCTGGCCCGCTGCCGCGACGCGATGGCCGGCCATGCCGTAGCCGGGACAAGGCAGAACGGCGTCGCCGAGGGTGAACCGGTGATCGACATGCCGATGCGGTCGTGGTGCTGGCGTGCAGAGCATCGCTGATGGCACGCGCCGCAGGCCGGCGCTGAGTTCGCTCACGTCACCGCTAGGTGATGGTCAATACTCTTCGCTGCGGGGCCACCCGGTCATTGCAACCCATAACATTTCACTGTGGCAACGGACTTCGGGGGAGCGGGCGGTCAGCCGCGGCATGGTGCCCAGCCGCTGTCGCCGGAGCCGGAGCAGCCGCACGATCCAGTCGCCGCGGCCAGCCACCGCCGCGTGAGGTTCCTCGCCTGGACCGCGCTCGCGCTTGGCCTGCTCGGCCTGGCCGGGTCGATCCCTGCCGTGATGAACCAGGCGATGCCGCGGAAGTTCTCCGCCGCACAGCGGCAGCAGATCACCGACTGGGAGTACGCCAAGCGCTGGCGCGGGCTCCAGGCGGGCGCGATCTTTCCCGGCTCGGTCGGCTACTCGCCTCCTGCGGCCCTCGATGCCGGCGGCTCGCTGACGCTCGGCGCGCGGCGGATCGGCATCGCCAGGGAGGCGACCTGCGCGGCGGCCGCCGATCCCGCGGCCGCCAGGATCCTCGACGGGGACGGGTGCGCGACCCTGCTGCGGGCCACCTACGCGGACCGGACGGACAGCTACGTGCTCACCGTGGGCGTCGCCGTGCTGCCGAGCACGGCCCAGGCGGCGGCCGCCGCGCAGGCGCTGAACAGCGCCCCCGCCTCCCACGGCCTCGGGCCCACGGTGCGCGCCGTGCCGTTCAAGAACACCCCGGCCGCCGCGTTCAGCGGTAGCCGGCGCCAGTTGTCCGGCATCGTCGACGCCGGCACGTACGTGGTGCTGTACACCGTGGGATACGCCGACACCCGGCCGCGCGAGCAGGTCGCGGAGGACAACTACGCCGACGGTGAGATGACGAGCGCCGGATGGGGCGTCGCGCACGCGGTGCTCTCGGTGCTCGCGGCGCCGGTGCCGTCGCCGCACTGCCCGGGGACGCCCGGATGCTGAGGGGTATGCGCCGGCGCGCGCTGCTGAGCGCCGGAGCGGCGGTGACGCTCGGCCTGCTGCCCGCCCTGCTCCCCGCGACCGCCGCGGTCGCCGACTCGGTCAGCGACCAGCAGCAGTGGGTCTTCCAGATGATGAACGTCCAGGACGCCTGGAACACCACGAGGGGTTCTGGCGTCATCGTCGCGGTGCTCGACAGCGGCGTGGACGGGAACGTCAGCGACCTGTCCGGCAATGTGATCGACGGCAACGGCAGCGACGCCATCGACTACACCGGGCTGAGCACCTCGCCGGACAGCCCCGACTGGGGTGAGCACGGGACCTGGATGGCGTCCATCATCGCCGGGCACGGCCACGACAACGGCGCCGACGGGATCACCGGCGTGGCGCCTGAGGCAAAGATCCTTTCCATCCGGGTGATACCGGATATGCAAGACCCCGGCTACAGCACGTACGACAACGAGCACGAGGCGAAGATCCAGCGCGAGCTTGCCGAGGGTATACGGACAGCCGTCAAGGATCACGCCAAGGTGATCAGCATGTCGATCGGCTACTCGGCGCCGAGCGCCGAGGTGCGCAACGCGATCCAGTTCGCCTACTCCAGCGGCGTGGTCCTCGTCGCGTCATCAGGTAACTCGGGCGACAACGACACGCAGCACTCCCGCACCCACACCCTGGCGCCGGTGTCGTTCCCCGCCGAGTACCCCGGTGTGATCAGCGTCGGCGCCGTCACGAGCGAGGGCGTGCCGACCTCATTTTCCAGCGGCAACCTTTCTGTCAAGGTCGCCGCCCCGGGCAAGAAGGTTCCCGCGCAGGGCAGGAGCGGCCAGTACTACACGGTCGACGGGACCAGCCCGGCGTGTGCGCTGGTGGCCGGCGTGGCCGCGCTTATCAAGGCCGCGTACCCGACGATCTCCCCGGCGCTGCTGACCGACGCGCTCACGTCCACCGCGAAACATCCGGCGGGTGGCTACGACGTGCTCACCGGGTTCGGCATCGTGAACGCCGGCGACGCGCTCACCAGGGCGGGCCAGCTGATGAAGGAGCACCCGGAGAAGTCGCAGGTGCCCCTGACCGCCCACTTCGGCGGCGGCACGGCGGCCCAGCCCGCGGCCCCTGTCGGGCCGCGCGGCGCGGGCGGGCTGATCGGCTACCTGGTCCTGCTGGCGGTGTCTGGCCTCGCCGTGCTCTGCGGCGGCGTCGTGCTGCTGCTGAGCCGGCGGGCAAGAGCGATGACCGGACTGCAGCAGTGACGGCGCCAGAGGAAGAGGACGAGGCCGAGGGGCGGGCCATCGACGACTACTCCTCCCGTGTCCTTGATGTCGTGGACGCTATTCCGCCCGGCCAGGTCATGTCCTACGGCGACATCGCCGAGTACATCGGCGACGGCGGCCCGCGCCAGGTCGGCCGGGTGCTCGCCCGCTACGGCGGCGCCACCGCCTGGTGGCGGGTGATCCACGCGGACGGCACTCCGGCGCCCGGTCACGACTCGGCGGCGCTCACTCACTACCAGGCCGAGGGGACGCCGCTGCGGTCGGACGCGCGGCCCGTCCGTGTTGACATGCGCCGCGCGCGCTGGCGAGGCAACCGCTGAATCAGCGGCCGGAATGTCGGCGGCACGTGGTGAAATCGAGTCCTGATGAACGCTTACCGACTCGTCCGCGAGCAGGCCCCCGCCACCGCGGCGCCGGCGCTCGACGAGGCGCAGCAGCGGGTGGTCGACCACAAGGGCGGACCGCTCCTGGTGCTTGCCGGGCCGGGCACGGGCAAGACCACGACGATCGTCGCGGCGGTCGCGGAGCGCATCGAGCGGCGAGGCATCGATCCCGGCCGCATCCTGGTGCTCACCTTCAGCAGGAAGGCCGCGGGCGAGCTGCGCGACCGCATCGCCGCCAGGCTAGGCCGCACCACCTCGGAGCCGCTCGCGCTCACCTTCCACAGCTACGCCTACGCGCTGGTCCGCAGGGAGTTCGTGCTGCGCGGAGACCCGCCGCCGCGGCTGCTTTCCGCGCCGGAGCAGCTGCTCGAGATCCGCCGGATGCTGCGCGGCGAGGCCGTGGACGGCGGCGCCGGCTGGCCGGAGCGGCTGCGGCCCGCCCTCGGCACCAGGGGATTCGCCGAGGAGCTGCGCGATGTGCTGATGCGCGCGGCCGAGCGCGGGCTCGACGGCAAGGCGCTGCGCCAGCTCGGCCGCGTCTCCGGGCGGGACGACTGGGTGGCGGCCGGCGCGTTCCTGGACCGGTACGCCGCGCGCTTCGACCTGGCGCCGGTGCCCGCCTATGACTACGCGGAGATCGTCAGGATCGCCGCCCGCCTGCTGGCCAGGCAGTCCACCCGGCAGCGGGAGCGTGACGCCTACGACGCGGTGTTCGTCGACGAGTACCAGGACTGCGACCCGGCCCAGGAGGCGCTGCTGCGGGCGCTGGCCGGGGACGGCAGGGACCTGGTGGCGGTCGGCGACCCTGACCAGTCGATCTACGCCTTCCGCGGCGCGGACATGCGCGTGCTCACCAGCTTTCCCGGCCGGTTCCGCGGCCCGGACGGCGCCCCGGCCCCGGTGATCGCGCTGCGCGGCTGCCGCCGCAGCGGCCGGGTGCTGCTCGCCGCGTCGCGCCGGGTGGCGCGCCGGCTCCCCGCCGTGCCCGGTGCGCAGGATGTAGCCGCGCACCGCGACCTGGCGCCCGTCGGCAGCACCCCGGCCGGGGCCGTCAGGATCTGCGTCGCCGACACGCAGGCACAGGAGGCCGCGGTCGTCGCGGACACGCTGCGCCGCGCGCACCTGGCCGACGGGGTGCCGTGGGGGCGGATGGCGGTACTCGTCCGCTCCGCGCAGCGGCAGGGCGGCACGCTGTGCCGGGCGCTGACCGCCGCGGGGGTGCCGGTCACGGTGGCAGGCGACGAGCTGCCGCTGCCCGACGAGCCGGGCGTGCGGCCGCTGCTCACGCTGCTGCGCTGCGCGATTGCGCCTGGCCGCCTCGATGAGGAGACCGCGGCCGAGCTGCTCACCGGGCCGCTCGGCCAGACCGACAGCCTCGGCCTGCGCAAGCTGCGGCGCGCACTCGACGGGGTGCCGCTGCGCGAGGCGCTGACCGACCCGCGCGCACTGCACGCGATCCGCGACAGGATCGCGGCGCCTGCCCGCCGGGTCGGATCGATTCTTGACGTCGCGAAGCGCCGGCTGGCGGACGGCGCGAGCGCCGAGGACGTCCTGTGGGCGGTCTGGGACGCGTCGGGACTCGCCGCCGCGTGGGCGGAACGGGCCGAGCGAGACCCGGCCGCCGACCGCGACCTGGACGCGATGCTCGCCCTGTTCGACGCCGCCGCCAGGTTCACCGACGACCTGCCGCCGGGCAATCCCCGGCTGTTCCTCGACAGCCTCGCCGGCCAGGAGATCGCGGGCGACACGCTGGCCGAGCACGCGCTCCGCGACGACTGCGTGCGAGTGCTCACCGCCCACCGGGCCAAGGGCCTCGAATGGGATGTGGTTGTCGTCGCCGGGGTGCAGGAGGAGGTCTGGCCGGACCTGCGGCTGCGCGGCTCGCTGCTCGGCGCGGACGAGCTCGCCGAGGCGGTCGGCACGCCCGGCACGCCAAACGCGGCAACGACCACTGTCGCCGGCGGCGCGCCGCCCGCCGTCGCGTCCGCCGCGCTCGCGGCCCGGCTGCTGGCGGAGGAGCGCCGCCTGTTCTACGTCGCCTGCACCCGCGCGCGGCGGCTGCTCGTGGTGACCGCGTCCGGCGGCGACGACCAGGACAAGCGCCCGTCGCGGTTCCTTGCCGAGCTGGCGGGCGATGACACGGAGATTGAGTCGGCGAGCGCCGCGACCAGGTGGCTGTCGCTGCCTGCACTGGTCGCCGACCTGCGGCGGACGGCGGCAGATCAGGCGAGACCGATGCCGCTGCGGCGGGCCGCCGCGGGCCAGCTCGCCCGGCTGGCCGAGGCGGGGGTGCGCGGCGCCGACCCTGACGACTGGTATGCGCTGACCGGGCTGTCCGATGCCTCCGCCATCGTGGACGCGGGCGAGCGGGTCAGGCTGTCGCCGTCGCATGTGGAGACCTTCACCCGGTGCGGGCTGCGCTGGCTGCTTGAGTCCGCGGTGGGCGCGGGCCGCCCCGACGTGCTGCGGCATCTCGGCACCGTCATCCACGCGGCCGCGCAGCTCATCGCCGACGGCGCCACCGAGCAGCAGGTCGCGGGCCGGATCGACGAGATCTGGCATCATCTGGACTTCGGCAGCGTCTGGTACGGGACACGGCAGCGTGCGCTGGCCGAGCGGATGGTCCGCAAGTTCCTCGACTGGCACACGGCCAACCCGCGGGAGCTGCTCGCGACCGAGGAGGCGCTCCGGGTGCAGGTGGGCCTGGTGGAGATCACCGGGCGGGTGGACCGGCTCGAGCGCGACGAAGAGGGACGCGGCGTCGTGGTGGACCTGAAGACCGGCTCGACCTCGCCGCGCGAGGACGACCTGGGCCGTCACGCGCAGCTCGGCGTCTACCAGCTCGCCGTGCTGCTCGGCGCCTTCGAGCGGCTCGGCGTCACGGAGCCGGGCGGCGCGGAGCTGGTCCAGGTCGGCAAGGCGGGCCTGACCGCGCGGGCGCGGGTGCAGCGGCAGCCCGCCCTGTCCGAGGATCCGGATCCCGGCTGGGCGGAGGGTCTTGTCGACGCCGTGGCCCAGGGCATGACCGGCCCGGTGTACCGGGCGCGGGTCAACCCCGGGTGCCGCACCTGCCCGGTGTCCTCCTGCTGCCCGGTCAGCCCCGACGGCGGCGCGGTCACCGGGTGACGATCACCAGGTAGCGCTCGCCGGTGCGCCCGCCCGCAAGGTGACCTGCAGGTTTCCTGACGGTACATTGGACGGGCAGGAGGTAACCATCCGTGGATTACGTGACAAGCCGGCCGCCGGCGTCGAAGGATGACCGGCACGCCTGGGCAGAGCCAGGGGTGGAGGACCTCGGCGGCGGCCTTTACCGGATTCCGCTGCCGCTTGACGGCGACGCGCTGACCGCGGTCAACGTCTACGCCATCACCAGCGAGCACGGTGTGGACCTGATCGACGCGGGCATGGCGCTGGACCGGGCGCGGGAGCGGCTGACCGAGGCGCTCGGCCAGCTCGGCTATGGCCTGCCCGACATCAGGAACTTCTTCATCACGCACATCCACCAGGACCACTACACCCTCGCGGTGCAGCTGCGGACCACGCTGCGCGGCCTGATCACGCTCGGCGAGGCGGAGCGTGCCAACATGGACGCGATCAGGAACGTGGCGGCGGGCACGGAAGAGGTCGGCTTCATCGAGATGCTCGGCCGGATGGGCGCGTCCGAGCTGGCCGGCATGGTCCGCACCGTGGTGGGCCCGCGCATCGCCAACCCGCAGCCGAAGCTCGAGTGGAAAGACCCCGACCGCTGGCTCACCGACGGCGCGGTGCTCGACCTGCACGGCAGGAGGCTGCGCGCGATCCACACGCCGGGCCACACCACCGGCCATGTCGTGTTCCACGACGACGCGGCGGGCCTGCTGTTCGCCGGCGACCACATCCTGCCGCACATCACCCCGTCGATCGGCTTCCAGCCGGTAATCACCAGGGTGGCGCTCGACCAGTACCTCGGCTCGCTGCGGCTGATGCTCACCCTGCCCGACGCGCGGCTGCTGCCCGCGCACGGCCCGGTCCAGGACTCGGCGCACGGCAGGGTCGCCCAGCTGCTCGAGCACCACGAGACCCGGCTCGCGCAGACGCTCGAGGCGGCGTCGGGCGGCCCGGTCACCGCGTTCGAGGCGGCCGGCGCGCTGCCGTGGACCCGCAGGCAGCGCAAGCTCACCGAGCTCGACACGATGAACCAGCTGCTGGCGACCGGCGAGACCGCGGCGCACCTGGAGGTCCTGGTCATCCGCGGCCAGCTGGTCAGGGAGACGACCGATGGCATCGACAGCTACCGCCTGCCGCCGGCGGCGCCAGCACAGGACTGAGCGCCCTCTCCGCGTCGGCTGAGCCCGTCTCGCGGCCGCCGGTCACCGCCGCCCGCCCTTCCGCCGATCCGGAACGGTTGCGGCTTACTCTCCTCCCTCCGATTACCGCCGGGGCGCGGCCGCCGCCCGGGCCTGGTACCCGATCGGCAGGTGCAGCCCGGGTTATGGCCAACGCGGTTTATTCGCTTCGCGCGACGGGCCCCGGACGCTAGCGTTGTTTCTCAATGGGAGTGGCGGACGTGACCTGACTGCGGCTTGATTTCAGTAGACCGGAGGTAGGCAGCGGAATGACTTGTCATCTCGTCGCGCTCCGCTTCGATGCGAACGACCCGCTGGCGCTCGCGCGATTCTGGGCCGCAGTGCTGGGCTGGGAAATGGCCGGCGGCACGCCGGACGGCGGCGTGGCGCTGCTGCCGGGCGATGACACCGGATTCCGGTTCCTGTTCGTCCCGGTTACGCGGCAAAAGACAGCGCCGAACGAGATGCACTTCCATCTGACGTCCACGTCCCTGGAGGACCAGCAGCAGACGGTGGCCAAGGCGCTCGGACTCGGCGCCCGGCCCATCAACATCGGCCAGCGTCCTGAGGAGGGACATATTGTGCTGGCAGACCCAGAAGGCAACGAGTTCTGCGTCATTGAGCCGGGCAACAACTTCCTCGCCGGCTGCGGATTTCTCGGGGAGCTGGCGTGCGACGGTTCGCAGCGGGCCGGGTACTTCTGGAGCGACGCGCTGGGCTGGCCGCTGGTCTGGGATCAGGACCAGGAGACTTCGATTCGCTCGCCGCGCGGCGGTCCGAAGATCAGCTGGGGAGGTCCGCCGCTGATGCCGAAGACCGGGGAAACCCGCCTGCATTTCGACCTCGCCCCACCCCCCGGCGGTGATCAGCGAGCGGAGGTTGACCGGCTCGTCTCTCTCGGGGCGACGCGCGCCAACACCGGCCAGGGAGAGGTTAGCCGGGTGGTCATGGCCGATCCCGATGGCCATGAGTTCTGTGTCTTGACCCCGCGATAGCGCGAACTTACCGGAGCAGCCGCCGAACCACCCCTCGCTCCGGGCGAGCAGGGACCGCGCCGAATGTCGGCGGTTTCTGCTGGAATGGAGGCGTGGACAGGTACACGCCCGGCCAGCTGGCTCGGCTGCTGCGGCTGCCAGAGCCGACGCCGGAGCAGGCCGCCGCCATCGGCGCGCCGCTCGGGCCGCTGGCCATCGTGGCCGGCGCCGGCTCGGGCAAGAGCGAGACGATGGCCGCGCGGCTCGTCTGGCTGGTGGCCAACGGCCTGGTCCGCCCGGAGCGAGTACTCGGACTCACCTTCACCAGGAAGGCGGCGGCCGAGCTTGCCGACCGGGTCCGCGCCCGCCTCGACGCGCTGCGCCGGGCGGGCCTGGCAGGCGACCCGGACGGCGACGAGACGGGCCCGTGGGCGGGCGACCCGGTGATCGGCACGTATCACGCCTACGCGGGCCGCCTGGTCAGCGATCACGCGCTGCGCGAGGGGCTTGAGCCGTCGATGCGGCTGATCACGCCGGCGCTGTCCTGGCAGCTCGCCGCGTCGATCGTGGCCGCCTATGACGGGCCGATGGACGAGGTGGCCTGGACGCCGCAGACGGTGACCGCGGCCGTGCTCGAGCTCTCCGGCGACCTGGCGGAGCACCTGCGGTCGTCGCGGGACGTCAGGGGGACGGGGGAGTGGCTCGACGCCGAGGCGGCCAGGTGGCCAGGCCGGGTGCTTGCCGGGGTGCGCCGGGCCATCGACACCCAGCGGACCAGGGAGCAGCTGCTGCCGCTTGTGGACCGCTACGCCGAGGCGAAGCGGGCCCGCGAGGTACTCGACCACGGTGATCAGGTGGCGCTCGCCGCGCGGATCGCGGTCCGGCACCGCGAGGTGGGCGCCGCCGAGCGCAGCCGCTACCAGGTGGTGCTGCTCGACGAGTACCAGGACACCAGCCATGCGCAGCTCGTGCTGCTGCGCGCGCTGTTCGGCAACGGGCACCCGGTCACCGCGGTCGGCGACCCGTGCCAGTCGATCTACGGCTGGCGCGGCGCGAGCGCGGGCAACCTCCGCAGGTTCGCCGCCGACTTTCCCGCGCGGACGGGCGGGCCGGCCCCGGTGCAGCAGCTCTCCACCAGCTTCCGCAACGCGGGCCACGTGCTCGAGGCGGCGGGCACGCTCCAGGCGGAGCTGCGGACGCAGGCGCCCGATGTGCCGCTGCTTGTCCCCGAGCCGGCCAGGGCCAGCCGGGGCCGGGTGTGCGCCGCGCTGCTGCCGGCCGTGACCGATGAGGCGGAGTGGGTGGCCGCGCAGGCCGCCGCGCTGCTCGCGCTGCCCGCCGGGTCGGCGCCAGACGGCGCGCCGTGGCCCGACGGCAGGGCGGCGGGTGTGCGCCCGTCCGACATCGCGGTGCTGTGCAGGAAGCGGTCGCAGTTCATCCCGCTGCGCCGGGCGTTCGAGGCGCGGGGCATCCCATGTGAGGTGGTGGGGCTGGGCGGCCTGCTGTCCGTCCCCGAGGTGCAGGACGTGGTGGCGACGCTGCGCGTGCTGCACGACGCGGGCTCGTCGGACGCGCTCGCCCGGCTGCTGACCGGGCCGCGCTGGCGGATCGGCCCGCGCGACCTGGTGGCACTCGGCCGCCGCGCCCGCGACCTGGCGGTCTCACCGCGCGGGCCCGGCCGCGACGGGACCGAGGGCGCCGACGGGGAGCCCGACGGCGCGGTGGCGAGGACCGCCGACCCGCTCGCCGAGGCGGTCACCGACCTGACGACGGACACGGGCACCGCATCGCTCGTGGAGGCGCTCGACGACCTGGGCGACCCCGCGGGCTACTCGCCTGACGGGTACGCGCGGCTGTCCGCGCTCGCCGCGGAGACCCGGCAGCTGCGCGAGCACGTCACGAGGCCGCTCGCCGACCTCATCGCCGAGGTGGAGCGGGCGCTCAGCCTCGACATCGAGGTCGCCGCCCGGCCGGGCGGCGACCTGGCCGCGGCGCGCGCCGACCTGGACGCGTTCACCGACGTGGCCGCCGCGTTCGCCGGCGACCAGCCGGAACCGACGCTCGCCGCGTTCCTTGCCTACCTGGCCGCCGCGCAGCAGGAGGAGTTCGGCCTCGATCCTGGTCACGTCGGCGAGACGGACACGGTCAAGCTGCTCACGGTGCACGCCGCGAAGGGCCTGCAGTGGCCGGCGGTCTTCGTGCCAGGCCTCGCGGCAGGAGCGAAGTCCCAGGTCTTCCCGGCCAGGCCGCGGCTGCCCACGCGGTGGACGCACAACCCGCGGCTGATCCCGTTCCCGCTGCGCGGCGACGCAGGCGACCTGCCCGTACTGCCCGCGCTCGACGCGGACTCCATCGCCGAGTTCGACGCGGCGTGCGCCGCCCGCGACCTGGCAGAGGAACGGCGCCTCGCCTATGTCGCGGCCACCAGGGCGGCGTTCTGGCTTGGCTGCTCCGGCTACTGGTGGGGCGAGGCCACCGCGCCGCTCGGCCCGTCGGTCTTCCTCACCGAGGTGCGCGCGGCCTGCCAGGCGGGCGCGGGCACCGTCGGCCAGTGGGCGCAGGAGCCGCCGGAGGGCGCGGAGAACCCGCTGCTCGCCCGGGTCGACGAGGCGGACTGGCCGGCCACCCCGGCCGGGCGGCGGCACGCCGCGGTCGCCGAGGCGACCGCCCTGGTCGATGAGGCACGCCGCAGGGCGCCTGTCCCCGCCGTGGCAGGCACCGTGGAGGCCGACCCGGCAGCGGCCGACCCGGCAGCGGCCGACGCGGCTGGGGCCATCGCCGGCGCAGCGCCGGCCAATGCCGAGGCAGCCGGCCCTGACGAGCTTGACGGGCTCAGCGACGCGGAGCGGGAGCTCGTCGCGGCCTGGGAGCTGGACGCCGGCCTGCTGCTTGCCGAGCGGGAGCAGCAGCTCGCCCGCGGCGACGGTCCGGTCGAGGTCGTGCTGCCGACCAGGCTGTCGGTGTCCGCCCTGGTCATGCTGGCCCGCGATCCTGACGAGCTAGCCAGGCAGGTGCGCCGCCCGATGCCGCAGCCGCCGGCCAGGCAGGCCCGCCGGGGCACCGCGTTCCACCGCTGGCTTGAGGAACGGTTCGGGCAGCAGCGGCTGATCGGCGACGACGACCTGTTCGACGACGAGTCAGAACCAGACGACAGCCTGCTCGAGCTGCGGGCCAGGTTCGAGGCCGGCGAGTGGGGCGGCCGCTGGCCGCGCGAGGTGGAAGTGCCGTTCGACACGCGGATCGGCGGCCGGCACATCCGCGGCAGGATCGACGCGATCTTCGCGGCACCGGACGGCGGCTACGACGTGGTCGACTGGAAAACCGGCAGGCCACCGCGCGGCAAGGCGGAGCAGGACGCGGTCGCGGTCCAGCTCGCCGCCTACCGCCTCGCCTGGTCCGCCCTGGCCGGCGTCCCGCTGGAGAAGGTCCGCGCGGCCTTCTACTACGTCAGCCACGACCGCACCGTCCGCCCCGCCGACCTGCTAGACGCCGACGGCCTGCGGGAACTGGTCAACCGCGTCCCGATGGCCGGCCAGGCGCCGGCTCAGCCGCGCGCGTAGCGTGCCGAGCACAGCGGCACGAAGATCGCGAGCAGCAGCACCAGCCAGCCCGCCGAGGCGACCACCGGATGCTCAAGCGGCCAGGTGCCGTTAGTGGGCGCGGTCGGGTTGCCGAACAGCTGCCGCAGGGCGGCGGCGAGCGCGCTGACCGGATTCCAGTCGGCGATCGTGCGCAGCCAGGCCGGCATCCCCGAGGTGGGCACGAACACGTTGGACAGCATGGTCACCGGGAAGACCAGGACCGACGCCTGCGCGGCGGCCTCCTCGTTGCCGATCACGAGTCCGAGGTACATCCCGATCCAGGTCGTGGCGAACTGGAACGCCGCCACCAGGGCGAGCGCGGCGAGCGCGTACCCCGCGCCGCGCTCGATGCGCCAGCCCACCGCGAGCCCGCACAGGCACATCAGCACGAAGCTGCCGAACCCGTAGATCGTCGTTGCCGCCGCCTGGCCGAACGGCACCGCGAGCCGTGCGATCGGCAGTGACCTGAACCGGTCGACCACGCCCCGGGTGCTGTCCCTAGCCGTCGCGACCATGGACGGCAGGACGTTCACCCCGACCGTCGCGAGCAGGCCGGGCAGCAGGAACTGGCGGTAGTTGCCGCCGTCGGGCACCGAGATGGCGCTGCCGAAGATGTAGCCGAAGATCACCACGAGCACCACAGGGGCGCCGAGCGTCAGCGCGATCGCGCTCGGGTCGTGCCTGAGCCTGCGAAGCTGCCGCTCCGCGGCCGCGGAGCCGTCGGTCACCGCGCCGCTCACCGTGCCGGTCATGCCGCCACCTCCGTTTCCGATTCGGTCTGGGCGAGGAACACCTCGTCGAGGGTGGGGCGGCGGATGCTCGCGTCCGCGGCGTCGACTCCGGCCGCATCGAGCCTCCTGACCAGTTCGAGCAGCGTGATCGTGCCCGCCGCGACCGGCACGGTGAGCCTCCTGGCCTCAGCGCAGACCCGCGGCTGGCTCCCCGTGATGCCGCGGAGCACGGCCGCCGCCGCGGTCAGGGCAGCGCCGCCGGCGTCGTCGCCGAGCACCACGTCCACCCGGCTGCCGAGAGTGTTCTTCAGCTCGTCGGGTGTGCCCTGGGCGGTCACCAGGCCCGCGTCGACTATCACGATCCTGTCCGCGATCCGGTCGGCCTCCTCCAGGTACTGCGTGGTCAGCAGCACCGTGGTGCCGTCAGCCGCGAGTGACCTGACGGCAGACCAGATCTCGGCCCTGCTGCGCGGGTCGAGCCCGGTGGTCGGCTCGTCGAGGAACAGCACCTCCGGCGCGACGATCAGGCTTGCCAGCAGGTCGAGACGGCGCCGCATCCCGCCGGACCAGGTCTTGACCAGCCGGTCCGCGGCGTCCCCGAGCCCGAAGCGGCCGAGCAGCTCGGTGGCCCGCGCCCGCGCCCGGCGCCTGCCCAGGTGCAGCATCAGCCCGAGGATCAGCAGGTTCTCCCGGCCGGTGAGGTCGTCATCGACGGCCGCGTGCTGGCCCGCCAGGCCGATGGCCGCGCGGACCTGGGCGGGCTCGCGGACGACGTCATGACCGGCCACCCGGGCACTGCCGCCGTCCGGGCTGGTGAGCGTGGCGAGCACGCGGACGGCCGTCGTCTTCCCCGCGCCGTTCGGGCCGAGCAGGGCGCACACGCTGCCCGCTGGCACCGCGAGGTCTACCCCGCGCAGCGCCGCCACCTTGCCGAAGGCCTTCCGCAGGCCCTCCGCCTCGATCGCCGTCATCGACATGTCCTCCGTTCCGCCGGTGACCGGACACTTAACTACGTACATGGTACGACGTACGCTGTACGTAGTTTAATCGGGGTGGGGACCAGTCGCGAGGCGGCAAGATGGGGGATCATGACGACCGGCATGCCAGCGCCAGGCGCGACGCCGCGGCCGCGGCGTCGCGGCCCGCGGCCGCGGTACGCCGTGGACGACGTGGTGCGCGCCGCGGTCGAGATCGCCGACGCCGACGGCCTTGACGCCGTGACGTTCCGCGCCATCGCCGCGCGCCTCGGGACCGGCGTGATGTCGCTCTACAACTACGTCCCCGACAAGCAGCAGCTGGTCTACGCGATGACGGAACTCGTCAGCGCGGAACTCGACCTGCCCGAGGCCAGCGGTGACTGGCGCGGCGACATGCACCTCGTCGCGGGCCGTCAGCGCGACCTCGTGCTCCGCCACCCGTGGCTGATCGAGGCCACCACGCACCTGCAGCCGCTAGGCCCGGCCACGCTCGCCATGCTCGAGTTCGCGCTCGGCGCGCTCGAGCCCTCTGGCCTGGACATCAGGGATCAGCTCGAGACGATCGCCATGATCAACGGCTTTGTGCTGAACATCGTGCGCGCCGAACTGGCCGGCCGCGCCGCCGCCGACGATCCCGCGCAGCAGGCCAGGCAGTTCGCCATGCTCCCGGACCTGCTCGCCACCGGCAGGTACCCCCGGTTCGCCGCCATCATCGCCGGCGGCGGCACCCCGGAGACGTTCGACCCCGCTGCCCACTTCGACCGCCTGCTCGACAGAATCCTCGACGGCCTGGTCCGCCCGCCCGGCACGCCCTAGTCCGGCGCCAGCCCAGCGCCGAGGTGCCGCTCGATGGTGTCGACTTTGGATGTCAGGCCGTCGGTGACGCCCGGCCTGATGTCCGCCTTGAGCACCAGGCTGACCCGGGGCGCCCGCTCCGCGACCGCGTCCACGGCGTCCTTGACCACGGCCATGACCTCGTCCCAGTCGCCTTCGATCGTAGTGAACATCGAGTCGGTCCGGTTGGGCAGTCCGCTGGCGCGCACGACCCGCACCGCCTCGGCGACGACCTCGCCGACACCCTCGCCGACACCGAGCGGCGTAACAGAAAAAGCGATCAGCATGCTTCCAGGCTAGCGAGGGGACATCCGCGCGTCCCCCGGCCGGTCGCAGCTGTACCAGGATTCCGACGTCGTCATGCATCACATGCTGACATCCAGAATAATGACGCGCACTGAGAAGAATGACGTCATAATGATATGATGACGAACATGACAGCACTGCTTGCGGACACGCCGCAGCCCGGGCCGGTGCGGAGAGTGACCATCAGGGAACTCCAGCAGCACGCGGCCAGGGTCATCGACGAGCTGGCGGAGGCCGAGGTGACCGCGGAGATCACCCGCCGCGGACAGGTCATCGCGCGGCTTGTCCCTGTCTCGCCCGGTGAGCGAGCGTTCGCGGAGATGCTGGAGCGCGGAGAGGTAATCCCGGCGGAGAACCCGGGCGGCCTCGCCGGCTGGAAGCCGCTGCCGCCACGGGAGGATGGTGTCTCGCCTTCCGACGCGCTGATCGCGCTGCGCGACGAGGAGCGCGCGTGATCTATTTCGACACCTGTGCGCTGCTCAAGCTGATCCGCGAGGATGCTGACAGCGCGGCACTTGGCGCTTTCATCGACGCGCGGCCAGGGACCCGGTGGTTCTCTTCCGAGATAGCCAAGGCCGAGCTGGCCAGGACGCTTCGCCGCATCAATCACGACGATCGCGGCAGGGCGGTAGATGGCGCGCGGCTGGGGGCGGAGCTTGGCTACGCCGAACAGTTGTGCGCGCACCTCGATCTCATCGCGGTCAGCAGCCGGGTTATCGCTGAGGCGGCGGCCATCGAGCAGCCGTTTCTCCGAACGCTTGACGCGATCCACCTGGCGGCGGCGTCATCGATGCGAGCGGGCCTGTCTGCGTTCGTTACGTACGACAAGCGGCTGGCCGCCGCCGCGCGCCAGGCAGAGCTCCCTGTGCTGTCGCCCGCCTGACCTCATTAGTGGATAAAGCGAGGTAAGGGGCAGTCGAGGTGGTGAGAGGCGGCTGCGTTAACCTTTCGGTCATGAACGCGAGGCCTCAGTCACCGGAACCGACGCCGTCCGCCTACGCCGAGGCAGGGGTGGACGAAGAGCGGGAGCAGGCCGCGTTTTCCCGTGTCATGCGGCCGTGGCTGGCCCGTACCAAGGTGCGGTCGCCGATGGTCACCTCCATCACCGGGCTGGCGAGCGGCTACTTCGCGACGATCATGCACCTGCCGCCAGGGCCGCCGATCGCGCTGACCACCGACGGCGTGGGCACCAAGATCATGCTGGCGGAGGAGTCCGGCCGCTGGGAGCCAATCGGCGTCGACTGCGTGGCGAACAACGTCAATGACCTGATCTGCGTCGGCGCGGTGCCGCTGGCGCTGCTCGACTACATCGCCACCGACCGGATCGACGAGAGCGTGCTCGACGAGGTGGCCCGCGGCCTGTTCCTCGGCGCGGAGCTGGCCGGCATCGCCATTCCGGGCGGCGAGATCGCGCAGATCGGCGAGATGCTGGCCAAGTCGGAAAGCGGCGGTCCGACGCTCGACCTGGTCGGCACCGCGATCGGCGCGGTTCCGCTGGAGCGGACCCCGCTGGACGGCAGCGATGTCCGGCCGGGCGATGCGGTGATCGGCGTGCAGAGCTCCGGCCTGCACAGCAACGGGTACTCCCTGGCCAGGCACTCGCTGTTCAAGAAGGGCGGGCTCAGCCTGGACGGCAAGGTGCCGGGCTCCGGGCGCAGGATCGCCGACGCGCTGCTCCAGCCGACCCGGGTGTACGTGAAGGCGGCCGAGGCGCTGTGGGCGGCGGGCATCACGCCGCGCGGCATGGCGCACATCTCCGGCGGCGGCCTGCTCAACATCGCGCGGCTGGCCGCGAACGTGTCCTACGAGCTCGACTCGCTGCCGGCGGCGCCGGAGATCTTCGGGTTGATCGCGAGCGCCGGCGAGGTCGACGCGGCCACCATGTACGCGACGTTTAACATGGGCATCGGGTTCTGCGTCGTGGTCGGCGAGGATCAGGTGCAGGCGGCGCTCGACGCCATGAAAGGCGCGGGCGAGGACGCGACCCGTATCGGCACGGTCACCGCGGCCCCCGGCCGGACGGTCACCATCACGGCGGCCGGGCTGACCGGCAAGGGCGACACCTTCGAGCGGCTCGGCTGAGTCAACCCGGTACGTTAGGTCCATGGATGTCCGGGACTTGACCGCGGCGGGCGAAGCGTGACCGCCTACGACACTGGCGAGCTTGACGACGGACCGCTCGGACGGCTCGCGCTGTCCCGCTCCGCCGTCGACCGCGCCACCCAGCGCCGTGGCGATACCGACTGGATCGAGGCGGTGTGGGCCGACCCGGACACCAGGGTGCTCGTGGTCCGTGATTCCCAGGCGCTGGTGGCGACCCGGGACGGCCAGCTCGAGCTGGTCTTCGTATCGCCGCAGCAGGCCCCGGAGAGCACCAGGTTCCTGCTCGGCGTGGACGACGCCGGCGTCGCCTACTTCGGGGTGAGCGGTGGGGGAGCCTGGGAACCAGGAAACCGTTCGGAATCCTCCGAAGTGAAGCCCATGGCATTGCGGACGGCGGGCGCACTGCTCAGCGACCGCGACGCGGGGCTGCTCACGCACGCGGTGGCGCTGGCGAACTGGCACGACACGCACACGCACTGCCCGCAGTGCGGCACCCCGACGGTGCCGGCCCCCGCCGGGCACCTGACCACCTGCCCCGCGGACGGGACCGAGCATTTCCCGCGGCTCGACCCCGCGGTGATCATGCTGGTGCTCGACCCGGAGGACCGGCTGCTGCTGGCGCGCAACGCGCTGTGGCCCGCGGGGCGGATGTCGGTGGTGGCCGGCTTCGTCGAGCCGGGCGAGTCCGCCGAGCACGCCGTGATCCGCGAGGTCTACGAGGAGACGGCGATCGAGGTCGGCCAGGTCCGCTACCTGGGCAGCCAGCCGTGGCCGATGCCGCGCAGCCTGATGCTCGGCTTCTCGTCGGTGGCCAAGGGCGGGCAGCGGATCACGGTCGACGCCGACGAGATCGGCGAGGCCCGCTGGTTCAGCCGCGCCGATCTGCTCGCGGCGATCGAGTCGGGCGAGCTCGGCCTGGCGCCGACCTCGTCGATCGCGCGGCGGCTCATCGAGTTCTGGTACGGCGAGGAGCTGCCGGACGGTCCTGGAGGCTGGCTGACCCGCGCGCGGTAGGCCCAGCGCCGCCGATAGCGACTCCTGCGCACGGTCGGCGCGGCCGTTACATCCTTTTCGTGGCTGTAGCGCTGCGTTTTCTTGACAAAGCCGACCAATTTACTAGAGTATTCATCCGAGGGGGAGACGCGGAGGAGGTGGCAGGGCAGGTGCGGAGCGGTACGCGGCCGCTAGGCCGCGCCGAGGCGGACGCCGATGGCCCTGGCGCCGTCACCGGCCCGGACGGTCCTGGCGTCATCGCTGGCCTGCCCGGCGGCGACAAGGCACCCCTGCGAGGCGAGGGTGCCGACGGCACACTGCTCGCCGTCGTGCCGATCCCCGGCACCGGGACGTCGCTGGCAATCGTCGGCTATCCCGTCGCGATGCCGGGAGGGACGATCGCGACGGGACCGGCCACGGCGGTGACAGCCGCCGCCGTTCAGGCCGCCGCGGTGCCAGCGCTGAGTGCGATAGCGGCCGGGGTGCCCGGCGACGTCACGAAGACGGGACTGCTCCTCGACCGCGATCAGCGACGGGTCTGGGCGGACGGCCGCGAGATCACGCTCACGTTCCAGGAGTTCGAGCTGCTCGCCTTCCTCGCCACGCACCCGGCGACCGTGTTCACCCGCGCCGACCTGGTGCGCCAGGTATGGCAGCGGGACTTCGCGGCCGACAGCAGGACGGTCGACGTGCACGTCAGCCGCCTGCGGAACAAGCTCGGCGCCTACGGCAGGTCCCTCGTCACCGAGTACCGGGTCGGCTACCAGTACCGTCCCTGACGACGGCTAGCCGCTGACGGTGGGGCCGGCCTTGGTGACCGTGATGCGGAGCAGCAGGCGCTGGTCGCGCTCCATCGCCATGCGGTACTCGTCCCAGTCGGGGTGCTCGCCGGAGATGCCCCGGTAGTAGGCGATGAGGCCGTCCATGGCGTCGGGGAGCTCGACGATCTCGGCGGTGCCTTCAAGTTGCACCCACTGGCCGTAGAAGCCGGGCGGGAAGACGCAGAGCCAGACCCGCGGGTCGCGACGGACGTGCCGCACCTTGTAGGCGGTCTGCCTGGTGCTGATGATCACCCGGTCTGCCGCGTCGACGCCGACGGTGACTGGTGAAAGCTGGGGCGATCCATCCTTCTTGAGGGTGGCGAGAACCGCGTTGTGGTTGCGGTGGACGTACTCGATTGCCTCGTCGATCTCCATGATGGCCATCCTGCCACCGTGGCGGCCCGGAAACAGATGGTGGATCGTAAGGAGTGCCCCCGAACCCCTTACGATCCACCATCGTGACGCCAGCCCCCGCGAGCCCTGCGGAGCCCGGCCGGCTCCGTGGCTTAGTGCACGGCGACGTGCACCTCTGTCTGGTCGCGGCCCTTCTTGGTCGCCACGGCCACCAGGGCGCCGCCGATCGCGACGATGGACGCGACGAGGAACGAGGCGGTCATGCCGCTGATGAACGTCTGGTGCGTGACGTCCGTGATCGCGGCGGCGACCTGCGGCGACATGCCGTTGCGGACCGGCGCGACGCCGACCGTGGTGGCCGATTTCACCGCTGCCAGCTGCGACGCGTCGAGCGCGGGCAGGTGCGCGGCGGCCCACCGGGCCGGGAGCAGGGTGTTCACCTTGGCGGACATGACCGCGCCTAGCACCGCGGTGCCGATCGTGCCGCCGACCTGCATCGCGGTGGACTGCAGTCCGCCGGCGACGCCGGCGAGCTCCACCGCGGCGTTGCCCACGATCACCTCGGTCGCGCCGACCATGACCGGGCTGAGCCCGAGGCCGAGCAGCGCGAACCAGAGGATGGTGTCGTTGAGGCTCGACGCGAGCCCGATCCGCGACAGGCCGTACAGCGCCGCCGCGGACATCAGCATGCCGGCGACCATCGGGATGCGGGGGCCTGTCTTGGTGATGAGCACTCCGGACAGCGGGGCGCCGACGATCAGCATGCCGGTCATCGGCAGCAGCCGGACGCCGGTGGCCACCGGGTCGAGGCCGTGCACGTTCTCCATGAAAAACGTCATGAAGAACATCGCGCCGAACATCGCGAACATCAGCGTCAGCACCAGGACGGTGCCTGCCGACAGCGAGACGGAACGGAACAGCCGCAGCGGGAGCAGCGGCTCCTTCGCCTTGGACTCGCGGACGATGAAAGCGATGAGCGCGACGATCGCGGCGGCAAAGAAGAGACACGTCCGACCGGACGCCCAGCCGTAGTCGGGAGCCTTGATGAGGCCCCAGACCAGCAGGAACAGGAAGGCCGTGAGCAGGCCGATGCCGGGGATGTCGAACGACCTGGCGGCCGGCGACGGCTGGGTCTCGCGGAGCGCGAACAGCCCGACGGCAAGCGCGATCAGGCCGACAGGGACGTTGACGTAGAAGCAGGACTCCCAGTTCAGGTGCTGCACGAGCAGGCCGCCGACGATCGGGCCCGCCGCGCTTGACGCCCCGATCACGCCGCCCCAGATGCCGATCGCGCCGTTCAGCTTCTCGGCGGGGAAGGTCTCCCTGATTAGCGCCAGCGCCGTGGGCTGGAGCATCGCGCCGAACACGCCCTGCAGGATGCGGAAGGCGATGATCATCGTGATGCTGCTGGCGATGCTGCCGGACAGGCCGATCGCGGCGGACGTCGCGGCGAAACCGGCGATGCCGGTAATGAACACCTTCTTGTGGCCGAACCGGTCGCCGATCTTGCCGATGGTGATCAGCGTGACCGCCAGTGCCAGCAGGTAGCCGTTGGTCACCCACTGGATGTCAGCGAGCGACGCGCCGAGGTGCGCCTGGATGGCCGGGTTGGCGACGGCGACGATGGTGCCGTCGATGGCGACCATCATGACGCCGAGCGCGGCGGCGAGCAGCGTTAGCCCGGGACTGCCGCGCAGGCCCTTGCGCTTCGTTGTGATGACCGCCGCGTGCTCGCCCGTCGCGACGCCAGCCTGATGGCTCACTGCACTGTTCCCCTTCGCCCTCGCGGGACCTGATCTCAACTCGGTCGACCATATGTCATTCAATGACACTTGGCAAATGATGCCACTTGACACTATGTGACATCGAGGTAACATGAATGTGTGCGAGAAGTGTCCGTGGTCTCCGTGGCCGAGCCGCAGCGCCGGGAGCGCAAGAAGCGCCAGACGCGCGACGCCCTGGTGCACGCCGCGCTGACGCTGTTCAACGCCAAGGGTTACGAGCACACCACGGTCCGCGAGATCACCGATGCGGTCGACGTCTCCGAGCGGACCTTCTTCCGGTACTTCGCGAGCAAGGAAGACCTGGCGCTGTCGTTCATCAGGGATTCGAACGATTCGTTCGTCCGCGAGCTCGCGGCGCGGCCGGCGGACGAGCCCCCGTTCACCGCGCTGGCCAATGCGTTCCGAGCCTCGCTCCGCGCGCTCACCGCGGAGAGCGGCGGGTCCGGCGATAAGCAGCTGTACCTGCTCGTGGTCAAGCTGATCGACACCACGCCGTCACTGCTCGCTTCGCTGCTGCGGTACATGCACGACCGGGAGCAGGAAACGGTCCGGCTGCTCGCCGCGCGCGAAGGCGTCGACCCGGAGACCGACCGCAGGCCGCGCCTCGCCGTGGCCGCTTATACCGCCTTGGTGGTCGCCGCCAACCGGGAGTGGCGCACCGGCGGCGACGACAGCGTCGAGGCGATGCTGGCCGCCTTCGAGGCCAACGCCGAGCAGCTTAAGCCAGCCCTGGCCGGGCACTGGACCTGAGCGAATCCGTTGGCGTCGACGCGTGACTGGTTCGAGACGGTCGCCGAGGCCAGGCGGCGGGCGCGGCGGCGGCTGCCCCGGCCGGTGTTCCTCGCCCTCGAGGCAGGTTCCGATGCCGGGGTCACCCGTGCGGACAACCTGGCCGCGTTCGCCGAGATCAGGTTCGCGCCGCCCCGCCTGGCTGACCTGCCCCGTGTCCGCGACCTGAGCACGACCGTGCTCGGGACGGACATCGCACTCCCGGTGATCGCGTCGCCGGTCGGCGCGCAGGCCGTCCACCCGCTCGGCGAGGTCGGCGTCGCGCTCGGCACCCGCGACGCGGGCACGGCGATGGGGCTCAGCGAGTTCGCGAGCAGGCCGGCCGCCGCGGTGGCGGCGGCCAACCCCAGGCTGTTCTTCCAGGTGCACTGGTCCGCCGATCGCGACACCCTGCTAGGACGGGCGGAGGTCGCCAAGGCCGGCGGCGCGACAGCGCTGATCGTCACGCTCGACTGGTCGTTTCCCGGCGGCAGGGACTGGGGCAGCCCGGCGATACCGGAACGGCTTGACCTGAAGACCCTCGTCAGGCTCGCGCCCGCGGGCCTCGCCAGGCCCGGCTACCTGCTCGACTGGCTCCGCCACGGCGGCCTGCCCGACCTCTCCGTGCCCAACATGGCACTTCCCGGCCAGCCCGCTCCCGGCTTCTTCGCCGCCTACCGCGACTGGATGACGGTCCCGCCGCCGACCTGGGCGGACATCGCCTGGCTGCGCGAGCGCTGGGACGGCCCGTTCCTCGTCAAGGGAGTCATGCGGCCCGAGGACGCGCGACGCGCCGTCGACGCCGGCGCCACCGCGATCTCCGTCTCCAACCACGGCGGCAACAACCTCGACGGCACGCCCGCCTCGATCAGGGCACTGCCCGGCGTGGTGGCCGCGGTCGGCGACCGGGCCGAGGTCCTGCTCGACGGCGGCGTCCGCCGCGGCGGCGACGTGGTCAAGGCGCTCGCCCTCGGCGCACGCGCGGTCATGATCGGCCGTCCTGTGCTATGGGGTCTCGCGGCCGGCGGCCCGTCAGGAGTACGGAACGTGTTCGGCATCCTCCGGGGCGGCATCGATTCCGCCCTGCTCGCACTCGGCCGGGCCTCGGTCCATGACCTGGTCCCCGCCGACGTCACCCTGCCCGCGGACTTCAGCCGCGGTCTCGCCTGAACAACGGGCGGCAGCCCGCTGCGCGTGTCGCGTCCGGGCGTGGGTATGGTCCCGCCAGTGGGAGAAGGGACCTGAGATGGATGAGAGCCGGGCCAGGGCACTGCTGCGGGCGGAGCGGGCCGAGGTGGCGACGCTGCTGCGCGAGACGGAGGAAGAGGACAGGGTCGACAAGCAGGCACCCGACAGTCCCGTCGATTTCGGTGAGGCCGGGCTTCCGCTGACCGAGGACGCCGAGGACGCGGCGGTCGCCGCCCAGCTCAGGGAGCGGCTCGCGGCGATCGACCGGGCACTCGCGCGGCTCGAGGCGGGCACCTACGGCCGGTCTGTGATCAGCGGCAAGCCGATACCCGACGAGCGTCTCGAGGCCGATCCCGCCGCCGAGCTAACCGTGGAGGAGGCTAGGGCCGGCAGGTTACCGGTACGCCTCCGTGACCCAGGCGGCGATCTGCGCACGGGACCGGAATCCCAGCTTGATCATCATGTTGGCAACGTGCCTGGCCACGGTGGCCGGGCTGATTACCAGTTGCGCGGCGATGGCCTTGTTGCTGTGCCCGTCGGCGATCAGGGCGGCGATCTCCAGTTCGCGCGGCGTCACCTCGCTCGGCGCGGGCGGCGGCGCCCAGGGACTGCCAGGCGCGGTGCGCGGACGGCGTGCCCGGGCGGGCTGCTCGATGGCCAGGTCGATGGCGGCCTTGGGAGACATCGCCAGGCCGCGCGCCCACAGCAGGGCGGTCCTGCCCTCGCCGAGCCTGGCGACCGAGTCGACGTAGCCGACCGCGCGGGCGCCTGGCGGCGGCGGCAGGCCCGATGTCGCGCGCAGCGCGCCCGACGCGCCGGCGAGCAGGATGGCGCGCTCGCCCTCGCCCTCGCGGTCGGCGAGCGCGGCGAATGCCTCGAGGCTGCGGGCCATCCCGATCCTGGTGCCGATGTCCAGGCAGACCCGCAGGCTTTCCGCCAGGTGCTCCCTGGCCGACTCGAAGTCGCCGAGTTCGAGTCCTGTCCGGCCGAGGCCGGACAGGCAGCGGGCGATCTCCGGCCTGGCGTCGATCTCCCGCAGGTAGCCGAGCGCAGCGCCGTACATCTGCTGTGCGCCCGACAAGTCGCCGCGGAGCCTGGCGAGATCGGCGAGGCCGAGCTGAGCCCGCGCGACGCCCCACCAGTGGTCGATCGAGCGCATGACCTCCACCGAGGCGCGGGCCAGGTCCGCCGCCAGCCCGATGTCGCCGCGGACGCCCGCGACGGCGGCACGGATGCCGAGTGCCCAGCCCTCGTTCCAGCCGTCGCCCGCATCCTCGGCGATCGCCATGGCCTCCTGGCCGAGCGCCTCGGCCTCGTCGGGCCGCCCGTTATGGACGGCGATCTCGCTGAGCAGGTTAAGCCCGGCCGCGGTCCAGAAGTCGTCGCCCGCCGCGCGGCACAGCTCGAGCCCCGACCGCGCCAGGGGTTCCGCGGCGGCGGGATCGACAGGCAGGGACAGCTGGGCACGCCCGATCAGTGCCTGGCCCATGATCCGAGGTCCGACATCGCCCGCCTCCGGGCGGGCAAGGAAGGCGTCGACCCACTCGCAGCCCAGTGCGAACTCGCCGCGCACCAGCATGCACGGGCGGATCGCGGTGCAGATCCGCAGGCCGGTCGCCACCTCGCCCTCGGCAAGGCACTGGCCGAGCACCAGCCAGACGTTCCCCGCGTCCACGTCGTACCTGCGGAACACGTCCACCCGGTCCCGCCATGGCGCGGGCACCAGCGCCATGCCCACGGCGAAGTTCCGCTCGGCAACGCCGAGCGTGTAGTCGCGGAACAGGTGCCTGACCGTCGCGGCCTCGCCCGCGTCCGCCAGCTTCTCCGCCGCGTACGCGCGGATCGTGTCGAGCAGCCGGAACCTGGCCTGGCCGAGCACCTCGGGCTCCCGCACCACCAGCGACTTGTCGACGAGCGCGGCGACCGTGTCGAGCACCTGCGCCGCGGGCACCAGGTCGTCGGCACACACCTGCTCGGCCATCTCAAGCGACCAGCCGGCGAAGACGGAAAGCCGTCGCAGCAGTACCCGCTCAGGCTCCGTCAGCAGGTCGTGGCTCCAGTCGATGGCCGCGCGCAGCGTTTGCTGCCTGGGCGCCGCGCCGCGGTCCCCCGTTGTCAGCAGCCCGAACCGGTCACCGACCCGGCTCAGGATCTGGTCCGCGGACAGTGCGCGCACCCGGGCGGCGGCCAGCTCGATCGCCAGCGGTATCCCGTCGAGCGCCTGGCAGATCGCCGCGACCGTGTCCGAATTGCCCGGCGTCAGCGTGAAGCCGGGAGCGGACGCCGCGGCCCGCTGCGCGAAGAGCTGCACCGCCTCCGCGTCGGCGCCGTCGGCCGCCGTGACGGCGAGCGGCGGGACCGGCCAGACGGTTTCGCCCGCCACGCGCAGCGGCTCGCGGCTGGTGGCGAGCAGTCGCAGGTCAGGAGCGCTGGCGAGGAGCCGGTGACAGAGCTGGGCGCAGGACTCGAGCAGGTGCTCGCAGTTGTCGAGCGCGAGCACGAGCGCCCGCGACCGCAGCACGTCGCTCAGCGTCTCGATGAGCGGCCTGCCGCGCTCCTCGGTCACTCCGACCACCGCCGCGACCCGGGCCACCACCAGGTCCGGGCTGGTGATGTCCGCGAGCTCGACGAAACGGGCACCGTCGGGGAACTCGCCGGCCAGCGGGGCGAGGGCGCGCAGCGCGAGGCGCGTCTTGCCGATGCCGCCGGGGCCAGTCAGCGTCACCATCCGCACCGCGCACACAAGCTTTCGCAGCTCGTCGAGCTCGTGGGAGCGGCCGACGAAGCTGTTGGGCTCGGTGGGCAGTTCAGGAGTTATGTCCGGTACCTCGATCCGGAGCCGGGACGCTGGGGTGCGCCGGTGGCGGAGAGCGGGTGTGCATACCCGGGTTACATAATTCGGATGATGCGGCGCCGTGACGGTCAGCTTAACCTTTTTGCTCGTCGGGCATCCAACAGCTCCGCATTTCATGCGGAGTCAGGCACCGTTTTCGGTATGCCGTCGGTGCCGTGCCGCGACTGGTTTGTGAGGGGCTGGTCCGCGGCACAACAGGGAACCGGTCGCCGTGGCCAACCGCGTGGGGGGGATGCGGCGAGTGCCGCTGCCTTCGCGGGTAAGCGTCTCGCTCGCCGCAAGGAGTGGCCACGGCGGCCGGTGCCGGTTCCGGGGTGCGCCGCCTTCAGGCAGTGCCGGCTTCATCCGGGGCTGGTTTCATCCGGGGCATGGCTTCACGCGGGCCGGTAGTGGTCCCGCAGCCGCCTGGCGGCGTCCGCGGCGGCTCCGGCATGGTCAAGCCCGAGTAGCGCCGCGCCCGCGACGGGCGGCACGTCGAGCACCCGCGGGACGGCGCCCGGGGCCATGGTCGCGAGCTCGCGGTAGAGCGCGTCGAGCAGCAGCGGCTCGCGTGACTCGAGCACGCCGCCGCCAAGCACCACGGGAACGCCGGCCGTCGCCATGCCGAGGCGCCGCATCGCGGCCACCGCCATCACGCAGATCTCCCTCGCCTGGTGATCCACCAGCGACCGCGCGACCGCGTCGCCGCCCGAGGCCACCGCGAACAGCACCCCGGTCAGCTTGATCAGGCTGTCCTCGCCGATCACGCCCTGATGCGCGGCGACGGCCACGTCGCGGACCGATGCCAGGCCGAAGTGCGCGGCCACCGCGTCGCCGAGCGCGGTCGCGGGCCCGCGGCCGTCCCAGCCGCGCATGGCGTGCCACATCACTTCCTGGCTGAGCCCGATGCCGCCGCCCCAGTCTCCGGTCAGCGCGCCGTGCGCGAGGTAGCGTGCCGTCTCGCCCGACGGCGCCACGGCCACGCAGTTGATCCCCGCGCCGCAGGTCACCGCCACGCCCCAGGACTCGTCCGCGCCGCCGCGGAGCACCGCGAACGTGTCGTTCATCGCCACCGCGGTCTCCGTCCAGCCCGCGGTCTCCAAGGCGAGCGTCAGCGCCGCCTCCTCCTCGGGCAGGTCGGCGCCGGCCAGGCACGCGGACAGGTGCCTGGCGACGAGACCAGTGCCCGCCAGGCCGGCCCGGTCCGCGGTCGGCCGGATCATCTCGCCGAGCCGGCGCATGGCGCCCTCGATGCCGTAGTCCTCGTGCGACGCGCCAGGGCCGCGCAGCGCGGCGAGCACCGTGCCGTCCAGGCCGATGAGGGCGAGGTCCGTCTTGCTGTTGCCGCCGTCGATGGCGAGCACCGCGGGCAAGCTCGGCGGTTCGCCGGGGGGGTTTGCGGGGGTCGTCCCCCCGGGCAACTCAGGCACCAGAGGCCCCGGCAGCGAACGCGAACAGCGAGATCGCGGTGTAGTCGTCGGCGGGCTCCACCGACGGCCAGGACACCACGTTGTCCTCGTAGCCGGCCGTGGCGCTGTTGAAGGCGCCGTACGAGCCGTGCGAGCAGGCGCGCATCCCGGTGACGCTGCCGAGCCCGATGAAGTTGGCAGGGTCGCTCGGCCCGTCCACGGTCGCGCCCAGTTGCAGCGCGCCCGATCCGGTGAGCGAGCCCGACAGGTTGGCGATCTCGCTCTGCATGCAATACGGGAACGAGGACCCGGCGCCGACGACGAACGAGGCGCCCCACGGGTTGGCGCCGAGCGCGTAATCGAGCTGGCGCTGCGCGAACGCGGCGTACGCCGCGGACCCGCCGTACTCTTGGTACAGCGCGTTGGTCACGTAGAGCCCGAAGGCATGCGGTGCGGCATCAGACGCGCCGAGCGGCGTGCCGAGCCCGAACGGATCGCCCGCCGCCTCCGACTCCCCGAGCCGCAGCTGCGCGGCCAGGTCGCCCAGGAGCAGGCGAGGCGCGATGGCGGGCGCTCCGCCTAGCCCGGCCGCAACTGCGCAGCGCAGCGCGCGCAGCAGCTCAGCCTCGGCGACCGCGCCGTTGTCGTACAGGTTGAGCGTGTCGCCGCCGGCCGGGTGCCCCTGCGCCAGGTACGCGCGCGCCCACTTCGCCGCGACGGCGAGGTCGCGGGAGAGCTGCGCGTGCGGCACGCCGAGCCGCTCGTCGGCGAGCGCGATCTCCGCCGCGCCCCAGAGCATCGCCGACTTCCACTCGGTGCCCGGGTAGTAGTCATGCGGGAAGGCGGTGACCAGCGAGTGCACCCCGGTCGTCTGCGCCATCGCGTAGACGGAGCGGGCCAGGGCGAGCAGCGACCGCCCGGACGAAGCAGAGCCGGCGAGCTGCGCGCCGAGCGCGTAGTCGGCGGCGTACCGGCCGGCCAGCTCGGGGCTGACCTTCTTGCCCGGCGCGGCGGCGGTGAACACCGGCCGGTACTCGACGTAGTAGTCCTTGTCGCCCGGCTTGGCCCCGAGCCTGTCCTCGGCCTGCGGCAGGAACCAGAAGTCGTAGTCGCCGTTGATCTTGGCGTTCCCGTTGCCGATGCCGACCTCGACGTACATCACCTTCTTCGCCGGGTTCCACAGCTTGCGCATCCAGTCGAGCCCGAACTCCGCCTCGGATCTCAGCCCGGCGCCGTCCGGCCCGGCGCCGTCCGGCCCGGCGGCGTCCCGCCCGGCGATGAGCAGCAGCGCGTCCGCGTAGCTGGCCGTGAAGCCGAACTTCTCGTACCCGCCGCCGGCGTCGAACCAGCCGCCGGACACGTCGACAGGCCCGCCGGTCTTCGTGAACCCGCCGATCAGGTTGTCGTTGCTGTCGTACTTCGGGTCCGCGTACACGTACGCGTGCGCATCGGTGAGGTTCGCTGGCCTGCGGTCGAGCACGGACGGCGCCACGTCGGGGCCGTCCCGCTCCGAGGTGAAGTACCTGACTCCGTTGCTCACCAGGCCCGCGTACAGCGAGACGGCGGGCCCGATGCGGAACGCGGCCGAGCGGGCGGCGCCCACCTGGATCCGGTAGGTCCCGGACTGACGCAGCCCGGTGAAGGTCAGCCTGTAGACCGCGCCGTAGCGCTTGTTCCAGCCGCCGAGGTCGGCGGTCGAGCTTGCCTTGTAGACCACGCCCCGGCCCTTGCCGAGCACGCGGAACCACACGCGGCTCACCCGGTGCGGCAGCATCACGTACGCCACCTTGGCGGCGGACGTGGCGTACCCGGCCTGGTCGACCCGCACCGCGGGCGTCACCGCTGCCGTGCCAGCGGCAGCGGCAGCCGACGCTGTACTGGCCCCGGCGAGCACAGTCCCGGCCAGCGCAGTCCCGGCGAGGGTCCCGGTCAGCGCGAGGGTGCAGGCGGTTGTCGTCCAGGTTGGGGCCGCCCATCTTCTCCGGTGCCTCACGTGCGCCTCCCTAGTGCCGTTATGCCCAGCTCAGGAACCGTGCGTTTTCCGCGATCAGCCGGTCGGCCATCTTCTCCGCGAGGTCGTGCTGGCCGATCAGCGGGTGGGCGAGCAGCGCCTCCGCCACCCGGGCGCGCCCGCCGCGCAGCGCCGCGTCGAGCGCGAGTTCTTCGTACGCCGACACGTGCCCGACAAGCCCGCGCAGCAGCGGCGGCAGCGGTGCCGTGGGCACCGGCACGGGACCGGCGGACCTGATCACCGCGGGCACCTCGATGACCGCATCGTCCGGCAGGAAGCCGAAGGTGCCTGCGTTGCCCACGTTGACCACCTGCACGTCGCCGGCACCCTGCTTGTCGTCGGCACTGGCGAGCAGCGACGCGAGCAGCGCGACGGCCGCCTCGGAGTAGTACGCGCCGCCCCGCTCGCCGAGCAGCGCCGGCTTGGTGTCCAGCGCGGGGTCGGCGTACATCCGCAGCAGCTCGGCCTCGATCGCCGCGACCGCCGCCGCCCGGGTCCCCGCCTTCCGCTGCTCCGCCACCTCGGCGTCATGCTCGTAGTAGTAACGCAGGTAATACGAGGGCACAAACCCGTGCGCAGTCAGAACGGGTTCGGCCGAGTCCACATGCGCCGCGATCTCCGCACCGCGTGCTTCGAGCAAACCGGGCAGCAGGTCGGTCCCGTCGACGCGAACCTCTCGCTCCCAGGTGAGGTGGTTGAGCCCGACATGGTCCAGCGACACCGACTCGGGCGGCACGCCGAGCAGCGACGCGAAGTACCGTTGCAGCCCGATCGCCACGTTGCACAGCCCGACGGCGCGGTGCCCGGCGTCGAGCAGCGCCCTGGTGACGATGCCGACCGGGTTGGTGAAGTCGATGAGCCAGGCGCCGGGCGCGGCCCGCCGCCTGGCGAGCTCGGCGATCTGCAGAACAAGCGGGACGGTGCGCAGCGCCTTGGCGAGCCCGCCGGCCCCGGTCGTCTCCTGTCCCACGCAGCAGAAGTCGAGCGGCCAGGTCTCGTCCCTGTCGCGCGCCGCCTGCCCGCCGACCCGGAGCTGGATGAGCACCGCGGCGGCGCCGTCGATCCCGTCCTCGGCGTCGCTTGTCCAGCGGACCGCCGCCTGGTGCCCGTGCGCCCGCATGATCCGCGCGGATACCGGGCCCACCGCCGCGAGCCGCGCCTCGTCGGGGTCGACCAGCACCAGCTCGGTGACCTGCGGCGCGAGCCGCCCGAGACCGTCGGCGAGCTCCGGCGTGTAGGTGGAGCCGCCGCCGATAACGGCAAGTTTCACGCCCGCCTCCTGAGCTCTTCTCCGATGGTTGTGGCACGGCTATCGGCGGCTCGTTGCCGCAACCATCCGGTCGCGGTGGCGGTCACGAGAACGCCTGCACCTTCGCGCCGGTCTGCGCGACGTGGCACGCCACCTCGCCGGCGCCGAGCGGCAGCAGCCGCGGCGTCACCGTCGCGCAGGCGTCGACCGCGACCGGGCAGCGCGGCCTGAAGCGGCAGCCGGGCTTGGGGTCGATCACCTTCGGCGGCTCGCCGCGCTCGCCGCTCGCGGCGGCCATGGCCTCGAGGCTCGGCGGCGGTGCCTTCGGGTCGGGCACCGCGGAAAGCAGCAGCTGGGTGTACGGATGCCTGGGCGCCGCGAGCACGTCCTCGATCGGCCCCGCCTCGGCGATCTGCCCGGCGTACATCACGATCAGCCGGTCGGCGACGTACCTGGCGCTGGCGATGTCGTGCGTGATGTACAGGATGGACACGCCCTCCTCGTCGCGGAGCTTGGCCATCAGGTTGAGCAGCCCGATCCTGATCGACGTGTCGAGCATGGAGACCGGCTCGTCGGCCAGGATCAGCCGCGGCCTTGTCGCGAGTGCCTGAGCGAAGCCGACTCGCTGCCGCTGCCCGCCGGACAGCTCGTGCGGGTAGCGGTCGAGCATGCCCGCGCCGAGGCCGACCACGTCGAATACCCGTGCCGCCTCGGCTTGCCGCTCGGCGGCCGACAGCTCGGGCCGGTGCAGCTTGAGTGCGCGCAGCACGCCGTGCGAGACACGGAACACCGGGTTGAGCGAGCTGAACGGGTCCTGGAACACCATCGGGACCTGGCTGCTGTACCGCAGCGCGTCGCGGCGTGACTTGTACTCCGGCAGCGGCTTTCCCTCGGCGGAGTCGCCGAAGTAGGTCACCGTGCCCGCGGTCGGCGGGTACACCCGGGCGAGCAGCCTGGCCACCGTCGACTTGCCGCTGCCGCTCTCGCCGGCCAGCGCCACGATCTCCCGCTCGCCGACACCGAAGGACACGTCGTCGACCGCGTGCAGGGTGCCGCGGTCCAGCGAACCGCCGATCTTGAAGTGCCTGGTCAGGTTCTCTGCCCGGAGCAAGTCGGTCATTGTGCTGCCTCCTTCTGCTCCGAAGCGGTCTCCTGCGCGACGACGGGCGTGTACAGCAGGCAGCGGACCTGAGATCCGTCACGGTCGACGAGCACCGGGGGAGTCGTCTCGCACTCCGCCATCTTCGCGGGGCAGCGAGGTGCGAACCGGCACCCGTTCGGGATGATCGAAAGATCTGGCGGCGCGCCGGGGATGCCGCTGAGCGGTACCTTCTCGCCCCGGATGCCGGGGAAGGCGTCGAGCAGGCCGCGCGAGTACGGGTGCAGCGGGCTGTCGAAGATCCGCCGGGTCGGGCCCGCCTCCGCCACCTGTCCCGCGTACATCACCAGGAGCCGGTCGGAGTAGTGGCTGACCAGCGACATGTCGTGGGTGACGAAGATGACGGCGAAGCCGAACTCCCGCTGCAGCTCCTTGATCTGCGTCATCAGCGACCGCTGCGCCACCACGTCGAGCGCCGAGGTCGGCTCGTCCATGATGATCAGGTCCGGCGTGAACAGCAGCGCCATCGCGATCATCGCGCGCTGCCGCATCCCGCCGGACAGCTGGTGCGGGTAGCTGCGCAGGTGCACCGCGTCGATGCCGACGAGCCCCAGCACCTCGGCGGAGCGGGACGCGATGGCCTTGCGCGAGCTCATCCCGTGCGCCCGCAGTGCGTCGGCGAACTGCGCGCCGACCGACATGACCGGGTTGAGCGCGTTCATCGCCGACTGCATCACCACCGATAGGTTCTGCCAGCGGATCGCGTTGAGCTGACGGGTGCCCATCGTGACCAGGTTCTGGCCGCGGAACGTCACCTCGCCAGCCGTGATCGCCGCAGGCGGGGATAGCAGCTGCGCGACCGCGAACAGCAGGGTCGACTTGCCGCAGCCCGACTCGCCGACGATGCCGGTGAACTCGCCGCGCTGCACCGCGAAGGAGACGTCGTCCACCGCACGCACCCGGCCGGCGCGGGTTATGTAGTCGACGGTCAGGCCGGATACCTCAAGCATGAGCTGGCCTCCGAAGGCGCAGGCCGAAGCGGCGCCGCGCGCGCACGGGGCGCAGCGCCGGGTTGCCGATCTCGTCGAACGCGTAGTTGAGCAGCGCGAATGCCGCACCGAGGAGGGCGATGGCCGCGCCCGGCACGATGGCCTGCAGGTAGTAGCCGGTCTGCAGCGCCTCGTTGTTCTGCGCCCAGTAGAGCATCGTGCCCCAGGCCACCGAGTTGGGGTCGCCGAGGCCGATGAACTGCAGGCTCGACGCGAACAGCACGTCGTACAGCGCGTTGACAAGGAACGCCGCGACGAGCAGCGAGATCATCGTGGGCAGGATCTCCACCGCGATGATGTACGACGCCCGCTCGCCGCGTACCCGCGCGGCGGCGAGGAAGTCCCTGGCGCGCACCGACAGCGCCTGAGAGCGGAGCTGGCGGGCGGTGTAGGACCAGCCGGTGAAGGTGAGCACCGCGATCATCACGCCGGTGCCCGAGTTGTGCACGTAGGCGGAGATGACGATCAGCAGCGGGAACAGCGGGATGACGAGCACCACGTCGGTGAACAGGTTGAGCGCGCCGTCCCAGAAGCCGCCGAGGTAGGCGGCGGCCACGCCGATGACCGCGGCGATCAGCGTGGACGCGAGGCCCGCGCCGAACGCGATCTCCAGCACCTCCCTGGTCCCGTAGATCGCCTGGGCGAAGATGTCCTGGCCGAGCCCGGTGGTGCCGAACAGGTGCGCGCCGCTCGGCCCGAGGTTGCGGTCGTACGCTTCCGCCGTCGGGCTGTCGTGCGCGAACAGCCCGGGGAACAGGGCGAACACGATGAACACGGCGAGCAGGATGGCGCCGAGGGTCGCCTTGCGCGAGTCGGCGAGCGCGCGGCCCATCCGCCCGAACCCTCGGGGGGTATGGGGGGGCGTCCCCCCGGCGGACCCCCGGGGGGCATGGGGGGTCGTCCCCCCGGCGGACAGGGTCGTCACCGGCTGCTCCTGGTCCGCGGGTCGAAGATCGCGGTCGCGATGTCGGCGAGCAGGATCGCGACGAGCACCGCGACGGTGATCAGCAGGAAGAGAGCCTGCATCAGCGGGTAGTCCTCATTCTCGACGGCCTGCAAGAGCATGTAGCCGACGCCGGGGTAGTTGAACACGTACTCGATCAGGATGGCGCCGCCGACCACGAAGCCGAGCGACATCGCGAAGCCGGTCAGGTTCGGCAGGATGGCGTTGCGCGCCGCGTAGTTGAGCATGACCCGGTGCGGCCGCAGGCCCTTGGCGCGGGCCATCCGCACGTAGTCCTCGGCCAGCGTGCTGACCATGTTGTTCCGCATGGTCAGCGTCCAGGTTCCGATGGTGGTGATGAGCAGGGCGAGCGCGGGCAGCACCGCGTGCTCGAAGACGTCGCCGATGTAGGAGGCGGTCCAGGCCGGGGTGTCGGAGATGTCGAAGCCGCCCGACCACGGCAGCCACTGCAGCTTGAGCCCGAAGATCAGGATGAACATCATCCCGACCCAGAAGTAGGGGATTGCGGAGGTGATGACGAGCAGCGGCGGCGCGATCCCGTCGAGCACGCCGCCGCGCCGCCAGGCGGCGAGGATGCCGACTCCGGTGCCGAGGACGAACGCCAGGATCGTGGTGATGCCGACCAGGCCCATCGTCCACCAGATGGCGCCGCCGACCACGGTCCCGACCGGGGTCGGGAAGTAGAACAGCGACGTGCCGAAGTTGCCGGTGCAGATGTCGCCCAGGTAGTGCACGTACTGCGAGGGCAGGGACTCCCCGCTGCCTGCGCCGAAGATCGTTTCGAGCGTCTTCAGCTCCTGGCCGCTGACCTTGCCGCGGAACTTCCCCATCATCGCGATCGCCGGATCGCCCGGCATCATCCGTGGCAGGAAGAAGTTGAGCGTGACCGCGGCCCACAGGGTGAGCAGGAAGAACCCTGCCCTGCGCAGTACGAATCTCATTGCGTTGTGACTCCGGATGCCTAGGACTTAGGCGACAGGTGCAGCAGCACCTGGCCCATGTCGGGGTAGGCGTAGGCGGCGGGCAGGGCGTACGGGTCGCTCGGCGACGGCCACCCGGTGAACTGGGCGGTGTTGTACTGGAACCAGGCCACCTCCTCGGTGATCGGGATGAACGGCACGTCGCTGAGCACGACCTCCTGGAGCTGGTTCACGATCTGGTGCTGTGTCGCCGAGTCGGTGGTGACGGCGTAGTTGTCGAGCAGCTTGTCCGTCGCCGGGTTGCTGTACCGCTCCCAGTTAGACGATGCGTTCTTGCCGATCGGCGCGGAGTTGGCGGAGTACAGCCACTGCCGGAACTCGTAGTACGGCGTCGGGCCGCCGGTCTCCGCGTAGTAGGCGAACTGGAAGTTGCCCGAGTACAGCTTGGAGAAGAAGTCGTTGGACGCCAGGTTGTCCGCCGTCAGCTGGATGCCGACCGCCTTCAGCTCCTGCTGGATGACCGACATCGACGCGACCCAGTCCGAGTAGCCGCCGATGTTGATTACGCTGAACGCCAGCTTCTGCCCGTTCTTGGCGTAGATGCCGTCGCTGCCGAGCTGGTAGCCGGCCTGCGCGAGCAGTGCCTTCGCCTTGGCGGGGTTGTAGCCGTAGTTGTACTTGGCGGCGCCGGCGGCGTCCAGCCAGGCGCTGAACGTCGGCGTCGCGATGTCGTTCTGGTTGGCGCCTGGCTCCTCGCCGTACTCGCCGATGTTGGCGACCTTGTTCCTGTCGATCGCGTACGCGATCGCCTGCCTGACCAGGACGTTGTTCAGGCCTGGCACGGTCAGGTTCGGGATCAGCGAGACGTTGGCGATCGGCGCGAACCAGTAGTGGTTGTCCGCCGACTTCGCGGTGTAGAAGGCCTGGATGTTCGGGATGAACTGGCTGCCCCACTGGGCCTGTCCGGTGGCCAGGTAGGTGTTGGCCGGGTCGTTGGAGGTGAACGCGGGGTAGAGCACCTTCGCGATCTTCGGCAGGCCGGGCTGCCAGTAGTCCGGGTTGGCCACGTAAGTGATGTTCTGCGCGCTGCACGGCTTGACGACGTAGGCGCCGGTGCCGATCGGGTTGGAGTCGGCGTAGGTGACCGGGTTGGAGATCTTGGACCAGATGTGCTCGGGCACGATCGGGATCTGGTCGGCGATGTAGTAGAAGTACGGCACCGACGGCGCCTTGAAGGTGAACACGACGTTGTTGCCTGACTGGGTGACGCTGGTGAGCACCGACCAGACGGAGTTCACGTCGAGCGCGGGGACCTTCTTGATCAGGTTGAAGGTGTAGGCC
>Ga0335083_10001259_pt1 | contig 35383 bp, 27 predicted proteins | sample Lox_Sample_42_FD_206716 | JGI IMG/M metagenome (GOLD analysis project Ga0335083, IMG submission 206716) | Soil microbial communities from Loxahatchee National Wildlife Refuge, Florida, United States - Lox_Sample_4.2 | ecosystem: Environmental > Terrestrial > Soil > Wetlands | place: USA...
TGAGGTCGCCCGCGCGCGGCAGGCGGTTCAGGATCGCCTTCACGCGCTGGAGGTTGATCGGCTTGACGAGGTAATCGATTGCGCCGGACTTCAGCGCATCGACAGCCGTCTCCACGCTCGCGTGGCCCGTGATGACCACGAGCTCCACGCCCGAGCGCGGATCGAGGTCCTCGAAGAGGTCAGTGCCGCTGCCGTCGGGCAGCTTCAGGTCGGTGAAGACTACGTCCGGCATCTGCCGCACGAGCTGGATGCGCGCCTCGCGCAGGTCGCCTGCCTGGGCCGTGGTGAGCCCGTCTTCGCTCACGACAGTCGCGAGCGCCTCGCGGGTCTCGGCATCGTCATCGACAATCAATACATGTGGCATCGCGTCTCGTCAGCCTGGCTAGGTGAATGGCTCCAGAGCGACAGCGTCTCGGCCCGAGCAGCCGCACCGGACGGTATTGCCCGGCGTCGCGGAAGGCGCGGCGTACGATGTTGCGCTGAAGTGGAGTACGAAACGGCCGCACGCACGCCAAAGACGGCGAACAAGCCGGTACCGGTTTACTACGCGATTTTGCTATATACGAGCAACAATGCCGCGAATTGCATGCTGCCCGAGCCTCGATTGTTGTGAATATAACTATTATAGACTTATTCGAGATAACCGGGCACGGCTCTCGCGCGGCGCGGCCGCCCTCGCCTAGCCATGCGGAAACGGCCAGGGCGAGCCGGCCGCGCCGTTCGTAGCACTGGCGCCGCTTGCGCCATTCGGCATTGCGCCCTTCACGCCCTGCCCGGACATATCGCTTCGCTCGCGCACGGCGCCGCCGCCCGCCATCGCCATTTCGGCGGCCATGCCGTTCTCGCCGCTCGTGTCGGACGTGTCGGCAAGCGAGCCGCCCTCGCCCTCCCAGCGGCTCAGATCGCGATAGAAGGATTGCCGTTGCATGCGGTGACGCTGCGAGAAACGCCAGGCCAGCATGCCCGCCATGGCGCCGAGCGCGCCGACGGTCACGAGCTTCCCTACCCAACCATTGATGTTCTTCGACATATCGCTTTCTCCCAGATACGCCTCTTGAGAAATGGAAGACGCATGGCATCGCCCGAGGCGTGACGGATGCGCCGCCCCTGAAGACGCAGACGGCGCGAACCTTGCTCAAGTTCCGCAGCACAATACGTGCCACTGGCACTCGCGCGTGCGCCCCTTCGAACGCAAAAGCGGACAAAACCGCGGAAAAGCCAGCACTGGAGCGGCAGATAGTCCGGCGCGGCACGCGCCTTCGGCCTTCATGCCTTGGGCACTTTCATTGCCCACTCATGCGCGGCAGTGGTTAAATGTTTACGAGATGCAAACCTCGCGGCCGTCGGAGCGGCAAGTTCCGCACCTGTCCTGGACGGCCAGCCCCGGATCGCAGGGCCTGATCGCCGAAACGCGCCAACACGTGCAGAGCTGTGCCGATAGGCATGGCGACACGCAAATGCGCGCCAAAGCGAACGCCCGCACTACCTTTGCAGGACGAACATCCCTATGGCGTCAATCGAGCCGGGCTCGGCCGCCGCGAAACGAAATACCGCACAGGACGCCGACGCACGCATCGCAGGTTTGCAGTCGTACGGTCTGCTGTACGGCTCGTCGGCGGTCATGCTGGACCTTTATGCGCAGATCGAACGGGTGGCCGTGACCGACGCCACCGCGCTCATCGTCGGCGAATCGGGCACGGGCAAGGAGCTCATCGCCCGCACGATCCACGCTCAGAGCGGACGCCGCGACGGTCCGTTCGTCGCGGTGAACTGCGGCGCGATCCCCGACGAGCTGATCGAAGCCGAACTCTTCGGTCACGAAAAAGGCAGCTTCACGGGCGCCATCCAGTCGCGCGACGGCCACTTCGAGCAAGCGCGCGGCGGCACGCTGTTCCTCGACGAAATCACGGAAATGGCGCTGCTGCATCAGGTGAAGCTGCTGCGCGCGCTCGAAACCGGCGAGTACTTTCCGGTGGGTGGCAACGAGGCGATTCGCGGCGACGTGCGCATCATCGCCGCGACCAACCGCGACCCCGTGACGGCCGTGAAGGAAAACTGCCTGCGCGAGGACCTGATGTACCGGCTCGCCGTGTTTCCGCTGCGCGCGCCGCCGCTGCGCGAGCGCGAGCACGACCGCGAATTGCTCGCGCAGCATTTCCTGAGCGAACTCAACGAGCAGGAAGGCACGCAGAAGGCCTTCAGCAAGCGCGCGCTCGAAACCGTGCGCAACTGGTCGTGGCCCGGCAACGTGCGCGAGCTCAGGAACGCGGTGTACCGCGCGTTCATCCTCGCGGAGAAGGTCGTGGAGATCGCGCATCCGCAGCTCGTGCCGCGCGTGAAGAAGCCCGTCACGCAGGGCGATGCGATGAGCGTCTGGATCGGCACGCCGCTCGCCGATGCGCAAAAGCAGATCATTCTCGGCACACTCAAGTATTGCGGGGGCGACAAGCGGCTCGCGGCGCGCACGCTCGGCGTGAGCCTCAAGACGCTCTACAACCGGCTTGGCAGCTACGGCGCCGACGAAGGCGACGCCGAGGCTACCGGAGATCCGGACGCGCGCGAAGCGTGAACGCGGCCGCCCGCCTCGCAAGGTGATTGTTGCTTGATCGTGCAACAATCACGCAACAATCACGCAACCGCAGCAGGCGCTGCCGATCAAAGATCGGCTCGCCGCGCACGCCCTTTTTCAATTTCTTGCACTTTCCCTATCCCCGCACGCAACCCCATGCTGCACAATCCGCAGCACGTAAAGTACGCAAACGTGCTGGATGTCCGCGCAACGCGGGCTCATCCGGCAAGTGGCAGGGAAAGAACATGCAAGAACGAAGTACTCGGGTGCGGATCGCACCGCCACCTGGCCTCACGGTCGCCGAAACGACGGTCGGCGCGCCGCCTCTCCAACTCCCCCGCACTTGGCCCCCCCGGCGACGCGCCATCTCGCTGACACTGCTGGCTGCCGCTGCAAGCCTCGCGTGCTCGGCCTGCAGCTCGCTCTACTCGGAAGGCGCGCAAACGGGCGCCGGCATTGGCGGTGCTGCGATCGCATCGAAGGTCACGAGCAACGCCGCCGTGGCGACCGGCATCGGCCTTGGCGCCGTGGCCGCCGCCAAGGCCGGCGTGCAGTATTCGGAGCGCGTCGTGCACCGCAACACCCAGGACAGCATTGCGAAGGCGGCGGGCCCGCTCGAGGTCGGCGCCGTCGCACCGTGGTCGATCACGCATTCGTTCCCGATCGAAGACGACGAGCACGGCCGCGTGACCGTGAGCCGCGCGATCAGCAGTGGCGCGCTCGATTGCAAGGAGATCGTGTTCTCCGTCGATCACGAGGCCACGAAGGACAAGGCCGCTTCGAGTGCGTTCTTCGTCGCCTCCGTCTGCCGCGACGGCGACAAGTGGAAGTGGGCCTCGGCCGAGCCCGCCACCGACCGTTGGGGCGCGCTGCAATGAGCGTCGTGAAGGTACGCGCGAGCGCGAAGCACGAGCCGCACGCCGCGAAGGATGACGCGAGCCCGGTTCGGTCGATGCCGCGCCGAGCGAAACTCGTCGCGCTGGCCTCGCTCTGCGCGGGCATGGCGCTCGTGGCGAGCGGCTGCGCATCGATCGGCGCGGCAAGCGGGGCCGCCGCCGCCGCGGCCACCGGCATCGTCACGGCCAACCCGGCAGTGGGCGTGGGCGTGGGCATCGCCGTGCAGGCCGCCACCGACGCAGCCGTCAACCGTTTCATGAAGAACATGCACGCGGACCAGCAGGATCTGATCGCCGAGACGGCCGGCCGCCTGCCCGTGGGCGGCTTCGACATCTGGCGCATCAAGCACGGGTTGCCCGTGGAAAACGGCCACGGTCAGGTGCGCGTGACGCGCGCATTCGCGACGGCGCTCACGCTGTGCAAGGATTTCGTGTTCTCGGTGCAGGACGGCGACGCGGCCAACGCGCCCGAGCAGTGGTTCACGGCGAGCGTCTGCCAGGACCCGTCGGGCTGGAAGTGGGCGACGGCCGAGCCGGCCGTGGAGCGCTGGGGCACGCTGCAGTAGCGTCTCGCAGTAGCGCCTGGCCGCGGCGCGCACGGCGGCAAACGAAAAACGGTCGCCGAGGCGACCGCTTCTTTCATGCACGCGCGGGGCGTGCATCGAGCGCACGCATCACGTCACGCGGCGCTCAGGACTCCACGTCTTCGAGACTGAAGATCTCCGACTGGTCGTTGTACGAGAAGATCTCGCCGTAACGGCCCCAGTCGATCACGGTGTCGAGCGTTTCCTCCGCAGCGCCGTCGGAGAGCGAGTCCTCCAGCTCCTGCTCGAAGCGCACGCGCGGCGCGCGATGTCCGGGACGCTCGTTGAGTACCTTCTTGATCCGCGCCGCGAGCGGCACGTGACGCAGCAGATGCTCGGCGAACATCATCTTGCGCTCCTGCGTGCCGAATTCCGCGAACACGCGCGCGGGCGGCGTGAGCAGCACGTCGCCTTCGCGCACGTCGGCAAAGCCCAGGTGCTGGAGCATTTCGGCGATCGGGAACAGGTCGTCCACTTCGAGATGCAGCGTGCGCGCGATTTCCGGCATGTCGGCGCGGCCGTGGTAGGGAGCGGCCGCCAGCGTTTCGATCAGACCGGCCATCAGGTTGGTGGACACGCGAGGCAGCCAACTGCCGAGTTCGAGCCCCTTCTTCGTCGCCTCGCCGGTCTGGCGCGCGGTCATCTTCGCGTAGATGTCGTCCACGAGCTTGCGGAACACCGGGTCCAGGCGATTGCGCGGATGGTTGAACGGCACCTTGATCTCGGCCACGACGCGGCCCGGATTCGACGACAGCACGAGAATGCGGTCGCACATGAACACCGCTTCCTCGATATTGTGCGTGACGATCAGCACCGACTTGATCGGCAGCCGCCCTTGCGTCCACAGGTCGAGCAGGTCGGTGCGCAGCGTTTCGGCGGTCAGCACGTCGAGCGCCGAGAACGGCTCGTCCATCAGCATGAGCATGGGGTCGACCACGAGCGCACGCGCGAAGCCCACGCGCTGGCGCATGCCGCCCGAGAGCTCGCGCGGGTAAGCGTTTTCAAAGCCGTCCAGACCGATCAGGTCGATCGCGGCCAGCGCGCGCTCGCGCCGCTCGCGCGCGCCCACGCCCTGCGCCTCGAGACCCGCTTCCACGTTCTGGAGCACCGTGAGCCACGGGAACAGCGCGAACGTCTGGAACACCATCGCGACACCCTCGGCCGGGCCGTCGAGCGGCCTGCCGCGCCAGGTGACTTCGCCCGAAGTCGGCGAGATCAGGCCGGCGATGATGCGCAGCAGCGTGGACTTGCCCGAGCCCGAGCGGCCCAGCAGCCCGACGATCTCGCCCTCGCGCAGCGAGAGGTTGGCGTCATCGAGCACGAGCAGTTCGCCCTGGTTCTTGTTGAAGCCCCGGCACACGTCCTTCACGTTCAGGATTTCTTCGCCGAGGCGCGGCGGGTTCGGGGCCGTCAGCACGTCGCCGTGCGCGGCGCTCAGCGTCTTGGGGTTTTGCATCGCGTTACCTTCGATCCTTCGTAGTTCGATCAGTCGAGCCGCAGACGGGACTCGGCATACGTGTATAGCGGACGCCACAGCAGGCGGTTGAACAGCGTCACGAACAGCGACATGACGGCAATGCCGAGAATGATCTTCGGATAGTCGCCCGCTGCGGTAGTTTGCGCGATATAGGCGCCGAGGCCGTGCGCGACCACCTTCGTATCGCCCCACTGCACGAACTCGGAGACGATGCTCGCATTCCACGCACCGCCCGAGGCCGTGATCGCGCCCGTGACGTAGTACGGGAAAATGCCCGGCAGCATTGCCTGGCGCCACCACTGCCAGCCGCGGATACGGAAGTTCTTTGCCGCTTCCTTGTAGTCGTTCGGATAGGCGGTCGCGCCGGCGATCACGTTGAACAGGATATACCACTGGGTGCCGAGCACGATCAGCGGTGACAGCCAGATGTCAGGGTTCAGGTGAAAGCGCACGATCACGATGACGAACACAGGGAACAGCAGGTTCGCCGGGAACGCCGCGAGGAACTGCGCGAGCGGCTGGATCTTCTCGGCGAGCGCCGGGCGCAACCCGATCAGGACGCCGAGCGGCACCCAGATCACCGAGGCGATCGCGATCAGCAACATCACGCGAAGGAGCGTGATGAAGCCGAGGCCGAGCACGTGCCAGACCTCGCCGAGCGTGACGCCCGTGCGCACGAAGGCCACGACGCGCCACACCACGAACACGGTCAGCGCGATCACGAACACGGCCCAGAGCACGTCGCCGATGCGGTTGCGCCCGCTGCTGCGGCTTCGTGCGGCCGGCGCGGCGAGCGAGATGCCCGGGAACGACGGCAGTTGCAGCGGCACGCGCGCGGCCTTGGCGAAAAGCCAGCCGAGCGGCACGAGCAGTTGATGAATGAGATGGGTGCGGCGGATCAGGTCGAGCAGCCACGATTCGGGCGCCTCGCCCGAGCTCGTGGTCTCCATGCGGAACTTGTCGGCCCATGCCACGAGCGGGCGGAACAGGAACTGGTCGTAGGCGAGGATCACGACCGTCATCGCGAGAATCACCCAGCCCACCGCGTGCAGGTTCTTTTCCGTGATCGCCTGCGCCAGGTACGCGCCGATGCCCGGCAGCGTGATCGTGTTGTTGCCCACGGTGATCGCTTCGGACGCCACCACGAAGAACCAGCCACCCGACATCGACATCATCATGTTCCAGATGAGGCCCGGCATCGAGAACGGCACTTCGAGCTTCCAGAAGCGCTGCCACGCGGTCAGGTGGAAGCCCTTGGACACTTCATCGAGATCGCGCGGCACCGTGCGCAGCGACTGGTAGAAGCTGAACGTCATGTTCCAGGCCTGGCTCGTGAAGATCGCGAAGATCGCCGCGAGCTCCGCGCCCAGCACGCGCGAGGGAAAGAGCGCAAGAAAAAACGTGACCGTGAACGAAATGTAGCCGAGCACCGGCACCGACTGCAGGATGTCCAGAATCGGCACGAGCACCTGGCCCGCGCGGCGGCTCTTCGCGGCGAGCGTGCCGTAGACGAGCGTGAACACGAGCGAGGCGACCATCGCCGCGAGCATGCGCAGCGTGGTGCGCAACGCGTACTCGGGGAGCCTCGCCGGATCGAGCGAGATGGCCTCGGTCTTGAGCACCGAGATGGGCGCCATCGTTTCGTGAAAGCCCACGGCCGCCATCGCGATCAGACAGATGATGAGCGGGAACGCCACGAAGTCCCAGCGGTTGGGCAGCACGCGCCACGCCGAGGCATTGGCCGTGCGGTTCAGGTTGAAGCTGAACTCCATTCAGACACCCTCCGCGCCGGGAAAACAGGCAACCATGCTGCTGGACGAGCGTTGCGCACAATGCGGGGAGTGCAGGGAAAACAGATCGGAGCAGGCAAGACGCATGGACAGGGAATCTCGTTGGCGTTGATGACACGACGGCGGCAATGCAGCCGTTGCACGCGCCAGCGGAGCCGTCTCGCGACGACCAGCCGGCCGGCTCACTATTGCTGTTGCTGCTGCTATTGCTGTTGCAGGCTTGCCTCGATTGAAACGGCACGACAGTACTACAACCTTCATGACACACACAACCGCGCCGGGCATGCCCGCAAAGCACCTGGCACGAGGGCTTTCTGGGCGCTTTCAGCGCGCTTCGGGGGGCGCCTTGCAGCGCGCGGCGTCTGGACGCCATCGTGATGACGCATCGATGACGTCTTGATGACACAACGATGCCGCTTGTCCATCAGTGCGGCCGCCGGCGCCAGCGGGCGTCGCTTGCGCGCCACAACCTTCGCCAAGGCGAAACGCCCGCGTGAACCATGCCGGCGCCCGATTTCAGGGCGATTACCCCCGCGCGAACGGCGCGCCGCTTGCATGTCAGCGATTTGAGCGGCCGCCAACGTGCCCCCAGGCGGCCTCGCTGCGCCGCGCTGCTACTTCCGCAGCGGGATCATCGGACCATTCGAGGGGTAAAATCGTTTCGCGCCGACAGAGGCGCCCCGACATCCGGAGCGCCAGCCCCCACGCCTCAATGCCCACTTACTAACCAGAAGGCCGATGAACAGGAGACTCTTGCGCCAGGCAGCCGGACCCGTCGGGGTCGTGGTGGTCGCGCTCGTCTGCTGGGTGGCGGCGAACTGGCTCGCGGACCGCATGGTCCGCCAGGAGTTCGTGGCGGCGCTCAACGCCCAGCGCCAGATGACGCGTTCGGTCGTGGACAACATGGCCGAAGTCATCGCGAGCGACCTCGCAATGTCACGCGCGATTCCGGCGACGATGGCCGAAACGCGCGTCGTCCAGCAGGCGCTCACCGAGGCCGCGCATTATGCCGCGTCGCGCGACTCAACGGAACTGGCGCGGCGCAAGGAGTTGCAGGCGGTGCCGGAGCTGGCCGCCGTCGATCGCTTTCTCCATGACGCCCAGGGCTTCTCCGGGCTCGATGCGATCTGGCTCGTGAACGCCAATGGCGTCTGCATCGCGTCGAGCAATGCGTTCGAAACCATCTCCTACATCGGCGTGGACATGCGTCCGCGCGCGTATCTGAACGAGACACTGCTCGGCGCATTCTCCGAAGCCTACGGCGTAGGCACCGCGAGCGGCGAGCCAGGGATTTTCGTCGCCGCGCCTGCCTATGACGACGGCTTGCTGGTGGGCGCCGTGGTCGCGAAGGTCAGCATCGCCCGGCTGCGCCACTGGGTCGCCCACCCGGGCACCTTCGTCTCCGACAGCAACGGCGTCATCATCATGGCCCATGACAGCGCGCTCGAAGGGCTCGCCCTGCCGGGATCGCACGTCTCGGAAATGAACGCCGTGGACCGCGTGAACACCTATTTGCGCGAGCGCTTTTCGACGCTCGGGCTGCAATCGGCCGCGCAGGCGGCGACGCGCGCGGCACCGTGGATCCCGCACGCCGAAGCCGGGCAAATGGTCGAGCTGCCGGGCCGTCGCGCGCCCGCCCTGTACGAGCAGCGCGGCGGCCTGAACTCGGGGCTCTCGGCGCATCTCGTCGATCCGGTCAATGCGTGGCCCGAACTGATTGCGAACCATCGACGCGACCGGCTCCTCATCTTCCTCACGCTTGCCGGCACGGCCGCGCTCGCGGCGGTGATCTCGGTCTCGTGGGTGCGCGAGCGGCGTCTGCATCGCGCGAGTCGCGATCTCGCGGAGCAGTTGCAGGCCGCGAACGCGCTGCTCGCGGCCGAAGCGCGCCACGACGCCCTGACCGGCGCGCTCTCACGGCGCTACTTCCTCGACCTGCTGCGCCGCGAGATCGACGCGGCCTATGCGGCCGGCACGCCGCTGTGCATGGCGATCGCCGATCTCGACTACTTCAAGCAGATCAACGACCGCTTCGGCCACCCGGCAGGCGACCGCGCGCTCCAGCATTTTGTGGAGACCTGCCGCGCCGAGCTGCGAGCCGACGACGCGGTCGGCCGGCTTGGCGGCGAAGAATTCGGCATCCTGCTGCCCGCTACCTCGCTGAGCGCGGGTCGCGCCGTGCTCGAGCGCTTGCGCCAGCAGGTCGCCACGCGCATTTGCGCCGACCTGCCCGCAGAGGCGGCCCTGAGCGTGAGCATTGGCGTCACCGAGCTTGCCGCCTCCCAGGATCAACCCGAACGCCTGATGAGCCGCGCCGACCTCGCCCTCTATATGGCGAAGGCGGCCGGGCGCGACCGTTGCGAAGCCATGACCGCCGAGGGCGTCGTGCCCCCGCGCACCGCCATGCCGACCTGGTAAGCCCGCGATGGTTCGGCCGCGCGGGTATGTCCGTGCAGGTACGCCCTCGCACGTACACCCTCTCAGCTACACCCTCTCAGGTACGCCCTCTCAGCTACACCCTCTCAGCTACACCCTCTCAGCTACACCCTCTCAGCTACACCCTCTCAGCTTCGCCCTCTCAGGTACGCCCTTGCAACCCTGCGGGGCTCGCCCAGGTTATCCGGCGCGGCGCGGTATCATGCGGCGAACGGTGCGCGGTTCGTCCATGTGACGCGCATGGGCCCATCGCGCCATAACAGTGATCCGCACAAATCTGGAGGCATGCATGAAGGGAAATCTGGTCATTGTCTGCCGCGATCAGGATGCGCTCGCGTTCGACCAGTTGATGGTCGAGTACGGCTCGTTCCAGACGCGCCTGTCCTCGACCGCGTGGTACCTGAAACTCGACGCTACGCCCGAGCTGATTCAGGAGGAGATTCTTGCCCGCCTCGGCAAGTACACGACGCACTACATTTTCGAGGCCAGCAGCGTGACCTACAACACGGTGGACAACGAGGCCGCCGCTGCACTCGACACGCTCTTCACCGCCTGATCCCATCCCGCCGCGTCTTGCGGCATCTTGCCTGACCCGCAGGCGTTGCCGCGGCAGTGCTCGCGGCGAGGAGCGGTGCCACACAACCGTGGCCACTCCATCCAGCCCGCCTGCGCCGCACACAACTGCCCTCCCGGGCGGTGCGGGCTTCCTGGCTCAGAACGAACCCTGAACGCCACTCACCAGGCCTGCGCCGCTTCGGACACGGTGCGCTCGACCACTTCGAACGCAAACGTCATGCGCACCGCCAGCCCGCCGTTCTCGCCGTTGCCGATGGAAAGCTCGCCGCCCGCGCGGCGCACGAGCCGCTCGACGATAGCAAGACCGAGCCCGCTGTGGCCGTTGCCGCCGCGCGCGGGGTCGAGCCGCACGAACGGCCGGCTCGCCTGCGTGAGATCCTGGTCGGGGATGCCCTTGCCGTGGTCGCGCACCGTGAGCGAGAAGCCCTCCTCACCGCGCTCGCTCTCGATCACGATGGGCGGCGCGCCATAGGCATGGGCGTTGTCGATCAGGTTCGACACCACGCGCTCGAGCGTCGCGGCCGGAAGGCGGAACTCGGAGCCCGCGTGCAAATGCATTTCGATGGCGATCGTCTCGCCACTCACCGTGCGGTAGTTGCGCGCGATGCGCTCGCACTGCTCGCCGACCTCCACGGGCTCGCTGCCGTCGGCGCCGTCGTGCGCGAACACGAGGAACTGGTCGACGATGTGCGCCATCGACTCCACGTCGCGCACCACGCCGTCGCGCACCTTGGCCTCGTCCATCATCTCGGCGCGCAGGCGCAGCCGCGCGAGCGGCGTCTTGAGGTCGTGCGCGACGCCCGCCAGCATGACCGCGCGGTCCTTCTCGGTGCGCTCGACTTCCTTGACCATCTGGTTGAAGCCGCGCGTGAGCTGGCGCAGCTCGCGCGGACCGCGCTCGGGCACGGGCGGCACCGGCTGGCCGCGCCCGAAGCGCCCCACGGCTTGCGCAAGCGCACGCAAGGGCTGCTGGAGCATCCAGGCGGCCACGAGAGCGGCGATCACCGCCGCCGCGAAAATGATGATGAACCAGGGCACGAGCCTGTCGAGCGGCCGCATGATGCGCAGCGGCTGCCCTGGCACCACGATCCAGCGCGCGTCCTGCGGACCGCGCACCCAGAGCGTGGGCGGCCGCCCGGGCGGCCCCACGCGCACGTCGGTGCCGGGCGGCATGCGCTCGCGCACGTCGTCGAGGAAGCGGCGCAGCGGCTCGGGCAGGTCGTCGGTCCGGAGCGGCACCTCGGGGCTTGCGGGGTCGACGAGCTGCACGCGCGAAGGCAGCGGCGTACCGGGCTCACGCGCGACGTGCTGGCGCACCGCGTCGACGAGGAAGGTGGCCTCCTCGACGGCGTAGCGCGTTTGCATCTGGTTGCGCTCGAGGCGCATCAGGGCGAACCAGGCGACGTGCGAAATCAGCAGGACGCCAATGAACAGCAGCGCAAGCCGCCCGAACAGCGAATCAACCGGCCGGCGCATGGCTGCCCTGCTCTCCATCGGGCACGAACACGTAACCCCGCCCGCGCACAGTCTGGATGAAGCGCGGCGTGGACGGGTCGATTTCGAGGATGCGCCGCAGACGCCACACCTGCACGTCGATGCCGCGGTCGGTGCCGTCGTACTCGGGACCGTGCAGCAGCTCCAGCAGGCGCTCGCGCGTGAGCGTGCGCATGGGGTGGTTGACGAAGATCTTCAGCAGCGCGAACTCGCTGCCCGAAAGCATGATGGGCTTGCCTTCCTGGTGCAGCGTGCGCGACTGGAAGTCGAGCGTGAAGCGCCCGAACGAGTACGGCTCGCGCTGCTCGGGCGCGGCGGCCGAAGGCACCGTGCGGCGCCGGCGCAGCACCGCCTGCACGCGCGCGAGGAGTTCGCGCGGATTGAACGGCTTGCCGAGGTAGTCGTCCGCGCCGAGTTCGAGGCCGACGATGCGGTCCACGTCGTCCGCGCGCGCCGTCAGCATGATGACCGGGATGTCGTCGCCGGCCGCGCGCAGCTTGCGCAGTGCGGTGAGACCGTCGACGCCCGGCATCATCAAATCGAGCACGATCAGGTCCGGGCGCTCGCGCTCGAGCCGCCGCTCCAGCGAACTGGCGTCGTGCAGCACCGAAACTTCCATGCCCTGACGCGCCAGATAGTCGCGCAGGAGGTCGCGTAGTTCGAGGTCGTCGTCGACGACAAGGATTTGAGTAGCCATGAGACGAAGTGTAACGCGCGCGCCGGGGCCATTTCCTTACATCCCTCTCATCCGGGTTACGAGGTGTTACCACGAAAGGCGCGTGTAATGTCGCGTAATGACGACGGGCGGCCAGGTAACACGCAACGCCTGCCGGGTCGATACGCTAGGGACACCGGTTGCGAGCGCCACCACTTGGGGCCGCCGCACCAGACCGGATAAAACCCCAAGGATTTGTCAGGAGCATCACCATGTACAAGACGACTTCGCGCCTTCTCGCCATCGCCGCTGCCTCGCTCGCCCTCTCCGTGGGCGCTACGGCCGCCAACGCCCAAACCCCGCCGCCGCCCGCAGGCCCCGGCATGATGCACGGCGGTCCGGGCATGCACGGCGGCCCCGGCATGCATGGCGACTTCATGCTCGGGTTCAAGAAGCTGCACGACAAGCTGAACCTGAACGCCGCCCAGGAAAAGCAATGGCAGGCCGCGCTCGACACGATGAAGCAGAACCACGAGGCCATGCGCAAGAATCATGAACAGCTCAAGCAGCAGTTCGATTCGATGAAGAACCAGCCGATCCTCGACCTCAGCGCGATGCACGCCGCGCACCAGCAAGTCGAGCAGCAGAACCAGCAGCTGCGCGAGCAGACCACGCAAGCGTGGCTCGCGTTCTACAACGGCCTGAACGACCAGCAGAAGACGACCGTGAGCACGGCGATCAAGGAGCGCTTCGCGAAGATGGAACAGCGCCACGAACAGATGCACAAGCGCTGGGAGCAGCACCAAAAAGGTGGCGCTTCCGCGCCGGCTGCGCAGTAAGCCCGCCGCCGCGCCCACGTGCGGCGCGGGAATGCGACAAGGCGCCGCGGAATTCGCACTCCGCGGCGCCTTTTTTTGATGCGCATGGCGCTCGCGCGCCGCAGGCGATCAGGCAATCAAACGATCAACCAACCAGCGATCAGGCCAGGTCGAACAGCAGCACTTCGGCCGCTTCACCATGCGCGAGCGTGACGTTCGTTTCGGCTTCGATCATCGCGGCATCGCCGGCCTGGAGGCGCTGGCCGTTCACGTCCAGCGCGCCGCGCGCAACGTGCAGATAAACGCGCCGCCCTCCCGGCACCGCATGGTCGATGCGCTCATCGCCATCGACGAGCCCCGCGTAGATCGCGGCGTCCGACTGCACGCTCACCGAGCCATCACGACCGTCGGGCGACGCCACGAGGCGTAGCCGGCCGCGCTTGTCCGCGTCCGTGAAGCGCTTTTCCTCGTAGCCCGGCGCGCCACCGCGCTCGCGCGGCAGCAGCCAGATTTGCAGCAAGTGCACTTCCTCGTCCTTCGAAGCGTTGAACTCGCTGTGCATCACGCCCGTGCCGGCGCTCATGCGCTGCACGTCGCCGGGGCGAATCGTCGAACCGTTGCCCATGCTGTCGCGATGCGCGAGCGCGCCGTCCAGCACGTAGGTCACGATCTCCATGTCGCGGTGGCCGTGCGCGCCGAAGCCGCGCCCGCCCGCGATGCGGTCGTCGTTGAGCACGCGCAGTGCGCCGTAGTGGACGTGCGCTTCGTCGAAATAGTCGGCAAACGAAAAGCTGTGGTAGGTGTCGAGCCAGCCGTGGTTGGCGTGGCCGCGCTCGTCGGCGCTTCGGATGGTGAGCATGGGATTCTCCGGTCAATCGTGTCGATGTCCGAAGGTAAGGGCGGCGGCCCGTTCGCACAATCGGCACCGGCGTACCGCATCGTTTCGCCAGCAACATCAATGGGCTGCAGTGCGAATGTCGCACGCCGCCAGGCTGGCGCGCCCTGCCGCTTCGGGTAAAATACCGCGCTTTTCGGCCAGCACGAGCCTATGGGTGCATGGACGCCCCGGAGACGACCCGGGGTGGGCACCCCAAGGCGGCAACGCGTGCTGCCGGCCAGAGGGCGACGCGCACGACGCGCCCCGCCAGCCGCCGGGGCCCGGAGCGCATCACGCCCTCCGACCCGTATTTTTGATCGCCTAGAATGGCGGCCAACGGTCACGAGCCGGGCCGCCCTGCGCCGGCCGCGCATCACGTGAAAGCGCCGCGCGCCGCCCGTATCGGCTGTGCATGGGACCGGAGCAAGTGCTAAAGCACCCACTCCGGCTCGACAGGAGAAAGATGAAGAAGTTCGCAGTGTGTGTGGCGCTTGCCCTGATCGCAAGTGGCGCCGCCGCCAGAGAGTGGAAGACCGTGCGCATCGGCGTGGATGCCAGTTATCCGCCGTTCGAGTCGAAGGCCCGCGACGGTCAGATCGTCGGCTTCGACGTCGACCTCACGAAAGCGCTCTGCGCGCGCATGAACGTGAAGTGCGTCTGGGTCGAGAACGACCTCGACGGCATCATCCCGGCGCTCAAGGCCCGCAAGTTCGACGCGATCGTGTCGTCGCTGACGATCACGCCGCAGCGCGCCCAGCAGATCGACTATTCCGCGAAGATGTTCGATGCGCCCGCACGCATGCTCGCGCGCCAAGGCTCGCCGCTCTTGCCCACGCCGGCCTCGCTCAAGGGCAGGAACGTCGGTGTCGAGCAGGGCTCGACCCAGGAGGCGTATGCGAAGGTTCACTGGGCGCCCCGGGGTGTGAACGTGATCTCGTACCAGAATCAGGATCAGGTCTACCAGGATCTGATCGCCGGCCGGCTCGACGCCACGCTGCAGGATGAAGTCCAGGCGGATTTCGGCTTCCTGAAGACACCGCGCGGCAAGGGCTTCGCGTGGGCGGGCCCGCAGGTGGAAGACCCGGCGACGATCGGGAACGGTACCGCAATTGGCCTGCGCAAGGAAGACGCCGACCTGAAGGCGAAGTTCAACACGGCACTGGCCGCGATTCATGCCGACGGCACGTTCGAGCGGATCGCGAAGCAGTATTTCGACTTCGATATCTATAAAGGCAAGTAAAACAGGAAGGCAAACGCACAACGAGACACGACTGCCCGTGCCACGCGCCGCGACGCGCAAAGCCGGGGCCGCCCCGATGGACCGCCACCGGGCTTCGTATACAGTCACAGGCGCGCTCACGCGCGCAGTCGCACCGGCCGCGCGAGTTCCGAACCGCGCGCCCATGAACGGATTTGAACCGCGGCAGACAAGCGCCGCGCCTTTCGCGGTGCGCAAGATGCGCCCCGTCAAGGACTCGCCCATGTTTCTTCAAGGCTACGGCCCGCTGATCCTCGCCGGCACCTGGCAGACCGTCAAGCTCGCCGTGCTGTCGCTCGCGCTCTCGTTCGTGCTCGGGCTGATCGGCGCGGCGGCCAAGCTCTCGCGCAACCGCGTCGCCCACGGCGCGGGCACGCTCTACACCACGCTGATTCGCGGCGTGCCCGACCTCGTGCTGATGCTGCTGCTCTTCTACAGCATCCAGATCTGGCTGAACGACCTCACCGACATGCTCGGCTGGGATCAGATCGACATCGATCCGTTCCTCGCGGGCGTGGTCGTGCTCGGCTTCATCTACGGCGCGTACTTCACCGAAACCTTCCGCGGCGCGTTCCTCGCCGTGCCGCGCGGTCAGCTCGAAGCAGGCCACGCCTACGGCATGACGAACTGGCAGGTCTTCTCGCGCATCATGTTCCCGCAAATGATGCGCTTCGCCCTGCCCGGCATCGGCAACAACTGGCAGGTGCTCGTGAAATCCACGGCGCTCGTCTCGATCATCGGCCTCGCCGACGTCGTGAAGGCGAGCCAGGACGCCGGCAAGGGCACGCTGCGTTTCTTCTTCTTCACGCTGCTCGCCGGCGCAATCTATCTCGTCATCACCACGGTCTCGAACTTCGTGCTGATGTATCTCGACAAGCGCTACTCCACGGGTGTGCGCAAGGCGGATCTCTGAATCGCTCGGGGCCAATACCATGCAAGACTTCGTTCAGCTGATCCAGCAATACTGGCGCAATTATCTCTTCTCCGATGGCTACCACTTTAGTGGCGTGGCCATCACGCTGTGGCTGCTCGTCATCTCGATCGGGCTCGGCTTCTGCCTCTCGGTGCCGCTCGCCGTGGCGCGCGTCTCGAAGAAGAAGTGGCTCTCGAGCCTCGTGTGGCTCTACACGTACATCTTCCGCGGCACGCCGCTCTATGTGCAGTTGCTGCTCTGCTACACGGGCCTTTACAGTCTCGAGATCGTGCGCAACCACGAGCTCACGAGCGCGTTTTTCCGCAGCGGCATGAACTGCACGCTGCTCGCGTTCACGCTCAACACCTGCGCCTACACCACCGAGATCTTCGCCGGCGCGATCAAGGCCACGCCCTACGGCGAAATCGAGGCCGCGCGCGCCTACGGCATGTCGCCCTTCACGCTGTACCGGCGCGTGATCCTGCCTTCTGCGCTGCGCCGCGCGCTGCCCTACTACAGCAACGAAGTCATCCTGATGTTGCACGCGACGACCGTGGCGTTCACGGCCACCGTGCCCGACATCCTGAAGATCGCGCGCGACGTGAACTCGGCGACCTACCAGTCGTTCGGCGCGTTCGGCATTGCCGCGCTGCTGTACCTGATCATTTCATTCACGCTCGTGTGGCTGTTCCGCCAGGCCGAGCGCCGCTGGCTCGCATACCTGCGACCGCAAGGCAAGTGAGCCCGCAAGCGGTCACAAGAGGTCAATTAATGAATTCCCCGAAGCAGAAACTTTTCGTCGACGCCATCCACAAGAAGTACGGCGATCATGAAGTCCTGAAAGGCGTGTCCCTGAAGGCCAATGCCGGCGATGTGATCAGCGTGATCGGCTCGTCGGGCTCGGGCAAGAGCACGATGCTGCGTTGCATCAACTTCCTCGAGCAGCCCAACGCCGGGCGCATCGTCGTGGACGGCGAAGAAGTCGCGACGCGCGCCGACAAGCGCACCGGTGCGCTGCATGCCGCCGACGCGAAGCAGCTCCAGCGCGTGCGCACCAAGCTCTCGATGGTGTTCCAGCACTTCAACCTGTGGACGCACATGTCGGTGCTCGAGAACGTGATCGAGGCGCCCGTGCACGTGCTCGGCCTGCCCCGCAAGGAAGCCGAGGAGCGCGCACGCATCTATCTGGAGAAGGTCGGTCTCGCGCCGCGCGTGGAGAAGCAGTATCCCTCGCATCTCTCGGGCGGCCAGCAACAGCGTGTGGCGATCGCCCGCGCGCTCGCCATGCACCCCGACGTGATGCTGTTCGACGAGCCGACCTCCGCGCTCGACCCCGAGCTCGTGGGCGAAGTGCTCAAGGTGATGCAGCAGCTCGCGGAAGAAGGTCGCACGATGATCGTCGTCACGCACGAAATGAGTTTCGCGCGCAACGTTTCGAACCACGTAATGTTCCTGCATCAGGGGCGCGTGGAAGAAGAAGGCCAGCCGGCCGAGGTATTCGGTAATCCGAAGAGCGAGCGCCTGCGCCAGTTCCTTTCAGGCAGCCTGAAGTAAGGCGACTAGCGAGAGCGCCACGCTTCGGAGATGTAGTAAAAGTAGTATTACAAGGCGCTTACGGCGCCTTTTCTTTTTGCCTCCATACACTGCGAAAAACGATCCGTTTTCCCTCAAAAACGGCATTTCCTCCATTACTCCTCGCGAAATCGCTCGTCAATAGTGGCAATCCTGAACGTTGCCAGACGACAGGCGTGAGTCCCTTGTCCTGTAAGGCTTCCGACCCACGTGCAGGACCCTTCTGACCACCATCCAGGAAGGTCATATTGCAATTTGACGACACCCCAGTGGCTGCATAGAAATTAGTTCGCCAGCGCGGACCTTTTTTGCTAAATTAGTAACCAAAGTAGCAAAACAAAGTTCATTAAAAGTAGTTTCACTTCAAAAAGAACGGGAGATGCCAGTCAACCAGGGGATCTGCAAGACGACCCGGCACGGGTCGTACAGCGGCGTCAGCCCGTACGCCGATCCTCGGGGTCACTCTCCCTCGCGCTACGATTTCTGTTCGCAGCGCCCGCAAGCGCACGGACGTCTTTCGCAGTACTAAGGTTGACTCTTTGACAGGGTATGGAGGAGAAGATGAAGAAAGCTTTGCTCGCCGCAGCATTGATGTCGGCTGGCGTGATCGCGCATGCCCAAAGCAGCGTGACGCTGTATGGCCGTCTCGACATGGGTATCGCGTACATGAACGGCATTGGTGCGGGTGTCAATACTACGCCGGGCCCCAACTTCGGCGCGGCAACTCACGGCACGAGCCAGACGCAGCTTGAAAGCGGCTACTGGGGCACGAGCCTGTGGGGCATGAAGGGTGTTGAAGACATCGGTGGCGGCAACAAGGTCCTGTTCCACCTCGAAGGCAGCTTCAGCACCGCCAACGGCTCGCTCGGCTCGGCCGGCTCGATCTGGAATCGCTGGGCAACCATCGGCGTGGCCAACGACCAGTTCGGTACGCTGCTGGCTGGTCGCATGCTGTTCATCTCGAACGGCATTTGGGACTTCGACCCGTTCGGTCAGTCGAACTGGTCGTCGGCTTCCATGGTGCGTGGCCGCAACTGGCCGCAATCGAGCAACAACATTTCGTATCAGTCGCCGAACTGGTACGGCTTCGACATGTACGGCCAGTACGCGTTCTCGAACGCGACGGGCTGGAACGGCAACAACACGACGCCGCAAGGTCGTGAAGCCGGCCTGCAGCTCACCTACACGAGCTCGCTGTTCCAGATCCGCGGTCTGTATGACGAAATCCGCAATCCGAACAACGGTCAGCTCGGCGGCGTCTACAACGCCCTGAACGGCGGCACGATTGCGGCCGGCCAGCAGGCAACCGGCAATGGCGTGTTCGCGTACTCGCGTGACTACATGGCCATGTTCAACGTGTTCCTTGGCTCGTTCAAGGTTCAGGGCGGCTACGAAGCCATCCGTTCGTCGGGCATGAATCCGGGCATCATCGGTCAGCCGACCACGCTCGACCACGAATGGGGCGGCGTGACGTGGCAAATGACGCCGGCTGCAGCGCTTATCGCGGCCGTCTACCACGTGAACGCGAACAACGGCGGCGGCAACGCCACGCTGTACACGATCGGCGGCTCGTACAACCTGTCCAAGCGCACCCTGCTCGACATCCAGGCAGGCACCGTGCAGAACAGCAAGGCGGCCAACTTCGGTCTGAACGCCAACAACTTCGGCACGTCGGCAGCAACCGGCAACCCGCTGCCGGGCCACAGCCAGACCGGCGTGTACGCAGGTATCCAGCACTCGTTCTAATTCGAAGCGAGTGTAGACAGAACAGTTACATCGACGTTTTCACGCTGCTGCGAGAGGCGCGTATCGGTGCGGTGTCCGAAAGGGTATCGCACCGTTTTTTATTCCGGGAACGGCCCGCGCGTGCGGCGCCGTTCCCTTTTCTTTTGATGCTGCCGCTTCGATGGCGGCTATGGCGGATAAAGCCGATAAAGCGGCTACAGCGGCTACAGCGGCAACGGCGCGCGGCCTACACCGCCGCTTCGTTCTCTTCGCCCGTGCGGATGCGGATCACGCGCTCGACGTCGGTCACGAAGATCTTGCCGTCGCCGATTTTGCCGGTGCGCGCCGCGCCGATGATGGCGTCGATCACCTGGTCGGTCTGGTCGTTCGCGACCACGACCTCGATCTTCACCTTCGGCAGGAAGTCGACCACGTATTCGGCGCCGCGGTAGAGCTCGGTGTGGCCCTTCTGGCGGCCGAAACCCTTGACCTCGGTGACGGTCAGGCCCGTCAAGCCCACTTCGGCGAGCGCCTCGCGCACTTCGTCGAGCTTGAACGGTTTGATGACGGCAGTAATGCGTTTCATGGCGGACCTCGTCTCGTTATCTGGTTAGTCAAACTATCGGAACCTGTGCGGATTCTACGCTGTGCGGCCGGTGCTCACGCTGCGGGCTTGTTCGCAGCGCTCTCGTCGGGCACCCGCTCGAGATCGGCGAGCCACACGGCCGACTCCGAATCGCTCGGCGCGCGCCAGTCGCCACGCGGCGAAAGCGAGCCGCCCGAGCCCACCTTCGGCGCATTCGGAATGCAGGTGCGCTTGAACTGGCTCTGGCGGAAAAAGCGGTCGAGGAAGATGCGCAGATTGCGCTTGATGGCCGCGAGATCGTACTCGTTGCGCGCCACCTTCGCGTTCTCGGGCCACGCGCCCGCTTCGCGCTCGCCCCACGCGTGGCGCGCAAGGAACGCGACCTTCGAAGGCGCGAAGCCGAAGCGCAGCGTGTAGTAGAGGTTGAAGTCCTGCAGCTCGTACGGGCCGATCGTGCTCTCGGTCTTCTGCTCGGGCGCGTCGGACTTGCCTGGAATCAGCTCAGGGCTGATGTCGGTGGCGAGGATCGCTTCGAGCACGTCGCGCCCGCTCTCCCCGTTCTGGCCGATCTGGCCGGTTTCGGCCACCCAGCGCACGAGGTGCGTGATGAGCGTCTTCGGCACGCTCGCGTTCACGTTGTAGTGCGACATGTGATCGCCCACGCCGTAGGTGCACCAGCCGAGCGCGAGCTCCGAGAGATCTCCCGTGCCGATCACGATCGCGTGATTGAAGTTGGCGAGGCGGAACAGGTGATTCGTGCGCTCGCCGGCCTGCACGTTTTCGAAAGTGATGTCGTAGGTCTCCTTGCCCTCCGAATACGGATGGCCGAGGTCTTCGAGCATCTGCATGCAGCTCTGGCGGATGTCGATCTCGCGCGCCGTGCAGCCCACGAGCGCCATCAGTTCGCGCGCCTGGCGCAGCGTGCGCTCGCTCGTCGCGAAGCCGGGCATGGTGTAGGCGAGGATGTTCGCGCGCGGCAGCTTCAGGCGATCCATCGCCTTCGCGCACACGAGCAGCGCGTGTGTGGAGTCGAGCCCGCCCGACACGCCGATCACCACCTTCTTGATGCCGGCCTGCGAGAGACGCTGCACGAGCGCCTGCACCTGGATGTTGTAGACCTCGTTGCAGCGCTCGTCGCGGCGTTTCGGATCGGCCGGCACGTACGGGAAGCGCTCCACGCGGCGCGACAGCGCGAGCGTCTCGCGCGCCCACGCGCCCTCGCCCGCCTGCTGGTGCGCCAGATCGCAGGAGATCACGCGCATCTTCGCGATTTCACCGGCGTGGCGGCGGATCGAATCGCCGAACGTGGTCTGGCGGATGCGCTCTTGCTGCAGGCGGGCGAGATCGACATCGGCGAAGATGAGGTGCGACTCGTCCGAGTAGCGCTCCGACTGCGCGAGCAGCTCGCCGTTCTCACACACGAGCGCGTGGCCGTCCCACGCCATGTCGGTGGTCGATTCGCCCTTGCCGGCCGAGGTGTACAGATACGCGGCAAGGCAGCGCGCCGACTGCTGCGCGACGAGCTGCTGCCGGTAGCCCGCTTTGCCCACCACGACGTTCGACGCGGACAGATTCACGAGCACCGAAGCGCCCGCGAGCGCCGCGAACGACGACGGCGGAATCGGCACCCAGACGTCCTCGCAGATCTCCACGTGAAAGCGCAGGCCCGCGACCTGCGGCACCTCGAACAACAGCGCGGCGCCAAACGGCACGTCGGCGCCGGCGAGGCGCACGGTATCGGTGATCGCGCAATCGGCGGGGCTGAACTGGCGCGGCTCGTAGAATTCGCCGTAGTTCGGCAGGAAGCTCTTCGGCACGACACCCGCCACGCGGCCGCCCGCCACGACGGCGGCACAGTTGAAGAGCGAGTGACCCGCGCGCACCGGCAGCCCGACGATCATCACGAGCGGCAGCGCCGCCGAAGCTTCGACGATCTGCGCGAGCGCGTGCTCGCAGGCATCGAGCAGGGCCTGCTGATGAAAGAGGTCGTCACAGGTATAGGCCGAGAGGCCGAGCTCGGGGAACGCGACGAGCACTGCGCCTTTGTCGGCGGCTTCGCGCGCAAGCGCGAGCGTTTCGCCCGCATTGAAAGCAGGGTCGGCCACGCGGCAGCGGGGCACGCCCACGGCCACGCGCGCAAAGCCGTGTGTATAGAGATTGAAGAAGCGCTCTTTCATTTCGATAACCTTGAGGACCTTGAGGCGGGCACGCTGCGCACGGTCGGCGCGCCAGGCGCGCGGGCTGCTACGCGGGTCGACACGCGGGCTGACTTTCGCGCCGACATCCGGCCTGCCACGCGTGCTGACATTCGAGCCGCACGGCACGCTCCGATGCGCGCGGCGCGGCGCTACTCACCCGTTCGGGATGTTTGCTTTACCATGACCGTTTGCCGCGGCAGCCTTCAAACACTTCCCAGGCACCATCGAGGCACTGTCAAGGCGCCATCGCGGCTTCCCACGCCAACGGGCACGCAAGTTGAACAAGGAACATTTCGATTATCGCACGGGCATCCTCGGCTCACCGTCCGAGGTCGACGCCGCCGAATGGAACGCGCTGCTCGCGTCCCAGTCGCAGCCCACGCCCTTCCTGCGCCATGAATTCCTCGCGGCGCTCGACGCGACGCGCTGCGCCGCGCCCGACACCGGGTGGGCCGCGCAGTTCGTCACGCTCACCGACACGCGCACGGGCCGCCTCGCCGCGGCCGCGCCGGTGTATCTCAAGGGCCACTCTTACGGGGAATACGTATTCGACTGGGCCTGGGCCGACGCCTACAAGCGCAACGGCATCGACTACTACCCGAAGCTGCTGTGCGCGGTGCCGTTCACGCCGGTGCAAGGCACGCGCCTCATGGCCACCGACGAAACCGCCCGCCGCCATCTGGCCGCCACGCTGCTCGCGTTCGCGGAGCAGGCGGATGTCTCGTCGCTACACGTGCTCTTTCCGACCGCGCAGGACGCCGAAGCGCTAACCGATCTCGGCATGATGCAGCGCGACGGCGTGCAGTTCCACTGGCTCAACGACGGCTACCGCGACTTCGAAGACTTCCTCTCCACGCTCGAACAGAAGAAGCGCAAAAACATCCGCGCCGAGCGGCGCAAGGTGCGCGACGCGGGCGTGACGATGCGGCGCGTGCGCGGCGAGGACATCAGCGACGCCGAGTGGCGCTTCTTCAATCGCTGCTACCGGCAGACCTACCGCGAGCATTTCTCCTCGCCGTATCTGAATCTCGACTTCTTCCGCATGATCGGCGCGACGATGCCCGAGAACCTGATGCTCGTGATCGCGGAGCGCGAAGGCAAGCCGATCGCAAGCTCGCTCGTGGTCTGGCAACGCGGCCAGAATAGCGGGCAGCGTGGCGGCAACACGGGCGGCACGCTGTACGGGCGCTACTGGGGCGCGGTGGAACACGTGCCCTGCCTGCACTTCGAGACCGCGTACTATCAGCCGCTCGAGTTCTGCATCGAGGAGAAGCTCGACGTGTTCGAGGGCGGCGCGCAGGGCGAGCACAAGATGGCGCGCGGCTTTCTGCCCACCCCCACGCGCTCGGCGCACTGGCTCGCGCATCCCGCCTTCGCCGACGCGGTCGCGCGCTTTCTCGAAAGCGAGACGAACCACATTCACGCGTACATGCACGAGCTCAACGAGCGCAATCCGTTTCGCGCGTGAGCCTGCCTTAGCCCGCTCCTGGCCCGCACTTAGCCCTTAGAATCCGCCGTCCACACGATACGATCATCGCAACGATCACCATGCCGTGGTTCCTCTACCTCCTCGAATGCGCCGACGGCAGCGTCTACACGGGCATCGCCATCGACGTCGCCGCGCGCTTCGCCCAGCACGCGAGCGGCACGGGCGCGCGCTACACGCGCTCGCGCAAGCCGGTGCAGGTGCTCGCGCAATTCGAGTTCGCCGACCGCGCAAGCGCCTCGAGCGCCGAATACTGGGTCAAGCGCTTGACCCCGCGCCAAAAGCGCGCGCTCGCGGCCGGCGCGCGCACGCTCGAATCGGTGCTGCCTGCCCCGCCCGCGAGCGAAGAACCGCAGGCCGAAGCGCCGGCGTGAGCAAACGTCGCGCGGCGCAAGCGTTTGCATCAGCAAGCCCTGCTCTTTTTATCAGCCGACCCCATTAAAACCTAAAGCCGCTTCACCCTCCGCCGATATCACGCACAGGACGTCGGGCCGAGGCACCAGCGCGCCCTCTCAAATCGCCTTGCAAGCCGAGGGGACCGGTAAAGCATGATGAGACCGATCAGGACGCAAACCAGCCGGCAAGACCCCATCTGGCGCGGACCGCGGCGCACGACCGTGGTCCTGCTGCCGCTGTGGCTGCTCGCGGCGGTGATGGCGTTGATTGCCTCGATCAGCGTGGCGATCATGGCGATCCTGCTTGCCTATGTGGCGGGAGAAAGCAACTGGTCCAAAGGTCAGAAGGATGCGGTTCACGCGCTCGAACGCTACGCGCGATCCGGCGACGAGGCCGACTATCGCGCATTCCTTGACGGCGTCGCGGTGCCGCTCGGCGACCGCGCGGCCAAGCTCGAGATGAACCGGCCGCGGCCCGACATCGCGGCGATACGGCACGGCTTCGCGCTGGGCCACATCGCAAGCGCCGACATGGACGGCATGACCTGGGGCTACCGCACGCTCAAGGACACACCGTGGATGCGCCCGGCGGTGGCGTTCTGGGACATCGGCGACCGCTATATCCTGCGTCTGGCCGAAACCGGCGAGCGTCTGCACGCGCTCGCGCAATCCGGCAAGCTGCAGGCTCCGGAGTCGGCGGCCCTCGTGCGCGACCTGCGCGACATCGACAGCCAGCTCGCGCCCATCGAAATCGGCTTCTCGCACTCGCTCGACGACGCGGCGCGCGCCACGCGCTCGATCCTCATGCTCGCGCTCTCGGCGTCCGCCATCGTGCTGCTCGCCGTGTTCTCGCAATTCATCCGCCGCGCGCTCGCTCACAGCGACCGCCTCGAAGCCGAGGTGCGCAAGAACGAAGAGCGCCTCACGCTCGGCTTCGAGGGCATCAACGCCGGGCTCTGGGACTGGGAGGTGGGCAGCCGCCAGTGCTACTTCTCGAACTGGCTCTACGAGCAGCTCGGCTACGAAGGGGGCACACGCTTCGACAGCGAGACCGGCCTCACGCAGATCCTGCACCCGGACGACCTCACCGGCGTTCGCCACGCACTGCGCCAGCATCTCGCGCGCGCCACGACATTCGACGTGGAATTTCGCCTGCGCACGCTCGCCGGCGGCTACCGCTGGTGCCGCGCGCGCGGCCAGGCGCTGCGCGACACACGCGGCCGCGCGGTGCGTATGGTCGGGTGCCTGTTCGACATCTCCGATCTCAAGACGGCCGAGGCGAAGGCTTGCTCGGAACGCGAACTGGCCGAGGTCACGCTGGCCTCGATCGGCGAAGCGGTGATCCGCACCGACGAAGACGCGCGCGTGACCTATTGCAACTCGGTCGCCGAACGCATGCTCGGCCGCCCGGCTGCCGATATCCTCGCGCGGCCGTTCGATACGGTCTGCGACCTGCGCAACGAAGCCAACGACGCGCGTAGCTTCGAAGTCCTGAGCACTGCACACGCGATGGGCGGCGCCGCCGACCTCTATGTGACGCGCCCGGACAGCTCGCGCCTCGCGGTCGATTACTCGGTGTCGAAGCTGCGCGACGCTCAGCAGCGCGTCATCGGCACCGTCATCGTGCTCTACGACGTAAGCGCGCTGCGCGAGCACGCGGCGCGCCTCGCTTACCAGGCAACCCACGACGCGCTCACCGACCTCTATAACCGCCGCGAGTTCGAGCAGCGCCTCGCCGCGCTGCTCGAGAAAGGCGAGAGCGCGCAGCCCGGACACGCGGTCATGTTTCTCGACCTCGACCAGTTCAAGGTCGTCAACGACACGTGCGGCCACTCGACGGGCGACGAGCTGATCCGCCGAGTCTGCCGCGTGCTGAAAAGCGCGTTGCGCGCCGAGGACATCATCGCGCGGCTGGGCGGCGACGAGTTCGGCGTCGTGATGCCGCATTGCGCGACGGCGCATGCGTCGCGGCTCGCGGAGAACCTGCGCGCGGCCATCGCCACCATCCGCTTCACCGGGGCCGGGCGCATCGTGCAGACGAGCGTGAGCATCGGCCTCGTCGGCGAGGCGGCGGGGCTCGTCTCCGTCAAGGAGGTGATGAAGGCGGCCGACGTCGCCTGCTACATGGCGAAGAAGAAAGGACGCAACCGCGTGCACTGCTTTCGCTACGACGACGAGGAGCTCTCGCGAGCCCACGCGCAGATGGCGTGGGTCTCCGACATCAAGGCGGCGCTGGAAAACGGGCAGTTCTGCCTGTACGGCCAGAAGATCGTTGCGCTCGCGCAGCAGTCGAAGCCGACCGCGACATCGGCCGGGCGGGAGGACACCCACGTCGAGCTGCTGCTGCGCATACGCTGCGCGTCGGGCGCGATCGTGGCGCCCGACGAGCTCATCGGCGCGGCCGAGCGCTTCGACCTCATGCCGGCGATCGACCGCTGGGTGATCGCGAGCGCGTTCGCGATGATCGCCGCCGGCACGCACCGCTATGGCACCTGGTCGATCAATCTCTCGGGCGCCTCGCTCGGCGACGAGCGGCTCGCCGACTATGTCCTCGAGCAACAGCGCATCTGGTCCGTCCCGCTCGAGCGCGTGTGCTTCGAGATCACCGAAACGGCCGCGATCACGAACCTGCACGGCGCAATCGCGCTCATTGGACGCCTGCGTGCACTAGGCTGCCGCTTCGCGCTCGACGATTTCGGCGCGGGCATGTCGTCGCTGAACTATCTGAAGCACCTGAACGTCGACTATCTGAAGATCGACGGCGGCTTCATACGCGGCATCATCGACAGTCCGCTCGACCAGGCCATCGTGCGCTCGATCAACCAGGTCGCGCACGCAGCGGGCAAGCTGACGATCGCCGAATGCGTGGAGGACGCTGCCATCGTCGAGTGCATGATCGCAATGGGCGTCGACTATGCGCAGGGCTATGGCGTGGGCAGGCCCGAGCCGTTCGACATGCTGCCCGGCCCGGAAATCCATGGCGTGGCCGAACTCGGCTGAGCGCGCTGGCGATACGGTGAGGCGGCGAAACGACGAGGCGGCGTGCGGCCATGAAAAAACCGCACGGCCTTTGCGGTCCGTGCGGTTTTTTCTCGAGCCTGTATTGCGCGGCTTACTTCTTGAAGTTCGCGACGCCTTCGGTGATTTCCTTGTGGGCGGCTTCGATGCCGACCCAGCCGTCGACCTTCACCCACTTGCCCTTTTCGAGCGACTTGTAGTTCTCGAAGAAGTGCTTGATCTGGTCCTTCAGGTACTCGGGCACGTCGTCGAGCGACTTGAGGTTGGCCGTCATCGGGCAGACCTTGTCGTGGGGAACCGCGATCAGCTTCGCGTCGACGCCCGACTCGTCGGTCATCTGCAGCATGCCGAGCGCGCGCGAACGCACGACGGAGCCTGCCAGCAGCGGGAACGGCGTGATCACGAGCACATCGACCGGGTCGCCGTCGCCGGAGAGCGTTTGCGGGATGAAGCCGTAGTTCACGGGATAGCGCATGCCCGTGCCGACGAAACGGTCGACGACGAGCAGGCCCAGGTCCTTGTCGGCTTCGTATTTCACCGGATCGCTTTGCGCGGGAATCTCGATGATCACGTTGAAGTCTTGCGGCAGATCCTTGCCGGCGGGGACATTTGCAAAGCTCATGAGCGCTCTCTGTTGAGAAGGGAAAAACCGACGGCTCGCGCATGGGCCGGCTCATGCGCGAGTCACGCCGCGCACACCGGACCGGCGCGAAACCGGACGTTGGAGGATGGACGCCATTATAGCCAATCGGCCGCGGCGGGCTGCGGATCGGGCGGGCACGGGCCAAACAGCCGGCAACGGGCGTGAATGGGTGGCAATGGGCGCAAGCGCGCGGCCCTCTCGCGGGCAGCGGCGATCGTCCTGCCGCATGGAGCAACTACTGAAATCGCCCGCGCCACGCGCGAAATGGCGCGATAATGGGCCGGCCGGTCGGTTGGTCCTGCCCGGCCGGCCCGTTCGTTCTGCATTTGTCTTCCCTCGTTTCACTCCCCAATTTACGAGGCGCATGCATGGAAGAAGCGAAGCACTTCATTGGCGGCGAATGGCGTTCGCCCGCCAGCGGCGAGACGCTCGCCGCAATCGATCCCTCCACCGGCCAGCCCTTCGCGCAGCTCGCACGCGGCAACGCCAGCGACATCAATGACGCCGTCACCGCCGCGCGCCGCGCCTATGAAGGCGCATGGGGCGCACTTTCCGCCGCCGAGCGCGGACGCCTGCTGTTCGCGCTCTCGGGCCTCGTCGCCCAGTACAAGGAAGAGCTCGCGCAGATCGAGGCGCGCGACACCGGCAAGCCGCTCAAGCAGGCGCGCGGCGACGCCGCCGCGCTTGCGCGCTACTTCGAGTTCTATGCGGGCGCCGCCGACAAGCTGCACGGCGAAACGCTGCCCTACCAGGCCGGCTACACGGTGCTCACGGTGCGCGAGCCGCACGGCGTGACGGGCCACATCGTGCCGTGGAACTACCCGATGCAGATCTTCGGCCGCAGCGTGGGCGCGGCACTCGCCGCCGGCAACGCGTGCGTGGTGAAGCCCGCCGAGGACGCGTGCGTGTCGCTCTTGCGCGTGGCCGAACTCGCGCGCGAAGCCGGGCTGCCCGCCGGCGCACTGAACATCGTCACCGGGCTTGGACACGAAGCGGGTGCGGCGCTCGCCGCTCACCCCGGCATCGATCACATCTCGTTTACGGGCTCGCCGCAAACGGGCAGGCTCGTCGCGCAGATGGCCGCCGAACACCACGTGCCGGTCACGCTCGAACTGGGCGGCAAGTCGCCGCAGATCGTGTTCGCCGATGCGGACTTCGACGCCGCGCTGCCCGTGCTCGTCTCGGCGATCGTGCAGAACGCCGGGCAGACCTGCTCGGCGGGCAGCCGCGTGCTGATCGAGCGCAGCGCGTACGAGCCGCTCGTCGACCGGCTCGCCGCGGCCTTCGACAAGCTGCGCGTGGGGCCGGCCGCCTCCGATCTCGATTGCGGGCCGCTCATCAACGAGAAGCAGCGGCAGCGCGTGCGCGGCTTTCTCGACGAGGCGGCCGGGAACCGCATCGCCACGGCGGCGCGCGGCAAGCTCGAAGCCGACGCCCCCGCCGCAGGCTTCTACGAAGTCCCGACGCTCTTGCGCGACGTGCCGCCGCAAAGCCGCCTCGCGCAGGAGGAAGTGTTCGGGCCGGTGCTCGCGGCCATGCCGTTCGACGGCGAGGAAGAAGCGCTCGCGCTCGCCAACGGCACGCCCTATGGGCTCGTGGCCGGCGTGTGGACGCGCGACGGCGGGCGCCAGCTGCGCATCGCCCGGCGCGTGCGCGCGGGCCAGGTGTTCGTCAACAACTATGGCGCGGGCGGCGGCGTCGAATTGCCGTTCGGCGGCACGCGGCTATCGGGCCATGGGCGCGAGAAAGGCTTCGAGGCGCTGTACGGCTTCACGGTGCTGAAGACCATTGCGATCCGGCACGGCTGATCCGCCGCCCGGCCACGCAAGCGCAGTCAAATCAACGCCAGACAAACACCAGACAAACGGAGACACCATGCGACTCAGAGACAAGACAGCCGTCATCACGGGCGCCGGCTCGGGCTTCGGCGAGGGCATCGCCAAGACCTATGCGCGCGAAGGCGCGAACGTCGTCATCAACGACCTGAACGGCGAGGCGGCCGAGCGCGTCGCGAGCGAGATCGCGCTCGCGGGCGGCAAGGCCATCGCGGTAGCGGGCGACATCACCCGCGAAGCCGACTGGCATGCGTTGCGCGAGGCGGCCATCGAAGACTTCGGCAGCGTGCAGGTCGTGGTCAACAACGCGGGCACCACGCATCGCAACAAGCCCGTGCTCGAAGTGACCGAGGCCGAATTCGACCTCGTCTACGCCGTCAACGTGAAGGGCCTCTACTGGAGCGTGCGCGCGTTCGTGCCGCATTTTCGCGAGCGCGGCGGCGGCGTGTTCGTCAACATCGCCTCGACCGCGGGCATCCGGCCGCGGCCGGGGCTCGTCTGGTACAACGGCAGCAAGGGCGCGATGATCGTGGCGAGCAAGGCGCTCGCAGCCGAGCTGGGCCCCGACCAGATCCGCGTGAACTGCGTGAATCCGGTGATCGGCGACACGGGCCTCACCGCGCAATTCATGGGTGTGCCCGACACGCCCGAAAACCGCCAGCGCTTCGTCGCGACCATTCCACTCGGGCGCTTCTCCACACCGCAGGACGTGGCCAACGCCTGCCTCTATCTCGCCTCCGACGAAGCTGCGTTCATCACCGGCGCGTGCCTCGAAGTGGACGGCGGGCGCTGCGTGTAGGCCGCTAACGACCAACGCCTAAGTGCTTGAACGATTGGTATTTTCCCCGATCCATACGCGCCGTCGCGGCCCGGCGGCGCGTATAGAATGATCGTGCTTGAACGTCGCATACCCAACATAAGAAAGCTCACAACGCGCTTTGCGCGGGACAACAGGAGACAGTGACACCATGGCCAGTCCAGCGAATCACGTGCCACAAGCCGGCGCGGGCGCCCCGCCCTCCGCCTTCGAAGAAGCCACCTACCGCAAGGTCGCGTGGCGCCTCATCCCACTCCTCATGCTCTGCTATGTGGTCGCGTATCTGGACCGCGTCAACGTTGGCTTCGCCAAGCTGCAGATGAGCACCGCGCTCAACCTCTCGGACGCCGTCTACGGCTTTGGCGCCGGCATTTTCTTCGTCGGCTACTTTTTGTTCGAAGTGCCAAGCAACGTGATCCTGCATCGCGTGGGCGCGCGCGTGTGGATCGCGCGCATCATGGTCACCTGGGGCCTCGTCTCCATCCTGACGATGTTCGTCACGACGCCCACCATGTTCTACGTGATGCGCTTTCTGCTCGGCCTGTGCGAGGCGGGCTTCTTCCCCGGCATCATCCTCTACCTCACCTACTGGTATCCGGCGCACCGGCGCGCTCGCATGACCACGTTGTTCATGACGGCCATCGCGCTTTCGGGCGTGATCGGCGGCCCGGTGTCGGGGTGGATCCTCAAGTCCTTCGACGGTGCTAACGGCTGGCAGGGCTGGCAGTGGCTGTTCCTGCTCGAAGGGCTGCCTTCGGTGATCGTCGGCGTGCTGGTGTTCTTCGTGCTCGACGACCGCATCGGCCGAGCGAAGTGGCTCACCGAGGAAGAGCGCGCGCTGCTCGAGCGCAACATCGCCGCCGAAGACGCGACCAAGGAAGACCCGCCGCTCATGACCGTGCTCACGAGCGCGCGTGTGCTCGTCATGAGCCTCACGTACTTCTCGTTCGTGATGGGCCTCTACGGCGTGAGCTTCTGGCTGCCCACCATCATCAAGGCGACGGGCGTGAAGGACGCATTCTCGATCGGCCTGCTTTCGGCCATTCCGTTCGCGGCGGCCGTGGTCGGCATGGTGCTGTTCGCGAAGAGCGCCGACCGCACGCGCGAGCGCCGCTGGCATATCGCGATTCCGGCGGCACTCGGCGCGCTCGGCCTCGTGCTCTCGGTCACGTGGGCACACGACACCACGCTCGCCATGACGGCGCTCACCATCGCGACCATCGGCATCCTCACCACGCTGCCGCTGTTCTGGAGCCTGCCCACGGCCTGGCTCGCGGGCACGGGCGCCGCGGCCGGTATCGCGCTCATCAACTCGATCGGCAATCTCGCGGGCTTCCTGAGCCCCTACGCGGTGGGCTGGCTCAAAGAAGCCACCAAGGCCAACGATTCGGGCATGTACATGCTCGCGGCGTTCATGATTCTCGGCGGCCTGCTCGCGCTTTCTGCACCGGCGAAGCTCGTGAATCGCTGAGCCTGCGGTTCGCACCAAAAGCAAACGGCCGCCTGTTTTTCAGGCGGCCGCGTTTTTATTGCTTCGTTGCTTCGTTGCCGATTCAGATTCGCGGCAGATCCATCACACCACGTTCATCGCCAGCGCGCTCTCGCGGTAGTGCGACGCGGCCTTCTCGCTGTCGCCGAGCTGCTCGTGCAAGCGCGCGAGCGCGCGATGCGAGCGGATCTTGAGCGGTTCGTTGTCACTCGCGTCGGCGGACTTGAGCGCCGCCTCGAGGAACGATTGCGCCTTGCCCCATAGCTGCTGCTTCAGGCACAGGCGGCCCAGCGCGAACAGCAGGTCGCCGTCCTCGGGCCGCTCCTTGCGCCAGGCTTCGGCCTTCTGGATGAGCGGCAGCGCGTCGCTGCCCGATGCACTGGCGCCCACCGTGTCGGGGTAGCGGCGCAACAGCCGCGCGTCCCAGTTCTGTGCGAGCGCTTCCTCGACGATCTTGCGCGCATCCGCCTGGCGGTCAAGCGCGATCAGCAGCTCGGCGGCGCAGTCGGCAAGACGCGGCGAGTGGCGCTCGATCGGCGAGAGCGACTGCCATAGTTCGAGCAGCGCGTCGGCGTTGTGGCGGCGGTCGCGCAGCAGGTTTTCCGCCGCGAGCTGGCGCAGACGCACGGCCACGGCCGGGTGCAGCGCCTCGCGCTTTTCGAGCGTCTTCACGAGCTTGAGCACTTCGCTCCAGTTCTTGAGCTGCTGCTGCGCGCGCAGCGCGATCTGCTGCGCGTGGATGCGGCGACCGCCCTGCGTGCGCATTTCGGTGAGTGCGGCGAGCGCGCCGTCCGCGTCGCGGCCGTCGGCGCGCATGTCGGCAGTGGCCATGAGACGCGCTTCCTGAAGGTCAGGGTCTTCGACCTGCGTGAGCCAGTCGTCGCGGCGCGCGTACTCATGCAGTCGATGCGCTGCGTTCGCGCCGATGAGGCCCGCCGCGCCCTTGTTCTTGTCGTCGACGAGCGAATCGCGCGCGGCCTTCTCGGCGCGCGAGAAACGGCCCGCATAGAGATTGCCCACGGCGTCGCGCAGCGCGGAGTTCGCCTTCTCCGTGCGCGCGCGGGCACGATAAGCGGCCACGCGGCGCGGCATCGTCACGACGTTGCGCACGAAGCGCAGGATCGCGTAGAGCAGCAGGAACGCCACCAGGATGCCGATCACGAACAGATTGAGCGAGACGTCTACGCGATAGGGCGGATAGACGAGCACCACCTGCCCGGCGTCGAAGCGGCCCGCGGTTGCGAGCGCGACGGCAATCGCGAAGAGGAGCGCGAGCCAGAGGAGTCCACGGATCGCCATGTCTTACCCCCGGCTCCGGTACTGCTGGATCGCCTGCAGGCTCTTGTCGAGCGTGGGCAGCTCGACGGCGGCCGAGCCGGCACCCACCTCCTTGAGCAGCTCGCGCACGGTCTGCGTGTCTTTCGAGGCGCCGTCGAAGTAGCGCGCGAGCGTGGCGTCGGCGGCCGCGAGGTCGGACTTGAGCGTGGCCTCGTTGCGCGAGAGCAGCGAAAGGCGCGCCGAAAGCAGGCGCAGCTTCAGGTTCTCGCGCATGAAGTAGCCCTGGTCGGGCGCAGCGAGCATGGCGTCCGCGTTGTCGATGCGGCGCACCTGCACGAGGCTCGCGATCTGCTTGCCGACGCCGTCGACGAACGTATGCATCCACACCTTCCATTGCGGCTCGTGGCTCGCGGCCGCGACCTGCGCGATATTGGCGGGCGCGGCGGCTTCGGGCTTTGTGTGCGCGACGATCGCCTCGCCCGCGAGCGGCAGCGAATCGATCTGGCCGAGCGCGGTGTCGAGCTTGATGGCGAGGCCCGTCAAGTCGGTGGAAGGCGCCGCCTTGAGCTTGTCGATGTCCTGCGCGATCGCCTTGCGCACGGCGATGGCCTGCGCGTTGTCAGAGGCCGCGAGGCGCGTGTCGGCGCTTTGCAGCGCGAAGAGCGCGAGTTGCGTGTTGCCCGTGAGCTGGAGCTGCTCGCTCGCGCTCGAGAGCATCTGGCCGACTTCGGCGAGCGACCAGTCGTCGCGGCTCTTCGAGAGGTCGGCGTATTGCTGCGCGAGCGCCTGCTGCGAGGTTTGCGCATCGGCGATCTTGCCTTCGAGCTGCGCGATCTGCTTGTCGAGCTGCTGTGCACCCGCGACGGCTTCGTCAGCGCGCGCGCGCAGCGCGGCGGTTTGCTGTTCGGCCGCCTGCTGGCGCTGCACGAGCTGCGTGTCGAGCCGGTCGAGCTTGCGGTTGAGCACATAGCCGCCCGCCCCCGCGCCCGCCGCGACCAGCACCACGACGAGCCACAGCAGTGCCGAGCCCGCGCCGCGCCGCGCGCCGCCCGTCCCCGAAGCCGGCGGCTGCGTAGGCGGTACGGCGTAAGCCGCGCCCGACGACGCATACGACGACCGCGCGGACGCGCCGCCGGAAGCCGACGCGCCGCTTGCCCCCGTGGAAACGGCGCCCTGGTTTGCTGTGCTGCTGGAGTTGTTCGGATCTGTCATGCGTGGGTTGGCCGGCGCCTGGGCCGGAGTGTTCTGAACCGGTTGAACAGCGGAGGAAACGAGGCCAAGCAGCGTCTCGACGATGCGTTCGTCGCCCGCGCCGGACACCGTAATCCTATCAAAACCCATTGAACGCGCCGTCTCGGCGATCCGCGCATGCGGCGCGACGAGCAGCGCGTGGCGCAGCTCGACGAGTTCGCCCGCCGTGAGGTGCTCGCGCGCGAGATCGTCGAGGTTGCGCACGCCCTCGGAACTCGTCACGAGCCACGCATGCGGCGCGCCTTCGAGCAGCGCGTGAACCTGCGTCCAGGTGGCGATGGGCGGCTCCGGCACGAGGCGGCGGTAGGCGGCGACCGTCTCCACTTCGGCGCCCGCTTCGCGCAGCCGCTCGGCGAGCCACTCGCGACCGCCGTCGCCGCGCACGATTAGCACGCGCTTGTCTGCAAAGGCGTCCGCGCCGAAGGTCGTTTCTAGCGCCGCAAAGAGCGACTCCGAATCGAAGCGTACGGGCTCTTCGTCGCCGGCGCCAGCGGGGCTCACCACTCGATGATCGGGCGCGGCCACGCCATGGCGCGCGAGCGCGGCGACGCTCGCCGGACCCACCACGGCCACCGGCAGCGCGGGCGGCCAGATCGAGGAGATCGTGGCATAGCACGCGAATGCGCGATCGACGGCGTTGGGCGAGACGAACACCACGAGCGCATAGCGTTCGAGCGCGGCGAGCGCGGCGCGCAACGGCGCTTCGTCGGCGACGGGCGCAATGGCGATGAGCGGGAAGTCGAGCGT
>Ga0335083_10001260_pt1 | contig 35334 bp, 28 predicted proteins | sample Lox_Sample_42_FD_206716 | JGI IMG/M metagenome (GOLD analysis project Ga0335083, IMG submission 206716) | Soil microbial communities from Loxahatchee National Wildlife Refuge, Florida, United States - Lox_Sample_4.2 | ecosystem: Environmental > Terrestrial > Soil > Wetlands | place: USA...
GAGCAGGCGCTCCGTATATTCCGTATCCGTCATCAGCGTCGCGGCCTTGGCCATGTTGTCGCCGATCCGCCACAGATTCATGATGTGGTCGTAGTCGGCCTCGCGAAAATAAAACCAAATGGAGGCATTGGGAGGGACAACGTTGGGTTGATCGCCGCCATTGGTGATGACGTAGTGAACGCGAGTGGCCAGTCTCAAGTGCTCGCGCCGGAATTCGTACCCCATGCTCATCAGCTCGACGGCATCCAGCGCCGATCGGCCACGCCACGGTGCTCCGGCGGCATGCGCGCTTTCGCCTTTGAACATGTATTCCACCGACACCAGGCCGTTTCCGCCGCCAGGCCCGTACGCGGTGCTGAGGTTATTGCCGACGTGCGTGAACATGACAACGTCGACATCCTTGAACAGTCCGGCGCGCACGAAATAAGCCTTGGTGCCAAGCAGCTCTTCGGCCACGCCCGGCCACAGCTCGATGGTCCCTTTCAGATGCTCACGCTCCATCACTCGCTTCACCGCCAGCGCGGCCAAGATGTTCAGCGGTACGCCGGAGTTGTGCCCTTCGCCATGGCCAGGAGCTCCCTCGATCATCGGCTCGTGCCAAGCCACCCCGGGTTTCTGCGAGGCTTGCGGGATGTCGTCGATGTCGGAGCCGAGCGAGATCACCGGCTTGCCCTCGCCCCAGGTGGCCAGCCACGCGGTGGGAATCCCAGCGATGCGATGCTGAACTTTGAATCCTTCCTTCTCCAGGATTCCAGAGAGATATTTCGACGTCTCGAACTCCTGGAATCCGAGCTCGCCGAAACTGAAGACGCTGTCCACCATCACCTGCGCTTGTTTTTTCATTCCGTCGATCTGGCCCGCCAGATCGGCCTTTATGGAAGCTTCTTTCTCGGCAGTGGCCTTATTCTGCCCAAACAGACACAAGGCGGAAACGGAGAGGGTCAGGGCGAACTTGTACATCGGTGTACATCCTTTCATTAGGTACAGTCTACGCCAAGGCGCGCCAGCCGCGGTGTCGGCTTAGAAATTGAACTCCTGGATCAGCGGCGGATTCTGATCATAATCGCTGTAGCGGATCCAGGTTGGACGCACTACGAAATAAGTGATGCCCGGCCAACTGAGGCGGGCCGGGCCATCTAGCCACTTCTTGAAGTACACCTCTTGGTAGGCCGCGAGTTCGCCGCCGCTGGGCTGGCACGCGTCGCCCTGGAACTGCACTGTTGTCTCGCCCGCCCATCCGACGACAAACGAGCAAGCGGGTTTTGTGACGAGGTTGCGGTACTTGCGCGAGCTCTTGACCGTATCGAAGATGATGTCAAGCGCGGGCGTGACCGCGATTCCGACCAGCGCCGATTGCGGAACCCCTTCCGGCGAGACACTTCCTAGCACGCCGAGTTTGTGGCGGTCCAGGAACTCGAACAAATCGGACTTGGTGACGCTCGAAGCGGCCATGCTCAAAGATCGGGCTGTGGCGGGGCGGAAGTCAAGCAGGTCCTAACGAATTCTTTGCGGCTACGTAGGATATACTGTACCCTTACGAGATCAAGTGGAGGATAGAGTATGAAAATCATGATCCCGATCATTCTCGGCGCGTTGGCGATTTCAACCTGCGCGGTCGCGCAAACGAGTGAGGAAATCGACCGTGCGTTGACCGCCGCACCGCGCAATATGCACGACGGAGCCACGGTGATTAAATGGAAGGCCGACTATACTTACGAAACCCTAAAAAAGGGAACCAATAAGTTGGTCTGCTATGACCGCTCCGCCGAAGCGGGCCGCCCAGCATTCGCGGTGCAATGCACCACCCTTGGCAACTTGCCTCGCGTCGCGCAGAACCGGAAGTTCGAGGCGATTGCCGATAAGAGCGCCAGGCAGGCCGCGATCGATGCCGCCGAGAAAGACGGAACGCGGGTGAAGCCGGAGTTTGGGTCGGTGTTTATCTCCGTGAGCGGGCCGGACAAGGAGCATGCTCATCAGCACACCACCATTGCCGTACCGGGCGCGACTAAGGAAACGCTGGGGCTGCCCGACACCCCGGGTCAGGGCGGCGCGTGGGTGATGAATCCAGGCACGAGCACGGCGCACATCATGACGCCGGGCAGCTAGCCTAAGACCGGCGGGCTAAGACTCACTCGCCCCTCGCGGGCTGAAACCGGTGTACCGGGGGCGGCACGGGCGAATCCGCGCCCTTGACGCTTTTCCAAATAATGGCGTTTAGCAATCCGGCCGGATTGCGGTCCACATCGTCCCAATCCATCTTGGCTGAGGCTTTCGCTCCCCAGGCATCTTTGGAATTTTTTGCTTCCAGATTCACTTGCGGCGGCAGGTGATTGAATGCCGTCAGATCAGCCTTGGTACCGAATGACGTGTACATCGGGGTGGCGGCCGCATCGTATTGGCTCATGGGTGGCAAGCCCAGCAGCAACTCCATGGTGCGCAGCATCGAACTGGTGGTGTACAAAGTGCTGTCCACCTTCTCCCGGCGGATGTAAGGGCTGATCACCAAACCCGCGGTGCGATGCGCGTCCACGTGATCCGGACCATCCTGCGCATCGTCCTCAATGATGAAAATCGCCATCTCGGGCCAATACTTGCTGTGCGAGACGCGCTCCACGATCTGGCCGACCGCGAGATCGTTGCTGGCCACCATCGCCACGGGCGTGTAGCTTCCGGGCCGTGTTCCGTTGGTATGGTTTTCCGATAAGGCCATCACCATGAAATTGGGCAGGCGCTTGTTGGGATCCTGGCTGTCGTAGTTCTTTTCGTATTGGTCGAACTCGTGAATGAATTCGGCCGCATTTTCGGTGTCGCGAACGGCCATCCGCTTGAAGCCCGGGGCAACGTGGCCGGCCAAACTCTGCCAACTCGGCGATGCTTCCATGGTAGTGCCGTCGCTGGCGCGGCTCGCATATTCGCCATAGCTCCGATAGGTGAGTCCTTTTCGCCGCGCGGCATCCCAAATGTTCCCAGCGCTGGGTACGTAGGCCGCGTTGCGATCCGACTTGCTATGGCCGCCATAGGTGATGGGCCATTGTTTTTCGTTCGCGTCGGTCGCATAGGCGGCGTTGGACCAGGAATGCCCGTCCTCGCTCACCTCGCCGTCGCAGTACAGATTGTCCAGGAGCACATATTGATCCGCCAGCGCATGCTGGTTGGGTGTCACGTTGCGGCCGAAAATGGCCAGGCGCGAGTCGCCATTGCCACGTGGCATGTCGCCGAATACCTGGTCGTAGGTGCGGTTCTCTTTGATGATGTACAGAATGTGCTTGATGGGCGAGCCAGCGCCGACGCCGGCGGGAACAATGCTCGCCTCGCGCGGCTCCTTGGCCTGGACCAACAAGCTGTCGTTGTACGGCGTATTCTCGTAAACCTTCTTAGTCAGTTCTTTCAATTCCGCGCGTAAATTCGCGACGCTCGCGATCTCGACACTGCCCTTCTGCAAACTTTTGATGCTTCCTTTTCCTTCGGGCCCTTCCGGCAGGGGGCTGTGCGGCCCGCGAATGTTGGAGTACGATCCGCTGCCTTTGCTGTTGCCGATGTACAGCTTCTGTTGCCGCGCCAGGAACGCCAGCGCCGACGGATACCAGCCGCTGGGAATGAACCCCAGCACCTCGCTCTTGGCGCGATCCGCCACGCGCACCACACCGACGTCGTTGTTGTCGGCGTTGGCGACATACAGCAATCCGTTGGCACGATCCAAAGCCAGCGCGTTGGGAGTGGAGCCTTCGGGGGCGTGAGGAAAGAGCGTGGTCGAAATTTTCTCGAGGACCGATCGCGTCTTGGTGTCGATCACCACCACGGTGTTGTCATTCGAGCAGGCCACAAACAGGCGGCCGTCGCCAGAAAGCACCATTTGGTTGGGATTGTCGCCCACCGCGATGCTGGCCACCATCTTCATGGCCGCGGTGTCGATCACGCTCACCGACTTGCTGGCCAGGTTAGAGACGTACAGAAACCGCCCGTCCTCGCTCGGGACCAAGTCGTAAGGGATCATCTCCACCGGAATGCGGCCCATCAGCTTACCAGTGCCGGTGTCAAACACCACGACGTTGCCGGTTCCGAATCCAGTACCACGGTTGGCGGCATACAAGATGTTCTTCTTAGGATGGTGCGTGACGCCCGACCAGAACAGTTCGGACTTGTCGACGCTCTCCTCGAGCGTGCTGGATGGCTGCGTGGAAAGCCGGCCGTTGGCATAATCGAAAACATAAATCGGCGCGCGCGTGGGATTGTGATCGCCGTCGGCATTGCCGCCGGAAACGTACAGGCGCTTGCCGTCGGGACTCCAGGCCATTCCATACCAGGCCGATTTCAGCGGAATCCGCTGAACGGCTTCGTCCGACTTGGTGTCGATGACTACCATCCCGTGCGGATTGAAGCCGGCCTGCATTGCGATCACCGCTGCTCCGTCCGGCGCCACCACCGCGTTGAGCACCATGTCCTCCGTGGGGATCGATTTGCCTATTGGCGTCAGACGCCATCCGTTGGGTAGCGCGTAGCCGCCAGAGATCGCTTGAGGAATATCTTGCGCGCAGGCCAGCGCCACGGCGCTTGAAATCAGAAACGCGATTAGCAGTGTTCGCATAGTTCTTTCGAGCATAACCCGCGTCCATGGCTTTCTGGTCACGGAATTATTTCGTTTCGATGACATCCGCCCGGGCGTGTCGAATGGGAGTACAATTTCGCCATGGTACATAGCGTCACGAAACCGACTTCCCGGCGTGATTTTCTGGCGCTGGCGGCCGCAACAACAGGTTCCGCTTTATTCCCGCGCACAGCTTCGGGCGCGTCAGGCGAACCTCGGCTCGAAGGCATTTTCCCTATCATGCAGACGCCTTTCACCGATTCCGGCGCCCTGGATTTGGAAACGCTGGCGCGCGAGGTGCAGTTCCTTCATCGCGTGGGTGTGCAAGGCATGACGTGGCCGCAAATGGCCAGCGAATGGCCGCAGTTGACCTTCGACGAGCGGTTGGCCGGTGCGGAAGCCATTATGCGCGCCAACAAAGCGGTGGACCGAGCAACGCGGCCCGCGGTTGTCATCGGCGTGCAGGCCAACGACATCGAGACCGCTGTGAAATACGCCCGGCACGCTGAGAAACTTTCGCCCGACGCGATCATCGCGATTCCGCTGAATCAAGGTAAGGACGAGGCCAAGCAGATGGAATACTATTCGGCTATCGGCGAGGCGTGCAGCCGTCCGCTGATCGTGCAGACGGTAGGGCAAATGAGCGTGGACCTGGTGCTGCGAATGGCCAAGCAAATTCCGACGCTGCGCTACGCCAAAGATGAAGCCGGCGCCACGCTCCCGCGCCTGACCGAATATGCCAAGCGCGGCCAGATCCTGCGCGGTGTGTTCAGCGGCAAGCATGGCCCGACCTTTTTAGATGAACTGGCGCGCGGCGCGGTGGGCAACATGCCCGCGGCCGGTTTCGCCGACCTGTATGTCGCTTCCTGGAAAGCCTGGATGGCCGGCCAGCGCGAGGAGGCCATGGAAGTGTTCAGCAAGACGCTGCTGCTCATCATGGACGCGCAAGCCTACGGCGTGGAGGGCCAGAAATATATTCTGCAATTGCGCGGCGTGTTTCCGAATACCAAGTGCCGCAGGCCGGAGACAGAGAGCCAGGTTCTTGACGACCAAGCCAGAGAAGCGATCCGGCGCACTGTCAATTACACGAAGCGCTGGTTCAAGGCGTAGGTCGCATTACCGCGCCGAAATCAGCGCGCGCGCCTTTTCGCGCAAGTAGAGGGGGAGCGCCCGAGCCAGCAGCGCCTGCTTGAATTGCGGGTGACTCAGTGCCCCGGTTGCATATCGCGCCAGTACGTCCGCCAGAGCCGGATTACGGCCGGCCGCTCGAACGATACGGTCAACGCGGCTGGCGTCGGCCAGCAAGAGGCGCTGGATTTGGACGCTTTTCGAAAGCTCGATGCCAATCTCGCGCCGCCAGGCCAGTTGGTACTCGCCGAGCCTGCTGCCGTCGAATCGTCGCGTCCGAATCGCCTTCACCGCGGCTCTCCCGGCATGCTCGCCGCTGACCATCGCGTAGTAAATGCCCTCGGCGGTAAAAGCATTCACGAATCCGCCGGCGTCGCCCGCGAGCAGCGCACGGTCGGTGTAGCTGCGCTCTAATGGCCCGGAAATCGGCAACGGGAACGCGCGAAAATGTTTTTCGTTCGACTCGCCCCGCAAGAGCCCTTTGAATTTCAATTCATCCGTAAAGGACTGGTGATACGAATAGTGTCTTCCACGCAATTGGGAAAGATAGTAGTCCAGCTTGAACCCGACGCCTAAGTTGACGTGCTGTTCCTTTGGAAAAACATATCCGTATCCGTACTGACCCTGAATCCGGTAGAACACATAGATGCGATCGCGGTCGCGCAGGTCCAGCTCGTCATAAGGCGTCTCCTCCATCATGTCGATCGCGTACTCGCTCTGAACTCGACCGGTACGCAACCCCGCGGCGCGCGCCGCCACGCTGTTTGCTCCATCGCAGCCCAGCACGATTTGGCAGCGGTAGTCCCTAAGTTCGCCATCGACATCCGCCGAGACTACGGCGCCGTCATCCCGAAAAACGATCTTGCGCACCAGGGCCGTCTGAAACTCCACGCCTGGGCGGGCGAGTGAAAACAGCAGATGATCGAACTCGCAGCGGCGGATCATCATATACAGCGGGTCTTCGGATTGATAATCCACCGCCGACCCGTCGGGGGACTCGAAATAGACCTTGGATATCCACTTAGCCGGGATTCCGGCCAGAGCGCTCGCGAGATACGGAAAGCGTTTTATCACTCGCGCGCTGATGCCGCCGCCGCAAGGCTTGTCGCGCGGAAACTGGGCTTTATCGAGCAACAGCGTCGCGATGCCCGCGTCTCCCAGCACTTTCGCAGCGGTTGCGCCCGCCGGTCCTGCTCCCACTACGATGGCGTCGAAATTCAATCCAGTAGTGTATCTGATGAGAACCTTCAGAGCGCTACTGCGGAAAGAAACCACGCAGGGCCGCGAAAATCGTTTGGATGAACCCGACTCCCGCTTGCGTGGCCGCCTGATCCTGATTGCTCGCAATCGGCACCACCACGCGAACCAACGCCGTATCGGTGTGGTTGAATCGCAACGCATCCCAGGCGGTGAACGCCGCCGCTCGAAACTCGCTCGCCACCACGCGATCGCGCGATTGGTACCAGTAGAGCACTACCGCCTTGTCCTCACCCTTCGACACGATGTAGCGATTTATTTCCATCGGCGCGGCGCGCCCGGCGATCGAAACCGGAATCACGTCGGAAACGCTCCACATCCAGCCGGCGCCCGGAAGACAATTCTTCGGAGAATGCGGCGTCTGGCCGGCTCTTTGGGTTTTGAAAAAAGCCACGAACAGATTGACGCCCCGCCCGTCGGGCGCCACGTAGTCGCGTGTTAAGTAATCATCGGCGCGCAGCGTAGTTTTGAGATCCTCATCCATAGGAGTCTCGCGAACCATCCGCCAGTCTCCGGCCTGATTCGGAAACGCGGCCAGCGGACGCGCCACAACAGCCGGCTCGCCGCGCGACAGGCCGTAGAACAGCGACCCTTGCGCAAGCAGTAGGACGGTAAGGATCTTCGCCGGCGTCCCGCTCAGGAAGTGAGGCATCGATTCACCACACGATGAAACAGCAGTACCAGCGCCAGCGCCGTAACGAACAACATCCAGCCTTCAGCCAGATGCATAAAGCCCTGCGCAAGGTCGGTTCTATACTCTCCGATCAGGCCCATCAACGTGACGCGCGCTGCATTAGCCGCGATGGCGATAGGAACCGTCGCGGCCAAAAGCACCCAGCGCATCCACACGCGCCGATCGAAGAAATACGCGTACACCAGGGCCAGAAAAGCCAGCGAAACAAGCGATCGGATTCCGCTACAGGCCTCCACCACCGATAGCCGCTGGCTGGCCAGCTCCAGCACGTTTCCATCGCGCAGCACCGGGACGCCGAGCGCGTTCAAAATCGTCTCCGCTACGCTCGATGCGAACAACTGCAGCGGCAGCGTCAGGTGCGCGTACACAATGGCCGGAATCGGAAACATGAAGGCGAGCAGAAACAGTGGAAACGCGAGTATCTTCAATGCCCGCGAGCCGCCGAGAAAGAGTACCGCTCCTGCCAGCGACACCAGAAACGCCGTTTCCGCTATGAAAACCTGCGCGGCCAGTGTCCCCAATACCATCTGCACGCCACCCCAGGCCGCCAGCATCAATCCCCAATAGTTTGGCGACGGCTTGATTGCGGCTAGCTCTCCGCGCTTGCGCCACACTATGTATCCGGCTACCAGCGGCACGAAAAACCCATGGCTCATGTCTTCGGCCGTGGCCCATTGCCGGGCCAATGCCCACAGCAGCGGCGCATAGCAGGCGATGAGCAGAGCGCTAAACCATGCCATGGCGGGCCATGCCAGTCGCGGTTGCGTCGCTATCGTGTCTTCGAGAAGGCTGCCGTCGTAGGTGGCCATGAACACCACTCAAACCCGGAATAACGCGGGTCCGGTGCGAGGGTTCTGATGGCAAGCACCCAAGCGGACTAAAATAGACGTGTGGGCGTTTTGCGCTTATTCGTCGTCCTCATTGTAGCATCGGGTCTATTTTCGCAGACCGCGATTTTCCCGTTGCGCGACATTCGCGCCGGCCAACACGGCATCGGCAAAACCATTTTCTCCGGAAATAAGATCGACGAATTTCAGGTCGAAATCCTGGGAGTTCTGGACAACGTCGGACCCAAGCAATCGGTCATCCTGGCGCGATTGTCCGGCGGCCCCCTGGATAAAACGGGCGTGATGCAAGGCATGAGCGGCAGTCCGGTCTACATCGACGGGCGTCTGGTGGGAGCGGTGGCGCTGGCGTTCAACTTCGCCAAGGAGCCGATCGCGGGAATTCGCCCCATCGAGGAAATGCTGGAAGTCGGCGCACAGCCTGCGGCCAACGCCGGGTCCCAGCGCGCCGCCGCACCCAAACGCGAGATCCCCTTCTCGCCCTCGGCCGTCGGCATCGATTCGGCCAGCTTGATCGAAATCGCCACGCCGGTTTCCTTCAGTGGATTCACTGCCGAGACTCTCGAGCATTTCGCGCCCGAGCTTAAGAAATTCGGCCTGGCGCCTAGGCAGGGCGTTTCAAGCGGCGGCCCGCTTCCCTCCAAGCTCGGAGATCCGAATCAACTCCGGCCCGGCGACATGATCTCGGTAAATTTGCTGTCGGGCGACTACGCCATCGGCGCCGAAGGAACCGTGACGCGGATCGACGGCAACAAAGTTTACGCCTTCGGCCATCGCTTCATGTCGGTAGGCGATACGGAACTGCCTTTCGCGCGGGCCAAGGTTCTGGCGCTGCTGCCGAATCTCGAAGCATCGTTCAAAATTTCTTCGCCGCAGGAATGGATGGGCACCATCACGCAAGACCGCAGCACCAGCATCTATGGCGAACTGGGCCGTAAAGCCGACACTGTTCCGCTTTCGGTGACGCTTAAGGACGGGCGCCGCGCACCGCTGGCGTACCACATGCAGCTGGTTCATGATCGCGTGCTGTCGCCGTTCATCATGCAGATGGCCGTGTACTCGATGATCGACGCCACCGAACGCACGCTCGGCATGGGAAGCTACTCGATTCGCGGCGCGGTGGAGTTTGAGCACAACCTGCCGCCTCTGAAGCTGGACAATACTTATTCCGGCGATTTCAACGTGCCGGCACAAGCTTCGATGGGCGTCGCTTCTCCGCTATCGGCGGTGATGACCGCGGGCTTCGATTCGCTCAAGATCAAAGGAATTAACCTGGCCATCGAAGCGTCCGAGCGCAAGCGCGCATTGCAGATCGACCAGATCACCGCATCGCGCAAAGAAGTACGTCCGGGCGATTCAATCGATCTGACTGTGACGCTCACGGGCGAGAATGGCGTAGAAGTAGTCAAGACCGTGCACTACAAAGTTCCGGTCGGCGCCCAGACCGGCGTACTCAACTTCACGGCCGCCGACGGCAACTATTCCAATCTGATCGACTACCAGCAGCTCGCCTCCACGCCACCCAAGTCGCCGACGCAGCTGGTGTCGTTCTTGAACAGCCTCCGTCCCAACGCGAACGCCTATGTGCGGGTGTGGCGTACAGATCCCGGATTTCAGGTGCAAGGCAGCGATCTTCCCAATCCGCCCGCTTCTATCGGGCTGATACTGTCGCGCGCGCAGGCCGCGCAGGGAATGTGGCTGCCGCGCGGTTCCAAGATTGACGAACTGGAGATCCCCACCGGCGACATTGTCGTGAGCGGATCGAAGACCGTTCCCGTGGAAATAAAAGAATGAAGCTCGTTATGTTCTTAATGCGCGGCGTTGCGGCGTGCTCCGTCGCCCTGGCCTCGCTTTCAGCCGCGACCACCACAACTTGGGAAATGAATTCCTATCAGGATTTTCTAAAAGGACATTTCACCGGTACGGCGCTTGACCGAGACGGCAAATTGCATCTCGCGCCCAAGCTCGAAACACTGTTCTCCTCCGGCCAGCCCGCGATTTGGAGCGTGGTTCAGGCGCCGGATGGCTCTTTCTACGCCGGCACCGGTCATCGCGGCCGTGTGTATCACGTCACCGCGTCAGGCGCCAGCACGCTGCTGTGGACTTCCGACGAGCCTGAGATCTTCGCCATCGCGGTCAATTCCTCAGGCGCGCTCTACGCTGCCAGTTCCCCGGACGGCAAGGTGTATCGCATCGAGAACGGAAAAGCTGTCGAATTTTTCGCGCCCAAGGCCAAGTACATTTGGTCGCTCTCATTCGCGCCCGATGGCAGCCTGTTTGTTGGAACCGGCGATCCCGGCAATGTGTACCGCGTCGATAAAGCTGGAAACTCCGAACTGTATTACGAAACCGGACAATCGCACGTTACGGCGCTGGCTTTCGATTCCAAGAACAACGTGCTGGTGGGCACCGAGCCCAATGGCATTCTTTATCGCGTGAGCGCCAAGGACAAAGCGTTCGTCCTGTATAACGCCAGCCTGCCTGAGATCCGCACCATTGCGACGTTACCTGACGGCACCGTGTACGCCGCGGCCCTGGGGGGCTCGGTGGCCAACCGCTCGGGCCCTTTGTTGCCGGCCATTGCGTCGCCTACCAGCATCACAGTGACTGCGTCGGCAAGTTCCATCACCGTTTCGGACTCGGCGGATACCAACGCGCAAGCAGCGCCGGATCTCAAAGTGAAACCCGACCCGTCCAAACAGGTGGTACAAGGCGCGCAGAACACCGCCGCCGTCAGTCCCCTGACCGAAATCCCCGGGGTCGAGAAATCCGCGGTTTATAAAATCAATCCCGACGGCACGGTGGAAACGGTGTGGAGCTCGAAGGAAGAAAACGTGTATAGCCTGGTTGCGGAGCCGAATGGTTCGGTCGCGTTCGCTACCGACGCACAGGGCCGGGTTTATCGCCTCAACCAGGATCGCAAGGCAACGCTATTGGTGGAAACCAATGAAGGCGAGGCTACGCGCCTGCTTCGCGATTCCGGCGGTCTGATTGCCGCTACTGGCGAAATGGGAAAGCTGCTTCGCCTGGACGCTTCCCAGAACGCGACGGGAACGTACGAGTCGCCCGTGCACGACGCGGGTTCGGTGGCGCGCTGGGGCCGGATCACCTGGCGCGCGCAAAGCGGTCAAGTGAGTCTCGCGACGCGTTCGGGAAACTCCGCACGACCCGATAAGACCTGGAGCGACTGGTCTGAAGCCCTCAGCGACCCGCAGAATTCGATCATCCCCAGCCCGAACGCCCGCTACATCCAGTGGCGCGCGGAGTTGAACGGCCCCGGGGCCGTGGCCGAGAACGTGCGGGTTTTCTATCTGCCGCAAAATAATCCGCCGGTGGTGCGAAGCATCAACGTCACCACCCAAGCTCCGGCGGCGAAGACTCCGGGCGCAGGGACGAATTCCACCAGTTCGGCCGCGTACAGCATTACGGTCACCGACACCGGCGATGTTTCCACTCCGGCGGGCACTCCGACGCAGACGCTTTCGCGCGCCGCCGGGTCGCAAATCCAGATCACCTGGCAGGCTGACGATCCGGACGGCGATCGGCTGGTCTATTCCGCTTATTTCCGCGGTGAAGATGAAACCGAATGGAAGCTGCTGCGTGCCAATGTCACTGAAAATTCTCTGCTGCTGGATGGCGACGTTCTCGCGGACGGCCGCTATTACTTCCGAGTGGTAGCATCCGACCGGCCGTCCAATGCCGCCGGCGCGGCGCGCGAAGACGAGCTGGTCAGCTCGCCGGTCCTGATTGACAACACGCCGCCGGCTGTCACACTCAGCGCCCCGCGCCGCACGGGCGATCACGCCGAGGTTGACGCCGACGTTGTGGATCAAACCAGCCCGCTGCGACGCTGCGAATATTCGCTGGACGCAGGCCCCTGGCTTCCGGTCGAAGCCGCCGACGGCTTAACCGATTCCCCGCGCGAACAGTTTCACATTGCGGTCGACAAACTGCGTTCCGGCGAACACCTCCTGGTGGTCAGGGCTTATGACAGCGCCAACAACGCCGGCCTGGCGAAAGTTGTGATTCGCTGACGCGGGCGGGATGCGCTCAGTTCCAAATTTCATCTCGCTTTAATCCAAATATGCGGTGAAATTTAATTGGGGATTGCGGATAAACTTAATCTTTCTTTCCTAGCATGGAAGTATGAAAACACTTCTCCTGTTCGCTATCACAACCATGCTGGGCGCAACCCTGACTTTTGCTCAGACCGCCAGCACTCCGGCCCCGAGCAACGCCACTAACAAGACGAACTCGACCACCAAGACCAAGAAGCATCACAAAGCGGCCAACAAGCAGGCCAGCAAGAGCACCCCGGCCAGCGCCGCTACGCCGGCCAAGACGAAGTAGCAACCTCGCAATCCTTATAAGCACGCAGCACGGGGCGCCGATGGCAGGTTCTCTAGCAGGAGAGCGTCGCGGAGTCCCGTGCACTTGCGACGCAGCGTCCCGTGCACTTGCTAGGATGGCTATGCATGCCGGTCTATCAAGCTGTAGTGCTCGCCATCGTTCAGGCTCTTACTGAATTTCTTCCCATCAGCAGCCAGGCGCATCTATGGTTCATTCCCTGGGTTTTTGGCTGGAAGGATCCCGGACTCACGTTCGATGTGGCGCTACACGCCGGCACCCTGGTGGCGGTTCTTATCTATTTCTTCCGCGATTGGGTGCAGATCATCGCGCACGGCTTCGGAATCAACGCCGGCCGCGACGAGGAATTGAGAAAGAACCAAGGCCTGCTGTGGCTGTTGGCCATTGCGACTATTCCGGCCGCAGTCGCGGGAATCCTGTTCGAAAAACAAGCCGACACGGTTTGGCGCACTCCTTACCTGATCGGCGCGATGCTGATCGTCATCGGCGCGCTGATGTGGATGGCGGAGCGGCGCGCGAAGGAAAACGGGGGCAAGAAGTCCATTGATTCAGTTGGCTGGGCGGACGGTCTCTGGATCGGCTTTTCGCAAGCGCTGGCTCTGATTCCCGGAACCTCGCGCAGCGGCATCACCATCACGACCGGGCTCTTCCGTGGCCTCAACCGTGAAACCGCCGCGCGATTCTCGTTCCTGCTATCTACACCCGTGATCGCCGGCGCCGTGCTCAAGAAACTGTGGGACGTTCACAAAGAGGGCGGATTCCCGCACGACATGCGGGTCCCCTTCGCGGTGGGCACAGCGGTGAGTGGTGTGGCCGGCGCGCTGGTCATCGCGGTCTTCCTCCGCTACCTCCGCCGCAACAGCCTGATGCCGTTTGTGTACTATCGCATCGTTTTTGGCATAATAGTAATCGCTCTTGCTGCATTCTTCCGCGTCGGCGCGGAATGAGAATTTTAGGACCGACTCGCTTCGAGCGCTTGAATGAAGCCGCAGGATTAGTGTTCCTGATTGCCGGCCTCTTCGTTACCCTCTCACTAGTCTCGTATCATCCCCAGGACCCCTCCTGGAACGCCGTTTCCGGCCTAACTCGCGCGCACAATCTGACCGGCCTGGCCGGAGCGCACGTTTCCGATCTGCTCCTGCAATTGCTGGGCTTCGGCGCGTTCGCGATTCCGGTACTGCTGTGGTTGCTGGCCTGGAAATGGATGCACTCGGAAGAAATAGAGAGCGCTGCGGTCAAAGTGTTCGGCGCCGCGCTGCTATTCTTGAGCCTCTCGACCGCGCTTTCGATCGGGCCCGTGTGGCGGCCATGGAGCGGGACGTTTTCCGCCGGCGGAATGCTGGGACTGGTGCTGGCCGATGCCCTGCGCGCTTCGCTTAATTTCGCCGGTTCCGTCCTGCTGACTTTCGTCTGCCTGATTCTTTCGCTGTATCTTGTCTCCACGTTCTCAATGTCCGTTGTGGCTCGCTGGTTCAGGGTGCCGATGAACTACTTCGTCATTCTTCGCGTCCGGTGGGATGAATGGCGCGAGCAACGCCGCGAAGCCGCTTTGGAGCGCGCCCGGCAGCGAGCGGAACGAAGGGCTGCTGAAATTCCGGAGGTCGAGGCTGAGTCGATTCCCATCAGCGAACCGGTTAGCCAGCAATTTTACGAACCCGAGGAAGCGCAGTCCGCGCCCTATGAAGAAATCCCGATTCACGAATTCGAAGATCATCCGCCGGAGGAAATTCCCGCTCCCGTTGCGGCCGAGCGTATGGAGCACTTCGCGCCGCCGGAACCCCTCGAGCCGATGGAGCCTGCGCCGGCGGTCCAATCCCGCCGTGTGCGCGAGCCACGGCTACGTGCTCCGGAAATGGCCGAGCATCCCGAGTATCGCCTTCCTTCCACCGCTTTGTTAAACGAAGTGCCGGCGCGGAATCCGTACGATTCGGCGGAGCTGAAGGAAATCGCCGCCCGAATCAAGTCCAAGTTTGAAGAATTCAACGTGCGCGGCAGCGTCGTCCAGATCAATCCCGGCCCGGTGGTCACCACCTTCGAATTCAAACCGGAAGCCGGCATCAAGTACACGCGCATCACGACGCTGAGCGAGGATCTTTGCCTGGGGCTGCAAGCCGAATCGATACTGATCGAGCGCATACCCGGCAAGCCGACGGTCGGGATCGAGGTGCCGAACACGCGCCGCGAAGTGATCAGCCTGCGCCAGATTCTCGAATCCGACGAGTTCCAGGATTCGCATTCGCGGCTGAGCATTTGTCTGGGAAAAGACATCAGCGGGCGGATCAAAGTGGCGGCGCTGGAGTCCATGCCGCACTTGCTGATCGCGGGTTCGACCGGCGCGGGCAAGAGCGTGATGCTCAACTCCATGATCATGTCCATCCTGGCCAAGGCGACGCCGGAAGAAGTGCGCATGATCCTGGTTGATCCGAAGCGCCTGGAAATGGGCCTTTATGAAGGAATCCCGCATCTGTTGACGCCTGTGATTACCGACGCCAAAAAAGCCACCAACGCATTGCGCAACGCGGTGCTCGAAATGGAGCGCCGCTTAAAGTTGCTGGCCGCGCAAGGCGTGCGGAACATCGACCAGTACAACAAGAAAATTCGGCAGTTGATGAACGAGCCGCGCAGCCTGTTCGAAGACGACGAGGAGACCGAGCCCGACGATCTGCGCCCACTCCCGTACATTCTGATTCTGATCGACGAGTTGGCCGACCTGATGATGGTGGAGCGGGCCAACGTGGAAGAATGTGTCACGCGTCTGGCGCAGATGGCGCGCGCGGTCGGCATGCACCTGGTGCTCGCGACCCAGCGGCCCAGTGTGGATGTGATTACGGGCCTGATTAAAGCGAATTTCCCGTCGCGCATCAGCTTCCGCGTGGCGACGCGCGTGGACTCGCGCACGGTGCTGGACGTGATGGGCGCCGAGCATCTGCTCGGCAAAGGCGACATGCTTTTCCTGCCTCCGGGTTCGTCGCGCTTGATTCGCGTGCATGGCGCGTTCGTGACGGAGGCGGAGATTAACCGCGTAGTCGACTTCTGGAAGAGCCAGGCGCGGCCCGATTATGACCAGAGCTTCCTGATCGCTCCGCCGTCCGAAGATGAGGAGGGAATCGAGGGCGCTGAGTTTGAAGCCGCGGACGACCCGGCATACACGGATGCGGTGCGTGTGGTGCTCGAAATGGGGAAGGCCTCGACTTCCACGTTGCAGCGCCGCTTGCGCCTGGGCTACGGCCGCGCGGCGCGGATCCTCGACATGATGCAACACGAAGGCATCATCGGCCCTCCCGACGGCAGCAAACCGCGCGAGGTGCTGAAGCGTCCGGATTGGCTGGAAGAAGTCGAGAGCCAGTTGCGGTAGACAGCCGCATTCGCGATAGAATTGCTGTCGCGAATGGCCGCTGTACGGATCCATAAAGTGTTCATCAGCCCGGACGGGCGGGAAAAGGTCGAACTGTTCGGTCCCAAGGAAGGGCTCTATGGCTTCCGGCTGTGGCAGCGCAAGCGGAAGGCGTGGCGGCGCATGGCGGAGGCCTGTCAACACGACTGCTACGTTTCGCTGTCCTCCGACGCTGGCGAACGAGTTAGCTGGCTGCGGCGTTTGCGAAGTTATGAACTAGAGCACTTGCGGGGCCTCACTTTTGAATATGCTCTCTATACTGGGGCTCGTTTCGGAGGCGATCACGATCGCTGCGTGGCGTGCCCGGCAAAATTCATGGAGGGTGACTGGCCCAATGTGCTGCACATTGGCTACGTTACCCGCTGCCGGATCCCACACGGTTCCACAGATGATTGGGTGTGGACGTGGGTGTGCGACAAGTGTTTCTCGGATCTGCGGGATGAGATGCAGTGGCAGCTTGAGGAGACGAACCAGCCCGCTGGCAACTAGTATGTGTCGCGCTCGTTGGCTGTGGCTGATTTTGCCTGGAGCCGGCTGAGTTCCATTGAGAATCCGCGAGCGCTCGGCAGGTGAACCACTCTTGCTACGACGCGCCGCCGTTGGCCGGTTGGACCAGTTGAGACGGGACTGCAACTGGGTCCTTCGGCATGACGATCCAGGCCACGATGTACGAGATTACACCGAACAGCGGCAGTGGCCAGACCGTCAGGACGACCCAGAGGATGCGCACCAGCGTCACGTCCAGTCCGAAGTAGCGCGCGAAGCCTGCGCATACCCCCGCGATTTTGCCTTCGCGCGTCGGCCGTGACAATCGTTCTGAGCGCTCGACGTTCGGCAGACCGCGTCCTGTCGATCGGCCGCATTGGCAGCAGAACCGGTCCTGATCTCTTAGTTCGACACCGCATTTTGTGCAATACATGGAGTTTCCCTCGATCATCCTGAATAACGCTGCGGATGCAGAGTTTGTTCCATCAGGAATGTGGCGAAATCTTGCCTAAAATGACTGGTTTCCGGGCTCCCGTCGCGGACGGCACATTGCCCGCGCGGCGCCGATGGGTTTCGTAGGCGAGCACGGCGAAAAGAATGGCCTCCTTGGCGTCGACGTTAATGCCGAATTCTTCAGACGTTGTAACCCGCGGTTTAACCCAAGCGCGCAGGCGTTCCATCAGGTAGCGATTGTGCGCGCCGCCGCCGGAAGCGATGACCTCTCGTGTTGTCGGGTAGGGGGCGATGGCGAGCGCGATGGTTCGCGCGGTCAGCTCGGTTGCGGTTGTAACGTCGATGCCGGTCGAGCGCACGAAGTCCGCTCCGTACTGTTCGCGGCCGCAGGATTTCGGAGGCTGGCGTTGGTAGTATGGGTCGGCCAGCAGCCGTTCCAGCAGCGGCTCGTTGACGCGGCCGGCGCGGGCGCGCTCGCCATCGCGATCGAACGGCGGGGCGAGAGCGTCCATCACCATGTTGCCGGGTCCGGTGTCGAAGGCCACGACGTCTTCAGGTTTGGCGCCGGCTGGAACAACGGTGATGTTGGCGATGCCGCCGATGTTCAGCGCGATGCGCGCCATTTCGGGATGACGGAAAAGTTGATAGTCCAGGAAAGGAACCAGCGGTGCGCCTTTGCCGCCCGCGGCCATGTCGGCCGTACGGAAGTCCGCGATGGTTTCGATGCCGGTGCGTGCGGCGATCACGGCGGGTTCGCCGATTTGTAGTGTGCTCGCGATCTTGCGGCCTAGGAAATCGATCGGTTCGCCCTCGTGAAAGATGGTTTGGCCGTGCGACCCGATTAGCTCGATGGTTTCGAGCGGCACGCCGCACTGGGCGATTGCTTCGGCGAAAAGTTCGCCGAGCAGGAAGTTGAGGCGCGAGACCGTCGGGACGTCGGGCACTGAAAGGATCGCTGCGCGAACTTCCGGCGGATAGGGGACGGTCTTGGTTGCGACGACTTCGATGCTCTCGTGAATGTCCACGACGGCCACGTCGATGCCATCCGCCGACGTGCCGCTGATTAAGCCTGCGACTCTCACGAGCGCTTCAGCTCCTGCTGCAGCTCATTCAGTAGTTGCAGAGCTTCGATGGGCCGCAGTTCGTCGACTTTGAGATTGCGGATGCGGTCGGCGATGGCGTGATTCACTGGTTCGAACAATTGAATCTGCATGGGGCCGATGGGGCGTGGCGAGAGCTCCTCAGTGACGGCGTGTTCCGAAAGCTCGTGCAGCGCCAGGATTTCGCGGGCGCGCTCGATCACCGAGATCGGCAGGCCGGCCAGACGCGCAACCTCGATTCCGTAGCTGCGGTCGGCGCGGCCCGGCTCGACTTTGCGCAGGAAAATTATCTGGTCGCCGGCCTCTTTCACCGAGACGTGCAGGTTGCGGACGCCCGGCAACTGGTCGGCCAGTTCGGTCAGCTCGTGGTAGTGCGTCGCAAAAAGTGTGCGGGCGCGGATGCGCTGATGGATATGCTCGATCACCGCCCAAGCGAGCGCGAGGCCGTCGTAGGTCGCGGTGCCGCGGCCGATTTCGTCCAGAACAACCAGGCTCCGCTCGGTCGCGGTGTTCAGGATGACGGCCGCTTCGGTCATCTCGACCATGAAAGTCGACCGGCCGCGCGCCAGGTTGTCGGACGCGCCAATGCGGGTGAAGACACGATCGACGATGGAGAGCGTGGCGGAATCGGCCGGCACGAACGAGCCCATTTGCGCCAGGATCACGATCATGGCCGCCTGCCGAAGATAGGTGGATTTGCCGCCCATATTCGGCCCCGTGATCACCAGGATGAATTGGTCGGCAGGATCGAAGTACAGATCGTTAGGGATGAAGCGCAGGGCATCTTGTGCGGCCAGCTTTTCGATCACCGGGTGACGGCCGGCGACGATTCGAACTTCGCCCGTTTCACAAAATGTCGGCCGGACGTAGCGGCTTTCGGCTGCGACTTGAGCGAGGCCGCATGTGACGTCGAGTTCGGCGATGGCTGCCGCGGTCTTGCGGATGCGCGCGGCGTGCTGCGAGGCGAACAGACGCAGCTCCTGGAAAATCTCGCGTTCCAGCGTCAGGATTTTTTCTTCGGCATCCAGGATCTTGCTTTCCAGCTCCTTCAACTCGGGTGTAGTGAAGCGTTCGGCGTTGACCAGCGTTTGCTTGCGCTCGTAATCGGAGGGGGCGTGAGACAAGTTGGCCTTGGAGATTTCGATGTAGTAGCCGAAGACGTTGTTGAACCGGACCTTGAGGGATTGGATGCCAGTGCGGGAACGCTCGCGGGCTTCGATCTGCGCGATGTATTGGCGGCTGTTGCGGCTGATGTCGCGCAGTTGATCGAGCTCGGCGTGGTAGCCGGAGCGGATGGTGCCGCCGTCGGCGAGGTTGGCGGGCGGTTCCTCCGCGATGGCGGTGAGAATGCGGTCGCGCACTTCGGCGATTTCATCGAGATTGCAATAGATTTGCTGGAGGCGAGTGGCCGTGAATGTGCTGGCGCGCTCTTTGATTTGCGGCACGAGCGCCAGCGAGCGGCCCAGCGCGAGCAACTCGCGCGGACCCGCTGTTCCCAGCGTTAATTTGGCGAGCAGACGTTCCAGGTCGAGGACGCTCGCGAGCAGCTTGCGGATTTCCGCGCGCGCGATGGTGGACTTCGCAGTCTCTTCGACTGCATCTAAGCGTTCCTCGATTTCTTCGAGCTGCAAGCACGGCCGCAGCAGCCGATGGCGCAGCAGACGGCCACCCATTCCGGTGGAGGTCTGATCCAGCGCGTGGATCAGCGTGGACTCGCGGCTTTCGCCGGCGAACAGCGGCTCCAGCAATTCGAGGTTGCGGACGGTGACTGCATCGAGGACCATCGATTCGCCGCGATCGTAGTAGGAGGGATGGTCGAGGTGATCGAGCGCCGATTTTTGCGTCTCGCGCAAGTAGTGCAGAATGGCGCCTGAGGCGGAGACTGCCAGCGGCTTGCCGCCCAGGCCGCAGCCATCGAGAGTGAGCAGCCGGAAATGATCGCGCAGCGCGCGTTCGGCGTAATCCAGGCCGAACACCCAATCGTCGAGCGTGGTGCGGAATCCGGGAAGGTTTTCGGCTGATTCGGCGGCCAACACCTCGCGCACATTCAGGTTTTCTAGCGCCGCGCTCAAGTCGCTAACGTCCAACTCGGTGGCGCGGAACTCGCCGGTCGAGATATCGACGTGCGCCAGGCCGGCCCGTGTTCCATTGCGGCAGACCGCGGCGAGATAGTTGTTTTCACGCGAGCGCAGCAGCGAGGATTCGGTGGTGGTGCCGGGCGTGACGACACGCGTCAGCTCGCGCTTCACCAGCTTCTTGCCGGGGCCGGCTTCTTCCATCTGGTCGCAGATTGCGACGCGATAGCCTTTTTGGATCAGCCGGGAGAGATAGCTTTCGGCGGCATGATAGGGCACGCCGCACATGGGGATGGGCTGGCCTTTTTCCTTGTTACGCGAAGTTAACGTGATTTCGAGCTCGCGTGCGGCGGTGATGGCGTCTTCATAAAACAGCTCGTAGAAATCGCCCAGCCGGAACATCAGCAGCGCGTGAGGAACCTGCTGCTTGATGGCGTGATATTGCCGCATGAGCGGCGTGGTGGGGGAGGACGCAGTTTCCGCGCGGTCCTCGCCGGAATCAGGCATAGATGCCGCGGGTCTTGAGGGCCGCCGCGACGCGATCGATGGCCAGCATGTACGCGGCCAGGCGATTGGTCACGGTGTGCTTGTCCGAGTAGCCAACCACGTCGTTGAAACTGTTGACCATGATTTCGTCCAGGCGCCCGTTGACCAGCTGCTCGTTCCAGAAAAAGCCCTGCCGGTCCTGCACCCACTCAAAATAAGAGACCGTAACGCCACCGGCATTGGCGAGGATATCGGGGATGACGAAGATGTTCTTCTCGGCCAGGATCGCGTCGGCTTCGGCGGTGGTGGGACCGTTGGCGCCTTCGCAGACGATGCGCGCCTTGATGCGGGGGGCGTTGGCGGAGGTGATAACGTTCTCGTGAGCGGCGGGCACCAGGACTTCGCAATCCAGCAGCATGGCTTCATCTTTATCCATGTCTTCGGCGCTGGAGAAGCCCAGGATGGAGCCGGTCTCCGTGCGGTGCTTGAGCAACCCATCGATGTCCAGACCATGCGCGTTGTAGACAGCGCCATCGTACTCGATGATGCACACGATTTTGAAACCGGAGCGCGCCATGAGCCGCGCCGCGTTGCTGCCGACGTTGCCGAAGCCCTGCACGACGACGCGGGCGCTGGACGGATCGATGTGGAAGCGGCGCAGAGCCTGGAGTGTGACCACCATGCATCCGCGGCCGGTGGCCTCGGTGCGGCCGCGCGATCCGCCCAGAGCCAGCGGCTTGCCGGTGACCACCGCGGTCATGTTCTGGCGCTTGTGCATGGAGTATGTGTCCATGATCCAGGCCATGGTTTGCGGGTTGGTGTTGACGTCGGGAGCAGGGACGTCGCGGTCGGGACCGATGATGTCCATGATCTCGGAAGTGTAACGTCGGGTGATGCGTTCCAGTTCGCCATCGGAGAGCACGTTGGGATCGCAGATCACACCGCCTTTTCCGCCGCCGAAGGGAATATTGACGACGGCGCATTTCCATGTCATCCAAGCCGCGAGAGCGCGCACTTCGTCGAGCGTGACGTCGGGGGCGAAACGGATGCCGCCTTTGGAGGGGCCGCGCACCACAGAGTGCTGGACGCGATAGCCGGTGAAAACTTCCAGGCGTCCGTCGTCCAGCTGCACGGGGATGTTGACGGTGAGTTCGAGCGAGGGGGTGCGGAGAACCTTTCGGAGTCCGTCGTCCAGGGCGAGGCGTTCGGCGGCCTCGTCGAAGCGGGCCTCAGCGGCCAGCCAGGGGTTAATTTCGTTGTCGACGGAGTGTGGGGCTTCGAGAATCATCAGGTCTGCCTCCGCCTACATTGTAGCTTCGAGGTCGGGTGGGCAGCTTGGAAATCGCCTTCACCAGAAAGGAATCGTGAGCATAGCTAGCCAGCGGCGCGATTGCTGCTCGGCCCCAAGGCCGTTCCGCGAGTCGCAGCAGCACAACTTAGCTCGGCGGTGACTATTGTTCTTTATTGGCGCTTCTCACGTTCCGTCCAACGTCAAATATCAGGCCGTAGACAAATCCCGCGGTGTTTGCCACTTGCCACAACAACAAAAGCAGCTGCAAACGGGCGGCTAGCGATCCGGACGCTTCCCGCCAGGGACGAAGCAACCACTTGTGCCAAGGAAGATACATCGCTACGTGACTCCGAAGGGGACTGGAGGCGCGGCGACTTCGTTTACGATGAAACTGCGCCGCACCTCGGCCATAGCGAAAATGCTGGCGCAGGAAGCCGGTCAGCGTAAGACGGTTACAGTGATTCACCACAGCGCCTGGAACGTAGAGCATGCGCCGCCCTGCCAGCCGCCAGCGTTCGCAGAAATCGCGATCCTCAGCTGCGATGCGGAATTCGCCATCGAATCCACAGAGCGAGCGGAACAAGTCGGCCGGAACCGCCATGTTATTCGACGCGAAGAACCTCGCGCTGGCGGGCTGAGCGTTATAGAAATCGTAGACAATACCCTGAATCATTTGCGAAGCCACCAGGCAACTCACCTCAGGGAACCCGGCGATAGTTCTACCGCCCAGCAGGCAGCCTGGAGCCGCTTCAGCGGCGGATTTCAGCGTGCGCAACCAGTCAGGCGCCGGCTCGCAATCGTCGTCCAGGAAGGCAATCAGGGCGCCACGAGCTTGGGCCGCGCCCGTGTTGCGTCCTGCGCCGGGCCCGGCATTGGGCTGGCAGAGCAGGCGGAGTTGCAAGTCGCGTTCGAACGGCTGGAGCACGCTTTTGAGCGACTCAGCTCCGCCATCATTCACGACGATCACCTCGAACTCGTCGTTTGGATAACGCTGCCGGGCCAGCGCCCGCAGCGCGCCCGCGAGTTGCAGTGGTCGTTGGTACGTGGGGATGATAACCGAGATGTCAGTTTTCGGCAATCGGCTCGGCATCCTCACGCTCTAAAGCCCGGCGTTCATCGGGCCGAACGTATAGAACTCGATTGAACTCGAACGCGGCGATCCACTTGAGGGATCGGCCTGGGCCGGCCAAATAGCCCAGCATCTGCCCTAGGCCGTCGGACAATAATCCCAGGGTCAGAGCCGGTAGAATCCGGGGCAACAGGTGGCGCGGCCGGTTTGGCAAAAGCATTTCACGACTGAGACGTACTAGCCGCACCATCGGAATCAGCGGGGACGCGACCGCGTAGAATAGCTTCCTAGGTTTGCTCCATCCCTCCGCGCGCAAGCCGCCAAACACGCGGCCCTGGTGAAATTGAACGCTCAGCCAGATGTCCCACCGCGCGAAGTTAAGGTGCGCCGTCCGGGCCCGAGGTTCGAGGTACAGACTGTGTCCCTGTTCGGCGAGCTGCCAGTGCAGGACCGTCTCGGCGCTGAGCATGACTTCCAGGCGATCGCCATACTCCAGCAGAAGCTCGCGCTTGTAGCTGCTGTTGTGGCCAGGAAGGAAGGGAGCTTCGCCGGCCGCCGCGGGACTCATCCACGGGCCGTAGCCGATGAGATAGTCGCACCAACTGACGATGCTGCCCGGATTTCCATTGACGACTTCCGGTCCCACCACCGCATAGCCGCGGGCATGCGCCGCGATCAATGCCTCGGCCCACTCCGGTTCCGGGAAGCAGTGATCCTCGGCGAACGCCACCACGGGTGCTGCCGCATGCCGCACGCCTGCCGCATTGGCGCTGGCGACCGGCGCATTCGGGCGAACACGCGCTATCCGGCACGAAAAGAACCCTTCCGTCTCAGCCTCGGGCACAATCGCTTCATCGTCGCTGGCCCATACCAGCACCAACTCGATTCGGCCGCGTACTGTTTGTGCTCGCAGACACCGTATGGTGTGACGCACGGCCGCGAAGGTTCCGTGGACCGCCAGCACGATGGACAAGGCAGGACCCTTCGTTTCCGTAGCAACGCAGGTGGTAGCAGCGGCAGCTTCCGCCAGAGCTTCGCAGGCAGCTACGTTCTTTGACGCGTCCGCAAACGAACAAGCCGGTGGAGAGCCGTTCTGAACCGCCCGAACGAAATCGAGCCACTGGAGTCGATACGAGGCCGCCGAATCACCACCTGATTTCCTTCCCCATACTGCGTGAGCTAATCCGGCAATGAGATCATTTGCCTGTTGATGCAGCGCCACCGGCGATAACCGCCAACTGATCGCGCTGTACATCGAGAATTCGATGGTGGCCCGTGTGCCGCTCAGGCGAACAGTGTGGAACGGCCGCGTGCCTTTGCTCCACAGGGCGGTGAACCGGGTTCCATTTGCCAGAATCCCGGAAGCGCGTGCGCGCAGATCGTCGGCCCCGAGCGAAGCGGTGGCCGCGGACAGTTCCACGAATTCGCTCGCGGTAAGAAACCTGGCCAAATCGATGTGATGAACTCCTAGGTCGAACAGCACGCCGCCACCCTGGGTACGGTCCGTCTTCCACCCAAGCCTTTCCGGTGCGGGCGAACTCCATCGGGTCTCGATTTCCACCAACTCGCCCAAACCACCTCGCCTTATGATCTCCGCGGCGCGGCGCACCAGTCTGTGAAAGCGAAGGTTGTGTCCGACCGCAGTGCAGACGCCGGCGTCCTGGGCCGCGCGGGTTAGCTCAACCGCGGCCAGCGCGGAGGTCGCCAGCGGCTTCTCCACAAGCACGTGCTTGCCTTTGCCCACTGCCCGCAATACCAGTTCGGCGTGGGTTGAGGGAGGCGTGAGAATCGCGACCGCTTGAACGTCGGAGGCCAGTAGTTCTTCTGCGTCTGCTGCGATTTTGGCCCCCGGAAACCGGCCGCGGACGACGCGGGCGTTAGCTTCCTCCGGGTCGCAGACAAAGCCCACGCGGATCTGGTCGCTCAATCGCAGAAGTGCAGGCACGTGCAGAAATTGGGCGGCGCGGCCTGCGCCGAGAATCCCGAGTTTTAGCGGGGAGGATTCCATCCAGTGCGTCCATTTTCCTTGGTAACCGAGTTCTATTGCAAATTGAACCGCGTCGCCTTCGCTGACGGTTAGTCCACGGCGCACTCGGTAAAGTTCTCAAGGCTGAGCGAGAATAGTGCCGGACTGATTGCCCTGGAAAAGTATCTTCAGATGCAGATCGTTGACGAAGTGGGAATCCTGGGCTAGCAGCAGGTAGAAATCCGCGCCCGGCTTGGGGGTGGCGCGCTCCACTTCTTGCATCCAGTCCAGATGATCGCTGACGCGATAGAAATTGATGCTAGGTTCCAGTTGCCAGCTTCCCTCGACCACGGCTTTGCGGTCGGCGGCGGGCTTGTGTTCGCGGATCAGGTTGGCGATGGCGCGGTCGTCGCGGTCGTAGGGCCAGTCGGCGTAATAGGTGACGCGAAACTGGGCGATGTACATGGCGATACATGCGGCCATGGGCAAGGCGAGGATGACGGTTGCGCGCTCCCAGAGGTACGCTAGCGCCAGTCCGGTCAAGGTGAGCAGGGGGATCCAATAGATCGCGGTCCGGCTCTCCGGGTAAGGTACGTCGAATAACAGGTGGCTCGCGAGGACGCCGGCCAAGGCGATCAGCATGGCGCCGCCGGTTAGCAGGATGGTTCGTTCGAGCAGCGTGGAGGCGATCCACCGCGATGCGGCGCGCCAGGCGATTAGAGCTGCTGCGATGATAACCGCGGGCAGGACGGCCAGTGCGAGCGCCGAAATTAACCAGCCCGGCGCCGGTTGCAGCGAATTGTGCACGATGCTTTCGGCTCCCGCGCGCAAGGAAGCCGCGCCGATGTAGAACTGCTGGCCCGAGGAGTTGCTGAGCGGCGATAGAACAATCAATGCGGCGATCCCAACGAGTGGAAGTGCAAAGCGCACTAGCGCCTGGCCCAAAGTAGGAAACGGATTGGGTGTTTCTTTCTTGGTGCCCTTCTTTGTGACCGTGACGGTGGGTTTGAAGCTGCGGCGCTGGTTCCAGACCGCCAGCAGGAACATAAGCGCTAGGCCGATGGCGGGGGGCGCGAGAACCAGGTTCGCTCCGATCGATAAACCTAGCGCTAGTCCCGCGCGAATCAGCCGTCCTGACTCCGGTTTATCGAGCCATTCCAGCATCTCCCACAGCGCCAGGAATAGAAATGCGACCGCCATCCCGTAGCCGCGCGCGGCGGATTCAAAATCCAGCAGGTAGGGATTGAGCGAAAGCAGCAGGGCCGATAACGGCAGATACCAGCCGGTGCCGAACAAGCGCTCGCAGATTCGGAAGACAAGGTACAGATAGAGCAATCCGCTGAGCACGCTGGCCAGACGCAGAGTCAGCGGCGAGACCCCCAGCAGGTCGACGAAAATCTTGCAGAAGATGGTGTGCAGGACATGATGGTTGGCGTCGTAAGAATTGAAAACGATGCTCCAGGGCGCCGCGACGAAGTTTTCATAGGTGACGCCTTCGTCGTGCGTTATGGATTGCGTGGCCGCACGGTAGACATTCGTGGTGAAAATCAGGCCCAGCAGGGCCATAGTTGCAATGCGAAAAACTTGGCGCACACAGTTATAGTAAAAGGTTGGAACGATCCGGCGCATTGGTGCTTTTCGATATCGACGGTACGCTGATCCGGCGCGCGGGCCCGCATCATCGCCAGGCGCTGGTGGAAGCGGTCCGGCGGACGGCGGGTGTGGAGACCACAACCGAAGGCGTGCCAGTGGCGGGAATGCTGGATCACACCATTCTGCGAACTATGATGACGCGGGCGGGAATGAAGCCGGGGGCCATCCGGCGCGTGTTGCCGCGCGCGATGGAAGCGGCGCAATCGATTTACCTGAAGACTTCGCCGCGGCTGGAGCGCAAGGTTTGTCCCGGCGTCCGGGGCGTGCTTCGGCAGTTGGAAAAGCGCGGTGTAGTGATCGGGCTGGTGACGGGGAATCTTTCGCGCATCGGATGGCGCAAGATGGAACGCGCGGGGCTGCGTCCGTATTTCCGATTTGGCGCTTTCGCCGAGTTCGCCAAGGACCGCGCGGGGCTGGTGCGCCTGGCGGTCCGTCAAGCGCGCCGGGAACGCTGGATTGATCGCGACAGCCGCATCTGGATGATCGGCGATCATCCTAACGATGTGCTGGCCGCCAAGGCTAATGGGATTCGCGTGCTGGCGGTGGCCACCGGACTGATCGGGATCGAGGAACTGCGCGCGCACAAGCCCGACATGGCGCTGCCGGATTTGCGGTCCCTCGCCCTGGAGATGCTTTTTTGAAGGAAGCGCAGTCCCTGGCGGTGAAGCGCGCGGAGGTGGAGTTTCACAATTTCGCCTCGCTCGGTGAGCCGGAGCGCGCAATCGCCCATTATGCGGAACAGAACGTGCGGCGTGGGGCGGTGATCCGCAATCATCTGGCGTTCATTGGCGAGATGACGCCATTTCTCGAGATTGGCTCTAACGTCGGGCATTCCAGCTACATGCTTTCGAACGAATTCGGCGCGACTGGCTTTGCACTGGACATCTCGGCCGATTCGCTGCGTTATGGCGCGGCGTTGCAGGACCGCTGGCATCTGGCGCGCGCGCCTCTACGCGTGGCCGGTGACGCGCTGAATCTGCCGTTTGCGGACGGCTCACTGCGTTTGGTGCTCGCGTTCCAGATGCTCAGCCAGTTCATGGACATCGAGAGCGTCTTCCTGGAAGTGAAGCGCGTGCTCGCTCCCGGGGGCATGTTCTTGTTCGCCGAGGAACCGCTGAAGCGCCTGTTGACGTTGCGCCTGTATCGCTGCCCCTACTACGACACGATGAAGCCGTGGGAGCGCAAGCTGCATCAGTGGGGCATGCTGGGCTACCTGGTGCGGGATGTGATCGGCGCGCATCAGGAGGAGAGCTTCGGCATCCGCCAGAATCACAGCATGGGGCTCAAGGAGTGGCATGAGCTGATCCACAAACACTTCGCCGCGGCCGAATACCAGATCTTCGTGCCGGAGCGCGGTTGGGGTGAGCGCATCGTAAAGCGCGCAGCGATCGGAATGGACCCGCATCATTCGGAATGGCGAGCGGCACGGCTGCTGGGCGGCACTTTAGCCGCAGTTTGCCGCAAGGGCGGAGAGCGTACGCCGGTGAAATTCGACCCATCCGAGTTTGAACAATTGCTGCGCTGTCCCGATTGCCACCAGTGTTTGAGCCGGACTTCAGACGACACGCTGGAGTGCCCTGGGTGCGGTTATCGGGCCGCGAACGAAGGCGGAGTCTATAATTTGCTGCCGTCGGGGGAGCGGGCCGAGCTGTATCCGGGCGATCGCGAGGACGTAATCGATTTCTGCCTGGCGAGCCACGCCGGGCGATTGCTCGACGGCTGGTATGAGTTGGAAGGCGCCTTCGGCAACAAATACCGCTGGATCGGCCAACACGCTTCGGCGCGATTGAGGCGCGTGAAGCCGTCGCCGCAGCGGCTGCGAATTCGCGGGCACGCTAGCGAAGGACATCCGGTGCAGCTAAGCGCTGGCGCGAACGGGCGCAAGGTGGGCGAGTGGAAGCTGGACCGCTCCGGGCTGTTCGTCGTGGAGGCAGACCTGCCTGACAGCGACGAATATCGCATCGATATTCAGGCTGGGCCGGCCTGGAGCGTGCCTACCGACGATCGAATCTTTACGGTGAATCTGAGTATGATCCGGCTGGTTCCGCGCGACTAATGCAGCTTTTAGCGGTGCGGGTACAGTGACGGGTTCTTCAGTAGCCGCAAATCCACGGCCGCTATCCCGCCGGCGCCGGGTGACACGGTTACGGCGTAGCGATCCGGCGCTTCGAGAACAGGCCGGCCCGCTCGTCCTTGAGTGGCCAGCGCGGCCGGTTCGCTGGGCGCATAGAAGTGCAGCACTACATTGGTCTCATTCGGAGCGAAGCGTACTACAGTGTGCACGGTGCCGTCGTCGGATAGCTGCTCGATCCGCTTTTTACCCGAAGAAACAAATTTGTTTGTATCGCCCAGGAACGCGATCCCGGAAGGTCCAACGGGCGCAACGATATAGTAGGAGCCGTTGTAATCCACCGGGTCGGTAAACGGCGCACCGGGCTGTAGCAGCGTGCCCGTCTTGCGGAAATAGTCCAGAACGTAGGCCGCGCCGGAGACGCCCAGCGAAGCGGGAACGAAAGAAATCTGCCCCAAGGCGCCGCTGGTGCGTTCGTACGCCAGCACGTAGGCGGTGCGCGAGCCGTTGTGATCGGTATACGTTGAAGCCACGATGGGTGCAACGCTGCTCTGCGCCACAGCTAAGAAGGTCGCGTCGGTGGGGACAATCGGTACGTCCGGTTTGACGATCACGCCATCGGTCCGAACCGCCTGGCTGATGCTGGCCGCGTTTATGGAACCAGCGGCGTCACCCGAGCCGATGGGGCCGGCCGTCAGGGCGGCAACCAGGACATCCTTCACGTTTGCACTTTGGAACTCGTCGGTGAATGGCCACAATCCGAGCGCACTGGGGATGGCTGAATCGAACAACACTTCGTCCCATTTCTCGCGGCGGAACGCGTCATCGGTTACGCGGACTGCGATCACGTTGTCGTACTTGGAAGATTGCAGGATGTGCGTGCTCAACGGCATGCAATAGACGATCGCACGTCCGGCGCTGGCCAATGCGGCGGCCATATTATCCAGGAAGGCGTCAGGATCGGTGAGATTGAAGTTCGTCACGGCCTTATTCGAAAGCCAGTCCTGTTCCAGAATTGCGATGCCGTTAGACAGCATATAGTTGGCATAGTCCTGCCAATATTTCGGATCGATGGCGACATTGCCGGACATCTGATATTGACTTCGAAGCGGACTGGCGGGATCGATCCAGCGCGCGTGCGTTATCAGCGGCAGTCCCAGGCTTTTCTCAAAACCGGCCAGACCCTCTGGAAACAGGGTTGGGTCGGCGACGAACGTATCCATGCCTGAGCCGTTGCTGGTCCAGGAAGCCGGCGAGCCCTTGGGGTAATACCAGCTGTCCAGTTCCAGTGAACCGATCGGAATGGCGGCTTGCGTGAATTGCGACGGCATCTGCAGCAGTTGCGGCACATATTGACTCGCAGTCGTGGGGTGGTAGTAATACGCAGCGCCCGCATCGGTCCAATAGCTCAGTTGGTTGAGCAGTACGTTGGCGTCGTTGGCCGAACGATGTTTGCCGGTGAGCGATGTTAGCGTCTGGCCCCACAATTGGAAGGTGGAATTGATCCCGCTGCCGATGACCAGCAGCGTGGACTCGCTGAAGCCCCCCGGCAGCGTGCCGATTTGCGGATCAATCGGCATTTGAAGCGCGCCGTCCGATCCATATTGCCCGATCGTCGTCATAAAATTGGAAGCCGGAGATAAGATGAACGCGTTGGCCTGTCCGTCGAAGAAGAGCCAAGGCGCGCGGTTGTTCAGCGCTCCGAACCGGTAGGTCCACTGGGCACTGTAGTTGAAAGTAAAAAGGCCTTGCGGGTATGCGCTCAAGCTCGGAAACGGATCGCTGTTGGGGCTGGCCTGGGCGTATTGGGTTGAGAATAACACCACCGGCGCGCGTTCGTAGAGACGGATGGAGCTGGTTCGCGCGGCGCCGTGATCGAAAGAAATCTGGCTCCAGTCGCCGATTGAGTCGGTTCCGTTAGAAACTGCAGCGTTCTGTAGCGGACCGGCTGAACCTTGAAAGATCCAGCCTTGGTAGGCCGCTACGATTTGATAGGTACCGTCGTTGACCGATATCGTGGCGGACAGACCAGAACCGGAGATCGATATGCTGTTGGGAGTTGGCGTATCGGCTGAAAGGTGGCAAGCGAAGGCAATGCACAAGGCCTGGATCGTCCAGGATGAGCGAGCCTGGAATCGATAACTGGGTCCCAATGATTCGGTGCTCATATTTTGCAAGCCAATGGATCCTTCGGATTGCACAATACAAGCGCGACAGCCCGCTTAGTGGGACAGCGTAGAATCAAGCCAGCTTCCCCGACAAATTGCCCCGACCTATACCAGATCCAACTGGGTCTCGTCGACGACGGGAGCAATTTCGCGTCCAATTGAGTCCAAGGGAGCCGAGGGGCGGTTTTTTCGGATAAAGTGAAGCTATCAACCGGAGGACAGATGTCCAACTACCATATTGCTCAGGTCAACATCGGTCGAATCAAGGCTCCGCTCGAAGACCCTGTGATGGCCGGGTTTGTGAACCGGCTGGACGAGATCAACGCGCTTGCTGACAAGAGCCGTGGGTTCGTTTGGCGTCTTCAGACCCCGGCCGGCAATGCCACCTACCTTCGTCCGTATGAAGAGGATGATCGCGAAGAATTCCAGAGAAAGATTGACTGGGCATCCTTCCGTCCATGCCCGGCGATGTAGGCCTGACGTAATACAGATGAACTGCCTGGGTTTACTTGCGCAGCGGGCAAACCTTTGACAGCGCATCCAGACCCATTCAACCCCACCCCTCTTGAGCGGCCGCCCGAAGGAGCACGGCAGAGCGACGCGATAGCAATGTAGTGTCCTGACGCTATGATGAGGATGTCCGCTTCGACATCCGCTCATGGCTAGCGACATCATTCTGACCGTCCAGGATTTGTGCGTGACGCTCGACCATGCGCAGATTCTGCACGACGTCTCGTTCACGCTGCGGCAAGGCGAGGCACTGGCGGTGCTCGGGCCGAACGGCGCGGGCAAGACCGTATTGTTTCGCGCTCTGCTCGGCCTCCTGCCCTACACCGGAACCGTCCAGTGGCAGCCTGGAATCGAAATCGGGTACGTTCCGCAAAGGTTTTCAATCGATCCTTCGGCGCCTATCACCGCGATGGAATTTTTCCTGCTGCAGTCGCCCAATTTCTGGCGGCCAAGCGCCGAGTTCATCGGGCATCTGGATCACGAGTTGAATCTTATGGGGCTCGACCGCGGCGTGCTGCGCAAGAGTCTGGGCGAGCTTTCGGGCGGCGAAACACAGCGCCTTCTGATGGCTTGGGCCATGCTGCGCCATCCGGGCGTGCTGCTCCTGGATGAGCCGACGGCAGCCGTCGATGCGGGCTTTGAGGAAACGGTGTACGCGGTTCTGCACCGTGTGCAGCAAGAGCGTGGAACGGCGCTGCTGCTGATCTCGCACGAACTCAGCGTGGTGTATCGCTACGCGCAACGCGTCCTGTGCCTGAATAAGACCGTGCTTTGCCAGGGACCGCCGGTCGAGGCATTGAATCCGGCGGCGCTGGCTATGTTGTATGGCGAAGCCGGCTTCTACCAACACGAGCACGGCCGCGAGCACTGAGCCCGATGCATCCTGCCTATCACGCCTCGTTTTGGATCGCACTGCTGGTGGGAATTGCTTCCGGCAGCGTCGGACCTTTCATCCTGCTCCGGCGGATGGCCCTGGTAGGCGATGCGCTATCGCACGTCGCGCTGCCCGGGATCGCGCTGGCGCTGATCTACGGTTTGGATCCCTTCTACGGCGTGGTCGTGTTTCTGATCGCTGCCGCTTTTCTCATTTTCTGGCTGGAAGGCCGGAGCCGTATTCCGCCGGACGCGATCGTCGGTCTGCTATTCACTGCCAGCCTGGCGATTGGAATCTTGATTATTCCGAACGGGGACATCATCGAGTCGCTGTTTGGCGCGTTTCCGGTGCTTTCGCTGCCTTACCTGCTGGCGATTCTGCTGATAGCCGCGGTTCTGTCGGCATTGTGCTTCATCCTGGCGCGGCGCTTTCTGTTCCTTATCGTCTCGCCGGATCTGGCCAAAGTGCATGGCATCGACCGGCGCTACGATCTGGCGCTGTTACTGGTCTTCTCGATGATCGTGGCGCTGGGGATCAAGCTGGTGGGTACGCTGCTGATGGGTGCGCTCACCATCATTCCCGCGTCGATCGCAAAAAACCTGTCGCGAAGCATGCGCCATTACGTTATTTCGTCCGCGATACTGGGCGGCGCCATCTCTGTAGCGGGAGTGTGGATGGCCGAGACCTTCCGGTTCCTGCCCGGGCCGGCCATCGTCCTGCTGGGAGTCGCACTGTTCCTGCTCAGCCTTCCTCTGGCGCGCAGGCGGACCGCGTAGCGCTAACCAGGCTCCTGGCCGGATTTGCACGGCGCTGGTGGAAATCGGCCAGCGCCTCAAGCTTGTTTAGTGCCGCTAAATTACAGATTCCCAACAATATATGACTTGGCACGACTTTTGCATTATCTGCCGGCGTAGTGAGGAGGAACGAAAATGAAAACGAAACTGCTGGGGCTTTTATTGCTGGTGGGAAGTTCAGCTTTCGCTGGACCGCGCTTCTTCTTCGGTGTGGGAGTTGGTCCCGCCTACGTGGCCGGGCCCGCATACGTCGCGCCCGCGCCTCCGCCCGTTGCTTATGTCGCGCCCGCACCTGGCCCGGGATACGCTTGGATTCCCGGTTATTACTACGGCTCGGTGTGGCACGCCGGTTACTGGGCTCGTCCGCCTTATCCGCATGCCGTCTGGGTTGGTCCGCGTTGGTACGGCGGCCATTACTATCGGGGTTATTGGCGCCGTTAGTTCGGAGCTAGAGCCGCGCGCATAAAGCAGCGGCGTCGCGGCTCTAGCTAGCTGGTATGGGTCGGGTCGATCCAACGAGTCGCGGACGGCGTCTCCGGACTTGGGATATCGAGATTGACCACGATCGGCTCCTGCCCGCTGCGCACCACCACTGCCTCCACCGGTTGTCCCGGGTCCGCATTGATCTCCTGATGCGGAACGAAGGGCGGAACGAAGATAAAATCCCCCGGTCCGGCCTCGTCCACGAATTCCAGCTTTTCTCCCCAACGAAAACGGGCGCGGCCGCGCACGATGTAGAGGACGGTTTCGAGATCTCCGTGATGGTGCGCGCCAGTCTTGGCGTTGGGCTCAACAACGACGGTACCGGCCCACAGTTTGCTGGCGCCGGTTCGCGCATGGTCGATGGCCGCGGCGCGCGTCATGCCCTGCGTCTGCGGCGTGTTGCAATCCAATTCATTGGCATGCACGATGCGGATGCCGTGCTGCCCCCAGTCCGTCTTCGGTTGCGCGCTCATGCCGGCACCGGGGTGAGTCGCGAGACTTGTTTGCGGCTGCGCAACAGGTCGCAGATTGCGCGGCATTCGTCGGCCAACTCCGCGAATTGATCCGGGTAAAGGGATTGATAGCCGTCGGAAAGCGCCTTGTCGGGATTGGGATGCACTTCAACGATCAGGCCCGCGGCTCCGGCCGCGATTGCAGCCAGCGCCATGGGATGCACCTTGTCGCGCTTGCCCGTGCCGTGGCTGGGATCGACGATGATCGGCAGATGGCTCAAGCTCTTTACCGCTGGCACGACGCTCAGGTCCAAAGTATTCCGAGTATGATCGGTGAAGGTGCGGACGCCGCGTTCGCACAGCACCACCTGGTAGTTGCCCTCCGACAGAATGTATTCGGCGGCCATCAGAAATTCTTCCAGGGTCGAGGACATGCCGCGCTTCATAAGAATTGGTTTGCGGGCGCGCCCGGCGCGGCGCAGCAGCGAAAAATTCTGCATGTTGCGGGCACCGATCTGAATGCAGTCCGCGTATTCTTCGACCAGGTCGAAGGTCTCGACGTCGATGGCTTCGGTTACCACGCCCAAACCGGTCTCCGCGCGAGCTTCGGCGAGATATTTGAGGCCTTCCTCGCCCAGTCCTTGAAAAGCGTAAGGCGAAGTGCGCGGCTTGTAGGCGCCGCCGCGCAAGAGTTGAGCACCGGCTGCTTTGACCGCGCGTGCCGACGCCAGGATCTGCTCGCGGCTTTCCACCGAACAGGGCCCGGCGATCAGGGCCAGTTCGTCTCCTCCGACGTCGACGCCGTGGATTCGAACTACCGTGTTGTCCGGCTTCACTTCCCGACTAACCAGCTTGTAGGGTTTCGAGACTGGAATGGCTTCGGCGACGCCGGACAGATCCTCGAATTCGGCCGCGGGCACGGGGCCGTGATTACCTGTGATGCCAATGGCAGTCCGCTCGGCGCCGGGCATCACGTGCGGGCGGAATCCGAGGCTTTGAATTTTTTCGCAGACACCGGCGATGTCCTGCGCGGTCGCCTGGGCCCGCATCACAACTAACACGTTGAGAAATTGTCCTTTCCGGTCCAGTGTAGCGCGTCGCGCTGCTAGAATTGAAGACTCCGTGAAGGCTC
>Ga0335083_10001261_pt1 | contig 35325 bp, 32 predicted proteins | sample Lox_Sample_42_FD_206716 | JGI IMG/M metagenome (GOLD analysis project Ga0335083, IMG submission 206716) | Soil microbial communities from Loxahatchee National Wildlife Refuge, Florida, United States - Lox_Sample_4.2 | ecosystem: Environmental > Terrestrial > Soil > Wetlands | place: USA...
GAGGCTTCGTCGGCCTGCTGCGTACCGTTGACGATGTTCTCGAGCCTGTCGGTCTGTGCCTGCACGTTGCCACGCAGCTCGCCCAGACCCAGCACGCCGAGCGTGTCGCCGATCTTGCGCAGCATCTCCACCTGCGAAATCAGCTCCTTGGGCTGACCGGCGCCGCGGCGCACGAAGATATCCAACACGTCCTTGACCTTCGAGAGATCCTCGCGGATCGCGGCGGCGACCGTCTGCATCAGCTTGACGCTGGGCGCGGAGAGATTCTCGCGCTCCTGCTCGATGCTCTCATCCACCGGCAGCAGCTCGGACAGCCGGAACGAGGCGCGCACCGCCATCACGCGGGGGCCCGAAGACTCGGCCCGGCCAACGTAGTACAACAGGTTGTTGAGCAGCTCCACTGCCGGCGACTGCGCATAACGCGCCTCACCGTGCTCGTAGAGGCGGCGGATCTCGCGATCACCCAGGCCGAGCAGGCGCTTGATGGATACGCCGCTCTCCAGGCCATTTTCCTGCAGCGCCTCGATCACGGCGCCCGTCACCCACCACAGCTGGAAGACCGGCTGGCGGGTGGCGATCTGCTCGAGCTTCTGCGCCACGGCGGCGAGGATGTCGAGGTTCTGCTCGATGCGCTCGCCCCGGATCCAGCCGATCAGGCCGACCTGGAAGCGCGCGCGCAGCCGCCGCGCCCACTGCTCGACGGTCAGCGGCGGCTCGCCGGGCACCGCGGCAACCGGCTGCGCCTGCTTGTCGGACTTGAGATTCAGCAGCAGCAGCGTGCCTTCGGACAACAGCGCGCTGCCACGGACGGCGCGCAGATCGTTCAGCAACGGCAGCAGCACCAGCGCGAGATCGCGCCCACCGGCCAGCACGCGCTCGAGATAACTCGGCAGCTGCACCATGGCGCGCATCAGCGCGTCGAGACTCTCCGCCTGGCTCTTGCGCTCGGCGGCGGTCGCGAGCAGGTAGCTGGCCACCTGCTCCATTTCCTCGGCGAGCAGCGCCGCGCCGTAGATTTCCAGCACGCGCAGCACGCCCTGCACCTGGTGCAGTTCCTGCGCGCAGCGCTCCAGCAGATTGACGTTGTCCGGCTGCTCGACGTAGTTCTCGAGAGCCGCGCGCGCCTCCGCGAGCGTGATGTTCAGCTCGCGACCGACGAAATCCAGCGTCTGGGATGCGACTTCCGGCATGGTCCGTCTGACTCAGGTTCCACCGAGCGCGGTGACCTGACGCACGCTGGTGGTGGCCTTCGTATCCTCCGGCCGTTTGAAGGTACCCGTGCCGCCGCCCGGATCGGGCGCGGCAGCGCCCGGCAGGCGGAACCCGGCCGCCGCGCGTCGCAGCCCCGCCGACAACTCGGCCAGTTTCGCGATGGCGGTGGAGGTAGCGTGGGTGGACTCGGCCGTCTGCGCGCTGATCTCCTTGAGGATCTGCATGTTGCGCGCGATGTTCTGCGCCGCCCCGGTCTGCTGGCGCGAACTGCTGGAGATGTTCTGCACGAGACTGGCGATCTGGTTGGACACCTGCTCGATTTCCTCCAGGGCCGCGCCGGCATTCTCGGCCAGCAGCGCACCGCCGACCACATCGGTGGTGCTGCGCTCCATCGAGACCACCGCCTCGTTGGTGTCCGTCTGGATGGTGCGCACCAGCACCTCGATCTGCTTGGTGGCGTTGGCGGCCCGCTCGGCCAGGCGCTGCACTTCGTCGGCCACCACCGCGAAGCCGCGGCCGGCCTCGCCGGCCATCGAGGCCTGGATGGAGGCATTGAGCGCCAGGATGTTGGTTTGCTCGGCGATGTCGTTGATCAGCTCGACGATGTTGCCGATCTCCTGCGAGCTCTCCCCCAGCCGCTTGATGCGCTTGGAGGTCTCCTGGATGGTCTCGCGGATCGTGTTCATGCCGTCGATGGTCCGGCGCACCGCATCGCCGCCCTTGTGCGCGACTTCCACCGAATGCCGCGCCACATCCGCCGCGCGCTCGGCATTGCCCGAGACTTCCTCGGCCGAGGTGGCCATGCCACCGGCCGATTCGGTGGCGGAGGCGATCTGCTTGGACTGCGCGCCGCTGGCCTTGGCCAGGTGGCCCGACAACGCCTGCGTCTGCCGGGTCGCGCTGTCGAGCTGGATGGCCGACTGGTTGATCGTCGTCACCAGTCCGCGCAACGCATCGACCGCGTAGTTGATCGAGTCGGCGATCGCGCCGGTGATGTCCTCGGTCACCGTGGCCTGCACGGTCAGATCACCGTCGGCCAGGCTTGAGAGCTCATCCAGCAGGCGCAGGATGGCCTGCTGGTTCCGGTCGTTCTCCTTCCTCTGGGTCTCGGCCGCCTGCCGCTGCTGTTCCATCGTGCGCCCCAGCCGCCACGCATGTAGCAGACAGGCGAGGACGAGCAGCAACGCGAGACCGGCCAGGCCCGACGGGATCCACTGCAGCCACGCCGCGCCGTGCGCGGGTGTCGCGGCCACGGTGGCTTCTCCGGCTATGGCGCGGGCCTCGGTCTGCACCGCCCGGCCCGCGGCCTGCGCGGCGGGAATGGCCGGGGCAGCCGCAACGGCCCGATGCACGGCGCCATTGAGATCGGTGTACAGCGAATCCAGCGTCTTGAGCCGCTTCTCGCCTTCCGGGCCCGTCAGACGGGGCAACCCCAGACCGGGGCTCGTCCCGAGCAGACCCTGGATGACCTGGCCCAGGTAATCGGTGCTTTCGGCCAGCCGCTGGGCCAGCTGGCCAGGGTTGGCTGCGCCGGTGGCCAGCGCCTCCACATCGATCTGAACCCGCTGGGCGCGCGACTCGAAGCGTTCCAGCGCGCGGATGGCCGCCTCCTGACCCGGGCTGGTCAGGCCGTTGCCGACGTTGGCGATCTCACCTAACAGGCGGGTCACGAGATCACGCGAATCATGCGCGGCGTTGCCGGCATCCGTCAGCGCATCGCGCGACTGAAGTACGACCGCCGCGTTGTCGAGCAGATGCGTGAAGCGTGGGTCGCGCACGTAGGCGGCATTCGAATCCCGGGCCGCCGAATCCTTCAGGCCGCGCAGATCCTTCTGGAACCGGGTCAGCGCCGCCGGATCGCCCGCGAGCGCGCCCTGGGAATCGACCGCGATTGCGTACAGCGCATCCACCGGTGCGGCAATGGCTATCGAGGCGGATTCGCGGTTCGAGAGGAAGAAGCCGGCGGCACCGGCAGCGGCCACGCACACCGCGGCGCCGGCCAGCAGTGCAGCCAGACCCTTGCCCAGTTGGGGTGCCACGGCCGCAGTATTCATCGGCCGCTCACCCAGTACATCATCGCGCGGATTGCCATCAGGCGGCGGCCTCTGTAAAGGCGGTGCTCTCCAGCACCGAGCGCAGATTCAACACAGGCCACTGTTCGCTGGCGCGGCGGAATGCGCCCGCCAGATAACGTTCACAGCGTGCCACCGTCGGAGGGGCATCGCCGGAGAACTCGCCTTCGGCGAAACGCCGGAATCCCAACACCTCATCCACCAGCAGCCCGGCGGGGATGTCACGGTGGTTGACGACCAGCACTCGGGTATTGCGCGTCACCGGTGTCACGCCGCTACCCAGGAACTGGCGCAGGTCCACGATGGGCAGCAGCTGACCGCGCACATTGGCCAGACCCTTGATCCAGGACTTGGCACCCGGGACCCGTGTCATGACCGCCGGCACTCCCAGCACCTCGCGGGTCTCCTCGCGCGCCACGAGGTACAGGTCGCCGGCCATGCGCAGCGCCACGCCCACCCACTCCCGGCCCGCGGCGCCTTCCTGGCTCACCTGGGCGGAGACGGCGCGGCCGCGCCGCTCCAGCTCCGCCAGCAGCTCGAAGGGGCGGTCGCGCAGCGATTTCAGGGGGGCGTCAGCCGACATGTGCCCTCTCGAGCCGTGGATTGCCTGCCTCTGGATGCGATACGAACACCCTTGCCACTCAGCCGGACAACGTCGCCTGGGCCTTGGCGACAAGCTGATCGGGTGAGACCGGTTTGACCATGTAGTCGATGGCCCCCTGGCGCAGCCCCCAGATCCGGTCGGTCTCCTGACCCTTGGAAGTGACCATGATGATGGGAATGGTGCGCGTCCTGGGGTCGTTGGCCAGCGCGCGCGTGGCCTGGTAGCCGTTCATGCCCGGCATCACGATATCCATGAAGATCAGGTCGGGGCTCATCTCCCGCGCCAGCCGCACTCCCTCCGCCCCGTCGGCCGCCGCGGCGGTGCGATACCCATGCTTCTCGAGTGCCTTCTGCATCACGTGCACTTCGGTGGGCGAATCGTCGACGATCAGGATGAGTGGCATTGAGGTCATCTCCCGATGTGCGTCTCGATGGCGCTCAGGAGCTCGTCCTTGGTGAACGGCTTGGTGAGATAGTGCTCGGAGCCCACGATCCGGCCCCGGGCACGGTCGAACAGGCCGTCCTTGGAAGACAGCATGATCACCGGAATGGAACGGAATACCTTGTTGTGCTTGATCAGCGAACACGTCTGATAGCCGTCCAGGCGCGGCATCATGATGTCCACGAACACGATGTCGGGCTGATGGTCGGCGATCTTGGCGAGCGCATCGAAACCGTCGATGGCCGTGTAGACCTCGCACCCCTCCTTCGCCAGCAGCGTCTCGGCCGTGCGCCGGATGGTCTTGCTGTCGTCGATGACCAGAACCTTCAGACCCTGGAGCTTCGTGTTGCTGCCGGTCACGTTCAGGGCTACTCCTTGCAGAGGCCGCCCGGCACCGGTCCGGAGCAGCACGCCAAGGCGCAACCCCCGGAACCTGGCCGCGCGAGGCGCGCCGTTACGAATTCAATGAAGCTCATATAGTGACGGGACTAGAGGCCAGCGCAGCGCGGGTTTTAACATATCGGCACACCCCCGGCTATGCCATGCACGTCACGTTTTTCGAAGCTCGCAGGCCCCGTGACCGCCGCTGCGGGCGTGCCCGGGACATATTCACGAGTGGCCGAGCATAATGCGGCTCGGCCAAGGAAATCCCGATGAGCGAACGCTGTCGTCTCGGTGTCGTGATGGATCCCATCGACGCCATCAAGTATGCGAAGGACTCCACTCTTGCCATGCTGCTGGCGGCGCAATCCCGCGGCTTCGCCCTCGCGTATCTCGAGCAGGGTGACCTATGGCTGCGCGACGGGATCGCGTACGGGCGAACGCGGCCGCTGACGGTTCGAGCGGATGCGAATGACTGGTTCACGCTCGGCGAGCCCATGGTCGAGCAGCTCGGTGAGCTGGATGTGCTCCTGATGCGCAAGGATCCGCCGTTCGATACCGAATACATCTACACGACCTACATCCTGGAGCGTGCCGAGGAACAGGGCTGCCTCGTCGTCAACCGGCCTCAGGGCCTGCGGGACATGAACGAGAAGGTCTACACGGCCTGGTTTCCACAATGCTGCGCGCCAACGCTCATCACGCGAGACATGCGGGACATGGAGAGTTTTCTGCGTGAGCACGGCAAAGCGGTCTGCAAGCCGCTCTACGGGATGGGCGGCCGCTCCATTTTCGTTCTCGATCACGGCGACAAGAACATGAATGTCGTGTTCGAAACGCTGACGGATTATGGCCAGCACTTCGCCATCGTGCAGCGTTACATTCCCGACATCGTGGAGCGTGGCGATGCGCGCGTGCTGCTGATCGACGGGGAGCCGGTGCCGTACGCGCTCGCCCGGATTCCCTCCGCCAACGACAATCGCGGCAATCTCGCGGCTGGCGCGCGCGGCGTGGGCCGGCCGCTGAATGAACGCGATCGCTGGCTCGCGGGCCAGATCGGACCGGGCCTCGCGGCGCGCGGCATGATGTTCGTCGGCCTGGACGTCATCGGCGACTACGTCACCGAGATCAATGTCACGAGCCCCACGGGCATCCGCGAACTGGACAAGCAGTTCGGCCTCGACATCGGCGATCTGCTGATCCAGGCGATCGAGCGGCGCCTCGGCCGCGGAACGCCTCACGGCGCGGGGACCTGAACGCCCCATGGCCCGCAAGGTACTCGCTCTGCGCGAAGGCAAGGCGCCCGTCCGGGACCGCCTCGTCACGATGCTGTTCCTTGCCGCGCTGCTGCATGGTCTGCTCATCCTCGGCGTCACGTTCAACAGCACGGCCGCGGGCAACGAGTCCGCGCCGGGCCTGCAGGTCCTGCTGGTCTCCGACCAGGTGCCGGAGGCGCAGCGCAACGATTCGGCCACGTATCTGGCCCAGCGCACCCAGCTGGGTTCCGGCAATACGCAGCTCTCCGTGTCGCCCCGCAATCCGCCCTCCTCCATCCCCATTCCCCAGCAGGACGGGGTGCCGGGGGGTGATGCGCTCACGCCGCAGGGCGACATGGCCGGCAATCCGGACGAGCGGGTAATCTCCACCAGCGGCTGGAGCACCCAGGTCCATTACCTCGCCGACACCGGCAACGCCGGTACGGCGCCCGATCGGCCCATGCTGCTGCAGTCGCAACCGGCCAGTACCCCCGGACCCGAGGACGAAACCGGTCCGGCCGAGCTCACCGGTCCCAAACGGGATGAGCTCTGGGTGACACCCGACACACGTGCGGCCTCGCTTGCGCCTTACCTCGATGCCTGGCGCGCCAAGGTGGAGCACGTGGGGACGATCCACTACCCGCTGGCCGCCCGGAACCTGGCGGTCCGGGCCAGCCCGGTCATCGAGGTGGCCATCGCCGCCGACGGCAAGCTGGACACAGTCCTGGTGCGTCGCTCGAGCGGCTACCCCGAGATCGACAACGCCGCGCTCGAGATCCTCAAGCTGGCGAGCCCGTTCGACCCATTTCCGCCCGAACTCGCCCACGAACATCGTCTGCTGCGCTTCGTCTACGAATATCAGTGGGTGGGCGGCCGCATGCGCAGCGGCTCGGTCTCCACGGTTCCTTGAGCCTGCCGCCGCTCGTCCTCATACTTCGGGACATGAGCGGGAAGGACAGTCACGAAGGCAAGCGGAGCGGGGGCGCGCCGGAGGGCGCTGCGGACGCTGGCGAGCCGGTGTCCAGCCTCACCAACCATCTGCTCATCGCCATGCCCTCGCTGTCGGATCCCAACTTCTCGCAGACCGTGGCGCTGATCTGCGAGCACACCGACAAGGGCGCGCTGGGCATTGTGCTCAACAAGCCCCTGCCCATGAAGCTCTCCGACGTGCTGACGCAGATGAAGCTCGAGCCCACCAGCGAGCTGATCGCCGAGCTGCCGGTGCTGCGGGGTGGCCCCGTGCACACCGACCGCGGCTTCGTGCTGCACCGGCCGGGCGGCACCTGGGATCACACGCACAAGGTCTCGGAAACCATCCAGGTGACGACCTCGCGCGATGTGCTCGCCGCGATGGCGCGCGGCGAGGGCCCGCTGGATGCCTTCATCGCTCTGGGCTACGCCGGTTGGGAATCCGGCCAGCTCGAGCGCGAGATGCGTGAGAACGCGTGGCTGTCCATGCCGGTGGACTCGCGCGTGGTGTTCGAACTGCCCTTCGAGGAGCGGTGGCTCGGAGCCTGGCGACTGATGGGCATTGATGTGGACCGGCTCAGCCTGGTGGCGGGTCATGCCTGAGCCATCGCATCCCGCCGCGGCAGACCCGCGCGCCGGACTTCCCGGTGACTAGGCCGGCATTCACGGTCCTCGCTTTCGACTTCGGGCTCAAACGGATTGGCGTTGCCAGCGGCGACACGCTGACCGGCACCGCGGCGCCGCGTCCCGCCCTGGCCGTCACCCGGCAGGGTCCGGACTGGACCTGCATCGAGCGGGAGTTGCGCGAGCTGCATCCCCAGCAACTGGTGGTCGGAGCCCCGTATAATGCCGATGGCAGTCCCGGAGCGCTCGCGCCGGCGGCGCGCCGATTCGCGGCCGAGCTCGAACAGCGATTCGGTCTCCCGGTCAACATGGTGGATGAGCGCTGGTCCTCCCTGGAGGCGAATGCAGCGCTCAAGTCGCGGCGCGCCAGTGGCGAGCGGCGGCGGCGCATCAGCAAGGAGGACATCGATAGCGCGGCGGCCGCGGTGATCCTCGAACGCTGGCTGGCCGGAGAGGGCAAACCCGGATGAATGAAACACAGATCGATCAGCACCGCGCGGACGGCTCGCTGCGTCATCTGCTGACGCTCGAATCACTCCGCCGCCAGGACATCGAGCGCCTGCTCGACAAGGCTCAGACTTACGTCCGCGCGCCAGGTGCAAGGCCGCCAACAAGCAACACTCTGGCGGGTGTTACCGTCGCCAACTTGTTCACTGAGCCCTCGACACGCACCCGTGTCTCCTTCGAGCTCGCCGCGAAGCGGCTCGGTGCCGACGTGGTGAACCTCGAGGTCCAGCTCTCCTCGCGCGTCAAAGGCGAGAGCATGCTGGATACTGTGTACACGCTTCAGTCGCTGCACGTCGATGTGATGGTGATACGCGACGCGGAAGCCGGAGTTCCTGCGCTCGTTGCTTCCAATGTTGCATCTCACGTGAGCGTGTTGTCTGCGGGTGAAGCGCACCTGTCGCACCCGACGCAGGGTCTGCTCGACGCACTCACCGTCCGGCAGCACAAGAAACGCTTCGACAACCTCGCCATCGCGATCGTGGGCGACATTCGCCATTCGCGTGTTGCCCGCTCGGCGTTCCAGGTCTTCCGCACACTCGGCGTACCGGATGTCCGGATCGTCGCGCCTCCCGCACTCATGCCCGAGAGCGGGGAATTCAAAGGCAGCTCACGCCACACCACACTCGAGAGCGGCCTGAGGGACGCCGATGTGATCATGATGCTGCGCATCCAGAAGGAGCGCATGGGCCAGGCGGACCTGCCGGACGCCGACCGGTATTTCACCCAGTATGGCCTGACACCCGAGCGGCTGGCGCTGGCCCGGGACCAGGCCATCGTGATGCATCCGCAGCCGATGAATCGTGGCATCGAGATCTCATCCGACGTGGCGGATGGCAGGCAGTCGGTCATCCGCGACCAGGTCAGGAACGGGGTCGCCGTGCGCATGGCCGTGCTCGCCGAGGTCATCGGCTCACGCCCGGGTGTCAGTTGAGCGGCACACGCTGGCCATGAGCAACAGCACACGCGGAACGATTTTCCTGGAAGAGGCCCGCATCCTTCAGCACACCGCCTACGATGCGAACCAGCTGATCCTGCGGCTCGAAGCCCCCAAATGCGCCGCGCACGCGGAGCCGGGCACCTTCGTGCACCTGACCTGCGATCCGGCGATCCCGATGCGCCGGCCGCTCTCGATCATGCGAGCGCACGAGGCAGGCTGGATCGAGGTGCTCTACAAGGTCGTCGGCGCAGGCCTGCAGGCACTGGCCGCGCGCAAGGCGGGAGAATCCATCAGTACGCTGGGACCGATCGGCCGCCCCTTCGTCCTGCACGAGGACAAGCCCAGGGCGCTGCTCATCGGTGGCGGAGTCGGCATACCACCGATGGTGTTTCTCGCCGACCGGATCGCGAACCGGATGCGCGCTCGCGGTGCGACAGCCTGGCAGCCGCTCGTGCTGATGGGCTCGGAGATTCCCTTCCCCTTCCGCGCACGGCCCTCCCGCATCGTGGTGCCCGGCATGCCCGACGGCACTATCGCGTCCATGCCGCTGCTCGAGGAGTGGGGAGTCGCCAGCCGGCTCGCCACGCGCTCGGACTTCCCGGGCTGCTTCGACGGATTCGTCACACAACTGGCGGACAGGTGGCTGCAGTCGCTGCCACCCGCTGCGCTGCTAGAAGTGGAGATCTTCGCCTGCGGTCCCACGCCCATGCTCGAGGCCACGGCGCATCTGGCCCGCCGTCACGGCGTGGCCTGCCAGGTCTCGCTCGAGGAGTTCATGGCCTGCGCGGTCGGTGGCTGTGCAGGCTGCACCGTGGCAGTGCGAACGCCCGAGGGTCCGGCCATGAAACGAGTTTGTGTGGACGGGCCGGTATTCGACGCCTACAGCGTTTTTGCCGAGTAGAATCCCCTTTCGAGACTGGCCTGATGTAGTCGCTTGCATCAGGCATGCAGTTTGCTTGCGTAGTGTGATGGCTCCCTGTCGTAGGGACGTTGACGTGGATGTCGACGTCCAAGGAGAGCAGCCGTGCGCTTCGTTCTGTTCTATCACTCCCTCATCTCGGACTGGAATCACGCCAGCGCGCACGCATTGCGTGGCATAGCGACCGAGCTGCTCGATCTCGGTCATTCCGTCAGCGTCCTCGAACCCGAGAACGGCTGGAGCCTGCACAATCTTCTGGAGCAGGGCGGCCAGGGAATGGTGAAGGCCTTTCATGCCACCTACCCGGGACTGCGCAGCAGCTTCTACGATCCGGATCACCTCGATCTGGATGAGACGCTGGCCGATGCCGACGTCGTCATGGCTCATGAATGGACCGATGCCGGGTTGCTGCGCCGACTCGGACGACATCGGGCCCACGCGCGCAGTTACAGATTGCTGTTCCACGATGCGCCGCACGGAAGGCTCAGGCTGCCCGTGGAACTGCGGGGGCAGCTGCTCGGTGACTACGACGGAGTGCTCGCCTCCAGCGAAGCCCTGCGCGGGCTGTATGAGGAGCGGGACTGGGCGGCCCGGGTGTGGACCTGGCGCGATGCCGTGGACACGCGGATCTTCCGGCCCGGAAGCACTGATCCGAACCCCTCGCTGGATCTGATCTGGATCGGCAACTGGGGCAGCGGGGAGCGGTCCAGCGAGCTGAACGAGTGCCTCATCGATCCCATTCGCGCGCTCCGGCTGCGCGCGCGTTTTTTTGGCGCTCGCTACCCGGTAGAGGCACTGCGGACGTTGCGCGCCGCCGGGATCGACAGCGGTGGCTGGGTACCCGACTTCGGGATTCCCGCCGTCCTGGCGTCCGGCCGATTCACGGTCCACGTACCGCGGCGCATGCATGCCGACGGCCTGCCCCACACCCCCTCGCTACGCGCACTGCAGGCCCTGGCGTGCGGGATCCCGCTCGTGACGACACACTGGGACGAGTGCGAGGAGATGTTCACTCCGGGAGTGGACCTGCTCGCAGGGCGCGACGGACCGCAGATCCAACGGCATCTGATCGATCTTCAGCACGACGCGGCCCTGGGCCGATCGCTGGCCGCGAACGGGCTCGCCACGGTCCTGACCCGCCACTCCTGCGCCGTACGCGTCACGGAGCTGCTGGCCATCTGTCAGCGACTGGGGGCCGGTGCTCGCCGGCCGAAGGATGATTTTCCCCACCCGCCAGGCGGCGCGCGCCGCACTGCGCGCGGCGGACGCTCGCACGCGCCAGCCGCCTGGAGCTAACCGAAGTTGATGCGCGCCTCGAGATTGGCGCGTGAATCGGCGGTGGCGAGGGCCTCTTCCAGGCCGATGCGTCCCTGCCTGTAGAGCTCGTGCAGCGAGTTGTCGAAGCACTGGATGCCGCGCTCGCCGCTGGACATGATGGCTTCCTTGATGCCCATCACGTCGCCCTTCTTGACCAGCTCGGAAATATGCGGCGTGTTGATCATCACCTCGACCGCGGCCACGCGCTTGCCGTCGCGGCCCATCACCAGGCGCTGCGCCAGGATGGCGCGCAGGTACTGCGACATGTCGAGGAAGATCTGGTTGTGCTGCTCGCGCGGGAACATGTTGATGATGCGGTCGAGCGATTCCGCGCAGTTGTTGGCGTGCAGGGTGGCGAGCACCAGGTGGCCGGTGCCCGACAGGTTGATGGCCGCCTCCATGCTCTCGCGATCGCGGATCTCGCCGATCAGGATCACATCCGGCGCGGCACGCACCACGCCACGCAGCGCGCGTGAGTAGGTCTTGGTGTCGATGCCCACCTCGCGCTGGTTGACGATCGAGCGCTTGTTGGTGTGCAGGAACTCGATCGGATCCTCGATGGTGACGATGTGGTCCGAGGCATTCTCGTTGCGGTAATTGATCATCGCCGCAAGCGAGGTGGACTTGCCCGAGCCGGTCGAGCCCACCATCAGGATCAGGCCGCGCTTGAGCAGCACCAGGTCCGACATGACATCCGGCAGGCCGAGACTTTCCAGGCGCGGCATGTCGGCGGTGATGTAGCGCAGCACCATGGCCGGGAAACCGCGCTGCATGAACACGTTGACACGGAAGCGCCCCAGGCCGGGCTCGGAGATGGCGAAGTCCAGCTCGTACTCCTGCACGAAATGCTCGCGCTGCTCCGCGCTCATGAGCGCGAAGGCCGTCTGGCGCACCGTCTCGGGCGTCAGCACCTGCTTGTTGACCGGCAGGATCTGGCCTTCGATCTTGATCTTGATGGGCGCGTTGGAGGTGAAGAACAGGTCGGAGGCCTTGCGCTCCACCATGAGCTTGAACAGCGGCTTGGTATTGAGCGTTGGGTGGCCGCCCGTGGTGCTCGCCACGCCCACGGGAAACGAGCCGCTGCCGAGCGCGGGCTGCGGCCCGGTGGTGCCCGACTGCGATTCGGCCGCGTCCTTGGCGGCGGTCTCTTTCGCCGCGTTCTTGTCACGCGCCGCCACTGTGTTGGTTTCCATCCGTCCGGCCCGTCAGATCGATCGACCCTGTTCTTCCTCGACGATGGTCAGCCCGCCGCCGTCGTCGACCACCTTGAGCTCGCGCTTGCTCTCGAGTTTGATGCGCAGGCGCAGCTCGTTCTTCGAATCGGCGTTGCGCAGTGCGTCCTCGTACGAGATGAAGCCCGTCTCGTACAGCTCGTAGAGTGACTGATCGAAGGTCTTCATGCCGAGCCGCGTCGAGCGCGCCATGACTTCCTTGATCTTGGCCACCTCGCCCTTGAAGATCAAGTCCTGGATCAGCGGCGAATTCAGCATGATTTCCATCGCGGCGATGCGCCCGGCGCCGGATTCGCGCGGGATCAGTCGCTGCGAGATCAGCGCGCGCACGTTCAGGGACATGTCCATGAGCAGCTGCTCGCGGCGCTCGTCGGGGAAGAAGTTGATCACGCGGTCCAGTGCCTGGTTGGCGCTGTTGGCGTGCAGGGTGGCCAGCACCAGGTGGCCGGTCTCGGCGAACTGGATGCCGTACTCCATCGTATCGCGGTCACGGATTTCGCCGATCAGGATCACATCGGGCGCCTGGCGCAGCGTGTTCTTGAGAGCGCTCTGCCACGAGTCCGTGTCCACGCCCACTTCGCGGTGCGTAATGACGCAGCCCTTGTGCTGGTGGACGTACTCCACCGGGTCCTCGATGGTGACGATGTGGCCGCGGGTCTTCTCGTTGCGGTAGCCGACCATCGCGGCCAGCGAGGTGGATTTGCCCGAACCGGTGCCGCCGACCAGGATGACCAGGCCGCGCTTGGACAGCACCACTTCCTTGAGGATGGGCGGCAGGTCCAGCTCCTCGAAGGTCGGGATCTTGGCGTTGATCAGGCGGATGACGCAGCCCACGGCGCCCTGCTGCACGAAGGCGCTCACGCGGAAGCGTCCGATCCCCGGCGGGGCGATCGCGAAGTTGCATTCCTTGGAGGCGTCGAATTCCTTGGTCTGGCGGTCGTTCATGATCGCCCGCACCAGGGTGGCCGACTGCTCCGGAGTCAGCGCCCGCTCGCTCTGCGGGCGGATCTCACCGTCGATCTTGATGGCCGGCGGAAAGCCGGCCGTGATGAACAGGTCGGAGGCCTTCTTCTCGGTCACGCGCCGCAGGAGATCCTGCATCAGCTTGATGGCTTGATCGCGATCCAAGGTGATCTCCCATCAGCGCGCGCGGCGCGCCTGGCTGTGGCCGGGACCGCGCCAGGCGCGATCCCCGTGAAGAATTGGCGCGCCGTGCATCACAGGGCGTCCTTGTTCTGCGCCTTGAAGCGCGCCTCTTCCTTGGTGATGAGGTTCTTGCTCATCAGCTCCGTCAGGCACTGGTCGAGGGTCTGCATGCCCTGGGCCTGGCCGGTCTGGATGGCCGAGTACATCTGGGCGATCTTGCCCTCGCGGATCAGGTTACGGATCGCCGGGGTACCGATCATGATTTCGTGCGCGGCGACGCGTCCGCCGCCAACACGCTTCAGCAGCGTCTGCGAAATCACCGCGCGCAGCGATTCCGACAACATCGAACGCACCATGTCTTTCTCGGCCGCGGGGAACACGTCCACGATACGGTCGATGGTTTTCGCGGCGGAGCTGGTGTGCAGGGTGCCGAACACCAGGTGGCCCGTCTCGGCCGCGGTGAGCGCCAGCCGAATCGTTTCCAGGTCGCGCATTTCGCCGACCAGCACGACATCCGGATCCTCGCGCAGCGCCGAGCGCAGCGCCTCGGTGAATCCCAGCGTATCGCGATGCACTTCGCGCTGGTTGACGAGGCAACGCTTGGACTCGTGCACGAACTCGATCGGATCCTCGATCGTGATGATGTGGTCGGGGCGGTTGTCGTTGCAGTGATTGACCATGCCGGCAAGCGTGGTGGACTTGCCCGAGCCCGTCGGACCCGTCACCAGCACCAGTCCGCGCGGCAGCATGCACAGGTCGCGGAAGATCTTCGGCGAGCCCAGGTCATCCAGCGAGAGGATGACCGAGGGAATGTTGCGGAACACCGCGCCGGCGCCGCGGTTCTGGTTGAAGGCGTTGACGCGGAAGCGTGCCAGCTTGGGAATCTCGAACGAAAAGTCGGTCTCGAAGAACTCTTCGTAGGCCTTGCGCTGCTTGTCGTTCATGATGTCGTAGACCATGCTGTGCACTTCCTTGTGCGCCAGCGGGGGCATGTTGATGCGTTTCATGTCCCCGTCCACGCGGATCATGGGCGGAACGCCGGCGGACAAGTGCAGGTCAGACGCATTGTTCTTGACGGCAAACGCCAAGAGTTGCGCGATATCGACGGCCATGGATGCTCCCTGTGAGCGCCCGGCGCAGGGGACCGGTTGCGTGCGCGAAAACCTGCTGCCGTGCGCTGCCGGAGTATAACGGAGGGGTTGACTGACCAATATGTTAATGGGTCCGCAGAATTTACCGGAGCGTGTGCGAATCGTGCGCGAGCGGATCGCCGCCGCCGCGCACTCGGCCGGCCGGACCGTCGACTCCATCACACTCCTTGCGATCAGCAAGGCCCAGCCGGCCGAAAGCGTGCGCGCCGCCGCGGCAGCCGGCCTGGAGCACTTCGGCGAGAGCTACCTGCAGGAGGCGCTGGAGAAACGCCAGGCCCTGCACGACCTGCCGCTGACCTGGCACTTCACCGGGCGACTGCAGGCGAACAAGACCCGGCCCGTCGCGAGCGAATTCGCCTGGGTGCACGGGGTGGATCGCCTGCGGATCGCGGAACGGCTCGCTCAACAGCGCCCCTTCCACGCTCCGCCGCTGAATGTGTGTCTGCAGGTCAACATCGCCGGGGAGGATTCCAAGGGCGGTGTCGTGCCCGGCGAGCTACCAGGCCTCGCGGCCGCCGTGGCCGCGCTGCCAAGGCTGAAGTTGCGCGGCCTGATGTGCATCCCCCCTGAGGAGCACGACGCGTTGCGTCAGCGCTCGTGGTTCGCCCGGTTGCGGCGGGAGTTCGAGTCCCTCAATGCCACGGGCGCGGGCCTCGACACGCTTTCCATGGGCATGAGCGGTGATTTCGAGGCCGCCATCCAGGAAGGCGCCACCATCGTGCGGATCGGTACCGCGTTGTTCGGGCCCCGCCCGCCGGCCACTGCCGGCGGCTGAAGGCCGCGGGCCCGGCCGCACCGTCGGATGGCACGGTCCCCCAATCCCGCGCACCCCGCGCGCCGCGGCCCGCTACAATCGCCGCGAATGGCTCGCACTCATCTGGCAATTCTTGGCGGCGGCAACATGGGCCGCGCCCTCATCGGCGGCCTGCTGCGCCGGGGGACACGCCCCGAGCACGTCAGCGTAGGGGAAAGCAGCGAGATCGCGCGTGCTGCCCTGGCGCGCGATTTCGGAATCCAGACGACACCCGACAACCGGGTGGCGATCGAGGCCGCCACGCTGCTGATCGTTGCCGTGAAGCCGCAGGACCTGGGTGACGTGCTGCGTCCGCTGCGGCCGGTGTTGCAGCAAAATCGACCCACCGTCGTTTCGGTCGCTGCCGGAATCCGCCTTTCCTCCCTCGAGAGCTGGTGCGGAGCCGATGTCCCCGTGGTGCGCGCGATGCCAAACCGACCAGCGCTCGTCGGTGCCGGCGCAACGGGTCTGTTTGCACCGCTGCACGTGCTGTCCGGTCCGCGAACTGCCGCTCAGCATGCCCTGGAAGCGGTCGGTGAGACCGTCTGGGTCACGAGCGAGGAACAGCTCGACATCGTGACCGCCCTGTCTGGAAGTGGCCCGGCCTACTTCTTCCTGTTGGCGGAGCTGATGACGCGGGGCGCAATCGATCTGGGCCTGGACGCGGTCGCGGCGCGCCGGCTTGCCGTGGCCACATTGCACGGTTCGGGCCAGCTGGCCCACGGCAGCGACGGCGACCTCGAGCGCTTGCGCGCCGAGGTGACCTCAAAGGGAGGTACGACGGAGGCCGCCGTCCACCTGTTGGACTCCGCCGACCTGCGCGGCATCATGGCGCGCGCGCTGGAGGCGGCCATGCAACGCAGCCGTGAGCTGGCCGCGCAGTTCGGAACCGAGCGCTAGATGCACGTGCACGGACCCAAGCTGAAACCGACCCCGGAACACTCATGAGCGCGCTCATCTACCTCGTCGACACTCTGCTCTCGCTCGCGCTGTTCGTCTTCCTGGCGCGACTGCTGTTGCAGTGGGCGCGCGCCGATTTCCGCAATCCCCTGTGCCAGGCCGTGGTGAGCCTCACCAATCCGGTGATCCTGCCGCTGCGGCGCGTGCTGCCCCCGGTGGGCAAGATCGATACCGCCTCCGTGGTCGCCGTCCTGCTCGTGACCGTGGTGAAGGTGGCCGCGATCCTGGCACTGACCGGATTCGGAACGCCCGATGGCGTGTGGTGGCTGCGGGCCTGCGCCGAGGAGCTGCTGCACACGGTGCTGTGGATGTATTTCTTCGCCATCCTGCTGTACGCGCTGCTCAGCATGATCGCGCCGGGCGGCTATTCGCCCATGCAATCGGTGCTCGCGACCCTGTGCGAGCCGGTGTTGCGGCCCTTCCGGCGCCTGATCCCACCCATCGCCGGAATCGATCTGTCCCCTTTGTGGGCCATGATCGCCATCCGCGCGATACAGTTGCTCGTGCCCTGAACGCGCCTCGGCGCAGCCCGCGCGCGGAAGCTCTACGCTGTTACGAAACACACTCTTAGAGCTGACTCCGCACGCGGAATCGAAGCGTGAGCGTGCGGCGCGCGCGTGCTCGTTCGCACGCTCCATGTGGACTCGGCGCGTCGCCAGCGAGCGACCACGCATGCGCAAACCCTGAAAAAAAAGGCATTTGCGCATCGGCACAGACGAAAATAATGCTTGCGCATCGGCGTGCATGTGCTATTTTTCGCGCCGATTCACAGTGCGCGGCGGCACCGCGCTCACAGGTACTACATTCGAGGAGTAGCGTAAAATGGCGAAAAAAGGTGGCGCACCGACCAAGTCGGAAGTCCTGACGCAGATTGCCAAGGACACGAGTCTGTCCCGCAAGCAGGTGGGGGCCGTGTTCGATTCGCTCGGCGGCGTGATCAAGAAGAGCCTGCGCGGCAATGGGCTGTTCACCCTGCCGGGACTGATGAAACTCAAGGTCGTGAAGAAGCCCGCCACGAAGGCGCGCGAGGGCATCAACCCGTTCACGGGCGAGAAGATGACCTTCAAGGCCAAGCCCGCGAGCAAGAAGGTTCGCGTGCTTCCGCTGAAGAGCCTCAAGGCGATGGTGAATTCCTGAGGAATTGAGCCGCGGCGGCGACAGGCGGGGCGCGGCCCCATCCTGTCGCCGGCACGGACAGGCCCGGCCGGGAGCCCGCTCCCCGCCGGGTTTTGTTTTTATGAAGAGTGAGTTGCGCGGTCCGCGCACCCGTCACGCGGCTTCAGCGCAGCGTGTCGTCCCGCATGAAGGCCAGCACGCCGTCACGCATCTCCGCCAGGCGACCGTGGAAGAAGTGACTGGCGCCGCTCATGACGCTCACGACGGGCGGTGGTGAGACGCGGCCTGCCCAATCCAGCACCGTTTTCGCATCGAGCACCTCATCAGCGTCCCCCTGAACTATCAGCCAGGGACAGGAGCGCGTCCTTGTCCCGCTGACGTCGAGCCGGTCCAGCCTCGTGACCGCCGGTGAGATCGCCACGACGCGTTGAGGGTGCGCGCTGGACGCGGCACGGATAGCAACGGCTCCACCGAAGGAGAATCCGGCAAGCCATAGCTGTGCTTCCGGCCAGCGCTTGCGCCCGTAGTCGATGACAGCAAGCGCGTCCTGTGTTTCCCCGAGGCCCTCGTCGTATTGGCCCGCACTCGTGCCCACACCGCGGAAGTTGAAGCGGATGGCGGCGGCACCGAGTTCTTCGAACGCTCGAGCAAGCGTATGGACGACCTTGTTATCTAGCGTTCCACCATGGAGGGGGTGCGGATGACACACCACCGCGAAGTGGCGTGGGTCATGCGCTTGTGGGATCTCGACGACCGCCTGCAGGTCACCGGCAGGGCCCGGAATCGCTATTCGTTCGGCGCGGGGTGGCTGATAGGGCATCGGCCCGAAGGATCGCAGACGCGCGCGTGGAAAGCGATCAGGTCGTCGGCGCCAGCCCTGCCAACCTCACCAGCAGCCGATTGAGCCGCTGCACGTACTCCGCCGGGTTGGCCAGCTGACCCCCTTCCGCGAGCGCCGCCTGGTCATACAACAGCAGGGCGAGCTCACCGAAGGGCGCCGGGTCGGTCACGCCTTCCAGATATTTCACGATGGCATGCGTGGTGTTGAGCTCGAGCACCGGCCGCGACTCGGGCACCTGCTGTCCGGCCGCCGAGAGGATGCGGCGCATGTTCGCGCCCAGATCGTGCTCTCCCAGCACCAGGCAGGCCGGGGACTCGCGCAACCGCGTGCTGGTGCGGACTTCAGCGACCCGCTCGCCGAGCGCGTCCTTGACGCGCTTGAGCAGGGCCTTGCTCTCCTTCAGCGCCGCATCGCGCTCCTTGCGTTCGGCCTCGTCTTCCAACGCACCCAGCTCCAGGTCACCGCGGGAGGCGTCCTTGAAGCGCTTGCCCTCGAAGGCATCGAGCTGCCCCATGACCCATTCGTCGATGCGTTCGGACAGCAGCAGCACCTCCAGCCCCCGTTCCCGCAACTGCTCGATATACGGGCTGGAGCGCGCCGCTGCCGCGTTCTCGGCGATGAGGAAGTAGATGCGCTCCTGCCCGGGCTTCATGCGTTCCACGTACTGGGCGAGGCTGGTGGTGGGCTCGTTGCCGCTCTCGTGGGTGCTGGCGAACCGCAGCAGCGGCAGCAGCCGCTCGCGGTTGGCTGTGTCCTGCGCCAGGCCCTCCTTGAGGACCGCGCCGAACTCCTTCCAGAAGGTGGCGTACTTCTGCGGCTCCTCCTTGGCCAGGCGCGCGAGCAAGTCGAGCACCCGCTTGGTCAGGCCGTTGCGGATGGCATCGACCTCGGGGTCCTGCTGCAGCAGTTCGCGCGACACGTTCAGAGGCAGATCGCTCGAGTCGACCACGCCCTTCACGAAACGCAGGTATGGCGGCAGGAACTGTTCGGCGTCGTCCATGATGAACACGCGGCGGACGTACAGCTTCAGTCCGCGGGCCGCATCGCGCTGCCACAGATCGAAGGGCGCGCGGCCCGGCAGATACAGCAGGCTGGTGTACTCGCGCTTGCCCTCGACCTTGTTGTGGCTCCAGGCCAGTGGGTCTGCGAAATCGTGCGCGATATGCTGGTAGAACTGCTTGTATTCGTCGTCGGAGATCTCCGTGCGCGGCAACGTCCAGAGAGCCTTGGCCTCATTGACGTTCTCGTACTCGAGCGATGCCTCGCCCTCCTTGCGCATCCGCACCGGGAAGCCGATGTGGTCCGAGTACCGCCGGATCAGCGAGCGCAGCCGGAACGCGTCGGCGAACTCGCCTGCATCGCTCTTGAGATACAGAGTGACCGCGGTACCGCGCTCGGGGCGATCGACGGTCTCCACCGTGAAATCACCGTCCGCGCTGGACTCCCAGCGCACGCCCGCTTCCGCAGGGCTGCCGGCGCGCCGTGACTCGACCACGACGCGGTCCGCGACGATGAAGGCGGAATAGAAGCCAACTCCGAACTGCCCGATGAGCTGCGAATCCTTCTGCTGGTCACCCGAGAGCGAGCGGAAGAACTCGGCCGTCCCGGAGCGGGCGATCGTACCCAGATGGGCGATGGCCTCCTCGCGGGTCATGCCGATGCCGTTGTCGCGGATCGTGACCGTACCCTTGGCGGGGTCCGCGTCCACACGGATCTCGAGTTCCGGGTCCTGGGCGAGCAGCGCGGGCTCGGCGATCGCGGCGAAGCGCAGGCGATCGTTGGCATCCGAGGCGTTCGAGATGAGTTCGCGCAGGAAGATCTCCCTGTGGCTGTACAGGGAGTGGATCATCAGCTTCAGCAGGTCGCGGACTTCAGCCTGGAAGCCGAGGGTCTGCCGGGAGGAGGCCGGGGCCTCGGGAGTCGTTGTGGTGGACATGCTCGCGGTCCGTCAGGCGCGCCGGCGCCGGAGCGAGCGATCTTGGGAGCGCGGCCGCAAATTGCAAGGGCTTCAGCCCTGCAGGCGCAGCAGTATCCAGGCTCCGAAGGCGGACAGGCCGGTGGCGAGCGGGGCGGCGACGGCTGCGACCTCGGTCAGCGCCGCGGTCGCGAGGTGGCGACAGGCATGGGCGAGGTCGTCGAGCTCGTCCCACCACAGAAGCAGGAATTCCATGGGCCGCAAGCCTACGGGTGGCATGTGACAGCTGGCGTGCTGGAACTCACAGTAGGGTGAATGCCCGTGAGCTATAAGATGTTCCGGGGATCCGCGCTCCAGCGGTGGCGAAGACACCACCGCGATTAAGACAAGCGGACGTAAGGGAAAGGCTTGCCTTGCGCGCCGCACAGCCCCTGCGTAGGCTTCAACTGACACATCAGGCCGGCACCTGACAGACAAGGGCAACATCAAGCGCATCGTCGTCCTGAACCCCAAGGGGGGCTCAGGCAAGACGACCATCGCGATCAACCTGGCCAGCTACTTCGCCTCCCGCCAGCACCGGCCCGTGCTCATGGATTTCGATCCGCAGGGTTCCTCGGTGCGCTGGGTGCGCAAGCGCCAGGCCGCGCAGCCGCCGATCCAGGTCATCGCCGCGTTCGAGAAGGACCCGCGAACGACGCGCGCCTTCCAGCTGCGCCTGCCGGAGAACTGCACGCACGTGATCGTGGATACGCCGGCGGCCGTGGATTCCAGGGAGCTGCCGGAGGTGACGCGCGATGCCCACAAGATCATCGTTCCGGTGCTGCCGTCGGACATCGACATCCACACCTGCTCGCGCACCATCCGCGACCTGCTGCTCGTGGCCAAGATCAGGCGCGAGGACAACCGGCTCGGGGTGATCGCCAACCGTATCCGGCGCAACACGCTGACCTATCAGGCGCTGATCCGGTTCCTGCAGACCCTGGGGATCCCGATCGTGGCGACGATCCGCGACTCACAGAACTATGTGCGCGCGGCTGAACAGGGGATCGGTGTTCACGAAATGAAGAGTTACATCGCGCACGACGATGTCGAGCAGTGGGCGCCGCTGATCGAGTGGATCGAGGGTTCGCGCGGCTCGCCGGAACCGGTGCATGGTCCGCCGGCTCCCGCGACGGTCGGCGCCTGAGTCAGCGCTTGGGCGGTCGGGAGACCGTGCCGTGCGACTTCAGCGCTTGGGCGGTCGCGTAACCGGGCCGTCCGTCCTGGCCGCCGGGTCCTCGCCGAACGAATCCCGCATCCGCTCCGCCCAGTTCTTGTAGTTGGACCACGTGTACAGGTTCTTCGTGATCGCGGCGTGGCGCGCGCGCGCCCGCTGCATGCGGTCCAGCCAGTTGGCGTAGGGATCGGCGGCGTCCGCCGTACCTGGGGATTTCGCAGGTGGAGTCAGCTCCGGCCGTGCATCCGGCAAGTCGCTTCTCCCCCTGTCTGACGAGCTCATGGTGACTCCTGGTGTTTGCGCCAGAGTACGGTTTGCCCGGGAAACACCGCAGGAACTGGTTCACACGCATATTGCACGGCGCTGGTGCTGAGTCGCATCTCCAGGGGCACCGCGCGCGAAAGCGAACTGCGCGTAACGTTATGTCACGCTGCAACCGCGGACTTCAGGCTACCAGCCGGTAGACGGGCCGGTAGGTGCTGCCCGGCAGCTTCATCCGGCGCTGCGCGACGAACGCGGCCAGCAACTCATCCAGCAGCCGCATGATCCCGGGATCGCCGGCGATCTCATAGGGGCCGTGGCGCTCGATGGCCTGGATGCCGTAGTCCTTCACGTTGCCGGTCACGATGCCGGAGAACACGCGGCGCAGATTCGCGGCCAGCAGATGTGGTGGCTGCGCGCGATCCAGTGCCACGGCGCGCATCGACTCGTGCGTGACCTCGAACGGCTGCTGGAACTCCGGCCGCACGGCCAGCAGCCAGTTGAAGTTGTAGGAATCGTTGTGGTGGCGGCGGAATTCACGCACCTGCGCCAGGCTGCGCACCATGTGGCGCGCGACCTCGGCCGGATCGTCGACGACCACGGTGAAGCGGCGCGTGGCCTCGGTGCCGAGCGTTGCGCCGATGAAGCGCAGGATGTGCTCGAAATAGGCCGCGCTCTCGCGCGGACCGGTGAACACCACCGGAAACGGCTGCTCGCGGTTCACGGGATCCAGCAGCATGCCCACCAGGTAGAGGATTTCCTCCGCGGTACCCGCCCCGCCCGGGAACACGACGATGCCGTGAGCGAGGCGCACGAAGGCTTCCAGCCGCTTCTCGATGTCCGGCAGGATGACCAGCTGATTGACGATGGGATTGGGAGGTTCCGCGGCGATGATGCCGGGTTCGGTCACGCCGATGTAACGCCCGTGCTCGATGCGCTGCTTGGCGTGGCCGATCGTGGCGCCCTTCATGGGGCCTTTCATGGCTCCCGGACCGCACCCTGTGCAGACATCCAGGCCGCGCAGGCCCATCTCGTAGCCGACGCGCTTGGTGTACTGGTATTCCTCCGCGCCGATCGAATGGCCGCCCCAGCACACCACCAGGTTCGGCCGTGACTTGTAATCCAGCACGCGAGCGTTGCGCAGGATGTGGAACACGGCGTTGGTGATCGAAGCGGAGTCCGTCAGATCGAAGCGCCCGCTGTCCACGATCTCGTTGGCGATGTAGACCACATCGCGCAGCACCGCGAACAGATGTTCCTTGATGCCGTGGATCATCTCGCCGTCGACGAAGGCCGAACCCGGCGCGTTGTGCATTTCCAGCTTCACGCCCCAGGCCTGCCGCAGGATCTCGACATCGAAGTCGCGATAGCGGTCGAAGATCTCCTTGGCGTTGTCGGTGTCGGCGCCGCTGTTGAGCACGGCCAGCGCGCACTTGCGGAACAGCGGGTACAGACCCCCGCGCCCGGAGCTGAGCAACTTGCCGATCTCGTCCTGGGAGAGGTTCTCGAGGCTGCCGCGCGGCCCGACGCGGGCGTCGACGAACTCGGAAACGATGATGCTGCTGTCCACGCGCGCGGCGACCGGCTCGAACCTTACGGCAGGATGTCGATCGGGGCGTTGTCCGGGGTCAACAGCCAGATCTCCAGCATGTCGGAGTTGGACACCGCGATGCAGCCGTCGGTCCAGTCACGGCTCTCGTAGTAAGTGGGTTCGTGCTTCAGCTGGTTGGGCAGGCCGTGGATCATGATCGAGCCGCCGGTATCCCAGTGGTTGCGGCGCGCCTGCTTCACATCCGTCGGGTTGGGATACGACACTTGCATGGAGAGGAAGAAGTCGCTGCGCGGATTGCGGCGTACCAGGCGGTACGAGCCCTCGGGTGTGCGGAAATCGCCGGCCCGCTCCTTGGTACCGGTGGGATTGAGGCCCAGGGCGACGCGGTACGTACGCAGCACCGTGTCCCCGTGCATCAGGAACAGCTTGCGTTCGGACTTGCGCACCAGCACCCGGTCCACCGAGGGCAGGCTGTCGAGGGAGCGAATGGCCACTCGCTCGGACTGCGGCAAGGCGTCCGCCTGCGCCACGGCGGCGCACGCCAGCAGGGCTACCCCGGTCAGGCTGGCAAAGGCGGCCTTCATTCCACGGTCAAACAAGCACTTGCGCGCATGAGCTGCATTATAAGCTCTCATGATGCAACGGGCGATGTACATTGGTGGGGCGGCGGACTCCGACAATGAAACCAAGGGTAGCCGCCCGCTGACGGGGGAACGACCGCCAGGTTCAAGAGTTCGACCCTGCGTCACAATTTGCGTTCGCACAGCCCAGGGGAAGCCACATGAAGCGTCACGACCCTGCGACAGTCCTGCCCGTGGTGGTGCTGCTGAGTGCGTGCGCCGCCGCACCGGCGCCCGTCAGCGAAAAACTCGATCCTGACACCGCGACCACGGTGACGACGCTGCGTCGTCCCATCGAGCTGTTTGCGCAGGACTGGCGCATCAACGACGCCGACCGGTTCGCCTACCTGGCGCCATTCGAAACCGACCGTATGGGTGAGCGCGCGCTGTATCTCTGGGTTTCGGCCCCCGCTGCGGCGCCAGCAGCGTCTGTCGCCGCAGCCGATACCCCTGCTGCCAACAGTGCATCCGCCCCTGGTGCCAACGGCGCAACAGCCACTGGGCCGGCAACCGCCGCAGGACTCAGCGCGCGTCAGGGCAGTGCGCCCCGGATCCTGTGCAACGGTGAACCCATCGACCTGCAACCCGTCAGCGCCGACGATGGCCCGCCCCAGCAGGCAGGCCTGTCCCAACAGCTCAGCTTGTCACATCCACCCTACGACGCCCCCGTGCCCTGGAGCTCGCAGTGGTACTTCAAGCTGCAGCCGGAGAGCCTGAAGTGCCTGGCCGAGGCACGGGACATCTCGCTCGAGACCACCGCGGCGGATGGGGCATCCAAGCGCTTCGCGACCGATCGCAGGAATCTCGCCTCGCTCGACGCCTTCACCCGGCGCTGACGACCGGCTGCACGGCATCGGCCCCCGGACCGACCGCCGCTGTCAGTTCGGCCCGGCGACGACTTCCTCTACCCGCGGCATGACGATCTGCGTGCCGGGGTGCAAGTCCGCCAGATCCACATCCGGGTTGTACTGCTGGACGAGCCAGATCGGCAGTTGCCCGAAGCGCTGTGTCAGGTTCCACAGCTTGTCCCCGCCGCGCACGATGTAGACCTCCGTGCCGGTGATGCGGTTGGCGGCGAAGTAGGCCGCCTGCAGGTTCTGGTGGTACTCGCGCCGTTTCGACTCGAAGTCCTCGCGCGAGACGCGCGCGAAATCCAGCTTCAGCTTGTGCCCGATGAGCACCGGCCGCCCGAAGCTCATGTGGTTCAGCTGGCGCAGGCGCGCCGCCGTGAGGCCCAGCCAGTCGGCGTAGTGTCCGAGCGTCTCGGCGGCGGCGACGCGGATGGTGTCGTTCTTGCCGACCGAGTAGTCGGTCGGGTCGGCGTTCTGCTGGATGTCGGCCGCCGGCCCCAGTGCCGGGCTGATCTCCTCGGCCTGCGCCGCGGACACCGGCTGGTCGTTTTCCGCGGGGGCCTTCGCCACGGCCGCCGCCTCTTCAGCGCTTTCACGCTGCGCCTCGGCGGCCGGCACCGCACCGCCCGCGACCACCGGTACCGAGTCGGTATCGGGCGGCGAACCCGCACCTGACAACTTTTCGGGAGTCGGCAGGTTGGTGGTGGGGACAACCGTGCTGGCGGTTGAGGAAGCGGAAGCGCTGGTCCGGGGCTGAGTTGCGCTGGTTGCTTTGATTGCGGAGGTCGCGGGGGACGCCGCTGCGGGAGCTGTTGTCGAAGCGACCGCCGGGACGGTAGGTGCAATCTGCAGCTGCTGTCCCTCGAAGATGAAGTCGCGATTGCGGATGCCGTTGAGTGTCATCAGCTGCGCTTCCGTCATGCCCGCCTTCGAGGCAATCTCCGAAAGCGAGTCGCCCCGCTGCACGACGTAGACCCCCGGCTGCGACTGCGCCGCCGCGGAAGCCGCACCGGCCCCACCGGCAGCTGTGCTTCCAGTGGTCGCCGTGGCCGTCGTGCCAGTCGAGCTCGCAACGGTAGTGGTCGTCGCGCCCGCACCGGTCGCGGTCGCCGAAACCGCGCCGGCCCTGCTCGACGCGGATGCGGTTACCGAAGCCGGAGCGCCCGCAGCCGTGCCGGCGGTGGTCCCGACGTCCGTGTTCCCGGTGCTCGTGTTCCCGGTGCTCGTGGTTCCGGTGCTTGCGACGACGGTCGCTGTCCGGCCCGAGTCCACCTTGACGTTGCGGCCAGTGGAAGTGCCCGCCGAGGACGAGCCGGTGGTGGACGCGACCGCTGTCGATCCGCTCCTGATGCTGCTCGCGGCCACGAGCGCCGGCTGGGTGACACCCGGCAGACTGAGGGTCCTGCCAGGTTTGAGCCTGGCGCTGGTACGCAGGCGATTCAGGCGCGCCAGCGTTTCCGCGGTCATGCCGTTCGCTTCCGCTACGCTCGCGATCGTGTCGCCTTCACGCACCCGGTAGCGGCGCGGTTCGGGCTGACCCGCGTACAGTTCGTTCGGCGCCAGCCTCAGCGCCAGCTCGTCGCTCGTCCACTTGGGGCCGTCCATGGGCAGTCTGAGGTGATACGCCTTGGGCACGTGCCGCTGCCCGTCCCAGACGGATCGCAGCAGCGCCGGATTCAGATCCCGCAGCCTCTGTTTGTCGATCTTCAGCGCGCGCTCGAGCGAGCCGATGGGCACGAACGCCGGAATGGTCACTTCCTGGAAGCGCGCCTCACTGGCCCGTTCCACGTTGCCGAAGTACTTCTCCGGGTTGCGATCGATTTCCAGCGCGGCGAGGAACGACACATAGAAGTTGCGCGAGGCGAAACCGAAAGTGCGGCCTTTGTAGTTGCGCACGATCTTGACGATGTCATCGGTGCCGAGCGTTTCCTTTGCGCGGCGCACTCCTTCCGCGCCGTGGTTATAGGCAGTCAGGGCAAGCGGCCAGGTGCCGAGCAGGCGGTAGTTGTAGGCCAGCAGCTGCGCGGCCGCCTCGGTGGCGCGGAAGGGATCGAGCCGGTCGTCCACGGCGCTGTCGATGCGCATGTAGCGGCGGCCGGTGGAGCGCATGAACTGCCACAGTCCGGCGGCTCCCACTTTGGAGTAGGCCGCGGGGTTGAAGGAGGATTCCACATGCGGCAGGACCGCCAGCTCGGCGGGCAGGCCCAGGTTGGCCAGCGTCTCCGCGATGTGGGTTTCCCATGCGCCCGAGCGCACGAGGCCCGCCCTGAAGCGGTCGGATTGTCCGAGCTGGAAGCGCATCTCCTCCGTGGCCTCCAGCAATCGGGCCGGGGTGCCCTCCTCGCCCCACATGTCCTTGATGTGCTGGTCTTCCTCCGACAGCGGTTCGCCGTGCGATGCGGCGATCCGGCGCAGCGCAGCCGCATAGTGGCTGCGGTCCTGGTCGAGGATCTTCTCGCGCTCGCGCGGTGAGGTGTTCGGTGCGAAGTGCAGCGTCTCGTAGACGACGCCGAGATTGCGTTCGTCGTGCAGGAATCCTGAGTTCGTGTCGACCTCGCTGTAGACGCGCACCCAGAACTGGACATCGCGCTCCAGTTCCGGCGGCCGGGGCATCGGGTCTTCGGCTGCGTGGAGATCCGTGGCGGCCAGCAACAGCGGCAGCAGCCACAGGGTCAGACCGAAGCGCCGCAGCCGCGCCCTCCAATGCCATGTCGAGTTCATTTACACCCCGGTCGCAAGCAAATACCAGCGTCCATTCAACGAGTTGTCCCCACACGGGCGACACCGGATCGGGCCACGCCCCCGAAACCGTCGAAGATCTTGACAGTCGGCGGCTCCACAGGTGCCATCCGGCTCCCGCGGCTGCCCTTCGTCGGGCATTCCGCAGACCCGAAACGGTCGCATAACGCGCAGTGCGTCACACTTGAACCACGTCCCAGATGCAACATGTCATCTGGGCGCCCCGGCGCGCGGGACTGGCACGCGCGTTGCTTCATATACACCATCAGGGGCCACAGGCCCGGGTAAGGAAAAGCGCTAGGGATTCAAAGAAAAAACATGGATTCGGCTACGGCGGGATTGCACGTACCGGATACCGTGTCTCGGATAACAACTAGAAGACACTCCTCCACACACAAGCAAGCGACCGATAAACCCCGCCGCCAGCGGGGTTTTTTTTCGCCTGCGCACCGCCGCCCCGGCCCGCCCGACGCAGGCGCCCGACGCAGGTGGGTGTTCAAACACCGCTGCGCGATTCGCTCGCGCCCGGCGCCACTTCCCCTCACTTCGGGTGAGGCACCTCGAGCCACATGGGCTGCTTCGGATCGACCAGCGTGGTCTTTCCGGGCCCGTAGCCGACGATCTGCACGATGACCGTCTCATCCGTCGCCGATCCGTCCCAGTGCGGTGCCCGCGCCGGATGCATCATGAAGCTGCCCGGTGGCATCGGTATCGCCTTCTGCAGATCGAAGCGATCGCCCGTACCGGCGTACCAGGTGCCCTGCAGCACCGTCACATAGCGCGCGTTCGGATGCCAGTGCGGCCGATCCATGATGTGCGGCGGAAACTTCGCCCGCATCACGTACAGACCCGGCTTCGAGTCATCGCCTTCGAGCAGTGCCACCTGCACACCCTTGCCGTCGGGCACGTCGCGCCACTGGATCGCATCCGGAGTGATGCGCACGAAGCCGGCGGTGTCGGCACTCACGGCAGCCATCGTACCGAAAGCCACACTCGCGAGGATGAGACAGCGGAGGAGGAACTTCATGGCGGTGGACCGTCGCTCGTCGTGACCGTGACGGGCACGTATTTACGCACAGACGGGAGCCGGCTTGAAGTCCCCGGGGCACGCGCAGAAAAAAGGCGAGGACTTTCATCCTCGCCTTCTGAAGGGCTCGCCTGAGCCTGTCAGTCCTGACACATAAGGCGTTCAGGCGGACCTGACAACCTCACGCGCGACCCTCGCGCAAACTCACACGGTCAGCTCCGAATTCTCCCGGACGCGCCGGCGCGGACCGCCGCGCTCAGCTTCTCAGCTTCTCAGCCTCTCAGCCGCACTTCGAGTCGCCGCAGTTCAGGCACGTCATGCACCCGTCCATCATCACCACCGCCGCCGTCGAGCACTTGGAGCACAGCTGCGCGCCTTCCGGAAAGTGCGACTTGGCGAACGCATCGGTCTGGCGGGTGCGTGCCTCGAACTCGGCGCGCTTCTCGTCGACCAGCTTCTGCTGGTGTTCGTCGAGCTGCGGCTTGCGCAGCAGACCGATGGTCTGCAGGTGCTTCTCGATGACATAGCCGAGTTCGGCGATGATCGAGGGCATGAACTTGCCGCCGGGCTGCCAGTAGCCGCCGCGCGGATCGAATACCGCCTTGAGCTCCTCGACCAGGAACGTCACGTCTCCACCCTTGCGGAACACGGCGGAGATGATGCGCGTGAGCGCCACGATCCACTGGAAGTGATCGAGGTTCTTCGAGTTGATGAACACCTCGAAGGGCCGGCGCTGCTCGTACTCGGTGCCCTCGTTCAGCACGATGTCGTTGATCGTCACGTACATCGCGTGATCGGACACCGGTGTCTTGATCTTGTAGGTCGAGCCGATGAGCACTTCCGGACGCTCGAGCTTCTCGTGCATCCGGATGACCTTCGCGGTCATGCCGTTCTTGTGGTGCGCGAGCTCGGCGTCGGCGGCCGGAGCGGGCCGGAGTTCGGCGGTCTTCTCTTCGGGCTTGCGCACCCGGTACTTGACGATTCGCTTGTCGATCTTCATGGCGTCACCATTGCGCTAGAGCTTGCCGTAGTAGCCTTCCTTGATCGCATCGAACAGGTTCGCGGCAGTGTGCTTCTCGCCGTCGTACTCGATCTCCTCGTCGCCCTTCACCTCGATCTCGCTGCCGTCCTCGAGGGTGAACACATAGGTGGTGTTCTTCAGGTCCTCTTCCTTCACGAGCACGCCCTGGAAGGCCTCGGGGTTGAAGCGGAAGGTGGTGCAACCCTTCAGTCCCTTCTCGTGCGCGTACAGGTAGATGTCCTTGAAATTCTCGTACTTGTAGTCGGTGGGCACGTTGGCCGTCTTGGAGATGGACGAATCCACCCAGCGCTGCGCCGCCGCCTGGATCTCCACGTGCTGCCGCGGGGTCACATCCTCGGCGCTGGTGAAATAATCGGGCAGCTTCTCGTTCGCATGGTTCGAGCCCGGCATGGCATTCGCATTGACGATCTGCCGATAGGCCAGCAGCTCGAAGGAGAACACGTCCACTTTCTCCTTCGTCTTGCGCCCCTGGCGGATGACGTTGCGGAAATAGTGATGCGCGAACGAGGGCTCGATGCCATTCGAGGCATTGTTGGCCAGCGAGAGCGAGATCGTGCCGGTCGGCGCAATGGAAGTATGGTGCGTGAAGCGCGCACCGACCTCCGCCAGCTCGTGTACGAGCTGCGGCGCCACTTCGGCGACGCGCTGCATGTAGCGGCTGTACTTGGCATGCAACAGGCGCCCGGCGATCCGGGCGCCCGGCTTCCAGCCATCGCGCGCCATCTCGGGCCGCTTGCGCAGCATTTCCTTCGTGACCGTGAACTCCTCGTTCATGATCGGTGCCGGCCCTTTTTCACGAGCCAGTTCCAGCGCCGCTTCCCAGCCCGCCACCGCCATCTCGCGCGACACGTCCTCGGTGAACTTGACCGACTCCGGGGAGCCGTACTTCATGCCGAGCAGGGTGATCGTGCTGCCCAGACCCAGGAAGCCCATGCCGTGGCGGCGCTTGCGCAGGATCTCTTCCCGCTGCCGCTCGAGCGGCAAACCGTTGACCTCGACGACGTTGTCGAGCATCCGCGTGAAGGCCTTGACGACTTCGCGGTACTCGGCCCAGTCGAATTCAGCGAACTCGGTGAAGGGATTCTTGACGAAGCGGGTCAGGTTGACCGAGCCCAGCAGACAGGAGCCGTACGGCGGCAGCGGCTGCTCGCCACAGGGGTTGGTGGCGCGGATGTTCTCGCACCACCAGTTGTTGTTCATCTCATTGACGCGGTCGATGAGGATGAAGCCCGGCTCGGCGAAATCGTAGGTGGACGACATGATGACGTCCCACATGCGGCGCGCCGGCAGCTTGCGGTAGATCTTGCACGCGACCAGCCCTTCGTCATTGGCGACGTAGTTCTCGTGGACGGGCCACTCGCGCCACAGGTACCTGGTGCCGTCGTTGAGATCGGGCTTCTCGGCCTCATACTCGCTGCGCGACAGCGGGAAGGCGAGCTGCCAGTCCCGGTCCTCGCGCACGGCCTGCATGAAGTCGTCGGTGACCAGCAGCGACAGGTTGAACTGGCGCAACCGGCCGTTCTCGCGCTTGGACCGCACGAACTCCATCGAATCCGGATGACCGACGTCGAACGTACCCATCTGCGCGCCGCGGCGGCCGCCCGCCGAGGACACGGTGAAGCACATCTTGTCGTAGATATCCATGAAGGACAGCGGGCCCGACGTGTAGGCGCCGGCCCCTGACACGTATGCGCCTCGCGGCCGCAGGGTGGAGAATTCGTAGCCGATACCGCAGCCGCTCTTGAGGGTCAGTCCGGCCTCATGGACCTTCTTCAGGATGTCGTCCATGGAGTCGCGGATCGTGCCGGACACCGTGCAGTTGATCGTCGAGGTGGCCGGCTTGTGCTCCAGAGCGCCGGCATTGGAAGTGACGCGGCCCGCGGGGATCGCGCCCCGGCGCAACGCCCAGAGGAAATGCTCGTACCACTGCTCGCGCACATCGGGCAGCTCGACGTCCGCCAGCGCGCGCGCCACACGCTTGTACGTGTCGTCCATGGTCCGGTCGATGGGCGAACCGTCCTTCGCCGTCAGACGGTACTTCTTGTCCCAGATATCGAGGGAGGCCTCCTGGAAGGCGATGGCATCGATATCCTTGGGTTGGATCTTCACGACGGTATTCATGAATCCGCGGCGCTCCGAGTGTTGTACGCCCCTGCGACGGATCACAGGGAGCCGCCGAATCGCCGGCGAAGCGCGTGAGACGGCCGCGAGCCCCGAAAATGGGGCTGCGGGCGCCCGCGAGCGGACCCCCTGAACCTCCCCGATTCGAATCTTGGGTCGCATTGCGCGAACACAAGATCTTGTGTCGGGGTCGAAAGACTAATTACGCGGTCCGGTATCGTCAAGGCTTATGACAAGAATCCTTCATGCTTATATTACAATTATAATTCATATACTTAGAAGGTTTTCCGCAGTAATAGTCGCGTCATTTTCAGGCTATGGTCCACGGCCGCCGGCGGCCGTGCGACCGCAAGATATTGTGTGCCCAGGCGACGCACAGGTTGTGCACAGAATCTCCCCAGGCCACGGCGCGGGCCGCGCCAGGAGCTTGTCGAAGGACTTGCGGATGGCGCCCGCGGGCGACCCGATCGCCTCGCCCGACAACTTCCTGCCCTCACCCTTGAAAGCCAACGGGCCGACCGCAGATCGGCTTCAGCCGCGCCCCAAGCGCACCAACACCTGAAGGAGGAACTGACATGACCATCGTCCGTTACGAGCCCTGGTCGCTCGTCAATCGCCTGCACCAGTCACTCGACCAGATTTTCGGCGACACGCTGAATTCACCCGAAGCCTCGTCCGCATCCAGCGTTGCCTGGGTGCCGCGCGTTGACATTTACGAAGAGAAGGACCGGTTCGTGGTGCTCGCGGATGTACCTGGCGTCGAGCCCAAGGACATCGATATCACTGCCGAGAACGGCGTGCTGACCGTGCGCGGCGAGCGGCGCGCGGAGAAGCGGGAGACCGAGAACGGTTTCGAGCGCGTCGAGCGCGTGACCGGCACGTTCCTGCGGCGCTTCACTCTGCCCGAGGGAGCGAACACCGACTCGATCAAGGCCAAGCAGACCAACGGCGTGCTGGAGGTGACCATCCCGAAGCAGCCGCAGCTTCAGCCGCGGCGGATTTCGGTCGACGTGAACTGAAGATCACCCGTTGATCCCGGCCTCATCTGCGGCGGCGCGGAGTGCCCGCGCCGCCGCACACTCTTTTTCGTCTCCAGCGGCTGCTGGGCGCTAGAATCCGTGCTCCGCACGGCTTTTCTCTCCGGCGCATACCCACCATGAATCCCGTTGCACTGGCCGCTGTCCTGCTGCTCGCGTTCGCCGCGGTGGAACCCACCGGCGCAGCAATGCCGGCCGCCGTCGGCGATACGCCGGTACCCTCGCTGTCGCCGATGATCAAGCGGGTTTCGCCCGCCATCGTGAATATCGCCACCCGCGGCACCATCCGCGAGAAAGGCCCGCAGAATCCCCTTCTGGACGATCCGTTCTTCCGCCGCTTCTTCGATGTTCCGCAGGACTCCGGTCCGCGCGAACGGCCGTTCCAGAGTGCCGGCTCGGGCGTCATCTTCGACGCGAAGAACGGGTACATCGTAACGAACGCGCACGTGGTCGAGAACGCGAGCGAAATCACCGTCACGCTGCAGGACGGACGGGATCTGAAGGCCGATATCGTGGGAAGCGATGAGCCCTCCGACGTCGCGGTGCTGAAGGTCAAAACCGAGGGTCTGGTGCAGATCTCCCTGGGCGATTCGGCCAAGGTGGAGGTGGGCGATTTCGTCGTGGCCATCGGCAATCCCTTCGGCCTGCAGCACACGGTGACCTCCGGCATCATCAGCGGCCTGTCACGCTCCGGAATCAACCCCGACGGCTACGAGGACTTCATCCAGACGGATGCGTCCATCAACCCCGGCAACTCCGGGGGTGCGCTGGTCAACCTGCGTGGCGAGCTCATCGGCATCAACACCGCGATCCTCTCCCGCAGCGGCGGCAACATCGGCATCGGCTTCGCCATTCCGGTGAACATGGCGCACAGCGTGATGGATCAGCTCATCAAGTTCGGCTCGGTGAAGCGTGGCCTGCTCGGCGTGAGCATGTACACCGTGACCCCGGACATCGCGCAGTCGCTGGGACTGGCCAATGCGCAGGGCGCTCTGGTGTCGCAGGTGGTGGACGGATCTCCGGCCGAGAAGGCCGGCATCCATACCGGCGATGTCATCACGTCCGTGAACGGCCAGGCTGTGAAATCCAACGGCGAGCTGCGCAATGCCATCGGCCTGATGCGCGTGGGTGACAAGGTCGAGATCGGCCTGGTGCGTGACGGCAAACCACTGCGTGTCATGGCGGTGATAGCGGACAGCACCACGGCACAGGCCGGCACGCCGGACATCATCCATCGATCGTTCGAAGGTGCGACGCTCGCCGATGCGCCCGACTCCGGTGGCGCACTCGTGCGCGCTGTCGAGCCGGGCAGCGCCGCAGCCCAGGTCGGACTGCGCAACAACGATGTGATCGTCGGCGCGAACCGCGGCAAGGTGGGTTCGGTGCAGCAGTTGCGCGAGCGCGCGAAGTCAGCCGGTGTGCTGGTACTCGAGGTGCGTCGCGGCAACACGATCGTCCTGATCCCGCTGCGCTAAGTCGTCGGATTGCATGACAGCCCGGGGTTCGCACAGCCTCGCGTGACGTTGCGGCTTCGGCAGGTTCCCGAGTTCGCGGGCCGCCGCATAGAACTTCTGCAGGTCGCCGCCCTGCCCGGCCAGCAACCGCTCGAATCCCGGCACGCACTGATAGTACGTCGCCACGGATGCCAGGTGGGCGTTGTTGAGTCCTTCCCGCAGCCACGTTCCATAGTAGTCGGCGCCCTCCTTGTGCTGCAGTTCGCGAGTGTCGGCGGTCAGCTGCGCAAAGATCGCGGCCTTGTCCCGCCGCATGTCCATCGGCGGCAGCCCCGAGGCATACAGCTTCCGCAGGCGGGAGCGGGCGTCCGAGAACAACTCGATGAACGCCCTGTCGCGCTCATCGTCACGCCGGTAGTCGGCCATCTGGTCGGCCTGGCCGCGTGAATCCAGCCATCGCTCCAGTCCTGCATCCTCCACCACCGTCGCGAAGGCCTCGTTGAATTCGGTGTCGTCTTTCACGTACAGGAGCTGGTGCGCGAGCTCGTGAAAGATGATGGCCACGAGCTCAGCGTCGCCATAACTCATCATGGTGCTGAGCACGGGATCGGCGAACTTCCCCAGGGTGGAATAGGCCGGTACCCCTCCCACCGTGACATCCAGTCCCTTCAGGGCCAGTCCCGCCGCGAAGGCGCGCGCCTTCTTCTCGCTGAAGTAACCCCGGTAGGCGACACAGCCGGCCACAGGGAAACACCAGTGGCGTGGCTCGACGGAGAATTCCGGGGTGGCGACCACATTCCATACGACGTACGGCCGTTTGACCTCCGCGTAGGTTCGGTAGCTGCGGTTGTCCGGCAGATGCAGCTCGGTCACCGCGAAGTCCCGAGCGGCACGCACGTCCTCCAACCGGCTCCGAAGCGTCGCCGGCGTGTGCGGGTCGGCGACCACGGCATCGATGGGGCGACGCTCATGCATGACCTGCCACTGGCCGCGCGCAGCCTGCGCGAGGTAA
>Ga0335083_10001262_pt1 | contig 35274 bp, 32 predicted proteins | sample Lox_Sample_42_FD_206716 | JGI IMG/M metagenome (GOLD analysis project Ga0335083, IMG submission 206716) | Soil microbial communities from Loxahatchee National Wildlife Refuge, Florida, United States - Lox_Sample_4.2 | ecosystem: Environmental > Terrestrial > Soil > Wetlands | place: USA...
GGTGTAGTCGCCCAGCAGCGCTCCTATCCGCCGCAGCGACTCGGTATCAGTGGCCTCGGTCGCCTCGAAGAAAAAGCCGTCATCTGCCTTGCACAGCGCGTCCAGCAGGAATGTCTTACCTTGGCGGCGGCGTCCCGACACCACCCCGAGCGTGGCTCCCGGCCTGTCGCCGGCAGCGAACCGGCACAAGGCGGCCCACTCCTCGTCCCGGTCGAACATGTCCGCCGGCTTGGAGAACACCCGCCCTCCCGGTAGTTAGGAACACGATTATAAGTATCATACTCCTAACTTTTAGCGTGGCGGCGCTCGGCTAGATAGCTCTCCCCCAACATCGAACTGCTTTTCATCGAGGCCGCTCCCGACCCGGCCGAGTACTTCCCCACCTTGAAGTCGGTCGAGTCCTTGCAGCTCATCAAGTCCGCAGCGGCGGCGGCATGAGCGGGGCGACCATCGAAGAGCGCCTGGCCGCGCTGAAGGAGAGACTGGCGACCCCGGAACTGGCCGCCACCCGGGCGCAGGGCCGGAGCGACGTGGAGAGCGTCTCCTTCCGGTACATGCATTACCACAACGCGCTCGAGGACCACCGGATCATCGACGAGCGGTGGGTGCGCCGGGGCACGGAAGGCGTGCGCTCCCAGTGCAATGACGACGGTGTCTACACCGATGGTCCCGCCCGGAAAACGGGCGGGACCATCGAGTAACTGCGAGCTTTAAGTTGCCCGGCAGTCTGTGCCGTGAACGTTGCACCAGGTCAAGGTGGTGTCGAACTTCCCGAGCCATGGCGTGGGCTGCTGCAGGGCCTGGCTGACCCTGCCCACGTAGCTGGAGGCGCCGTCGGCGTTCCCGTGCCCGTTGTAGGCCGGCAGTTCCGGATACGGGTACAGCCTGATCTGCCGCACCACCGCGGTGGTGGCTGGGGCGCCCAGCACCGGGACGGCATCGGTCAGGTCGGTTCCCGACGGCGGGGCCGGCGGGGTGCTGGCGGCGGGCGCGTACTGCGTGGCGACCAGGGCCTGGGGAGCGGCATGGGTTTCGGTCCAGGCGACCACCGCGCCGACGCCGTTGTAGGCGTCGGGGCCGCTGCCGCCGCAGTGGCCGACACCCGGCAACGCGTAGTAACGGGCGAACTTCTGGGTGGCGCGGAGGCCGCCCGACGCCCTGACCACGGCCTGGTAGTAGGCAGTGGCCGTGATGGCCGGGATCGAGTAGTCGGCCTCGCCCTGCCACAGGATCAGCTTGCCGCCGGCCTTGGCGAACGAGTGCAGCTCGGGATCGGTCGCGTCCCAGAACGGCGCGAGCTTCTCGATCTTGTCGAAGTAGGCCTTGGTGAACGGCTCGTCCTTGACGGCGGCGGCGCCGATGTCGGTCTCGAACGCGAAGTACTGCAGCCAGGCGGTGATGAACGAGGCCGGGGTCACCGTCCCGCCCGGTGTGGACGGGAGGTTGACGCTTGTCGGGTCGCTCCAGTCGTACATGCTGCTGAGGGAGTACCCGCCCGGGTAGAGATGCTGGCCTTGGGGATCGACCGGCCCGTTCCAGACCTTACGGACGACTGCGAGCTGGGCCGCGGTCAGGCAGTTCGTGGTCAGGGTAGCCGAGCACCTGACTGAGTTGAGGTTGAACTTCTCCTCGCAGGCCCGGTCATCAAGGATCAGCCCGGTCTTGGGATCGCAGGCCTTCAGCGCCGCGTTCAGGACGACAGTTGCTTCCGGCTGGTCCAGGATCGTGCTGCCGGAGTAGTGCGGCTGGGTGTAGTTGGCCGCGAAGGTGTACTCGTGCAGGACCGAGTTGAGCTCGGTCATAATCGACGCCGGGGCACCGGCCAGGACACCGTTGAAGTCAGTGGGATACCGCTGGATCTCACCGAGCGCCTCGTGACCGCCCTGAGAGCAGCCGTCGAAGTAGGAGTACCGGGGGGCGGTGCCGTAGAACTTCGCGGCCAGGCCTTTCGATACCAGCGCGACGTCGTGGTAGGACAAGTACGCGAAGTCGACGCGCTGCTGCGGGTTGCGGTACCAGCTGGTGTCGTTGCCGCTGTGCCCGTCGTCCTCGGCCGCCAGCACGAAGTCGCCGTCCGCCAGCGGCTTGTACCCGGTGGTCTGCGGCGGAGCGATGTTGATGCTGCCGCACAGGCCACCGCAGCCGACCTGCAGATACCGCTGTCGCCAGGTGTCAACCGGCAGCAGGATCTCGAACCCGATGTAGGTGTTGATGTGCCCGGTGACCGCGCAGTACTGGGGCGAACCCGCCGACGCGCTGGCGGTCTGGTACTTCACGATATGGATGGTCTGGCCGTTGACCTTGGTTGTCTTGGCGAGCTGGGAGCAGGACATCCGGGCCGGGATCGCCGCCAGGTTCGCCAGGCCGGAGCCGTCCTGGCTCGTCAGCGTGGGCACGTCCGCCACGCTGCGGGCCAGAGCGCGCACGTGGGCAGTGGTATCCGTGCGCGACGCGACCTGAGCGGACGCCGGAACCGCGAGCGCCACCGCCGTGGAAACGGCCACCGCCAAGGCGGCGAGCATACGGGGGCGTTTGTTCAGATGAGACCGCTTGAGCGGCCGCCGCGAACCCATCGCGTACCTCCTATACTGCCCATATTGTCAACAATTTTGTTGACGCGTGGATCGTACAACGGCTACGGCGTCGGACCGTGAACGATTAGAGTTCGCTAGCCGCACGATAGGGGCGTTGTTCCGTGTTTCCCTGCTGCCATACGCTCACGGCATGACCTTGCCCTTCGACCAGGCCCGGGCTCTTGCTGATGACGCCCGCTCTCGTGCGCTGGAAGTAGGAAAGGCGCTGAGCATCGCAGTCGTCGACTACGGCGGCTTCATCGTCCTCATCGAGCGGATGGACGGGGCCCGGCCGATGACCGCCGACATCGCCCTGTCCAAGGCGTACTCAGCCGCCGTCATGCAACGGCCGACCGAGATGCTCGAGAACTGGCGGACCTCCGATCCGGTGTTCTTCACCCAGGTCGGCCGCATGGGGCACCGGCCCATCGTGGCCACCAAGGGAGGCGTGACGATCAAGCGTGACGGGGCCATCCTGGGCGGCCTGGGTATCTCGGGCGGCAGCCCGGACGAGGACCAGCAGGTCTGCGTAGATGTGCTCAAAGCAGCCGGGTTCGAGCTCGACTTCCCGCAGTGGGCGGGTGCGCGGAAGCACTGAGGCACCCGGGACTGACGAGCCGGCACGGAGGCGACTATGGCTGACGACTTCAAGTACCACATCGACCACCACGGCAGCCTGGTCCGCCCGGCCGCGCTGCTGGCCGCGCAGGCCAGCGGTGACGGGCAGGCGCGGGGCGCCGCCGAGGACGAGGCGGTAACCGCGGTCGCGCACGCGCTGCGGCGCCTGGCACTGTCCGCGATCAGTGACGGGCAGTTCCGCCGGGACCACTTCGAGTCGGTGGTGACCGCTCAGGTGGATGGCTTCGGTCCGGTCACCGGGACGCAGCCCCTAGCCGAGGCGGCCGGAATCCCGGCGATCCGGCGCTGGACGGCGCCGGACGCCCCGCACTTCACCGGGCGCCTGGCTCAGGCCGAGGTGGCGCCGGTACTCGCCACCGTCGACCGGCCGGTATTCGTCCAGCTTCCGTCGCCCGGTTACCTCGCCGCCGCCGGCTTGACTCTGGCCGCACCGGCCGAGGTAGACACGGCCCAGGAGCGCGGCCTGGCCCTGGCCGCGCTGCTGCACGCCGAGATCGAGACGCTCGCCGCCGATGGCGTTGCCTACGTGGCCCTGGGCAACCCTCTCTACCCGCCCCTGCTCACGGTGGCCGGACGCGAGCGGCTCACGGCTGCGGGCCTGGACCCGGACGCCGTGCTCGCCGCTCTCCTCGACGCCGACCGGGCCGCAGCGGCTGACCTTATGGTGCCGGATGATTTCCGGGTCGGGCTTGACCTGACCGACTCTGGCCCGCTACCCACGACCGAGCGCGGCTACGATCCCTCCGCGGTCGACGCTCTGCTCGACGCTACCCCGTTCCACCGGCTGTGCGTCGACTTCCCGGCCGACCCGGACGCCCGGCTGCCGCTGGAGCGGGTCAAGCCCGGACTGGTGCTCAGCCTCGGCGTGGTGGACGTGTCCGACCCTGCACCGGAAGATGTCGGCGACATCTTGATGCGGGTAGACCCGGTGATCGACGAGCGCACCGAGGACGACATCGCCATCGCCACCAACGGCGGCTTCGCCCAGTCCGCGACCCGCCCGCTGATGACCGAGGACGCCCAGAGCGTCAAGCTCCGGCTGGTCGAGACCGTGGCTCGGTACTACTGGGGCAACGAGATCTAGACGGTTCGGCGGCGGAGCAGGGTGGCGATCGTCACCGCGACGACTAGGACGCCGCCGTAGAAGACATCGGATACCCAGGTCTGCAGGCCGAGTTCCTCCAGGCCGGTGATGCCGGTGGTGAGGAAGTAGATGCCGATCCAGGTGCCGATGGGGTTGAACCGGCCCGGCTGGATGACCGCGGTGCCGAGGAAGACCGAGGCGAACACCGGCAGCAGGTAGGAGTCCGAAGTGGTGGCGTTGTAGCTGCCCAGGGCGGCCACCGTGACCACGGCGCCGATGCCGCTCAGCGCGCTGGCGGCCATGAACGAGCCGAACCGGATCCGGTTGACCCGGACGCCGGACAGGCGACTGACTTCCCGGCTGGCACCGACGAACCGCATGTGCCGGCCGAGCGGGGTGAACGCGAGCACGTAGGCGAAGGCCAGGGCCAGCAGCACGCCGTAGAAGAACGAGACGTACAGCCCGCCGACCGGGAAGATCGCGATCTTGGAGAAGCGGCCGACCGGCAGGACCACCGTGTTCAGGCTGGACATCCACAGCGCGACGCCGGTGAGCAGAGTACCCATGCCCAGGGTGACCACGATCGTGTTCACGCCGGCCACCACGACCAGCAGGCCGTTGATCACGCCGCAGGCCAGTGCGCCGATGATGGCGACGATCGCGGCGGGCCAGATCCCCCAGTGATGGTTCACGACCAGCACGGGCAAGATCGTGGCGGCGAACCCGAACACGGACGGCACCGACAGGTCGACGAACTCGCCGACGATGATCGTGCAAAGCAGGGCCATCGCCATGAAGACCAGTGCGTACTGCCCGTTGAAGATCGACTCGAAGGACGACCTGGTCAGGAACACGCCCGGCTTGGCGATGGTGTAGATCACGATGAGCAGGGCCCAGACGCCGAGCACCGCGTACCGGGATCCGGCGTGCCGGGCCTGGTAGCCAAGACCGGGCCGGGACGGCGGGGTGACCGGGACCTCGGGGGCGATGCTGTCTTCCTGGCGGGCGGTCATCAGCCGGCCTCTCTCTCCTGCGGAACCTGGTGGCCCGGCGGCGTGACGCCGAACGTGGCGTGGATGATGGCGTCCTGATCGAGGTCTCCGGCGAGCTCCGCGATGACCTGGCCATCCCGGAAGACGAGTACCCGGTCGCACAGCACAGCCAGGTCGGCGGCGTCGATGGAGGCGATGAGCACGCCGCAGCCGTCCCGGGCGGCGTCGCGGATGGCGACAATGATGTCGTGCCGGGCGCCGACGTCGACCGCCTGGGTCGGCTCGCGCAGCACCAGCAGGTCTGGCCGCCCGGCCAGCCACTTTCCCAGGACCACCTTCTGCTGGTTGCCGCCGCTGAGGGTACCCACGGGCGCTGACGGGCTTGGCGGCCTGATATCCAGTTTGGCGATCATGGCGGCGGTCTCCTCGGCCTGCCACGCGCGGCCGGCGGCAAGCCGGCGGCCGCGGCTGCGGATCCGGGGCAGGGTGAGGTTCTCAGCCACGGTCATCTCCGCGGCCAATCCCTCCGCCAGCCGCCGTTCGGGCACATACCCTACGCCGGCCTGCACGAAGCCTTCAGTAGAAGCCCGGCGGCCGCCCAGGTCGATGCGGCGGCCGCCGACGGTCAGCTGGCCGGCCCCGGCCCGCCTGGCCCCGCCGGCCACCTCGGCCACGTCCTCGAAACCCGAGCCCATCAGCCCGGTCAGGCCGACGATCTCACCCCGCCGGACGTCGAGGTCCAGGCCGCGGACCTGGCCGGCCGACAGGGACCGGATGGACGCGGCGACCTCGTCCTTGGCGTGGCTGTCCACCCGGCCATGGGTGACCAGATGACGTCCGAGCATCAGCCGGGTCAGCGCCGCCTCGTCCACGTCCCGGGTCGTCAGTCCCGTCTCCACGACCTCGCCGTCGCGCAGTACCGAGACCCGGTCGGTCACCTCCACGATCTCCTCGAGCTGATGCGAGATCAGCAGCACCGAGGCCCCGGCGGTGATCAGGGACCGGACGATCTCGAAGAACCGGGACCTGGCGGCCTGGCCCAGCGCCCGGGTGGACTCGTCGAAGATGATCAGGCCGCCGCCGGGGCGGTGGCTCTGCACCGCCCGGGCGATGGCGACCGTGGCCCGGTCCTCGGCGGACAGCGCCCCGGCCAGCTGGCCGACGTCGATGTCGCGACCCAGGCGCCCCAGGACCTGCGCGGCCGCGTCCCGCTCGGCCCGCCGGTCGATCTTCCTGAACGGCCCGCGGGCGTGGTAGCGGCCGAGCCTGACGTTCTCCCAGATGGTGTAGTCGTCCACCAGGCCGAGGTTCTGGTGGACGACCGATACGCCGGCGGAACGCTGCTCGGCGGGCTGGACGGGCGTCCGGAGGAGGCGCCCGTCCACCGCGATGGAACCGCCCGGGTCGGGCGTGTACACGCCAGTCAGGATCTTGACCAGGGTGGACTTGCCGCACCCGTTCTGCCCGACCAGGCCGTGCAGTTCCCCGGGCGCGATGCTCAGGTGGACGCCGCGCAGCACCCGGGCCGGGCCGAAGGTCTTGGACAGGTCCGCGACCTGCAGCCGCTGGTGCGTCACGCTCGTTCCGGTTCCGTCGGTTTCCACAGGAGTCACGCTAACGAGACTCCCCTATCCGATGCCCCAGAGCTTGGCGAAGGCGGTCTGGTAGGAACTGTCGCCGAACCAGCTGCCCGAGGACTGCGCCGACGTGGTGACCTGGATGCTGCCGATGTTCTGGCTGGTGATGAGCCGGGACGGGATCGTCTCGGTCACCGGGCCCGAGGTGGTCATCATGCGCAGGACCTGGTCGGTGAGCGCCCAGCCCTCGTAGGGCGAGTCGACGAGCACCACCGCTTTCACGCCCTGGCCGTTCTTGAGCAGGCCCAGGCTGTTCACCGTGCCGGTCGCGGTGGCCACGGCGATGCTGGCGGACTTGCCGGCCTGCTGGATGCCGGTCATCGTCGGCTGGAGGCTGTCCTCGAACTCGGTGTAGTAGTACTGGGCGCCCGGGTCGGCCTGGAGGTAGGAGCTCACCGCCGCCTGCAGCTGCGGGTTGGTCTCGGTCGCGGTGATCTGCTTGACCTGGATGCTGCAGCCCGGGCAGTACTGCTTGAACACGGGCAGCGCGTTCTGCACGTAGGCCTCGGCCGAGGGCGAGTCGGTTTCCTCGCTGATGATCGCGTTGGCCTTGCCTTTCGACTCAGCGATCAGCCACCAGGCGATTTGGGTCGGCTGGTCGACCACGCCCGGCAGGTAGGACACCTGGTTGGTGTTCGCGGTCCCCGACGGCGGGTACTGGTCGGCGATGACGATCGGGACGCCCTTGCTCTTGGCGCTGTCGAGCGCGTTGTTGGCCATCCCGTAGGGAATGGCGTCGAGGACGATGCCCGCGGCGCCCGCGCCAGCGGCCTGGCCCACGCACGAAGCGATCGTGCTCGGCGTGCCAGCCCCGTCGCACTCCTGGAACTTCAGGCCGGCCTTGGTCAGTGCCGTCTTCATGGCCTGCCCGGCGACGACGAAGCCCGGGATGTGCGCGTCCAAGGGAATGTAGTAGACCGTCTTGCCCGCGAACTTCGAGACCCCGGACACGCTGGCCGTGGGCACCGGATAGGTCGCGGTCGTCGATTCGAGCTGGCTCACCATCTGCTGGGCCTTGGTAACGCCCGCTGAGGTACCGCTGCTCGCCGAGCTGGTACTCGGGGAAGTGCTGCTCGAGCTGCCGGATGAACTGCACGCCGCCAGCGCGGCCACGCCGGTGATCGCCATCGCTGACGACAGCCACCGTCTACCGGGACGCCTCATCGCCCTGCCTCCAAATTCCTCCAGTTCACGACCATCGCGTGAACGCTAGATTTCTATCCCGTCGCGCTGAGCATGGGGCGAAGACTAAGCCTTCGGTTCGCGAAAGCCTGGCGTTCCTAGGATGACCAGCGCTGATATTTCCGCATCAGGAAGCCTCCGGCCATGAACCTCGTTATCCGCGATCCCGCCGACGTCCGTTCGGTGGTTGGTGAGGTGACCGCCATGACGCCGGGCGACGTAGCGGCGGCGTACAAGCGGGCCCGGGCTGGCTTCGAGACCCGGCGGCACGCCAGCCCGCTGGACCGGGCCGCGGTACTGGCGGCCTGCGCGGGACTGATCCGGGCCAACGCCGACGACGGTGCGGTCACCCTGGTCCGGGAGAACGGCAAGACGCGGGCCGAGGCCACGGTCGAGGTGACCAAGGCCGCGGACTTCCTCGACTACTACGCGTCGTTCGGCCGCCAGCCGTGGGGCGAGATCCTGGCCGATGCACGCAGCGGCACGCAGACCACCGTGCGCACCGAGCCGGTCGGGGTGGTGATGGCCATCACGCCGTGGAACGACCCGCTGCTGACCCCGGCGCGAAAGCTCGGCCCGGCGCTCATCGCCGGGAACGCGGTGCTGCTCAAGCCGGCCGGGCAGACCCCGCTGATCGCGGGCTGGCTGGCCGGGCTGGCGCGGCAGGCAGGCCTTCCGGACGGCGTCCTCGAGGTGGTCACTGGCCGGGATGAGGAAATCTCGGCCGCCTTGCTGACTGACCCAGAACTGGACGCAGTCACCTTCACCGGCTCCAACGCCGTCGGCCGCTACCTGCGCCAGGCGCTCAGCGAGACGAACGTGCGGCTGCAGACCGAACTGGGCGGCAAGAACGCCTCAGTGGTGCTGGCAGATGCCGACCTGAGCCGGGCGCACGAGTTCATCGACCGGGCCGAGACGGGCCAGGTCGCGGTCAACCTGCCGACATCCGGCTGGGACGTGCATCACCCGTTCGGCGGGTTCCGTGAATCCGGCTCCGCTTTCAAGGAGCAGGGGGCTCCCGGCCTGCGGTTCTACACCCGGATCAAGACCGCCGCAGTGAGGTACGCGTGGTAACGGCACGGCTCTCGTTCTCCATCGGGACAGGAAGGTAACTATCCGTGTTCATCGTTGATACTCAGGTGCACATCTGGCGCGAGGAGACCCCGGACCGGCCGTGGGTCCCCGGCGCCAGGGAGCGGATCCGGCTCAACGGGCACCGGGAGGAAGCCTTCAGCTTCCAGGAGTGCCTGTCCCTGATGGACGAGGCCGGGGTCAACCGGGCGCTGATCATCCCGCCGTCCTGGGAGGGCGACCGCATCGACTACGCCCTGGAGGCCTGCCAGGCGCACCCGGACCGGTTCGGCATCATGGCCCGGATCCCGCAGAACAAGCCGGCCGAGGGCGCGGCTATGATGCGGGACTTCGTGCAGAACCCGCACATCTTCGGCACCCGGCTGACCTTCCACCGGCCGATCGACCGGAACTGGATGATCGACGGCACCAACGACTGGTACTGGCCGCTGGCCGAGGAACTGGGCCTGCCGACGATGGTGCACGCCCCCATCTGGAAGGCCGAACTCGGCGCCATCGCCGATCGCCATCCCGGGCTGCGGATCATCATCGACCACATGGGCATCATGGCCCGGTGCGTGGACGACGCCATCGGCTACTGGGTCTCCGAGACCGCCGACCTGCACACCCACCCCAATATCTACGTCAAGGTCTCGGCCATTCCCGGGTACTCCACCCACCCCTTCCCCAACCTCAACATCGCCCAGTACGTCCGTGAGATGGTCGACAAGATGGGCCCGCAGCGCTGCTTCTGGGGCACCGACCTGACCCGGCTGACGGGCCACGGGCTGACCTACACGGACACCATCGAGCAGTTCACCAAGCACTTCGGGTTCAGCGAGGAAGAACTGGAATGGATCATGGGACGCGGGATCTGCGAGTGCCTGAACTGGCCGGTGCCGGTGACCGCCTGAGCGGAGGCCACACATGACTGGCACCCGAAGCCAGGCGGGTGGTGACTTCGACGGGGGCGAGGCGATCATCCGGGCCGCCGGTGACCTGGGCGCGGAGTACATCTTCTGCTCCTCGGGATCGGAGTGGGCACCGGTCTGGGAGGCTTACGCCCGGCGGCATGAGACCGGCATCGCCGGCGGCCCCCGGTACCTGGACCTGGCCCACGAGACGACTGCGGTCGGCATGGCAACCGGCTACGCCGCGGTCACCGGGCGCCCGCAGGTCGTGCTGCTGCACGCCGCGGCGGGCCTGCTCCAGGGCGCCAACGCGATCCATGGCGCCCTGCTCGCTGGCGCACCGGTCGTGGTGTGCTCGGGTGAGTCCGCCGGCTACGGCGACGGGGGCGGACCCGACCCGGGGTCGCAGTGGTACCGGAACCTGTCGGTGGTCGGCGGGCCGCAGGCGGTGGCCGCGCCGTTCACCAAGTGGGCCAGCACCGCAGCGGACATCAGCGTGCTGTACGGCACGGTCAAGCGGGCAGGCGAGCTGGCGACCCAGGCCCCGGCCGGACCGGTGTACGTGAACACGCCGGTCGAGGTGCTGCTGGCACCCTGGCAGCCGTCACCCGCCGACGGTCCCGCTCCTCCCCCGGCCCGGACCGTGGCCGCCGCCGGGGACGTGGACGCGGCTGCGCGCATACTGACCGCGGCGCGGCGGCCGGTGCTGGCCACCGAGACCGCGGGCCGCGACCCGGAAGCCTTCGCGGCCCTGATTGAGCTGGCCGAGCTGGTGGCCATCCCGGTCGTCGAGCCGCAGTCCGCGGTGTGCGCGAGCTTCCCCCGGAATCACCCGCTCCACGCGGGCGGGGAGCTGGCCACGCTAGCTGGGGCCGCCGACCTGGTCGTCCTGGCCGGCTGCCGGTCGCCCTGGTACCCACCCAGCGCCAAGCCTGGTGACGCGAGCATCCTGGTTATCGACGAGACGCCGCACCGGCCCCACATGGCCTACCAGGTGCTGACTGCCAGCCAGTACGTAGGCGGCGACCTGGCTGCGACGCTGCGCGCGATCAGCGCGCGGGTCTGCGAGCTCGGCGTGGACGAGGCCGCGGTCCGTGACCGCCGGGAGCAGGCGGAGGCTGTCCACGGCATGGCCGAAGCCGCCCGCCTGGACGCCGAGCGGACCGCGCTGGCCGCGGCCGAGGGTGCCGCCGATCCGGTCGCCACCGCAGTCGCGCTGCGCGAGGTGCTCGGCCCCGAGGCGGTGGTGATCGACGAGACCATCACGCACAGCCGGGTCATCACGCGGCACCTGATGGCTACGACGCCGGGCCGTTACCGGTACGTGCAGGGCGGCCTCGGCCAGGGTCTCGGGGTGGCCCTCGGGACCAGGCTGGCGCTCCAGGGCGACCAGCTGGTCACATTGACCGTGGGCGACGGCTCCTGGCTCTACAACCCGGTGCTGCCCGGGCTGATGGCGTCCGCGCAGTTCGGGCTGCCGGTGCTCGTGGTCGTCTTCAGCAACGGCAGGTACCTGTCCATGCGGCACAACCACCGGCGGGTCTACCCCGACAGCGCGGCCGCCCGCACCGGCTGCCAGCTAGGCGTCGACCTGTCCGCCCAGCCGGACCCGGCCGCGGTGGCGGCCGCGGCCGGTGCCGCCGGCTTCACCGCCGCCACGACCCGCGACCTGGTCCCCACCCTGGAGAAGGCCGTAGCCATGGTCCGCGGTGGCCACAGTGCGGTAGTCAACCTGGTTCTGTCCAAGTAATCGACCGAACGGAGATGGCGCGTGCCCACCCAAGGAACTGCGAGCAAGGTCCGGGTCAGCGCGGACGACCTTCGTGCTCTGGTTAGCGGCATCTTCGCCGTCCGGGGCGCGAGCCCGGCGGACGCCGACGCGGTCGCCGACGCGCTGGTCTGGGCCAACCTGCGGGGCACCGACTCGCACGGCGTCTCCCGGGTGCCCCGCTATCTCGAGCTGTTCGACAAGGGCGAATCCGCCCCGGACGCTGTGCCGACGGTGGAGCGGCGGCGCGCCGCCATCGCCATCGTGGACGCGCACACGGCGCCCGGGCCGGTGGCCATGAACCGGGCTGTAGCCGAGGCGATTACGGGAGCCCGGGACTGCGGCGTCGGCTGGGCCACGGTCCGCGGCACGGTGCATACCGGGGCCATCGGCTACTACACCAGCCAGGCCGCCGTGGCCGGGATGGCCGCGGTCGGCGTGGTGGCGGGCGTGCCCAACATGGCCTACGCCGGCGCCCGCGGCGCCGCTGTGGCGACCAGCCCGCTGTCCGTAGCCGTGCCGGCCGGACGGCACCCGACCGTGCTGCTCGACATGGCCACCGCGGTCATGGCGCTGGGCCGGATCGCCCAGCTCAAGGCGGCGGGCCAGGAGCTGCCAGCGGGCGCCGCGGTGACTAGGGATGGCGAGCCGACCACCGACCCGGCCCTGGCGGCCGTGCCGCTGCCGGCCGCCGGAGCCAAGGGCGCCGGGATGAGCCTGGTGTTCGAGCTGCTGGCCAGCGGGCTGGCCGCCAACCCGATCGTGCCCGCGTACCACGCCGGCGACCGGCACCACCGGCAGAACGCGTTCGTCCTGGCGGTGGACGTGTCCGCATTCTGCGACCCAGCCGCGTTCGCTAGCTCGGTGGACGACACTATCGAGGCCATCAAGGCCCTCCCGGCCGCCGACGGGGTAGCCGAGGTGCTGGTCCCGGGCGAGCGAGGTTACCGTTCCGAGCGGGAGCGAGGCGCCTCGGGGATCCCGCTCGGTCCCAAGGTATGGCGGGAGCTGACCGCGGCAGCGGAGGCCCTGGGGGTGGCGGTACCGACGCCCATATCGGGCTGACCTGGGATCTGTCGGCCTCCGCGTTTGCGAGCTATCGTGTCTAAAATGGACCGGCTAACCATCATGCGCAGCTTCGTGGGCGTGACCAAGGCCAAGAGCTTCAGCCAGGCTGCTCGCACGCTCGGCATCTCCGGTTCCCTGGTGTCCCGGCACGTGGCCGAACTCGAGCGCGAGCTGGGCGTGCGCCTGGTCAACCGGACCGCCAGGACCATCAGCCTGACCGAGGCCGGCACCAAGTACGCCGAATTCGCGGCCCGGATCATCGACGAGATCGACCACCAGGACGCGCAGCTGAAAAGCCTGCGGGACAAGCCCGAAGGCACCCTGGCCATCATCAGTCCCAAATGGATCGGCAGTAACGACGTCGGCGACGCCATCGTCGCGTTCTCCACGCACTACCCGAAGATCCACATCCGGTTCGAGGTCGGCGGGATGTCCGAGCGCTCGTACGAGTTCCTGGACCGCGGTTTCGACGTCGCGTTCCACACCCGGCACGTGCGGGACTGCAACCTCATGCTGCGGAAGATCGCCGACCTGGAGTTCTCGCTCTGCGCGGCCCCGATCTACCTGCACCGCGCAGGCAAGCCTGCCACGGCGGGCGAGCTCACCGACCACGACTGCCTGCTGAACACCAACGACCCGATCTGGCATCTGCGCCCGGCCGGGCACGACGTGCACCTGAAGATCAGCGACCCGGTCTACTCGTCCAACAGCTACCAGACGCTGCGCAAGGCGGCCATCGCCGGCCGGGGCATCGGATTGCTCCCGGTCCGCCTGGTCCAAGACGACCTCGCCGACGGCCCACTGGTCGACGTCCTGCCTGATTGCGAGGTGCCTGACCGGCCGCTGTACGCGCTGTATGCGCCGGGCGGCCAGACCCTGATCCGGGTTCAGCTGTTCCTGGATTTCGTCACCGAGTGGTTCCGCCGCCAGGCGCGTTCCGGCCAGTCAGCCGCGGTCAGGTCAGCCTGAACCTGCAAGTAAAGCCTTCGGCTCGCGTTAGGTTAGCGCGTCTAAGCTGCTGGCCATGACGATCACGCGCGTCGAACGGGTTGTCTACGGCGTCACCGACCTGGATGAATGCTCGCGCTTCCTCGGGGACTTCGGGCTCGAGCGGCTGGACGGCGACCCGGAGACCCGGTTCGGTACGCAGACTGGCCAGGTCGTCGAGCTGCGCGCGGCCGATGACCACTCGCTCCCGCCAGCGGTAGAAACCGGATCCACCCTGCGGGAGATCGTGTGGGGCGTGGATACGCCTGAGTCGCTGGAAGATCTGGCTGCGGCGGTGGCGGCCGACCGGGAGGTCACGCAGACCGACGGTGAAGTGCACGCGGTCGACGAGACCGGCTTCGGCGTCGGCCTCGCGGTCAGTGCGCCCAAGCCCTGGCATGGCGAGCGGCCAGGCGCGAACCGGACCGGCAGCGAGACCCGGTGGAACCAGCCCATTCAGCATCCCGGCCGGGTCCGGCCGATCCGGCTGTGCCATGTGGCGGTGAACATCCCGAAGGCGGGCAAGGAACAGGCGGTCGCCTTCTACACCGAGCGCCTGGGCTTCGTCCCGTCCGAGCGGGTCCGCGATGTCGGCGTATTCCTGCGCGCCCCGGGCGACACCGACCACCACACCCTGCTGCTCGGCCACCGGGCCGACCGGGCTGGCGTCAACCACACCGCCTACGAGGTCGCCACCGTCGACGAGGTGATTGTCGGCGCCAACGACATGATCGATCGGGGCTGGACCGAGGCGCGCCGCCTCGGGCGGCACACGATCGGCTCCAACTACTTCCGCTTCATCCACACGCCCTGCGGCGGCCGGGTCGAGTTCGCCTCCGACATGGACCGGGTCGACGACAGCTACGGGCCGCGTGACCACGTCCAGACTCCGCCGCACACGATCTTCGCCCTGAAGAGCTCCCGGGAGACCAGCTGATGACCTACCCCGCAGCCGGACTGTATATCGACGGCGACTGGACCGACGGTAAAGGCGGCCGCGGTGACGACATCCTCAACCCGGCCACCGGCGAGGTGCTCGGGCGGGTGCCGTTCGCTGAGGCCGAGGACACTGATCGCGCCATCGAGGCGGCCGGGGCCGCGTTCGGCCCATGGCGGGACGCGGGCCCGGAACGACGCGGGGCGTTCCTGCGTAACGCGGCCGCGCTGCTGCACGAGCGGGCGGGCGAGATCGGCCGGGTCATGACCCTGGAGGAGGGCAAGCCGCTGGGCGAGGCGACCGGCGAGGTGCACCGGGCCGCCGCCCAGCTCGAGGTCTACACCGAGGAAGCGCGCCGGGCCTACGGGCGCATCATCCCGAGCGAACCGGATCAGGTGCTGTCCGTGCGGACCGGCCCGGTCGGCCCGGTCGGCGCCTTCGTGCCGTGGAACTTCCCGGCCGGCGGCCCGATGCGCAAGATCGCGGCCGCGCTGGCCGCGGGCTGCTCGATCGTGATCAAGCCGTCGGAGGAGGTGCCCGGCACGACCTGCCTGATGGCCCGGGCGTTCGCCGACGCCGGGCTGCCCGCCGGGGTGCTGAACGTGCTGTTCGGCGTGCCGGACGAGATCTCCCGTCGGGTCATCGCCTCGCCAGTGATCAGGCACGTCGCCTTCACCGGCTCGATCCCGGTCGGCAAGCACATCGCCGGGCTGGCCGCCGCGGCCATGAAGGCCACCACCATGGAACTCGGCGGCCACGCCCCGGTCATCGTGTGCGCCGACACCGACGTCGCCGCGGCTGTCAAGGCCTGCGTCGCGGCCAAGGTGGCCAACGCCGGCCAGGTGTGCACCTCCCCCAGCCGGTTCCTGGTCGACCAGCGGATCCTGCCCGAGTTCACCGATGCCTTCGTGGCCGCAATGGCGGCGGTCACGGTGGGAGACGGCCTGACCGACGGCGTTCGGATGGGCCCGCTGGCCAACGAGCGGCGCCGCCAGGCCGTGCACGCCCTGGTCACCGACGCGACCAGTCGTGGCGCCAGCCTGCTGCTCGGCGGCGAGCCAACCTCGGGACCTGGCTTCTTCTACCCGCCCACCGTGCTGGCCGACGTTCCGCCCGATGCCGCCATCCTGCACGAGGAGCCGTTCGGGCCACTGGCGCCGATCATGGGCTTCGCGGACCTGGACCAGGCTCTGGCCACCGCCAACTCGCTGCCGTATGGCCTGGCTGCCTACGGGTTCACCGACTCCGCGGCCACCGCCGAGAAGCTGATCACGGGCTTCGAGGCCGGCATCTTGTCCATCAACCACTGCGGCGGCTCGGTACCCAACGCGCCGTCCGGCGGGGTCAAGGAGAGCGGCTACGGCAAGGAAGGCGGCCCCGAGGGCCTAGCCGGTTACCTGATCAGCAAGCGCGTCTCCCACCAGCTGCGCCCATGATCTGGTGCCGTTTCGACGACGCGGGCCGGGCACGTTACGGGCTGGTCGAGGGAGACACGGTCATCCCGGTGACCGGGGACCCGTTCACCGGGCATGAGCCTGATCGAGCCGACCCGCGCCACCTGGATGACCTCCGCTGGTTGCCGCCGGTGACGCCGGGCACGTTCTTCTGCGCCGGGCTAAACTACCGTGCCCACGCCGAGCGGGCATCCTCCGGCAGGCACGCGGTGCCCGAGCGCCCGGAGATCGGCTACCGGGCGAACAACGCCCTGACCGGGCACCGCGAGCCGATCGTGCGTCCCGCTGACTACGACGAGCCGCTGGTCGCCGAGGGGGAGCTGGTTGCGGTCATCGGTGCGCCGGTGCCGCGGCACTGCACCCGGGCCGAGGCGGAGGCGGCGGTGCTGGGCTGGACCATCGGGAACGACGTTAGCGCCCGGGCCTGGCAGCGGTCCGACCGCACGTTCTGGCGGTGCAAGAACAGCGACACGTTCAAGCCGATGGGCCCGTACATCGTCACCGACGCCGAGCCGATATCGGCTACCACTACGGTCCGGGTCGACGGCGAGGTGCGGGCGTCGTTCCCGACCGGGGACATGCTGTTCGGCCCGTACGACTTCATCCGCGCGATGTCGCGCTACATCACCCTGAGCCCCGGCGACGTCATCTGGCTCGGCACCGACGAGACCGTCGAGATGGTCCCGGGCCAGCTCGTCGAGATCTCCATCGACGGCCTGGGCACCCTCGCCAACCCTGTGACGGAGGAGAAAACCCGATGAGCGGACGGCCCGCCTACATCCACCACGTGAACTTCCCCACCACCGACCCGGACCGGACCATCGAGTGGTACTCCAAGGTCTTCGGCATGAAGTACATCAAGCCCAAGAGCAACACCAAAGTGGTGCTCATGACCCGGGGCAACTTCGACCTGCACTTCACCCCGGTCGAGGAGATGGACCGCATGGCACCGTACCACTTCGCGGTCGAGGTCGAGGACTGGGACGGTTTCCTGGCCCATCTGGACGAGCTCGCCGTCCGGCACACCCGGCCGATCAAGCGGCCGGAGAACAACTCGATGTTCTGCTACATCCACGACCCGGACCACACGATGATCGAGCTCGTCTACCACCACCGCCGCCAGTTCCCGCCGCCGATGGAGTACGACCCGGCCGACCGGATGGCTGGCAAGACGCCCGCGCCGGAATCCGCCGAGGAGGCCAGGCAGGTCCTGGACGCGGCCGAGGCGGCCCGGTGAGCTGGGCGGATCACGGGGACGTCCGCGTCTACTACGAGGTCAACGGCAGCGGTCCCGGGGTCACCTTCGTGCACGGCTCGGGCGGCCACCACGCCGCCTGGTGGCAGCAGGTCGCGGCGCTGCGGGACGACTACTCGGTGATCACGCTGGACCTGCGTGGCTTCGGCTGCACCCGGTGGACCGGGGAACACGACGCGCGTTCGTTCCCTGGCGACATCATCACCGTGCTCGACGCAGTAGCCGAGACGGGAGGACCGCCCCGTTCGGTCATTATCGGACAGTCGATCGGCGCGGCCGCGGCGCTCCGTGCGGCCCTGGACCGGTCAGACCGGGTCGCCGGCGTCGTGCTGGCCCACTCCCTCGGCGGCATGCGCCACGACGAGCTGACCGGACTGGTCCGGGCGGACCGGGCCGAGGCCGAGAAGCTGCCGGTGCTCGACCGCCTGCTCACCCCGGAGTTCCGCCGGAGCCGCCCGGACCTGGCGTTCCTGTTCCGGCAGATGGGCACGTTCAACACGGCCACGATGCAGGACCTGCGCAACCTCAACAGCGACGGCCCCAGCCTGGACGAGGTCGACGCCGCTCCGTTCCCGGTCATGCTGCTGGCGGGCGAGAAGGATGCGGTGCTCAGCCCGGGCACCGTCCGCCGGGCCGGGGAACTGCTCCCCCGAGCCCGCGCCGAGATCGTCCCTGGCGCCCCGCATTCCATGTACTGGGAGACCCCAGACCTGTTCAACGACGCCCTGCGCAAGTTCCTGGCTGAGGTCTACGCAGGCTAGCACCCGGTCAGGCTCGGGCCTTGGGGCCGGGACCGTCGCCACCGGGGTCGCCGATAATGATGGCCTTCGGGCCGTTGCCATTCCCGGGATCGTTTCCGGTGATGGTAACCGCACAGCGAAGGTACGGGGACGCGGCCAGCCGCGGCTTCCGGCCGACCCCCGGCGCGAGGCAGGCGGTGCCCTCGGCGCCCGCTGTCACCGCCTGGTGCCCTGCCCGCGAACGACATGAATGCCACATTCATGCTGCTCCTGCGGAATGGCTGCCACATTCATGTCGTTTGCCGGGACCAGGATGAGGTGACAACTGGGACCAGTGCGGCGGCTGGGACCAGGAATGACCGTCACCCACCATCAATCGTTAGTCGCGGGCCATCTGGTCGTCGGCGGACAGGTGCTCGACGGTGCGGCCGGTGTCGGCGAAGGTGCGGGTGACGTAGTCCGAGGTGTAGACCCACAGGATCTTCATGGGGGTGTCGCCGGTGTTGCGGAAGGCGTGCACGATGCCGGCCGCCACGTAGGTGGTGTCATCCGGCTCGAGCCGGGTGATCTCCCCGGCGATCTCCACCTCGGCCGTGCCCGCCAGCAGGGTCACCTGCTCGTCGCAGTTGTGCGAGTGCAGCGGCGCCCCCTTGCCCACCGGGTAGACGCTGATCCCGCTGGTGATCTTGTTAGCCTCCGCCGCGCTCTTGCGGGTGATGAGGGGGACCGACACGACGCCGCCGCCGCGGCCGAGCCGCTCGACCAGAGCCGACTTGATGACCGTCATGAGGCCGAGGCTATCGCCGCAGCTACCAGGCGAACGTGAAGGCTAAGCGTTCGGTTCTGCACGCGCCCGGCGGCGCACAATGTGCTGGCAACGACCAGCGACAGATGGGAATCGTGAACCATGCGGCTACCGGCCTTGACCGAGCTCTCCGCGCGGCAGCAGGAGATCAGTGACCGGATCACGGCCCGCCGTGGCGGTACCCGGGGCCCGTTCCTGGTCTGGCTGCGCAGCCCGGAACTGTGCGAGAAGGTGGAGGCGCTCGGCGCGTACTGCCGGTTCGAGTCCGCCCTTGACCCCCGGATCCGGGAGCTGAGCCTGCTCGTAGCGGCCCGCGCGTTCGACGCGCAGTACTCCTGGAACGCGCACGTGGGCAAGGCGGCCGACCTCGGGGTATCCGCCGACGCGCTGACCGAGCTCGCCGAGCGCAAGGAGCCGCACTTCACCAGCCGCGACGAGCAGATCGCCTATCAGTTCAGCGCCGAGATCCTGGCCGATCACTTCGTCAGCGACCAGACGTTCGCGGCCGCGCTGGCCGAGTTCGGCGAACCGGGTCTGGTCGACCTGATCGGCAGCCTGGGCAACTACTCGATGCTCGCCATGCTGCTCAACGCGTTCCAGGTCGACCTGCAGCCGGTCGAGCCGCCGTACCCGGACGTGCGCGGCTACGCGAAGGCCGAGGTGTCCTCATGACCGGCTCGACGGCCTTCCGCGCCGACCAGGTAGGCAGCCTGCTGCGGCCGGAGCCGCTCCTCGAGGCGCGGCGACGCCACGAGGCCGGGGCAATCAGCTCCGCCGAACTGCGGGTGACCGAGGACGAGGCAATCGCGGCCGCGGTCAAGGCGCAGCAGGAAGCCGGGATGGACGTGATCACGGACGGCGAGTTCCGGCGCCGCGATTTCCGCACCGGCTTCGTCGAGGCGGTGGACGGCCTGGAGCTGCGGTCGTGGGACATGCCCTGGCACGCCAGCGAAGGCGTGACCAAACTGCGCAGTCACACGTGGGTGGTCACCAGCCGGCTACGGCAGCGGGGCCGGCTCGCCGAGGGTGAGGCGGCGTACGTCAGCGGCCTGACCGATGCGCCGGTCAAGGTGACCCTGATCGCGCCCGGCTTCATGGCCGACCGGTTCTGGGCCGACGGGATAACGGACCAGGCCTACAGCTCGCGCGAGGAACTGGCGGCGGAGATGGCGGCGATCACGCGAGCCGAGATCGAGGCGCTGATCGCCGAGGGCGTTCGTTATATCCAGCTCGACAATCCGGGCTACGGCCGGTTCGTCGGAGAGCACGGGGCCGGGATTGAGGCCGATTTCGAGCGGATGGCGGCCACCGATGCCGCCAGCGTGGCGGGGGTGGAGCGACCGGAGGGCGTCGTCCTCGGCCTGCACGTCTGCCGCGGCAACCAGGCCAGCATGTGGATGAGCGAGGGCGATTACCAGCCGATCGCCGAGCGCCTGTTCGGCTCGGTGGACGTGGACCGGTTCCTGCTGGAGTACGACGACGAACGGGCGGGTGGCTTCGGGCCGCTGCGGTTCATGCCGGCCGGGCGGACCGTGGTGCTCGGCCTGGTGACCAGCAAGTCGCCGGTCCTGGAGTCCGCTGACGAGCTGCGGCGGCGGGTAGGCGAGGCCGGGCGGCTGGTCGACCTGGACCACCTCGCCCTGAGCCCGCAATGCGGCTTCGCCTCGATCGCCGAGGGCGGGAACCTGCTGACCAGCGAGGAGCAGTTCGCCAAGCTCAGGCTGGTGGCGGACACCGCCCGGGCGATCTGGGGCTGACGGCACCCCGCTCAGGCGGAGGCGCGCACGATGACCCGAGCCGGCGCCGGGGTGCGGTCGACCGGCTGGAGCCCGAGGATGGCCCGGGCGGCCTGGCGGCCGTGGTCCTCGGCGTCGATGTGCACGGTGGTCAGGGCCGGCGTGGCCAGGGCGCCGTATTCGGTGTCGTCGAAGCCGATGACGGCAAGGTCGTCCGGCGCGCTCAGCCCGCTGGCGGCCGAGCTCGTCGCCCGGGCGTTCGGCGGCCCGCTGCCAGCCACCCGTTTCTTCCATTCGGTCCCGGTCACCCTGAACGGGACCGGCCTGCGGGCGCTGCGGCACAACATGGCCGGGCAGGACGGGTTCGAGTTCATCGGGTCGTGGCCCGACGCGGCCGCGGTCCGGGACGCGCTTATGAACGCGGGCTCACCGCTGGGCCTGGTCCAGGTGGGGGCCTGGGCGTACGCCTCGGCCAGCGTGGAGAGCGGCTGGATCCCCTCGCCGATCCCGGCCATCTACAGCGACCCGGACCTGGCCGGCTACCGCCGCTGGCTGCCGCTGTTCGGCATCGAAGGGCAGCGTCCCCTCAACGGCAGCTTCTTCTCGGAGAACATCGAGGACTACTACTGCACGCCGTACGAGCTCGGCTACGGCCGGTCGATCGCGTTCAACCACGACTTCATCGGCCGCGCGGCTCTGGAGAAGGCCCAGGCCGACGTCCGGCGCACCAAGGTCACGCTGGTCTTCGACCCGCAGGACGTGCGCCGGGTGATCGGGACGGAGGAACGGTTCCAGCTCACCTATGCCCGGCAGCGGGTGGAGGCCGGACCGGTGCTGGCGGGCCTGACGCACCAGACCGCCACCATCGACCCGGCCGGGACGATCTTGTCGCTGACGCTGATCGGCACGCAGTACGCCGAACCGGGAACCGAGGTGAGCGTGGTGTGGGGCGAGCATCCCGGGCCGGGCACGCCGGCCGATGCCGACCTCGGCTTCCCGCGCATCCGCGCCACGGTTCAGCCCGCGCCATTCGATGACCACGCCCGCCACCGGTACCGGCGGAACCGGTGACGCAGCCATGCCGAAAACTTACAACTTGGCTCCCACAAGGGCCCTCACGTCGGATCGACGCGATTGGCGTAGTGGCTCTGATCTGCGGTTATTGGTTGGTGGAGCTGAGGGGATTCGAACCCCTGACCCCGTCCATGCCATGGAGCTTCCTGTCATCGGCCAATATGGCTCATTGCCGCGAAGTACGAGGTAAATCGGCGTTTCAGAACTCCGAGTGGCGCTGCACGTGGCCCTGCGTCGGCCGATAATGGCTCCCCGCTTGGCTCCCACGAACTGACCAGCAAAAAGCTTGAGCTTGGGTAAGCCAGCTGTGTGGTGTCGGCTATCGCTATAGAAGACAACAGTCCGCTCAGCGCCATCTAGGCACTGCCGACCAAGGTAGTGCCGGCAAGTCCAGCGATTCGGCCGCCTGCTGGTCGGCGCTGCTCACCAGGCACTGACGGCGGAGGTACCGGAATGGCTCAGACTGTTGGCGACTACCTGCTGGAAAGGCTGCGCGCGTGGGATATGCGGCATGTGTTCGGCTACCCGGGCGAGCTGACCGCGCGCGGCATCGCGCAGAAGCCCGGCGGCTGGTCGAACGCCCGCTACAACCTCGAGATGGGACCGCCCCTGCTGGTCACCATGGTCGGCGGGAGGGGGCCGGCCTCGCGCCAGTCGGCGGTCCTGGGATGATCGTCATCCGGCGTTCCTTGCCAGTAGCGGGGACAGGCTCGCGAAGGGAGACCTCGCTTCCCGCCGACCGCCGCTTTTATGCAGGCCGCGACCGCAGGATCCCTGACCGTTCGGGCAATTCAAGATCTTTAGGGCCGAACGGGTGGCGTTCCCGCCCTGGTCCCCCTTCTCCACCTCAGCCGTGCAGGCGGACACTGGGCCGCCGCCAGACCACGGTTCCCGACCCCGCACCCGACGTATCTGCGATGTGGTACGTGTCAGGTCAGGGTTTGCGAGGATAGCTGGAGGGATATGGCGGCATGCTGGGAGAGGGCCGGGCCTGAGCGGGTTTGCGGCCAGACGGTCGCGGTCGCGGTCGACAGGGCCGGGCTGGTGAAGAAGAAGTCGTAGGCATGGTCCTGGGTGGTGCTGACCGGCTTTCCCATGGTATCGGCGGCGAACACTGGAGCCAGGGAAGTCCCGCTGGCCGAGACCGGCCGGGGGGAGGCGTTGAAGTCGCCGGCCAGCACGTAGCCGACCGTGGCCGGGAGCTTGTGTGCGGTGTAGACGGCGGCGACGGCGCCGGGCAGCCGCTGCATCCCGCCGTAGACGTCGCCGGTTCCGTACATGCCGTGCGCGAACAGCACCGCCAGCTGCTTGCCCTGCCAGGACGGGTCGGTGCCGGAGACGATCGTCCCGGTCACGTAGGCCAGGCCACGGCTGCCCGGGGTCAGGCCGGCGGGCAGGCTGGCGGACGCCAGCGTGGCCGCTGGATAGCACGTCCACTGGGTCTCGTCCTGCGTGCCGATGACCTTGCCGTACCCGTCGACGTGGAAGGTGTTCGCGGCGTCCTCGGCGTAGGTGGCGAGGTAGGCGTACTCGGTCAGGCCGGTGGCCGACAGCCCGAGTGCAATCGTGTAGCTCCCCTGCAGCGTGTCGTCGATGTTCGCGGCCAGGGCCGTCAGGGCGGATACCGCCGGCCCGGCGTTGCCGATCTCGGTGAACCCGGCGACCAGTACCCGGTTCGCGGCAGAGCCGAGCGCGATCTGGCTGAACCCGCTAATGAACGCCCGGTTCCGGGCGACGCTTCCGCCGCCGAACACGGTCATGTTCTGGTACAGCACGTGAAACTCGCGACCGGACATAGGTTATCGACCTCTGATCTGCAGAAGCGGGCGGGCGGGTGAGGCAGGGAACGGGAAGCGCAGGCCGGCCGGCGACCCGGCCGGGATCGCGCCGTGGAAGCGGGCACGCCGCAGGCCGCTGGTGTAGGCGGTGGGATGGACCGCCCGGAAGACCGGCGTGGTGATCTCGGCCATCCCGTGCAGGGCGGTCCACTCGGCCGACCAGCCGAGCACCTCCAGGAGCTCGTCCAGGCCGGCTACCCCGACCCGGGCGGCGGCGTTGAGTCGCTGCTCGGCCAGCGCCCGCTCGCGCGGGCAGCTTACCGAGCAGGGTTCGTGACCGAGCACGTCGAGTCCGATGCCCCGGAGCAGGACGTTCGGGATCGCCGAGGGACCGGCCTGGTCATCGCCTGGGGCGTCCGTCGCGGACCATCCGGGGGCCGCGTGACAGCGGTCGGGCACCGCCGCGATCAGGTCTTCGTCCCGGCCGGGCAGGCACCCGGGGAGCGCGACCACTAGCCGTACCGGCTCATCGGGCTGGCCGAGGAGCCGCACGGCCAGCCCGAGGGCCACCGCCTCCTGCCGCGCCAGCCAGGCGTCGGCGCGCGGCGGCGAGATCACCTGGGCGGGCCGGCCGACGCCGGCGGCCACCGCGGCCAGGGTGATCCGCCAGGTCGCCTGCTGGGCCGTCACCACCGCCGGACCCCAGCGGGCTTGCTGGGCCGGTCCGGCGTAGACGAGCCGGTAGCCAGGATCGGGCAGCAGGAACGGCGGCAGGCGCGGCGGCCGCTCGTCCTCCAGCACCTCCCGGGCTGATGGGTTCGTCCCGTGCCGCCAGGCCGAGACCAGCCGCTGCTCGGCCTGGGCGCGGCGGGGGTCGAGCGAGACCGGTACCCTGCCGCGGCTCAGGAGCTCGCGTTCGGCTGCCTCGAACCGGGACATCCACACCGCGCAGTGCTCGGACCGGTTACGCCAGTCGCCGCCGGTGGCCGTGCCCGGGCACTGTCCCCGGCACAGCAGGAAGAAGCGGCAGCCCTGGCAGCCGCCGTCCGCCATCGGAGTGCGGGCCAGCGTGAGATAGCGCTCGAATCCCACCCGTTCGGCCTTGAGGTAGTTGACCCCGTCCTTGTTGGTGCGCCCGCAGTTGCTCGGGCTTCCGTCGCCCTCCACGCCGCGGACCGCGGGCGTGGAGTACGGGTCACAGCCGTGCCATGTGCACGACGGGGCCGGCTCGCCGGTCATCAGCTCCGCCACGTCGTGTAGGACGTCGACCCTCAGCTGGGCGAACGAGGCGGCCGCGGCGGCCACCGCGTCCAGGGCGGCGGCGTTCTCCGCCGCGGTCAGGGCCATCGGCCGCAGCGCCTCGTCGTCCACCTCGAGCAGGTGCACCCGCACCGAGCTGACGCCGAGTTCGTCCAGCGCGTGCAGCCAGCCGGTCAGCTGTCCGAGGCGCTCGCCGGTGCCGTTCAGCCGGTGCAAGGTGGCGATGATGCCCGGCGGGCGGTGCTCGACCGCCAGGCGCCGGATATTGTCCCAGGTCCGCTGGGTCGCCTGGCGGGTCCGGGCCAGCGAGCCCTGCCGACGCAGGTCGTTCAGCGGCCCCGGCCCGTCAATCGAGACGCCGACGGACACGTTATACCGGCGGAACAGCCGGATGTGCTCGTCACCGATCAGCACGCCGTTGGTCTGCAACCCGGCCGACCCGTGACGCTCGAAGCTCCAGGCCAGCAGGTCCTCGATGTCGGCCAGGGGCAGCAGCAGCGGCTCGCCGCCGAACAGGACGACAGGACCGCCCTCGCGCTCGGCCGCCGCCTTCATCGCGGCCAGGCTGTAGCCGCGGCCGCGGGGGGTCCTGCCTTCGGCGTCCCGCTGCGGGTCCTGGTAGCAGTAGCGGCAGCCGAGATTGCAGCGCACACCCAGGGGGCGCAGTTCGACGGTCATGAGTCGATGTGGGTCGGGGCGTCGGTGTGCGGCCAGAGGGGACCGTCACCGTGCGGGGTGATAGTGGCACCGAAGAGGTCCCCATGGGGGATGTCGGCGTGGGGGCCCTGCGGGATGTCCGTGTGGCCGAGGTCGATGCTGATGTGGCCCGGGAAGACCGAGCCGAGGGTCTGGACGATGGTCTGGGCCTGGTAGCCGAGACCGCTCAGCGTCGAGGCGACCACTTGCTCGTTGGCTCCGGCGGCCTGCATGGCCTGCGCGATCTGGTCGGGGCCGTACTGGCTGTAGCCGTGCATCAGTGCGGCGATCTCGCCTGGCGTCTGGCTGAAATTCTGGTACAGGATCTCGCCCACCTGCGCCGTGCCGTTGACGCCGGTGATGACGCCGTTGGCCACCAGTTGCAGCCACTGGCTGGCCTTGGCGGTGAACACCTGGTAAGCCTGCTGGATCTCAGTCCAGAACAGGCCGGGCAGGTCGGTCAGCTTCGAGCCGCTGGCCACCAGGTCGACCGTCGGAAGCCCGACGGAGCCCAGTCCGTTCAGGCTGGCGCTGCCGCTGACCGAGGCGGAGGCAATCCCGTTCTCGTAGCCAAGGGAGAATGCCCCGCTGACCTGCGTGTTAACCGGGACCTGCCCGAGGGTGCCGAGGTTCACGGTCCCCGTCTCCCCGACGGTGACCGTGCCGGACGCGCCAAGGTCGTCGAGCGAGCCGACGTGACCGGAGATCGACAGCGAGATCACGGTCGATCCGGGCGGGATGTCCGCGCTGATCTGGAACGTGAAGTTGGTCGGCGAGGCGTACAGGTAGATGCTGGCGACCTGGGTGCCGAGTAGGGTGAGGGCGCCGCTCACCAGCAGGTGGGGTGGCTGGCAGTTGGGGTCGGGCTCGTCGGCCGCGGTCTGGGCGAACGTGCCGACCGAGAAGCGGGGCCCGGCCTGGCCGCCGACGCCGGTGACGGCGAAGAAGCCCGGAGGGCCGAACGTGATCGGGTCCAGCGTGGCGTCGGCCGCTATCCCGCTGCCCGGCGATATGACCACGCGCAGCCGCTCGACGTGGACGACATACAGGTCGACGGCCGCGTCGACGTGGAAGCCGGCCGGGAACGAGGTGGGGCCGATGGCCGTGGCCACCGGGGCGCAGTAGATCTGCGCTTCGACGGCGACGGCGATGCCCGTTCCGGCCAGGCTGAGCGAGTAGTGCGTCATCGTGGTCAGGTCGGTCAGGTGCCAGGACTGGCCCGGCTGGCTGACCACAAGCAGCAGGCCGCTGCTGCTGGACGGGATGGCGGCGAAGGGCGCGAAGGCGGCCGCGACGCCGCCCAGGTCCCGGTTGTCCAGCGCGGTGGCTGCCGTCGCGGGCAGCGTGAAGGAGCTGATCCCGGCCACCGATACCTGCGACAGGACGCCGGCGACATCGGTCGGGATGCTGGCCTGGCCGGCCAGGGCCTCGGCGATCCCGGCCAGCGTCACGTCGCTGACCGACCCGGCGAACATGGACTGTGCCGGGTTGACCGAGTCCAGGAACACGGCCACCGACGCGTCGAAGTTACCGACGTCGATCGTCGCGGTGAAGCCGACGCTGGGCACCCCCTCGAAGTCCAGGCCGACCGCCAGGCCGACATCGCTGAGCTGGACCGCGGGACCGCCGGGGGCGAACGTGAACGAGATCGTCCCGGTATAGCCGCCGGAGACGAACACACCGTCCTCGGTCACGGCCGCCGCTAGCGAGAACGTGACCGGCTGCCCCTGGATCGGCACCGTGGCCGTGCCGGTCAGGTAGAGGGTCGGCTGGCCGCTGCTCAGCATCGCGCCGAGCTGGCCCGTGATCGTCACCCCGTCGACCTGGGCGCTGACCGCGATGGCCAGCCGCGACCCGGCCGCGGGATCGGGCAGGGCCACCGTGATGATGGCCGCCACCGAGCCGTCCAGGCGGACGCCCAGCCAGCTGGCCAGCGCCTGCAGGCCCTGACTGTTCGCGGCGGTGAGCGAGCCGTAGACGGTCAGCCCAGGGGTGACGCCCCCGGCCGCGGCCGGCAGCTTGATCTGAGCACCGGACAGCTGGGGGGCGGGCAGCGCGGTGAGGTCGGGGAAGGTGAACTGTGGGTCGGTGATCGTCGACACCACCAGCGCCAGGTCGTCGAGCCCGGTGAACTGTTCGAACGCGGTCAGGGCGGCCAGGCCCGCGGTCGTGGACAGGCTGGCCACGGCGAGATCGACGCCGGCCACGAACCCCCAGGTGCCCGAGGTCCGGGAGACGCTGATCGTGAACAGGCCGACCTGCGTGATGTCGGTGGCCGCGGTGAAGGTCAGGTCACCCTGCTCCCCGCTGATCATGACCGAGGAGTCGTCCAGGCTCAGGTCGAACCCAGCCGGCACCGCGAACGGCAGCCCGAACGCCGCTACCAGGGCAGACAGCGTCGTGTCGGCGAAGGCGCCGGTAATCCGGAAGCTGCCGGGCAGCTGATACCCGACCGTGAGCACCAGGGCGGATCCGAGGGCCAGCTCGCCGCCGAACGTGGCCGTCCACGACCCCGACGTGTTGGCCGCCGTGAGAGCCAGGTCGCTGACGGACAGGGACAGCGGGCCGAGGCCAAGCACCCAGGCCGGGTCGTCGGCCAGGGTGGCGCTCAGCGACACCCCGGCCTTGGCCACGTCGATCTCGGCGCTGTCGATGGTCAGGTCGGCGGGGGCAGGCAGGTGCAGGTCGGTGAACAGGGCCTGCAGCGGAAGCGTCGCGCCGGTCAGCTTGCCGGAGGCGGTCAGGTCCGGCCCGACGTCGACCGTGATGTCGAACGACGCGCTGCCGAGCTCGGCGATCGTGCCGGTGCCCTCGATCTGGAGATCCACCTTCGGCGAGCCGAACGGGTCGGTGACGGTGAAGTTCGCGGTCAGCCCGGCCAGCTCCCCGACGGACAGCGGCAGCTTCTGGCTGGGCAGCGCGGCGGTCAGGTAGGCGGTCGCCACAGATACGGCGCCCTTGGCCACCGTCAGGTCCAGGCCGGCCGCGGTCAGGCTGATGCCGCCCAGGCCCTGGCCCGCGGCCTGCAGTTCGGCCGGCAAGGCGGCGAACAGGTTGGCCGATCCGGCCAGGATGGCGAGCTCGGACAGGTTCGGCACCGACTGTCCGTCGAACTGGGCCAGCAGCGTGACCTGGCCAAGGTTGGGCGCCACGGTCGCCACCAGGTCGATGGGGTGCAGTCCCGAGCCGAGAGCCAGCGAGGCGGTGAGCGCCACCGCCGGGGTGTAGGTAGGGTTCGCCTTGGCCCAAGCCGCGTCCGTCGGCGTGTAGATCCGCAGCTGGACGTCCTGCAGCGTGATCTTGGTACCCCGCAGCGCCTTGGCCGCGCCGAGGTCGACGCTCAGGTTCAGTCCCGGGACTGGCGGCGAGGCGTCCCACGGCCGCTGGCCCGGCGTCAGCGGGGCGGGCGAGGCGGCGGCGCTGTCCAGCGTGATCGTCCCCGCGACGACCGGCGCGGCGACCGAGCCGAGGAGCGTCTTGAGCGGCGCAGGCAGCCAGGACGGCAGGGTGCCCTTGGCCACGAAGTTCAGGCCCACCGCGACCGGGGCCTTGACCGTGGGATCGGTCGTCGCGAACGTCGACAAGACCAGGGCCGCGCCCGTCAGCCCGAGAGTGTCCAGCGGGTCGGAACCGCCGCTGCCCCAGCTGCCTTTGAAGCCGGGCAGGTTCGGGAACGTGTGCCGGAAGGTCCAGCCGCCCGCCGAGGTGTTAAGCGGCATGCGCACCGAAACCCGGGGATTCCCCTTGCTGTCCAGGGTGAAGGTCGCGGTGACCGGCAGCGACGCCAGGCCGAGCAGGGACACTGCGCCCCGCACCGTGACCGAGGTGTCGTGGGCCCCCAGTGGCTGCTTCACGGCCTGGCTGATGACGAGCGGGTGGCCCTGGACGTACTCGGTGAGCAGGCTGCCGAGGCCGGCGCCCGGGAGCGTGTCGTCGGCGAGCGTGAGCTGGCCCGAGGTCACCGTCAGGTGCTGGTCGAGCTCTGCGATATTCATGGTGCTCCTCGCCCTCGTCACCGCCGACCCGGCTTGGCGTTCCGGGTCTCGCCCGTCAAGGACGATGCTGCCGACTAGTTAGCGGGCTAGCGCCGGGGAACTCCCCGGGGTTTAGCCGAGGGCTCCCCGGTCTGTATCGGACGGCGGGCTGAGGGCGCCTGGCAGCTGGCGGCGCGACCGGATGGCGAGCTTGCGGTAGACGTGATCGAGGTGCCATTCGACGGTCTTCGGGCTGACGTATAGCGTCCGGGCGATATCGGGCGTGCCAAGGCCGTCGGCCGCCAGCTGGGCGACCCGCCGCTCGGCCGGTGTCAGGGCGGCCGGCCCGGCCTGGTAACGGGACGAGCGGCGGCGCCCGCCGGCGGCCAGGAGTTCCTTCCCCGCACGCGAGGCCAGCGGTGCCGCCCCCAGGTCGCGAGCCGCGCGGGCGGCGCGGTGAAGCACCTCACGGGCGGCCGGGAACAGCCCCTCCCGGCGGTAGGCGGCGCCCAGGTCGGCGAGGGCGCGGGCGCGCTCCAGCGCGGCCGGCGAGCTTTCCAGCACGGCGACGGCCTCGTCCAGCAGGACCAGCCCGCGCCGGCCCCCGGTGATCAGGCCGGTCACGCGCAGGGCGCCGCCCAGGGTCCGGCGGGCGCCGATCCGGCGGGCCTGATCCAGCTCGGCGCCGGCCAGGGCGGCGGCACGGTCATGCTGGCCGAGCCGCGCCGCCGCCAGCGCCGCGGCCGAACGCCAGGGGAGCATGGTGGGCGGGACGGCCTGATCGCCGTTGGTGGTGAGCGCGCCGGCGGCCTCCAGGCTGGCCAGTGCCTCGGCCGGCGCGTCGCGGGCCAGCGCGAGGTGTCCCCGGGCCTCAAGCATGAGCGCTCCGGGGAGGCCCTGTTCCGGCGCGTCGCGGCCCAGGCACAGCGCGTGCGCCGCCGTGTCCAGGTCACCGCGGTCAATGGAGGCGCGGACGAGGAGGGAGACGGCCCACGGCAGGCAGAGGTCCCATCCAGCCTGGCAGACGTCCAGGGTGTCCCAGGCGGCGGCGACTGCCTGGCTGAGCGCGCCCCGGTGGTACAGGAGCATGGCCCGCCAATGGCTGGCGAAGCCGGAGCCGATCAGCGAGCCCGCCCGGTGGGCGCGCTCCATCGCGGCGTCGATGAGCGGGTCGGCCAGGTCGAGCTCGTCGATGTGGATGAGGGCCAGGACGGCGAAGCCGGTGGTGATCCCGTAGAAGGAATCGTCGCTGTCGCCCTGGGCGGCGGCGCGGGCCACCTCGAGGACCTGGCCGGCCGGGTCGCCCGAAGCGACCATCGCGCTGGCCACCTGGGCAAGCAGCGCACTCTGCCGCGGCAGGCACCCGCTACGGGCGCCGTCGGCCAGGGCAGCGAGACGCGTGGCGGCCTCCGGGAACAGCTCCGGCTGGAGCGCGGCGATGATCATCTGGTCGGTACGCAGGTCGCGGGCCATCGGATCGGCCTGGCCAAGCTGACCCAGGGCCCGGCGGATCGCCTCGGCCGCGGCGGTGAAGTCTCCGCGGGCGAACTGCAGCCGGGCCAGGACGTGCAGGGCCTGCGCCCGGCGCTGCCCGCCGTGGACCAGTTCCAGAGCATCGGCCAGCCCGGCCGGCGCATCGGGGATGCCGACTGCGGCCTGAGCCAGCGCGAGCTGCAGGCGCAGGTCGGCCTGGCGTTCCGCCGGGGGCCGTTCGGCCAGGGCTCGTTCCAGGAACCGCCGGGCGGCGTCGTACTCACCGCGGACGGCGGCGTGCCGGGCGGCCTCGTCCAGGACGTCCACCGCGTCCGCATCGTCGGCCGGGCGGCAGGCGAGCAGGTGCGCGGCGACCACCTCGGCGGGGGCGCCCTCGGCGGCGAGCAGCGTGGCCGCCTGGCGATGCGCGCGCGACCGGGCTAGCGCCGGCAGGTCGTCGCGGATCGCCGCGCCGATCAGCGAGTGACTGAACGAGAGGGGCTCACCGGGGACCAGGATGCGATTACGGGCCAGCATGTCAGCCGCTCGTTCGGCCGTTTCGTCATCCAGCCCGGCTAGCCTCGCGGCCTGGGCCAGCGTGGCACCGTCGCCTAGTACGGACACCGCGGCGGCCAGGGTCGATGCAGCATCCGGCACCGGGCCCAGCCGCAGCAGGACCGAGTGCAGCACCGACTCCGGCACCAGCCCGCTGATCTGGGCGGCTCCGCGGGCGGTGGCCGGTATGCCGTCCGCGTGGGCCGCCTTGACGATCTCCGTCAGGTAGAAGGGGTTGCCGTCGCTGGCGCGGGCGCAGGCCTGGCAGAACTCCGGTGCGGCCCCGGGGCAGGCCGCGCTCACCACCGCGGCCACGCCGGGCGGCGACAGCCGGCCCGGCCGCAGTTCGCTGGCCCAGCCGGCCAGCGTCCGCAGGCAGCCTTCGTTGGCCGGGTGGTCGCCGTCGCGCACCGCCACCACGACGGCGACCGGCAGCGTCCGCAGGTCCCCGGCCAGTCGGATCAGGAAGCGAAGCGACGGTACGTCCGCCCACTGGCCGTCGTCCACGACGACCAGCATCGGCCGGGCTCCCTGCCTGCCGGGCGGGGCGATCAGGTGGCCGACCAGCCGGCGCAGCCCGTGCACGAACGCGTAGGACCGGTCCACCCCGTCGGCCAGCCCGGTCAGCTCCTCCCCCGCGAACAGCGGGGCGGCCGCCGCGGCCGCCGCCATCAGCTCGGCGCGCCGGGACGGGCTGGCCGCGGCCAGCGGCGGTTCGAGCAGCTGCAGGGCCACGCCGAACGGGAAATCACGCTCGAACTCCAGGCCCCGGCCGCTAAGGACACACATACCTGACGCAGCGGCCTGACCGACGGCGGCTTCGAGCAGCCGGGACTTGCCGACGCCCGCCTCCCCGCGGATGAACACCAGCCGGCCGGTTCCCTCGCGGGCACCGGAGAGCGCGTCCGCGAGCTCGCCGAGCTCTTGCTCCCGTTCGACCAGGCCGGCTAGGCCTGAGTCGTTCGACCACCATGTGGTCATCGACCCATCCTTCGCATCCCAACCCATTCCGCCCAGAAATGCGTAAGGCACCGCAGATCGTATCGCTGGGCTGCCTCACCGTGCAGAGCTGCCCAGGCCGCGAGGGCAACGGTGGCGCTCAGGGTACGACCGGGGAGCCCGGGGGTAAATCCCGGGGAGTTTCCCTGGCGCTGCGCCTCGGCCCGGCGCGGCAGTATCATGCCTGATGAATGACGCGCGGGTCCGGGTCCTACTGGAGCTGGACCCTGCCCTTGTGCCCATCGGCGGGACGCTGTCCGTCGACGGTCGGCGCGCCCAGCCGTTTTCCGGCTGGCTGGCACTGGGCCGGGAACTCGACGCGGCGCTGGCCGCGGCCCGGTCGGCGGCCCAGCGGTCCGCGGACGAGTGACGACCGGCTGGAGGTGGCGGAGCACCCGGCGGTGACGCTGCGGATCCTGCCATTCAGCATGGGCTCGCAGCCGGCGCCACTGCCTGCTCAGCCCCACAACTCCCTTTGACGGCATCTTCACAGCCCCGTCCGCTGCCATCGACCTCCGGAGGCCAGTCAAGTCTATCGCGTTACGACATCAATTAGCGATATCTATCCCGGCGACCTGCTTGGCTGGCGGGCGGGGCGGGCGCGCAGCCGGGCGGTGTAGATGGAGTAGCCGTCGATGTGGCGGGCGACGACCGTGGCGATAACGGTGGCGGCGATCATCGGGACCATGACCGCGAAGCCGCCGTGGGTGAGTTCCAGGGTCAGCACCAGGCCGGTGAGCGGCGCCTGCGTGGCCGCGCCGAGCATGGCGGCCGCCCCGACCAGGGCATAGGAGCCGGCCGGGGACCCCGGCCAGGCGTGACTCCAGGCCGGCGCCGCGCTGGCCGGCCCGGCCCGGGCCGCGCTGGCCGACCCGGCCCGGGCCGTGCTGCGGGAGCTCGACGCGGCCCGCCAGGTCACCGCCGAAGTCAACCAGCTGAGCCGTGGCCACCTGGACCTGTCCGCGCTGCCCACCTTGTCGACCGACCCGCTGCCCGCCCGCTCGGCGCCTACCGCCGGGCGCACCCGGCGGTCACGGTCCGCATCGTCTCCCCCGCCGACCCGGACGAGCTGGCCGAGCAGGTGCGGTCCGGCGCCGCCGAAGTCGGCATCACCGACGCCAGCCGCGCCGCCGGCGGCCTGGTGACCTCTCCGGTTGGCGGCCAGCAGCTGATCGCGGTGTTCCCGCCCGGTTCCAGCCCGCCGGGCCATCCGCTGCGGCCGGCGGACCTGGCCGGGGTCCCGCTGATCGCCACCCCGCCGGGCAGTTCCGGACGGGGCCTGCTGGACGCGGCCCTGTTCCGTCACGGCATCCGCCCGGAGGTCCATCGAGACCGGTCAGCGCGAGGCCATCCTGCCGCTGGTCCTGGCCGGGGCCGGGGTCGCCGTCATGCCCGAGGCGCTAGCCGCCCTGGCCGTCACGCAGGGACCGGTATCGGTCCCGTTCGACCCGCCGCTCACGCGTGAGCTGATCGTCGTCCGCCGGCCGGGCTCTCCCACTCCCCCGGCGGCGGCCTTCCTCGCCGTGGCGGCCACTCTCGCCGCCCGCCGGCCCTAGACCAGGGCGGGGACGCTGCGGGCGGCGGTGTAGACCGCGACCGCGATCATCAGGAGAGCGAAGGCACCAGCCAGGCGGTCCGGCCGGACCCTGGCAGCGATCCGGCTTCCGGCGACGGTCCCGGCGATGGCGGCGGCGGTGAATGCGAGCAGCAGCCCAGGCTCGATATGAACGTGGGTGCCCAGCCGGGCCGACAGCGGCGAGGCGGAGTTGACGGTGATCACCAGCAGGGACGTACCGACTGCGGTCGGCATCTCGAAGCCGAGGGCCAGCACGAGGGCCGACACCACCACGAACCCGCCGCCCACTCCGAAGAATCCCGTCACCAGGCCGACGATCGTCGCCGCGGCCGTCACCTTGACGGGCGACACCCGCACGGCCGGCGGTGCTGCGGGCGGAGTCAGCGGCGGCGCGGGACGCACCGCGACCCCGCCGCCGGGACGGTCAGGCGAGGGGGCCGGGAACGGCGGCTGGCTTCCGGCCGGGGTCTTCTGGGCCGGGCCTGCGCTGGCGCGCCGGCGCAGCATCAGGACCGCGGTGCCCGCCATGAGCACGGCGAAGGCGGTCAGCAGGACGTCCGGATGGATGGACGCCGACAGGCGGCTGCCGAGGAAGGCGCCCCGGCGCCGAGGACGATCCCGGAGCGCACCCGCACCCGCCCGGCCCGCAGGTGCACGGCGACGCCCGCGAGCGAGGTGATGCCCACGATGATCAGCGACGCGGTCGTGGCGCTGTGCGGGTTCACGCGGAGCAGGTAGACAACCGAGACGACTCGCACAGTGGCTCTGACCTGCGATTTTGGTGAGGTCTTCACGTTTGGACTGAGCTGGGGTAACGGGGCTTGGGTGGAGGGCTGCCCACAGGTTAAGCGGGCATAGCCCACACTTACCGGAGGCCTGGCTTCCGGTTCGGGCGGGTCACGGGTCTTGGCGGCTGTCTGTCTCGATGATCTGCAGGGTGAGATCCTGGAGCTCGGTCAGCAGGGCTCGGAGTTTCTTGGCGTTGTCGAACAGCGGCTGGTATTCGGCGAGCTCGGCGGGGGTGAGCCGGCGGGTGACGGTCTTGCCGCC
>Ga0335083_10001264_pt1 | contig 35236 bp, 33 predicted proteins | sample Lox_Sample_42_FD_206716 | JGI IMG/M metagenome (GOLD analysis project Ga0335083, IMG submission 206716) | Soil microbial communities from Loxahatchee National Wildlife Refuge, Florida, United States - Lox_Sample_4.2 | ecosystem: Environmental > Terrestrial > Soil > Wetlands | place: USA...
TATCCCACGCTTTTCCGTCCCTTTCAGGCGCATGAACACCGCGTTTCCGGCCGGTTCATGCAACCAAGTCCACACTCCGCTCGTTCCTCCTCCCGCAGGGACGCACCTGAAAGAAAAATAGGAGTGAGAGAGATGAACAAGACAGTTCGAACCGGCCTCGCGGCCATCGCGCTCGGCGCGACCGCGCTGAGCGGCATCGCCGCCGCGCCGGCCCTGGCCCGTCCCCACTGGGACCGCTACGATTATGACCATCCCGATCCGCACTGGCGGGGCGGCTATTATCCCGAGCATTATTATCATCGCGGCCCCGCCATCGTGGTGACCCGCGACACCCGCATCTATCGCGGCGGTGACGGCCGCTATTATTGCCGCCGCAGCGACGGCTCGACCGGCGTGATCGCCGGCGCGGTGATCGGCGGCGTCATCGGCAACAGCCTCGATCGCGGCCGCTCGGGCGTGCTGGGCACGCTGCTCGGCGCCGGCGCCGGCGCGGCGATCGGCAGCTCGATCGACCGTGGCCAGGTGACCTGTAGATAGCGCTGGCCGCTACGGCTCGCGTCCGGGCTGCTCCCTCCCCCTTTCGGCAGCCCGGACGCACCAATGATGCAACAGGAAAGCCCGCCCGGCACATCCCGGCGGGCTTTTCTCCGGCAATTCCGGGCCGGGCGCGAAATTCAATTCAGGCGGAGGCGAAAAGTTTGATTTTCGAGTAACGGAGCGCAGCATACTTCAGGCTATGTGAGCACCGGAACGCAGAAAAGCGGGCTTTGCAGCCCCGCCTGGAGTGAATTACTCGGGGGTGGAGCCGTCCTCGTCGTCCATGCTCTCGGGCTCGCCTTCATAGGCGTCCATGTCGATGCGGCCGCTCTGCTCCATGTCGGTCATATGGTCGACCAGGTCCTGCTCGTCATCGGGTATGAGCTGGGCGGGATTGGTCCGGCCGCCATGGACGGAGCCCTCGCTCTCGCGCGGGCGGCCTCCGCGATGGAGCGCGTCGCTGGCCACGTCCTGGGCCTGGGTGCCGGACTCGTCCTGCTCGGCATTGTCGCGGTCGGGATTCTCATTGTCGGCGCTGTCGAGTTCGTCGGCGGTGCCGGAGGCGGGTTGGCGCGGGTCGGTCATGATGCGGGCTCCTTGTCGGAGGCGATGCGGCGGTTCTACTACTTTCCGTTGATCGCGTCTTCCCCGGCCTGGCCCACCGAGCTGATGTCCTTGCCGGCGCCCTTGACCGTGGCGCAGGCGCTGACCAGCAGCGAGGCGCCGACGATCAGCGCGCAAAAGACTCTCTTCGTCATGGCTCTGTTCCGTTCTTCCGTTTCGGTCCCGGATGAAACGCCGCGGCAATGCTTTGGTTGCTCCCCCACACACGCCCCGACGCGAATATCCCTCTCATTTCCCGCCGCATTTCATGCTATGGAGACTCGACTGCCACAGGTCCAAGAAACGGGCAGGAGAGTCGCCATGGATGCCGCCGAACTCGCAGACCATGTCCAGGAGCTGCATGCACTCCGCAACAAGATGCTGGCCTTTCCCGAAGAAGACTGGTCGCGCGAACGCGAGCGCATCGCCGAAATAGAGAGGATGATCGCCGACGAGGCGCGGCAGGTGGCGAGCTGATCCCGGGCGACACGCTTCGCCGCCCGCCCGCCCCGTCCGACCGCGCGCGGCACGATGCGCTCGCGCGCCCGCTTGCATCGGCGGCGCTCCCGGCGCAGAGGAGAGCGGACAGGGGATGCGGGCGAGAGGAAGCGGTTGCAATGACAGCGAAAAAGGCGCGGATGTCGCAGGCGCGGCGGGCGCTTGCCTTGTCCACGCCGTCGGCGGCCGCGCTCATGCTGGCCGGCTGCGGCGCGCAGACGCCGCCGCCCAAGCTTGAGACGATCACGGTCCCACTGCCGGAGAATGTGAAGGCGGAGGAAGCCGTTCCCGCGCCGCCGCTGCCCCCGGTCGAACCCGTGCCGCCCGAGTTGGTCACGGCGAGCAAGGGCGAGGATCTCTGGCATTTGCGCTCGGCGCTGAACGTCGCGGCGCTGATCTGTGATCCCAAGGTCTATACGTCGCTGGTGCCTGGCTACAATCGCCTGCTCACTGCCCACAAGGCGCTGCTGACCGCCGCGGTGCAAACCGAGCTCAACCAGTTCAAGGCGATCGACGCAAAGAAGTGGCAAGCCATGTACGACAGCCACATGACCAAGCTCTACAATCAATATTCGCTGACCCAACAGCGCGAGAAATTCTGCGCCCGCGCGGGCGAAATCGCCGGGACCGCGGCCGATCTCGCCGATGAGCAGCTGTCGGCGCAAGCCACCACGATGATCTTCCGGCTCAATCTCGCCGGCGAGATCGACCAGCCGACGCTTGCCGCGACAAGGCCCGCCGCGCAGGTGCTCTCGCCGATGCCCTAGGCGGCCGCGCCTATTTCTTCCCCTTGATGGCGTCCTCGCCGGCCTGCCCCACCGAGCTGATGTCCTTGCCGACGCCTTTCACGGTCGCGCAGCCGGAGAGCAGCAGTGCGGCACCGGCAAGCGTGACGAACATAAGCGGAGCTTTCATGAGCGGTCCTTTCTTTTTTTGCGCAGCGCCCGCTGTCTTCCACAGCCGGTTCCCGAGCGCAATCGCCGCGCGCATCATCGCCGCCACCACCCCGTTGATACGGGCCCGATTGACGCGGCGCGCGACTCGGTGCAACAGCGGCCATGGCCGAAAGCGACCCCAGTGTCATGCAGAGTTCCGCGAGCGGATTTCGGCGGCGCGGTGTGCTTTTCGTGCTGTCCTCGCCCTCGGGCGCCGGCAAATCGACCATTTCCCGCAAGCTGCTTGCCGACGATCCCGGTCTCACCATGTCGGTTTCCGCGACCACCAGGCCGATGCGGCCGGGCGAGCAGGACGGCGTCGACTATCATTTCGTCGATCTGGCCACGTTCAGGCAGATGGTCGCGAACAACGAGTTCCTTGAATGGGCGCATGTCTTCGACCATCGCTACGGCACGCCGCGGGCGACCGTGGAGGATATCCTCGCGGCAGGCCAGGATGTGCTGTTCGATATCGACTGGCAGGGCGCGCAGCAGCTCTACCAGATCGCCGGCGGCGATGTGGTGCGCGTGTTCATCCTGCCGCCTTCGATGGTCGAGCTCGACCGGCGCCTGCGCGCCCGCGCGACCGACCCCGGCGACGTGATCGACCGGCGCATGGCCCGCGCCCAGAGCGAGATCGCGCACTGGGACGGCTATGACTATGTGCTGGTCAATGACGATGTCGAAGCCTGCTTCCAGAATGTGCGCACCATTCTCCACGCCGAGCGACTGAAGCGCAGCCGCCAGACCGGACTCATCGGCTTCATCCGCAAGCTCAACACACCGGCCTGAACCGGCGCCCGACCTAGCTCGCCAGCCTGGCGGCAATCTCGGCGACATGCTTGCCCTGGAAGCGAGCACCGGCAAGCTCGTTCTCGCTCGGCTGGCGGCTGCCGTCCGGCCCTGCGAGGGTCGAGGCACCGTAGGGCGTGCCGCCGCTCACTTCGCTCATGATGACATTACCGGGGAAGCTGTAGGGCAGACCGACGATGACCATGCCATGATGCAGCAGCGTCGTCTGAACGGACTGGATCGTGGTCTCCTGCCCGCCATGCTGGCTGGCGGTTGAGGTGAACACGCTGCCGACCTTGCCGATGAGCTTGCCCTGCCCCCAGATGGCACCTGTCTGGTCCCAGAAGTTGCGCATCTGCGCGGCCATGTTGCCGAAACGCGTCGGCGTGCCGACGATGATCGCGTCATAATCGCCCAGCTCGTTCGGATCGGCAGCGGGCGCCTCATGATGCTCCTCGAGCTTCATGCCGGCCGCTTTGGCGATCTCCTCGGGCACCAGTTCCGGCACGCGCTTCACGTCTACAGTCGCACCCGCGCTCCGCGCGCCTTCGGCCACGGCCCGCGCCATCGTCTCGATATGTCCATAGGCAGAATAATAGAGGACCAGAATACGCGCCATGTCACCGACTCCTTGAAGGGTTTGGCGACGCTCTGTCAGTCCTTGCCGGCATCCGCAAGCAGGTGTCGGCGAACCGCTGCGCGATGAGCAATCGCTTGCGACCCGGACAAAATCATCGAATGATCCCGCCGACGATTCGCGCGAAAGCGACAACAAGCGCGCTGAACGAGACAGTCACGCCGGAGGGGGACATATGCCGTCCAGGACGCCTTTGCCGAAGCCGATGCATCGGCTCAACTACACCAAGCTCACCGAGGCCCAGATCGGCGCAGCGCTCGCCCCGGTCGCCAAGAGCGGCCCCGCCCACGCATCGCCGCTGTCGGATGAGTTTGTCGGCCAATCGGTCAAGATCGTCACCGACAATGGCGGTCCTGCGCTGGACTACAAGTTCACCAGCAACAGCCAGCTCACGCTCTCAGAGAACGGCGCAAAGCCTGTCGCCGCCGGCTATGGCGCGCTCGTCATGGACGATATCTGCTTCTTCGCCCATCTCATTCCCGGCACGCTCAAGGGCTATGCCGTCGTGATCGACAAGCCGACCCGCCGGGCGAGCGTGTTCGAACTCTGGTTCGGCGGCTTCGAGGACAAGCGCGAGGTCATGCGCGAAATCTATTATGGCTATGTCGACAAGGCCGGTGCGGATGCCCCCAAGGACCGTCACGTCTCCACCAACCGCGCGGAGGGCAAGGGCTGGTTCTGGAAACAGGACAATGGCTGGGAAACGATCGATTACTGGTCGACCATTGCCTACACCCACTGGGTCGAGGTCTCCCGCAAGGCGGAAATGGGCTTCTCCGCGCCTGCCGATTACATCCAGATCAACGAGGATTATTATATCTACACGCGCACCGAGTGCGAATTCTCGGGCACCTTCACCATCTATGTCGCAGACCTCAACCGCGCCGAACAGGTCGGCATGCGGCTCGGCTTCGACTGGGGCGACGCGCTCGATTATTATGTGTTTCGCGGCAAGGGCGAGTGGCTCGGCCAGATCGCGCAGTTCGAGAAGCTGGGCGATGTCGCCGGCGGCCCGATGAAGCCCAATCCGGGCGGTCCCGGCCAGGGACCAGGCGCTGCAGCCCCGACCGCGAAGGGCGCCCGCGCCGTCTATCGTCCGGCGCGCACCATGGAGAAGCTGACCGCAGCCGAGGTCGCGGCGGTCAAGACCAGCGTCTTCCCGGGGCGCTTGGGGGCAGGCAATGGCACCGCCGGCATGGGTGTCCATGCGCTGCCCGCGGTCGACTTCCTGGTCGGGAAGAGCTTCACCCTGCGCTACGACAGCGGCCTCGTCATGGACTACAAGGTTTCCAAGACGGATGAGCTCCAGTGGCGCAAGAATGGTGGCACCTGGACGACGGCGATCTACCAGGCCTTCGAGCCGGCGCCGGGCGTCATCCTCTTTGGCCATCTGCTCGAAGGCGAGCCCAATCGCGATGGTCACAGCATCGTGGTCGATTTCGACGCGGGGCTCGTCACCTGCTTCAACGGCTATCTCAACGGCCCCTATTTTGCCAATGAGGCCAATGCGCGAACCTTGTTCGGCGTGGTCGAGATGGAAGGCGTCGCCACGCCGCTCTACAAGCGTCACCAGCGCACATGGGACCTGGTCGGCCGGGCGATCACCTGGAATTACCAGCCCGGGCTCTCGTCCATGCATCTCTATTCGACGCCGAGCACCACCTCGTGGATCATCTTCACGGCCGCCGATGCAGGGGGCCTCGAATGGAGCGGACCGGGCGATTTCGTGAAGATCCGCGACGAGCTCTATTTCGCCTATTGGCTGGAAGAAGCCTGCAACGGCACGCTCGGCACGATCGTCGTCAACATGCGCACCATGCACGATGCAGGCATCGGCTATCATTGCGGCAAGGCCGGCGGGCTCAGCATGAGCACAGTCGGCGCGCTCGGCCGTCATGCCGGCAAGTTCGACGTGAAGCGCTTCTTCGATTCCTCGCGCAAGGGCTGAAGGGAGCAGATGAAATGAGCGAAGAGAGCATTTCGACCCGCCGGTCCTTTCTCAAGGGCGGCGCCCTCATTGCGGCGCCGCTCGCGGTGGTGGGTGCGCCCGCCGTCGCGCTGGCCGCCGACGACAGCAAGGAACGGCTGGCGCGGCTGGAAGACGAGAAGGCGATCCGGACCCTGCATCAGGGCTGGATGCGGCATATCAACAGCGGCGATCTGGCGACAGCGAAGCAGCTTCATGCCAGCGACAAAAGCACTCGCGCTCTGGACGGCATCACTTCGGTCACGCCGGATCACGCCGGAGCGCCGGACGAGATCATGTTCACGACGGACGGCCGCGCCAGCGCGACCTATGCCGCGCTGGTCGAGACCGAGACGATGATCGCACCGGACAATACCCTCGCCCAGATGCTCCATGCCCAGGGCGAAGGCCGGGTCCGCACCAGCGAGCGCGGCAGGCTCAAGGCGGACTATGTCCGCACGCGCGAGGGATGGGCGATCGCGAACATCCGCTTCGAGCGAGCCTGACGATCCCGGTAGAATTTCCTCTCACCCTATGCTCTGATTGCGCCGGGCGAGGGGGCAAGACTTCATGACCATGTCCGAGCGGCCATTCGGCTTCTGGACCGCAACGGCAATGGTCGTCGGCGGCGTGATCGGCGCGGGCATCTATGTCGTGCCGAGCCAGTTCGGCCGTTTCGGCTGGTCCGGCGTCGGCGCCTGGATCGCGGGCGGCCTGGGCGCCCTGCTGATCGGGCGCGTGCTCGTGGCGCTCGTCGCGGCACGGCCTGAGGAGCCGGGGCTCATGGCTATCATCGGCGAAGTCCTCGGGCCCGTCGTCGGCGTCCTCAACGGCTGGGGCACCTGGGTCAGCTATTGGTGCGCCAATGCCTATATTTCGCTCACCGCCGCCCGCTATGCCGGCGAATTGCTGCCGGGATTGTCCGCAACGCCCCTGCGGCAGGCGCTCACGGCCTGTTTGCTGATTGTCGCTCTCTCCCTGCTCAACCTGAGCGGTCTCAAGGGGTCCGGCCGGTTCCAGGTGGTGACGACGGTGCTGAAACTCCTGCCGCTCGCCGCCGTCATTCTCATCGCCGTCGCGATGGTCGCGACCGGCAGTCACGACTTCACCCATGAGGCCCACGCCCCACTGGCGGCAGGATCGCTTCTCGCCGCGACGACGATCGGCTTCGTCGCGATCATGGGCTTCGAAACCGCGAGTATCGCCGGCGAGCGGGTTCGCAATCCCGAGCGCAACATTCCGCGCGCGACGATGCTCGGCATCAGCCTGACCTGCCTCATCTACCTGATCGTCTGCACCGCGATCAGTTTTTCGACGCCTGCCGTGCAGCTCGCCGCGTCCAATGCGCCGGTCGCGGATTTCATTGCGCAGCGTTGGGGCGGCTGGGCAGGGCGGGCCGTCGCCGGCTTCGCGGTCATCTCGACCGTCGGCTGCCTCAATGTCTGGATCATGATGCAGAGCGAAGTGCCGCTCGGCCTGGTCCGTGGCGGGCTGCTGCCCGAGTGGTTCGGCCGCACGAACAGCAAGGATATCGCCGTCGGTCCGCTCGTCATGGCGAGCAGCCTGACCTGCCTGCTGCTGCTGATCGGCTGCTGGCGCGGCGGCGCGGCGATCATGGACTTCATGCTCGACCTGACCGCCGTCACGGGCGTGTGGATCTATGCCTTCGCCGCCCTCGCCGCGCTCCAGCTGCGTCTGCGGCCGGCGTCGGCGGTCCTCGCGCTGCTCTTCTCGGTGGCGATCATGGTCGGGTCGGGCATCGAGGCCTTCCTGCTCAGCATGCTGTTGATGGTTGTCGCGCTGCCGCTCTACGCCATGGTGGCGCGCCGGCCCGCCGGCCAGCCGGCCTAGCCCAGCAGCCGCCCCACCAGGCTGCGGTCCCTGAGGATGACGTGCGCGGCATTATGCCCCGGCGCGCCGGTGACGCCGCCGCCCGGATGCGTGCCCGATCCGCACATATAGAGGCCCCTGATCGGCCCGCGATAGTTGCCATGCCCCAGCACCGGCCGCGCCGCCCAGAGCTGATCGAGGCTCATATGGCCATGGAAGATATCGCCGCCGATCAGGCCGAACTTGCGCTCAAGGTCGAGCGGCGAATGGATCTGCCGCGCAATCACGCTCGCCTTGAAATTGGGCGCATGGTCGTTGACGGTGTCGATGATGAGGTCCGCCACCTGTTCGCGCACATCGTCCCACGATTTGGCGCTTCCGTCGGGATTTGGCGGCAGCTCGGGCGCGAACTGCTGGCAGAACAGGCTGGCGACATGCGCGCCCGCCGGCGCGAGGCTGTCGTCCACGGTCGAGGGCAGCTTCATCTCGACGATCGGCTTTTTCGACCAGCCATGCGCCTTCGCGTCGTCGAACGCCGCGTCCATATAATCCATGCCCGGTGCGATGATGATGCCGGCGGTGTGATGCTCCGCCTTTTCCTTGCCTCGCAGCACCGCGAAATCGGGCAGCTCGGAGAGCGCGACATTCATGCGAAACGTGCCCGAGCCGGTCTTGTAGCCGGCGATACGCTTGTTGAAGTCGGCGGGCAGGTCGGACGCGTCCACCATCTGCCGGTACAGCAAGGCCGGCCCCACATTTGCTGCAACAATCGGTGCAGCAATTTCCTCGCCCGACTGCAGCAAAACGCCCGCCGCCTTGCCGTTGTCGACCAGCAGTTTCGCGACCGGCGCCTCCAGGCTGATCTCGACGCCCGCATCAAGACAGGCGGAGGCCATGGCCTGCGTGATCGCGCCCATGCCGCCAACGCTATGCCCCCAGGCGCCGAGCTTGCCGTTCACCTCGCCGAAGACATGGTGCAGCAAAACATAGGCGCTACCGGGGGTCGAGACGCCGGCATAATTGCCGACCACGGCATCGAAAGCGAAGGCGCTCTTGACGTGATCGTCCTCATACCAGCCGTCGAGAAAATCGCGCGCCGACTTGGTGAAGATGTCGAGCAGGTCGCGCTGCGTCTCGATCGGCATCCTGGCGAGCGGCCAGCCTTGCGTCGCGAGCGCGCCAAGCGCCGCGAGACCGCCGCCGACATTGGGCGGAACCTTCAGCGCCAGGTCGCGCAGCACATTGGCGACTTTCTCCAGCGCCGCGTCATAGGCGGGATAGGTCGCCGCATCCTTCGTCGAGAAGCGCGCAAACTCCGCCTGGGTGCGGCCCGCACCGCCGCCGAGCTTGAGATAAGTATCCGGAAAGGGGAAGAAATTCGAGATGGTCCGCTCGATGATGCGGAAGCCGCGATCATGCAGCTTCATGTCCGCGATCACCTTGGGCCGCAGCAGGCTGACTGTGTAGCTCGCGGTGGAGTTGCGGAAGCCGGGATGGAATTCCTCCGTGACCGCCGCGCCGCCGACGACATGCCGCCGCTCCAGCACGCGCACCTTCATGCCCGCCCGCGCGAGATAGAAGGCGCAGACAAGGCCGTTATGCCCGCCGCCGATGATGAGCGCGTCGTAACGGGCTGTCATGCCCGCTGGCTCCAGCCCGGCGGCGGCGCATGATGAAGCCGCGCCTCGGGAATGCGCTCCCTGATCTTCTTCGCGAAGCTGCGCAGGCAGACCTCGCTCGATCCGATCGGTCCGGCGGCATAGCTCCGGCTCGCCATGCCCTGCTGCACCCGCTCGATCAGCCAGGTGTCTTCCCTGTTGACGGTGCGGTTGATCCGTCCGTTGGCATAGCGGACCAGCTTCATCTCGCGGCTGTCATCGGGCAGCGCGAAGGCCATCTCGCGCAGCACGCAGGTCGTCGGGCCGGTCGGCAGCCACTGCATGAAGTCGATCTGGTCGGCATAGATGTCGAACGCCATGTTGGGCCAGAGCTTGAAATAGAGCCAGAGCCGCTGATTGTCCTCGGGGAGATGGGGGACGCGCGGCAGGTGCGCCTGGTAGAAACGCTCCCAGAAGTTCCGCGACGGCCGATCGACCAGCCGCCCGCTCATCTTGTCGACCCAACCGCGCGCCTCGATGGCATAGCTCTGCCCGAAGATGCGCGTGAGCCCGTCGTGCGCGACCGGGATATGGAGATTGTCGGAATAATTGTCGCCGACATTCTTCCAGTTGACGGCGCGGTCCCTTAACCGAACTGGCGAGATACAGCGCATATCTTCGAACCGATATGGCGTACATTCCGCATCCGCCGGCGCCATCATCTCGGCCACGGACGGCCCGCCATCGTCGACCAGCCGGACGAAGACGAATCCGCGCCAGAGCTCGAGGTCGACCGGGGCCAGCCCGTTGTCCTCGAGCCGCAAAGCCGGATAGTCGCTCTTCATCGGCACGCCAGACAGGCGGCCATCACTCTCATAGACCCAGGCATGATAGGGGCAGACGAGCTTTTTCGCGCAGCCGGCCGGTCCCTCGACCAGCCGCATTGCCCGGTGCCGGCAGACATTGGCGAAGGCGCGGACTCGCCCATCCTCACCCCGGATCGCGACGACGCTCTCGCCCAGATAGTCGAGCGTCCGGTACGCACCGGGCGAGGCGATGTCGCTCTCATGGCAGACGATCTGCCAGCTTGGCCGGATCACCCGGTCCATCTCGACGGCGAAAAACTCGGGATCGGTGTAGATCCAGCCGGGCAGGCTCCAGTCCGCGTCCGGATCCGGAAGATCGCGATCGAGGGCATCGGCATGGACGGCCGCCGGAACGGGCGACATCCGCTCGCCGATCCTCATTGCGGCAGCAGCGCCTTTGTCGCCTCGATGGCGCTGCGATAGGCTTCCTGGCGGTCCGCGCTCCAATAAGCAAGTTCGCTCAGCGGTATCTCGACGCCGGTGACCGCGCACAGCACGAAGCGGCCGGGACGGACGACCTGATAGTCGGCGGCCCGATAGTGGAGCACGGCCAGTCCAGGCAGATCGGGCGCGCGCATCATGCTCATCAGTCCCCGGTCAGGATGCGGTCGACCAGCTGCTTCACGGTCGGCACGAACCCGTTGGAGTAAAAGGGATCCTGCTTGAAATTATAAGCGTTGTGACCGGCAAAGACGAGATTGCGGTCCATGTCGCCATGATGCACCGCCTCCTGCAGCGTCTTCTGGATGCAGAAGCTGCGCGGATCGGCGAGCCGGCCGGTCGAATTGTCGTCATGGTCCTTCCACGACGAGAAGCCGCAATGCGACAGGCAGCCCATGCAGTCGGCCTGATCCTTGCGGATCTCGGCGCGCTCCTCGTCGGTCACGAAGACCAGCGTGTTGTCCGGGGTCTTGAGTGCGCTGGTATAGCCCTGGAGCACCCATTCGCGGGCACGCAGCAGGTCGCCCGCCGTTACCCAGAAATTGCGGCCCTTCACCCCGACATCCAGCTGGTGGACATGGTCACCGGCATGCTCGAGGCTGAACGCGATCTGGCGCTCCGATCGTGCTTCGAGATTGCGCAGGAAGGGATTGCGGATCGCCGAGCTATAGAAACCGGTGGGCGAGAAGCGATGAAGCAGCACATCGCCCTCGTTGAGCGTCGTCAGCTTGTCCTTCCACGCCTGCGGAATGGGGCTTTCCTGCGTCAGCAGCGGGCGGGTGCCGAACTGGAAGGCGATGGCGCCAAGCTCCGGATTCTCGATCCAGTGGTCCCAGTCGCGCAGATACCAGACGCCGCCGGCCATCACGATCGGCACGCTGTCGCTGATGCCGCCCTCGCGCATCGTCTCGCGCAGCGCCTTGACGCGCGGATAGGGGTCTTCCGGCTTGGTCGGGTCCTCGGCGTTGGAGAGGCCATTATGTCCGCCAGCCAGCCACGGGTCCTCATAGACCACTGCGGCCAGCCATTCCGCCGCCTTGGAATAGGCGCGCTTCCAGAGCGCGCGGAAGGCGCGGCCGGAGCTGACGATCGGAAGATAGTTGACGCCATGCGCCGCCGCGATTTCGGAGAGCTTGTAGGGCATGCCCGCGCCGCAGGTGACGCCGGCGATCATGCCCCGCGTGCGCTCGAGCACGCCCTGCAGCACGCGCTGCGCGCCGCCCATTTCCCAGAGGATGTTGATGTTGATCGCGCCGGTCCCGCCGGCGATCTCGAACGCCCTGCGCACCTGCTGCACGGCGCCTTCGATGGCATAGGCGATCAGCTCTTCATGGCGTGCGGCGCGCGTCTTGCCGAAATAGAGCTGGGGGATGAGATTGCCGTCGGCATCATAGCTGTCCGCGTTGACTGCCGAGACGGTGCCGATGCCGCCGGCCGCCGCCCAGGCACCGGAACTCGCGTGATTGGAGACGGCGACGCCCTTGCCGCCCTCGATCAGCGGCCACACCTCACGACCGCCATAGACGATCGGCTTAACGCCCTTGAACAATCGAAGCTCCTTCATAGCGGCCCAGCAGGCTTCCCCGGCCCGCGCGAAGCGCGCCCCTTAGCAATATTTGCCGGTCATTGCGCATAAAATCGCCAAATCCGCGATCAACGCTCATAGAAGCGCGCCTTCGCGGCCCACTGCGCCCCCATAGAGACGTGCATATAATTCAAACATCACGCTTTCGTCAAAACATTGCAGGGCCCTGCGCTGGTTCGCGGCGCCCAGCTGCGCGCGCAACGATCCGTCCGCCGCGATCCGCGCGAGCGCCGCAGCCAGTGCCGCATCGTCGCCTGCCTTCACCACCTGCGGGCGGTTCGCAGCAGCGAACATATCGGCAATGTCGCCCGTGTCGGTCGCCACGATCGGTAGCCCGGCGGCCATGGCCTCGGCCAGAGGGCGTGGATCGGGCTCGGCCTGGGCCAGCAGGACGAAGATATCCAGCGCCGCCAGATAGTCCTGCGGCCGCGGCAGCGCTTCCGGGGCGAGCGGCCCGTCGAGGCCGAGCGCGGCGGCACGCGCGGTCAGGATCGCGCGCTCCTGCGGTGCGTCGAGAATGACCAGCCGCAGCTTGTCCTTGAGCGGCACAACCGCGCGCAGCAGCTGGTCCAGCATGGCGGGGCTCGCATCCTCGACGCTTGCGCCCACGATCAGCCGGCCGTCGTCGACAAGGCCGGGGATTTCGCTTGGCAGGCGCGTACCGGCATAGGCGGCCACGTCGATGCCGTCCGGGATCTGCTTCACATGGGTGGCGACCTCATGCCACTGGTCGATGGCGACATGGGCGAGCCGGCCCGTCGGTACGACCAGCGCTCGCGCAGCCGACAGGGAATAGCGGCGATAGAGGTCGCCGCCGAGGCCAAGCGGCCCCACGACTTCCAGGTCGGTGCCGTCCTCATGATGGATCAGTGGCGGCAGGCCCATGAGCAGGCCGAACAGCCGCTGCGTGATGACCCCGTCGATCGCGCCCCAGCCGAAGCTCAGCACCAGATCGTAGCCGCGCATGAGCTGTGCCAGCGCGATGAACCGGCCGGGGCCGCCATCCGGCCCGAAGGGTGGTTCGCTCAGAATGCGCATCGGAACGGTGGGATCGATCAGGGTCCGCGCGGCGTCGGTTCCCGGATCGGCGAGCAGCAGATCGTGGCGCGCCTTGCTCCCCCAATGGTTCATGAGACGCGCGACGCGGCGATCCTTGGCACTGCCGTCGAACCGGCCGTGCAGCTGCAATATGGCCAATGGCGGCCCCTCGTCCCGCGCCGCTCGTTCCCGCACCGTCATGATGCCGCAGGCACGGGCGCGGCGATCCGCGCGAGCAATCGATCGATCGCAGCGGCCGCTTCCGGCTCTTCGAGCGTCGGCGCATGGCCCACGCCCGCCACCTCGACGAAATCCATCGACGGCACTCTTGCACACATCGCATCCGCCGTTTCCGGCGACAGCAGATCACTGAGCTTGCCGCGGACCAATGTGAGCGGATTGCCCGCCATGGCGTCAAAGGCCGGCCAGAGATTGACACCGGCCTCGTCGCCCGGAACGCGAAAGGGCTCGGCGATGCGCTGGTCATAATCGAGCACGATGCGACCCTGGCTGCTGAGACGATAGAGCCGCTTGGCGAAGCGCAGCCAGTCCTGCAATTTCCACTTGGGATAAATGGCGCCCTGCACTTCGGCGAGCGCGCGGGCGGCGTGCACCCAGGTCGGCTGCGGCCCGCCCGTCCCGACATGGGTCCGGATGCGCTCGAGGCCGGCGGGCGCGATGTCCGGCCCGATATCGTTGAGCAGCACACCCGCAATGCGGTCGCGGTGCAGGGTGGCGAGGAGCATGAGCATGATGCCACCGAGCGATGTGCCGATGCCGACGAATTTGGGCAGGGGAAGCCGTTCGATGAGCGCCGCCAGATCCTGGAGATAGATCAGCGGCACATAGGTCATCGGATCCTTGGCATAGGCGCTTTCGCCCCGCCCCCGCAGCTCGACACAGATGACGCGCCATTCGCCGGCAAGGCGATCCGCCAGGGCCTCGAAGTCGCGTGCGTTGCGCGTCAACCCGGGAATGCAGAGCAGCGCTGGCCGGTCGTCGCGCCCCGGATAGTCGCGACAATGGAGGCGCAGATTGTCGTGCGACAACCAATATCTGTCTTCATAGGCAGCCACGCATGTTCCTTTCTGCGCTCCGCTCACATATTGCCGCATGGACATGAGCCTGCAAGCCAGCAATTACCGGCCGGAGACAGCCATCGCCGAGATCGCGGATTTCATCGCCGATCCGGTCAGACCGGCGGAGTTTCCGCAGACAATCTTGCGATTCCGTAACAACAGGGCCGCGGCAACGGTCGGGCTCGACGGCCTCAACGACGAACAATGGATCGCGCATTTCGGCCGCTTCGAACCCTTGCCCGGCAATCTGCCGGAACCGCTGGCGCTGCGCTATCATGGCCACCAGTTCCGCGTGTACAATCCTGACCTCGGCGACGGTCGCGGCTTCACATTTGCGCAACTGCGCGAGGCCGAAGCCAGAGGCGGGCGCCTGCTCGACCTCGGCACCAAGGGATCGGGCCTGACGCCCTGGAGCCGCACCGCCGACGGGCGTCTGACCCTCAAGGGCGGCGTGCGCGAAATCCTGGCGACCGAAATGCTCGAGGCGCTCGGCGTCACCACAAGCCGGACCTTCTCGCTGATCGAGACCGGCGAGCCGCTGATCCGCGGCGACGAGCCCTCGCCCACACGCTCGGCGGTGCTCGTCCGCCTCAGCCACGGCCATATCCGCATCGGCAGCTTCCAGCGGCTGTTCGCGCTCGGCGAAACCGAAAACATCCCGCGACTGATCGACTATTGCCTGAACCATCTCCTCAATCTCGATCCGGGCGAGAATGCCGCGCTGACGCTGCTCGAAGCGGTCGTTTCGCGCACGGCCGACCTCGCTGCCTCCTACATGGTTGCGGGTTTCGTCCATGGCGTGCTCAACAGCGACAATATCGCCATCACTGCGGAGAGTTTCGACTATGGTCCGTGGCGCTTCACGCCCAACTGGACGCCCGGATTCACCGCCGCCTATTTCGACCAGACCGGCCTCTACGCCTTTGCCCGCCAGGCCGAGGCGATCCACTGGGACGTCGCCCAGCTTGCCCATGCCCTCCAGGACCATGCCGCGCTGGAACCGCTCGTCGAAATCCTGCGCCGTTTCCCGCAGCTTTACAAGGAGCGGCTGATCGCGCGCTTCCTCTGGCGTCTGGGCCATGACGCGCCGGACGACGCCACCGCCCGCGCCTTCGTCGAAGCCGCCGTCATGGCGCTGCGCGACAGCGATGTCCTGATCGACCGCTTCTTCTTCGATGCGCGGCGCGGCGACCTCTCCGCACGCGTCTATCCCGGCCCGGCCTGGGATCAGGTCCGCGCGGCGCAATCGGCGCTCTCGCCGCGCCCCGGTCATCTCGATCATCCTTATTGGTCCGGCGATGCGCCCTGCTTGATGCACATCAACGAGGTCGAGGCGATCTGGAGTCATATCGATCGTGACGACGACTGGCTGCCGCTCCACGACAAGATTACAGCGGTACGCGCGATGGGCGCGGCACATGGCCCGGAGTCGATGACGCAAGGGAGTTAAGCCCGATGACCGCATTGCTGCTCGCGCGCGCCCAGTTCGCCTTCGTGGTGAGCTTCCATTTCCTGTTCCCGGCCTTCTCCATCGGCCTCGCCAGCTATCTCGCCGTCCTTGAAGGGCTGTGGCTCAGGACCGGACGCGGCGTTTACGCCAATCTCTACCGCTACTGGCTCAAGATCTTCGCGGTCGTGTTCGCCATGGGCGTCGTCTCGGGCATCGTCATGTCCTATCAGTTCGGCACCAACTGGTCGGTCTTCTCGGACAAGGCCGGTCCGGTCATCGGCCCGCTCATGGCCTATGAAGTGCTGACCGCTTTCTTCCTGGAAGCGGGCTTTCTCGGCGTCATGCTGTTCGGCATCAACAAGGTCGGAAAAGGGCTGCATTTCACCGCGACCCTGGCCGTGGCGATCGGCACGTTCATCTCGGCGTTCTGGATCCTCGCGGTGAACAGCTGGATGCAGACACCGGTCGGCTATGAGATCGGCGCGAACGGCCAGTTCCTGCCCGGCCCGAGCTGGGCGGCGATCATCTTGAGCCCGAGCCTGCCCTATCGCCTGGTACACACGGTTCTTGCCGCCTATCTGACGACCGCTTTCGCCGTCGGCGGCGTCGGCGCCTGGCATCTGCTCAAGGACCGCGCCAACCCGGGCGCGCGCAAGATGTTCTCCATGGCGATGTGGATGGCGGCGCTCGTCGCCCCGATCCAGATTCTGGCGGGCGACGCGCACGGGCTCAACACGCTTGAGCATCAGCCGATCAAGGTGCTGGCGATGGAAGGCGATTATCGCCCGAGCCCAGCCGGCGCGCCGCTTGTGCTCTTCGGCTTCCCCGACAGCGAGGCCGGCAAGGTGAATGCCGAGCTGGCGGTCCCGAAAATGGGTTCGCTCATTCTCAAACATGATCCGAACGCACCGCTGCCCGGCCTCACCGACTATCCGCGCGACCAGTGGCCGCCGGTACCGATCGTCTTCTGGGCCTTCCGCATCATGGTAGGGTTGGGCTTCGCGATGTTCGGCCTCGGCCTGTGGAGCCTCGCCGCCCGCATGCGTCGCAAGCTCTATGACTGGCCCTGGCTGCACCGCGCGGCCTTGGTCATGGGGCCAGCCGGCTTCGTCGCCGTCATTGCCGGCTGGGTGGTGACCGAGGTCGGCCGCCAACCCTTCACCATCTATGGCCTGCTGCGCACCGCCGACAGCGCCGCGCCGCTCGCGGCACCGGCCGTGGCGAGCTCACTCCTTGCGTTCGTCCTGACCTATTTCGTCGTGTTCGGCATGGGCATCTGGTACCTGCTCAAACTCATGCACAAGCCCCCTGAGGCGCATGAGACGATGCTGGACGGTACGCCCACCCGGAGCGCCGGTGTCACGCCCGCTCCCGCCGTGCTGGAAGGAGGCGCGTCATGATCGACCTCACCGTCGTCTGGGCCATCATCATCGGCATCGCGATCACCGCCTATGTCGTGATGGACGGCTTTGATTTGGGCATCGGCATGCTCTTCCCGCTGCTGGAACCGGGCGCCGACCGCGACCGGGCCATGAACAGCATCGCGCCGGTCTGGGACGGCAATGAAACCTGGCTCGTCATGGGCGGCGGCGGGCTGCTGGCGGCTTTCCCTCTCGCCTATGCCATCATCCTTCCCGCGCTCTATGCGCCGCTCACGGCCATGTTGCTGGGCCTCGTCCTGCGCGGCGTCGCCTTCGAGTTCCGCTGGCGCGATCCCGCTCATCGCAAGGCCTGGGACATAGCCTTTCCGCTCGGCTCGGCGGTCGCCACGCTGGCGCAGGGCATTACGCTGGGCGCGCTGCTGCAGGGCATTCATGTCGAGGGACGCGCCTATGCCGGCGGCTGGTGGGACTGGCTTTCGCCCTTCAGCCTGTTGACCGGCGTCGGTCTCGTCATCGGATACAGCCTGCTCGGCGCCTGCTGGCTCAACTGGAAGACGGACGGCGCGCTGCAGGACAAGGCCGTGCGCTATGCCGGACGGCTGGGCACTGCGCTGCTCGCCGCGATCGGCGCCGTCAGCCTCGCGACGCTGACGCTCGACGCGCAATATTATCATCGCTGGCTGGCATATCCGGGCATATTCGCGACGGCACTGGTGCCGCTGGCGACGCTCGCCGTCACAGCGCTTTTCTACCGCAGCCTGGCCCGACGGCAGCACGCGGGGCCGTTTCTCTGGGCACTGGGCCTGTTCGGCCTCTGCCTGGTCGGCCTCGGCATCTCGATCTGGCCCTATGTGATTCCCGCGCGCGTCACGATCTGGGAAGCCGCCGCCCCGCTCCGCAGCCAGGTCTTCATGCTGATCGGCGCCGGCATCATGCTGCCGATCATCCTCCTCTACACCGGTTGGGCCTATTGGGTGTTCCGCGGCAAGGTCGGCCATGAGGGCTATCATTGATGCGGCAGGCACTCACCCGACTGGGCTGGTTTTTCGGCCTGTGGGCGATGAGCGTGCTGGTGGTCGGCGCCGTCGCACTCGTCATCCGCTTCTGGCTGCGCTGATTCGGCGAAAGGATGGCGACGCTGTTTTCGGCGCGGTAACCATGTGTCGACATGTTGGCGCTACACCTGTCCCATGTCTTCCACGCTCAGATCCCATGAGCCAGCGACAGGCGCCCTGCTGTGGGAAGGCCAAGCTAGCGAAATTGCTGAGGAAATTGCCCGCGTACGGCAGGCCGCCGGCGCATGGGCGGCGCGCTCGCTCATCGACCGCGTCGAGATATTGCGCCGCTATGCGAACAATGTCCGCGGCCATGAAGAACGTTTCGCCGATCTGATCGCGCGCGAGACGGGCCGGCCGCTCTGGGACGCCAAGGCCGAGGTCCATGCGCTGACCGGTTCGATCGACCTCGCGGTGAGCGCCGTCTCCGAACGGGCAGGGTCGCGACGCCTCGAAGGCGCCATGGGCGCCCGCCAGGCGGTGCGCCATCGGCCACTGGGAGTCATGGGGGTCATCAGCCCCGCCGCCTTCCCCGCGAAAATCGCCAGCGACCAGATGATCGCCGCGCTGCTGGCGGGCAACGGCGTCCTGTTCAAGCCTTCCGAGATGACACCTGCGACCGGGCAATCGCTGGTCGATCTCATGCATGGCGCCGGCGTTCCCGAGGATGTGCTGCGCTGCGTGATCGGCGGACCGGAAGCGGGCGAGGAACTTGTCGCGGACGACGGCATCGACGGCATATTGTTCACCGGCTCGACGCCGACCGGCCTCGCTGTCGCCCGCGCCGCCGCGGGCAGGCCGGACAAGCTGATCTCTCTCAATATGGGCGGCAACAACGCCATTGTCGTCTGGGACGCCGCCGACATCGCCAGCACGGTCGCGCTCGTCGTCCAGTCGGCCTTCGCGTCGAGCGGGCAGAACTGCCTTTCGGCGCGCCGGCTCATCATCCGCGAGGACCTCGCCGAGACGCTGGTCGGCGAAATCGCGAAGCTGAGCGACCGGCTCATCATCGACCATCCCCATGCCGAGGACGTCCCGTTCATGGGGCCGCTCATCGACATGGAGGCGGCGGACGCGCTGACCGACAGCTTCCTCTATCTCATGAGCAATGGCGGCAAGCCGATCCGGCACATGAAGCGCCCGGTCGAAGGCCTGCCCTTCGTGACGCCCGGCATCATCGACGTAACCGACATGGAGACACGCCCCGATGTCGAATATTTCGGGCCGCTGCTGCAGATCGTCCGCGTCGCCGATTTCGACGAGGCGATCACGACCGCGAATGATACACGCTTCGGCCTGGCCTCGGCGCTGATCGGCGGCAACCCCGAGCAATTCGACCATTTCGTGGCACGCAGCAAAAGCGGGCTGGTCAACTGGAACCGGCCGACCATAGCGACGCCGATCTCGGCCCCGATCGGCGGAACCGGCCTCTCCGGCAATCACCGGCCGGGCGGCAGCTATGCCGCCGATGCCTGCGCCTATCCGGTCGTCTCGGCCGCGCTCGACCAGCCGAGGGCGCTGATCGGCGCGGGCCTGCGCCAGAATTTCCCGACGCCGCGCGCCGACGCCGCCTGAACACGCGCAAATACCAGCCTCTCATTGGAGGTATCGGCGCTTTCTGCTAGACTGCCGCGCAGCCCGATGCGGGAGGATGCGCTGGCGAAAACTCCGAAACCCCAGGCCCCGGAAAACGGCGCGGCAGAGACGCCCGAGGAGCCCGCCGGGGCCAGCTATGCCAGCGTCGTCTATGTGCACGGCATCGGCAGCCAGCGCCGCTACGAAGAGACCAGCCGCCTGATCGACAGCCTCGACAAATATCTGGGCAACGAACATCGCCGTGGCAACGATCTCGGCCGGCTCGTCAACATCAAGCCGCGCATCGAGCCGCTGCGCGGCAGCACCACCGGCGACACCATCACCTATATCCGGGCCGCATTGCTCCCGCCACGCCCTTCCGGTGCGGGCCAGCCGCAGCCGGAGGAGACGGTGCGCTTCTACGAGATCTATTGGGCGCCGATCATGGCCGATGCCAAGTCGCCGACCGGTGTGCTCAAATGGGTATTCCGGCAGGCACTGCGTCCCTGGACGACATTGCGGTCGCCCTGGCGCGAGCGTCAGAGGCTGCGCCGCTCCGCGCTGGTCTGCCTGTTCAAGCCCGGCACAAGGCCGCCGCGGACCGCGCGGGATGGCGACTATGACAAGCTGATCGTCAACTATTCCGAATTCGAGGGGTTGAGCGCCCAGCGCGCCTATCCGGCCGGGACTTTCCGCGACTATGTCGCCTTCATCGGCAACCGCTTCGCCGCCCATCCCGAGACCGCGAAGCGCCTGCAGGGTCTGGCGAGGCTCTGGCGGCGCACCTACTGGCTGCAGGAGTGGCGCAATGCCTTCGCGCTGGCATCGCTGGCGCTTGCGATGATCCTGCTGGGCTGCGGCGTCATCGCCGGCGCGCTCGCCACGCTCAAGGCACTGATCGGCTGGACGCCGGTCTCCGTGTTGATCACCCGCTTCGGCCTCAAGCTCGACGCCAATCTCGCCACTGCCGTCTCGTTGGTGGGCAGCCTCGCGGGCCTGCTCGGCCTCGGCAAGCTGCTGACCGACTATATGGGCGACGTCGAGGCATGGTCGACCTATGAGGAGACCGACGAGAAGCATGTCGCCCGCGACAAGGTGCTGGCGGAGGCGTTCACGACCCTTGACCATGTCCTTGGCGACCCGCGCTGCAGCCGGACGACGATCGTCGCGCATAGCCTGGGTACCAGCATCGCCCATGACGCGTTGCTCGCCATGACGCGGCAAAACAGCGCGACGCGGCCTGAAGACCCCATCGCCGGACCCGTGCCGCTCGACAAGATCGAGCATTTCATCACGCTGGGCAGCCCGATCGACAAGATCGAGTATTTTTTCGAGAGCTATGCCTCGGCGTCCCATCGCTACAAGCGCGTCGTGGAGGCGCTGCGCGGCGACATCGGCACGCCGCCGTTCAGCCGCAACCGCAAGCCCCATATCCACTGGATCAACTATTGGGACCTGGGCGACCCGATCAGCGGCTCGCTCGATTCACCGGCCAGCGCGAGCCGGTCCGCCCAGTTCATCGACAATGTCCAGGTGGCCAGCTTCGACTTTCCCTTCCCGGCACGCTCACACGCCGGTTATTTCACGCATCGCCGCGTGATCGGCGATATTTTCCGCGTGATTTTCCTGCGCCAATGGTCGTTCGAGACGCTGGCGCCGGCCGGACCGAACCAGGGCCCCGACTATCGCTCGCAGTTCATCGGTCCAGGCCAGGGCGCGAATTTTCGCCTCGTCTATCTCGTCATGGCGGCGCTGCTGCCATGGCTCGTTCTCGCGGCGCTCGTCCTCGCCATCTGCGGCCAGGCAAGTCTTGCTCGGGCTGTCGGGCTGGCGGGCGGCATCGACCTTGTGCTGCTCGCCGCCGCCGCCGTCATCAACCGCTTTCGCCGGCAGCGTCTCCCGATCTGACAAGATGGCAGAATCCGCGGCTCGCCGGTCACAAATAGTTTCCCTTCCGCCGCCTAAAGGAACCCTGATTTGCGGTTCTTGGGCCCCACGCCCATTTGGCACGTCATGGCGCATGCTGAGTCCTCCAAAGCCGGAACGGTCTATCTCGTCGGCGCGGGCCCGGGCGATCCGGACCTGCTGACGCTGCGTGCGGCGCGGCTGATCGGCGAAGCGAGCTTGATCGTGCATGACGGCCTGGTCGATCCGGCCATCCTGGCGCTGGCGCGGCCCGATGCCGAGCTGATCTCCGTCGCCAAGCAGCGCTCGCGCCATTCGATGAAACAGAGCGAAATCAATGATTTGCTTGTCCAGCAAGCGCTGGCCGGGCGCGACGTCGTCCGCCTCAAGGGCGGCGACCCGTTCATCTTCGGCCGGGGCGGGGAGGAAGTCGAGGCCTGCCGAAAAGCCGACCTGCACGTTGAAGTCATTCCAGGTATCAGCGCGGCGATCGGCGGCGGGGCGAGCGCGCTCCTGCCCCTCACCCATCGCGATCATGCCAGCATCGTCAGCTTCGTCGCCGGCCAGTGCAAGGGTCTCTCCGAGCAGAACTGGGCGGGCTTGGCCGGTGTCGGCCGCACGTTGGTCATCTATATGGGCCTCGCCACGGCGCATGACATTGCCGAGAAGCTGATGACCGACGGCCTTGCCCCGGCAACACCGGTCGCGATCATCGAGAAAGCGACGCGTCCCGATCAGCGGGTGCTGCGCAGCCTGCTTGCCGATCTCGGCGATCTCGTGGCGCGCGAACAGATTGAAAGCCCCGCACTCATCGTCGTCGGCGAGGTCGCAACCCTGGCCGACGCCGTCGACAGCCTTCCGCTCAACCTCCGCAATGCTATCGGAGCCGATGTCTCATGAAGATCATTACCGGCAACAATCTCAAGACCGGCGCCGTCATCTGGTGGGATGGCCAGGGCTGGTCCCTGCATATCGAGGACGCCGCCGATGTCGGCGATCGCGGCGACCAGATCCTCGCCGTCGAGGACGCGGCCTGCCGGGTCAATGGCGGCTATGTCATCGATGCCGAGAAGACCGCCAAGGGCCCTCGCCCGCTCCACATCAAGGACCGCGTCCGCGCCTATGGCCCGACCGTCCGCGCTGACCTTTCTCTGAAACCGGCCGATCCCGAGGCCGGAAGCTGGGTGATCTGATGTATCGATATGATAATTATGACCAGGCGATGATCGACGCCCGCGTCGCGGAGTTCCGCGACCAGACGCGCCGCCGCATCGAAGGCAAGCTGACCGACGACCAGTTCAAGCCGCTGCGGCTCAAGAACGGGCTCTATCTCCAGCTGCACGCCTATATGCTGCGCGTCGCGATTCCCTATGGGACGCTCAATTCGCGCCAGATGCACAAGCTGGCCGACATCGCGCGCAAATATGACCGCAGCTATGGCCACATCACCACCCGGCAGAACATCCAGTATAACTGGATCAAGCTGGAGGAAGCGCCCGATCTGCTCGCCGAGCTTGCCACCGTCGAGATGCATGGCATCCAGACCAGCGGCGAAAGCATCCGCAATGTCTCGGCCGATCAATATGCCGGTGCCGCGGCGGACGAGATCATGGACCCGCGCCCGTGGGCCGAATTGATCCGCCAGATGACGAACTTCATGCCGGAGTTCAGCTACCTGCCGCGCAAGTTCAAGATCGCCGTGATCGCGTCCGACCAGGACCGCACGGCGCTGCGCTGGCACGATGCGGCGGTGAAGATCGTCAGGAACGCGGCGGGCGAGACCGGCTTCGAGGTCTATGCCGGCGGCGGCATGGGCCGCACGCCCTTCCTGTCGTTCCGCATCCGCGACTTCCTGCCGGCCGGCCAGTTCTTCTCCTATCTGCAGGCGATCCTGCGGGTGTGGAACATGCATGCGCGCCGCGACAACATCCACAAGCAGCGGATGAAGATCCTGGTTCATGAGCTGGGCGAGGAGGAATTCCGGCGTCAGGTCGAGGAAGAGTTTCTCCATTTCGAGACGCTCGGCGAGGATTTCCCGCAGGCTGAATATGACCGGATCGCGGCCTATTTCGCGCCGCCGCCGTTCGAAACCGGCCTCTCCGAAGAGATCGACCGGTCCGACCCGGATTTCGCCTTGTGGGTCGACCGCCAGACGGTCGCACACAAGGCGCCCGGCTATGCCATCGTCAACATCAGCCTGAAGCCGATCGGCGGCATCCCCGGCGACATTTCGGCCGATCAGATGGATATCGTCGCCGATCTCGCCGAGCGTTACAGCTTCGACGATCTGCGCGCGACCCATGCGCAGAATCTCGTGCTGCCGCACGTCAGGAAGTCGGACCTGTACGCCGTGTGGAAGGCGCTCGACGAAGCCGGTCTCGGCGCGGCCAATCTCGATACCGTGACCGACATCATCGCCTGTCCGGGCCTCGACTATTGCAGCCTGGCCAATGCCCGCTCGATCCCGGTCGCGGAGAAGATCTCCGAGCGTTTCGCCGGGCGCGAGACGGAACTGGGCGAGCTCAAGATCAAGATTTCGGGCTGCATCAATGCCTGTGGCCATCATCATGCCGGCCATATCGGCATTCTCGGCGTCGACCGGAAAGGCACGGAGAATTACCAGCTGCTGCTCGGCGGTTCGGGCGCGGAGGACGCCTCCGCGGCCAAGATCACCGGGCCCGGCTTCGATGAGGCAGGCGTGGTCGACGCGCTGGAGAAAGCAACCGACGTCTATCTGGCCCAGCGCCAGGAGGGCGAGCGCTTCCTCGACACCTATCGGCGGATCGGCATGGAGCCGTTCAAGGAGGCGATCTATGCTTGATGTGCTGCGCCTGCGCGACGACGAGCCCACTGACGAGCCGGCGGTGACGCTGGACTCCTTCCTCGACCAGTCCAACGCCAGCTCGGTGCGGATCGAGGCCGGCGACGATGTCCGCCGGCTGCTGCCCGCGCTCGACCGCGTGCGCCTCGTCGAGATCGACTTCCCCAAGCTGCGCGACGGCCGCGGCTTTTCCAGCGCGCGCATCCTGCGCGAGGCCGGTTACAAGGGCGAGATCAAGGCGATCGGCGATGTTCTCGTCGACCTCATCTTCTTCATGCAGCGTTGCGGCTTCGACAGCTTCGCGCCCAACAAGCCGTTCGATCCCGAAGACGCGCAAAACGCGCTCAACCGTTACCCTTATGTCTATCAGGATGCGGCGGATGGCCGCGTGCCGATCTGGAAGCTGCGCCATGGCTGAGCCGGCGCGCCAGATCGACCGCATCGACGCAGCGCCACGCTGGACGCAGGCGGACGCCGACGCGCTCAATGCGCGCTTCGCGGGCGTGCCGGCCGACGAGATGCTGAAGACGCTGGTCGCCGAAGACATATTGGGCAAGGTCGCCGTCGTCTCGTCCTTCGGGACGGAGAGCGCCGTGCTGCTGCATCTGGTGGCGCAGGCCGACAAGGCCATGCCGGTGATCTTCGTCGATACGCTGCGCATGTTCCCCGAGACGCTCGACTATCGCGACACGCTGGTGAACCATTTGGGCTTCACCGACAGCCGCACCGTGACGCCGCTCGCCGATGTCCTCGCCGCCAGGGACGCCAACAATCTGCGCTGGTCTTACGATCCGGACGGCTGCTGCGAAATCCGCAAGGTCGAGCCGCTGCGCCGCGCCAAGGACGGGCTCGACAGCTGGATCTCGGGGCGCAAGGCCTTCCAGTCGGTGACGCGGCAGAACCTGCCCCGCTTCGAGATCGAGGACGGACGGCTGAAGATCAATCCGCTCGGCGACTGGGACAAGACGGCGCTCGACGCCTATTTCGAGGCGCATGATCTGCCCCGCCATCCGCTGGAAGCGCAGGGCTATCTGTCGATCGGCTGCGAACCGTGCACGTCCAAGGTCATGCCGGGCGAGGACCCGCGCGCCGGCCGCTGGCGCGGCTGGGACAAGGTGGAGTGCGGCATCCACACCGCCTCGACGCCGCTCGCCGATCCGGACGATCCCGCCAACATGCCGGTCTTCTGATCGCGGCGCGGCCGAGGGCCTAGTCGACCGGCGCCGCGGCAGCTTTCTCGCCGACGGTCAGCACGGAGCCGATGCTGGAGCCTATGACGAACGCGACGCCGAGCATCTGCACCAGCGACAGCTGCTCTCCGAGCAGGATGCGGCCGAACAGCACCGCAAGCACCGGTTCGAGGCTCATCAGCACCGAAAAGGTCCGCGTCGGCAGGCGCGGCATGGCATAGAGTTCGAGCCAGAAAGGCACGGTCGCCGAAAGAATGGCAACAAGGGCGGCGAGCGGCAGGATCGCCGGATCGAGCAGCGTCGTGCCGGCACTGGCGACGCCGACCGGCAGCAGGATGAGCGCGGCAAGCCCGAGCGACACGGGCGCGGCGGCACTGCCCAGCGCATTGCCCGCGACCTTGCCGCAGAGGATATAGACCGCCCAGCTCAGCGCCGCGCCGAGCGCGAACATGATGCCGACCGGGTCGATATGCCCGCTCGCGCCGATGCCGAGCAGGCACCAAATACCCAGCGCCGCCAGCGCCACCCAAAGCAGGTCGGCGACGCCGCGCGACATGACCGTCGCCAGCACCAGCGGCCCCAGAAACTGCACCGGCATGGCGATGCCGAGCGGCAGCCGGTCGATGGCGAGATAATAGAAGAGGATTGCTCCCGCGACACTGCCGCCGAGGCCGAGCAATGCGAGCCTGGGCACGCGCGTGGGCCAGGCGCGCCAGGGCCGCGTGAAGAGGATCAGCACGCCCGCGCCGATGAAGAGGCGCAACGATGCCGCGCCCATCGGCCCGACCGCCACGAACAGCTGTTTGGCGAGCACCGCGCCGAGCTGAAAGCAGGCCATGGCGACACAGCAGGCAAGGACGGGAAGCAGGGCGGCGCGCGCGGTCATGGCGACGCGCTTATCGAAGCGGCTCGTGCCTTAGTCCAGCCCCTCGGCGAAGCTGTCGTCGGCGAGATCGGTGAAGCGCGTGATCTGCGATTCGAAGCGCAGCCGCACCTTGCCGGTGGCGCCGTGGCGCTGCTTGGCGACGATCAGCTCGGCGACGCCGGAGATGCGGTCCATCTTCTCGCGCCAGGCGGTGTAGGCGGCCGGGTCCTGGTCGATGTCCGGCTCCTTGTTCATCTCATAATAGTCGTCGCGATAAAGGAACCAGACCATGTCGGCGTCCTGCTCGATCGAGCCGGATTCACGCAGGTCCGAGAGCTGTGGGCGCTTGTCCTCGCGGCTCTCCACGGCACGGCTGAGCTGCGAGAGCGCGATCACCGGGACATTCAGCTCCTTGGCCAGCGTCTTGAGGCCGCGGCTGATCTCCGAGATTTCCTGCACGCGATTGTCGCCCGCCTTGGACGTGCCCTGCAGCAGCTGGAGATAGTCGACGATCACGAGGCCGATCTTGTGGCGACGCTTGAGCCGCCGCGCCCGGGTGCGCAGCGCCGCGATGGTGAGGCCCGGCGTGTCGTCGATATAGAGTGGCAGGTCCTGGAGGTCGCGCGAGGCGCGCACCAGGTTCTGGAAGTCGCCATGATTGATGCGGCCCATGCGCAGCTTCTCGCCGCTGATACCCGACTGCTCGGAGAGAATGCGCGTCGCGAGCTGGTCGGCCGACATTTCGAGGTTGAAGATGGCGACCGCGGCGCCGATCGACTTTTCCTCAGCGATGCCGTCCGCCATGTCGCGCACCCACCGCCGCGCGGCATTGAAGGCGATGTTGGTCGCGAGCGAGCTCTTGCCCATGCCGGGACGCCCGGCGACGATGACAAGATCGGACGGGTGCAGGCCGCCGGTCTTGGTGTTGAGCCCGTCGAGGCCGGTGGTGATGCCCGAGACATGGCCGCCGCTGTTCAGCGCCTTTTCGGCCATGTCGATCGCGAGGCGCGTCGCCTGCGCGAAGGTCTTCATGCTGCCGGTCTCGCCGCCCTGCTCGGCGACAGTATAGAGCGCCACTTCGGCCGCCTCGATCTGGCCCTTGGGGTCGATCTCCTCGGACGTGTCGAGCGCCTTGTCGACCAGCTCGCGGCCGACCCCGACCAGTTCGCGCAACAGCGCGAGATCGTAGATTTGCCGGGCGAAGTCGCGCGCGCCGATCACCGCCGCGCCGCTGCCGGTCAACTGCGCCAGATAGCCCGGCCCGCCCAGTTCCCGGAGCGCCGGATCGGCCTCGAGCAGGGGTTTGAGCGTCACCGGATTGGCGACCATATTGCGGTCGATCAGCCGCAGGATCGCCTCATAGATGCGCCCGTGCAGCGGCTCGAAGAAATGCTGCGGGCCGAGCGTCATCTGGACGTCCTCGGCGATGCGGTTGTCGATCATCAGCGCGCCGAGCAGCGCTGCCTCCGCCTCGACATTGCGCGGCAGGCGCGGCTCTGCGGGCGCATCGGCGACGGGGTTGAGGCGAACGGGATCGGACATGGCCGTCCTCAATCCGCCGATCCGCGAGTCAGGGCAAGTGATGATTGCGCATCAGCCCATTCAATGCACATCAGATATGGGGCGGTGGAACGCTGTGGATAAGAATGGGGATGGACCGCGGTTCACCCCCCATTCACGGCTGGACCTGAAGAGAGCACGCATCGGCAGGGCGGGCTTGATCTTTGTAACTGTGTAACATACACCGTTCGCATCTGCAGCATTTGGACATCAGGATTCGGATGAAGGCCGACGGTCGTCGAACAGCATGGATGAGACAGGCGCCGGGCTTCCGCTCGGCGCTGGCTCTGCTGCTCGTGCTGGCGGCGTTCCTCGGCCAGAGCATTGTCACCCAGAGCCATGTCCACTTCGCGGACGAAAGCGTACAGGTGGCGGCCGCCGCGACATCACATGGCCAAAGCGCGACGACTTCCAAACACAGAAGGGGCGAGTCTCCCGCCGACTGTCCGCTCTGCCGCGAGTTGGCGCTCTCCGGTCATTATCTCATGCCCGCGCCGGTCGTTCTGCCGGAACTTCTCGCACTCACAGTCGGGCTTTTCCTGCTTCCCGTCATGGCGCTTGCCTGGCGGGGGCGCTCGCATAGCTGGCGCAGCCGCGCGCCACCCAGATAACTCCAGCGCCTGACAGCCAGGCCGGCGGGCGTGCCCATTGGAGGGCGCGACCGTCCATCGAACCGGATTCCCGCAAGCATGCGGCACCGGCACCTGAACTGACTGGAGTTAACCACAATGCGTTCCCTTTTTCTCGCCAGCGCGGCGCTTGCCGCGCTCATTCCCGGTGCCGTCCAGGCCCAGGACACAGCACCCGCCGCCGCCCCGGCCGATGCGCCTGCGGACGACACACAGACCATCGTGGTGACCGCCCGCAAACTCGACGAGGCACGGGACGCCATCCTGCCCGCGCTGGGCGCGAGCGACTATACGATCGACCGGACAATCCTCCAGAATCAACCCGGCGGCCTCGATCGCAGCCTCGTCCAGGTGCTTGTCCAGGCCCCGGGCGTGACGCTGGACAGTTATGGCGCGATCCACGTCCGCAACGAGCACGCCAATCTCCAGTACCGGCTCAACGGGGTGATCGTGCCCGAGAGCATCTCCGGCTTCGGATCGACATTCGATCCGCACATCGCCGACTCGGTCGATCTGCTCACCGGCACGCTGCCAGCACAATATGGCTACCGCACTTCGGGGGTCATCAATCTGAAAACGAGCGCCGGCGCCTTCGATACTGGCGGTGACCTCAGCCTCTATGGCGGGAGCCATGGGACCTTCGAGCCCAGTGCCAGCATCCATGGGTCCAGCGGAAGCCTCAATTATTTCGCATCCGGCAGCTATGTCGTGAATGACCTGGGGGTGGAGAACCCGATTGCGTCGCGCGATGCGATTCATGACCACACACGCCAATATCGGGCCTTCGGTTATCTCTCCGATATCATCTCGGACAGCAGTCGCATCACGATCTTCGGCGGCACCTCGATCGGCTATTTCCAGATCCCGAACAATCCAGGACAGGGTGACCCCGCGACGAATTTCACACTCAATGGAAATTCGAGCTTCGATTCCGCGAAGCTCGACCAGAACCAGCGCGAGATTACCCATTATGGCGTGCTGGCCTATCAATATAGCGGTGACGCACTGAACCTCCAGATTGCGCCGTTCATCCGATATTCGCAGACGCGTTTCACGCCGGACCCGCTCGGCGGCGATCTCATCCTGGCCGGTGTCGCGGACTCGTCACGGCTGTCCAGCCTCACGGCGGGCGTGCAGGCAGACGGCAGCTACAAGCTTTCCGAGGCACATATGTTGCGCTTTGGACTGTTCTTCCAAAATGAACGCACGCGATCGAACGTGACCTCCCGCGTCTTCGCGATCGACGATGAGGATGGCAGCCAGATATCGGATGTGCCGCTCTCGATTACCGACATCGGCGGCAAGACCGGCCAACTCTATGGTGTCTATCTGCAGGACGAGTGGTCACTGACGCCGACCCTCACCTTCAACTATGGCGCCCGCTTCGACGCTGTCCGCGCTTATACGAGCGAAGAACAGTTGAGCCCACGCGCCAGCCTGGTCTGGAAGCCCACAAGCGGGACCACCTTCCATTTGGGCTATGCCCGCAATTTCACGCCGCCGCCGCAGGAACTGATCGCGGCGCCGACACTGGCGCTGTTCGCCGGCACGACAAAGGCAACGGAAATCACGACGGCGGACCCGGTGCGCGCTGAACGCGAGCACTATTTCGACGTTGGCGTGGAGCAGGTGGTCGCGCCCGGTTTCAAGGTGGGACTCGATTCCTATTACAAGATCAAGCGCAACCTGCTCGACGAGGGGCAGTTCGGGCCGTCGCTCGTGCTGTCGCCCTTCAACTATGCCAAGGGCTATGCGTGGGGCGTTGAGCTCAGCATGAGCTACACGCACGGCGCGCTCGATCTCTACGGCAATGTCGCTCGCGGCCAGGAGAAAGGCACGAACATTGTCTCGAGCCAATTTTTCTTCGCGCCTGATGAGTTGGACTACATCTCCAACCACTATATCTTCACCGACCATTCCCAGCGCTGGACAGCCTCGGGCGGCGGCAGCGTGAAGGTGCATGACGGCATCGGCACGCTCGTTCCGTCGGTTGACTTCCTCTATGGCGACGGCCTGCGCGCCGACGATCCCGCCGGAATTGTACCGAATGGCGGCAAGCTTCCGTCCTATTTCACCGCGAATGTCGGGATCACCCAGAATATCGACGGTCCTGGTGCGCTGAAAGGGCTGTCGATTCGCTTCGACGTTACCAACCTGTTTGACCGAACCTATCTCCTGCGCGATGGCACTGGCGTGGGTGTGGGGGCGCCGCAATATGGTGCTCGACGCGGATTCTTCGTCGGCGTTCACAAAGCCTTCTAACAATGGTCCCGCCGCTGCGGAGCATTGCCGCGGCGGCGGCCAGGGCGATGTGACCGGACCCTCCACCGGCCGGAGGCGCGCCGCAATGTCCGGCTGGTGCTGAAAATCGCACGCTGGGGCGAACTGCGGCATCGCTGCATCGGTTGGACATTGTCAACCAAAGGGGGTTCCCGAAAGCCCGCGGCGCTGATATGACCGCCGCCCAGCAGGGGTGCGCACTGGTTTTGAGAGGGTCAATGCGCCCCATATTGTCGTTCCTGCTGGCCGGCGCGGCCGGGTTATCCACCACGGCCTGGGCTCAGGACGCACCGGCGCCGTCATCTTCCTCACCGTCAGCGAAACCCGCCCCACAAAATGCGCAGCAGGGCAGCGCCGACGACGATGACGACACGCAGGATATCGTCGTCAACGGGCGCGCGCCGCCCGGTGCGGTGATCGGCGACATCCCACCGGAAAACCAGCTCGGGCCGCGCGCCATCGCGTCCTATGGCGTCGGCACCATTTCCGAGCTGCTCGACCAGATCGCCTTGCAGACCGGCAGTGCCGCCGGCGACGGCGCACCTGTCGTGCTGGTCAACGGCCGGCGCATCTCGGGCGTCAACGAAGTGTCCGACCTGCCCACCGAATCCGTATTGCGCATCGACATCCTGCCCGAGGAGGTCGCGCTCAAATATGGCTATTCGGCCGAGCAGAAGGTCGTGAATGTCATCCTGCGCCGCCGCTTCAAGTCGACCGTGTTCAATCTCGACGGCGGCATGTCGACAGCCGGCGGCGGCGGAAACTATTCAGGTGACGCGACCTGGACCAAGATCCGCGACAATGACCGCCTCAACATCGCGGCGCGGGCGCGGCTCAGCGACGCGCTGTTCGAGGACCAGCGCGGCGTCAAGCCGAGCGCCACCACCACCTTCGATTCCATCGGCAACTTCGTCTCGCCGCTGGGCGGCGAGATCGACCCGGCGCTGAGCGCGCTTGTCGGGACGCCGGTCACGATCGCGGGCGTGCCCGCCACCGCCAATCCGACCCTGGCCGATGTCGCGGCGCTCGCCGGCAAGCCCAATGTCACCGACGACAGCGGCTACCGGACGCTCAGCCCGAGTCAGCAGAGCTATTCGGTCAATGCGGTCTTCGCCCATGCGCTCTCAAAGAAGATCACGACATCGTTCAATCTCGACGCGCAATATTCGACCAGCGCCTCACAGGTCGGCCTTGCCTCGGGGACGCTGCTGCTGCCCGCCGGCAATCCCTTCTCGCCCTTCGCCCAGACCGTCGGCGTGGCGCGCTATTTTGGCACCTTGCCGCTTACTCAGGATAATGAGAGCACCAGCGTCCAGGCTGGCGCCACGGTCAATGTCGACTTCAACCCGAAATGGCGCCTGTCGATCATCGGCGGCTATAGCTACAGCGAAAGCGCGACACTGGTCGATCGCGGCTACGACCTCAGCGCCTATCAGGCCGCGCTGGACGCCGACGATCCCACGGTGAGCCCCTATGGGCCTTCATCATCCAGCCTGCTCGGTCCGCTGCTGGCGAACCATGCCCATACCACCAGCGACAGCGGCAATGCCTCGGCGCTGCTGACCGGCCAGCTCTTTCCGCTGCCGGCCGGCCCGATGCGCATCAGCCTGCGCCTTGGCGGGACGGCGAGCAGCACGAGCTCGGTGACGATCGGCGCCACACCGGTGCCGGAACTCAGCCTCGGCCGGACCACGGGCGACACGATGGCGAGCCTCGACTTCCCGCTTGCGAGCAAGGATTTCCTGCGCGGGCTTGGCACGCTCACCGCCAATTTCAATGTCTCGCGCACGCTCGTCTCGGATTTCCGCACGCTCGACGGTTATGGCTATGGCCTCAACTGGGCGCCCAACAAGGCCATCTCGCTGATCGCATCGGTGAGCGAGAGCGAGAGCGCACCGGGTCTCCAGCAGCTCAACAGCCCGACCATCACCACCAGCAATGTCCGCGTGTTCGACTATGTGAACGGCACGACCGCGACGGTGACGCGCACCTCCGGCGGTAATCCCGATCTTTCCGCCAGCGACCGCCGCCAGCTTCGCCTTGGCGCCACGCTCAAGCCCTTCGCCAAGGTCGACCTGTCGCTCAGCGCCAATTTCGCGAGCAGCCGCGCGCGCAACATCGTCGGCAGCTTTCCCGGCGTCAGCGCCGCTCTCGAAAACGCCTTTCCCGAGCGCTTCACCCGCGACGAGGATGGCGATCTGATCGCCGTCGATACGCGCCCCGTCAATTTCGCGCGGCAGGACGAGCAGCAACTGCGCTGGGGCTTCACCTTCACCAAGGTGCTGCGCCAGCCCAAGCGCCCGGCCTTCAATCCGCGCTTCCGGCCGCCCTTCCCCGGCCAGGCCGGCGTGCCGGGTGGTCCAGCTACACAAGGTCGTCCGCTGGGCGGTCCGGGCGTTTCCGGTCCGCCGGGCGGTCCGCCGGCAGCCAATCTGGACGTCCAGACCGGACCGCCCGGCCCGCCGACCGGCGCGGATGGCGGCTTCGCGCCACCCCCCGGCGCGGATGGCGCACCACCGCCCACGACCGATCTGACCGGCCCCGGACCGGCGAGCGGCCAGCCTCCTGCCGCGGGCGGTGGCGATGAAATCGTGGTCACCGGCCAGACCGGCAGCGAAGGCGCGGCGGCGGCGCCCCGCCAGCGCGGCTTTGGCGGCCGCGGCGGCTTCGGCGGGGGACGCGGGCAGTTCGGCGCGGGCGGCTTCCGGGGCGGTGGCGGCTTTGGCGGCGGCGGCTTCGGACGTGGCGGCGGCCCCGGCGGCGGCGGCGGATTTGGCGGCGGTGGCGGCGGCCCCGGACGCGGCGGCGACAACAGCTCGCGCCTCGACATCACCATCTATCACACCTGGATCTTCGAGGACCGTGTGCTGATCCGCGACGGCCTGCCGATTGTCGACCTCATCCATGGTGGCACGCTGGGCGGCAGCGCGACGCCGCGTCATCGGCTCGAGTTCAATGCCGGCATCACCGACAATGGCATCGGCTGGCGCCTGACCGGCCAGTGGCAGAGCGGCGCCAGCGTCGATGGCAGCACAACCACCGGGACCGGCACCACCGGAACCGGGACCCTCCACTTCTCTTCGCTGGCAACGCTCAACCTGCGCGGCTTCATCAACCTGCAGCAGCGCCTGCCCAAGGAGAAATGGGCGCGCGGCGTGCGGCTGAGTGTCGCGATCTCCAATGTGCTCGACGAGCGGCAGAAGGTGACCGACGACACCGGCGCGACGCCGATCGCCTATCAGTCAGGCTATGTCGATCCGCTGGGCCGGACGGTCACATTCACGATCCGCAAGATCTTCTGACGGACGTTCAACGCCGCCAGCGCAGCTTGCCGCGATCAAGCTGATCGACGCTGGTGACGCCCATCAGGCGCATGCCGCGCTCGATCTCGTCCTTGAGCAGGCCAATGGCGCGCTCGACGCCCGGCTGTCCGGCGGCGGCCAGCGCATAGAGATAGAGCCGCCCGCCCGACGCGCAGTTCGCGCCCGCGCAGAGCGCCTTCAGCACATGGGTGCCGCGTCTTACACCGCCGTCGCAGATGATCTCGATCCGGCCGCCGACCGCATCGACAATCTCCGGGAGTTGATCGAACGGCGCGCGGCTGCCGTCGAGCTGGCGGCCGCCATGGTTGGAGACCATGATCGCATCGGCGCCGATTTCGACCGCGCGGCGCGCATCGGCGACGCTCATGATGCCCTTCAAACAGAAGGTCCCGCCCCAATCCTCGCGCAACTGCTCGGCCATCTTCCAGTCCATGCCCTGATCGAGCACCGAGTTGAAATAGGAAGCGATGGAGACCGCCTCGCCGGTCCCCTCGGTCACATGGGTCTCGAGATTGGGCAGCGCGAACTTGGCGCGCAGCAGATAATCGAGCGCCCAGCGCGGCTTCAGCGCATAGGACAAGGCCGAGGACGGGGTGAAACGCGGCGGGGAAGTGAAACCGCTGCGCGCGCAGCGCTCGCGCTTGCCCGCGACGATCGTGTCGACAGTCAGCGCCAGCGCGTCAAACTTCGCCGCCTTGCAGCGTTCGACCATCGAGCGGTTGAGGCCGCGATCCTTGTGATAATAGAATTGGAACAGCTTGGGCGTGGAGACGAGCTGCGCAATCTCCTCGATGCT
>Ga0335083_10001267_pt1 | contig 35057 bp, 35 predicted proteins | sample Lox_Sample_42_FD_206716 | JGI IMG/M metagenome (GOLD analysis project Ga0335083, IMG submission 206716) | Soil microbial communities from Loxahatchee National Wildlife Refuge, Florida, United States - Lox_Sample_4.2 | ecosystem: Environmental > Terrestrial > Soil > Wetlands | place: USA...
TGATCGGCACCACCGGCTTCGACCAAGCGCCCCTCGCCGAGGCGCGCCCCGAGGACCCGCAGCGGCGGGCCAACGTGCTGATCGCCCCCAACTTCGCGATCGGCGCGGTGCTGATGACGCGCTTCGCCGCCGAGGCCGCCCGCTACATGGCGAGGGCGGAGATCATCGAGCTGCACCACGACGCCAAGCTCGACGCGCCCAGCGGCACGGCGGCGCTGACCGCCAGGCGGATGGCCGAGGCCAGCGGCGGCCCCGAGCCCCCGATCCACTCCGTGCGCCTCCCGGGCCTGGTCGCCCACCAGGAGGTGATCCTCGGCGACCTCGGTCAGACGCTGAGCATCCGCCACGACTCGATCAGCCGCGAGTCCTTCATGCCGGGGGTGCTGCTCGCCGTGCGTCGCGTGGGCGACCTCGAGACCTCGCCTGTCGTGGGGCTCGAGAACCTGCTGTTCACGTGAAGCCCCGGGGTGCGTGAGATACTGAGCCCGACATGGCGGCCCTAGGGGAGATCCTCACAGCGATCGTCACCCCCTTCGAAGACGGAGGGGCGGTCAACGAATCCGCCTTCGTGGCGCTGATGCGACACCTTGCCGACAACGGCTCGGACGGGTTCGTGGTGGCGGGCACCACCGGCGAGGCCTCCACGCTGACCAGCGCGGAGCAGCTCGGACTGATCGAACTGGCGGTCGCCGAGCGTCCGCCCGGCAAGAGCATCATCGCCGGCACGGGCACCAACGACACCCGTCAGGCGGTCTTCCTCACCGAACGGGCCACCGAGCTGGGCGCCGACGCGATGCTGTCGGTGACGCCGTACTACAACCGCCCCAGCCGGCTCGGGCTGCGGCGCCACTACGAAGCGGTCGCGGGCGCCACCGACAAACCTACGATCCTCTACAACATCCCCGCCCGCACCGGCACCAACATGCCACCCGAGTTCCTCGCCGAGCTCGCGGAGATCCCGGGCGTGACCGGCGTCAAGCAGGCCAACGCGGCCGAGCTGCAGCCGATCCCGGGGCTCGACGTGTACGCGGGCGACGACGCCACGCTCGCGCGGACACTCGACATGGGGGGTGCCGGGGGGATCCTCGTGGCGAGCCACATCGTCGGGCCCGAGATGCGCCGCATGGTCGACGAGCCGGAGCGGCGCGCCGAGATCGACGCGTCCCTGCGCGACGTCTACGAGGCGCTGTTCATCACCTCGAACCCCACCTGCACGAAGGCGGCGCTCAACATGCTCGGACACGAAGCCGGGGGTCTGCGACTCCCGCTGGTGGAGGCCACCGCCCAGGAGGCGGCCGTGGTGCGCGCGATGCTCGAACGCCACGGCCTGCTCGCCGGCGCCCCCGCGTGAGCCGCAAGCTGCGGGTCCTGCCGCTCGGTGGCCTCGGCGAGATAGGCAAGAACATGACCGTCGTCGAGTACGACGGTCGCCTCGTCGTCGTCGACGTCGGCCTGCGCTTCCCGACGCCGGAGATGGTCGGGATCGACCTCGTGCTGCCTGACTTCAGCTACGTGCGAGATCGCGCCTCGGAGATCGAGGCGATCGTCGTCACCCACGGCCACGAGGATCACCTCGGGGCGCTGCCGTGGATCGTGCGTGACCTTCGCGACGAGCTGTCGGCGCCCGTGTACGGAGGCCCGCTGACACTCGCGATGGCACGCTCCAAGCTCGAGGAGCACCGCCTCGCCGACGACGTCGAGCTGATCGAGCTCGACGCGGGGGAGGTGCTCGAGCTCGGGCCGTTCACGCTCGAGCTGATCCACATGACGCACTCGATCCCCGACTCCAGCGCCGTGGCGCTGGGGACCGAGCTCGGGACGGTGCTGATCACCGGCGACTACAAGTTCGACCAGACCCCGGTGGACGGGCCCCCGGCGGACGTCTCGCGCCTGGCCGAGCTCGGCCGCGAAGGGGTGCTGCTGCTGTGCGGGGACTCCACCAACGTCGACCGCCCCGGGTTCTCGCCGTCGGAGTCGGTCGTGGGTCCCCACCTCGAGGAGGTGTTCGCGCGCTGCCGGGGGAGGATCGTGGTGACGAGCTTCGCCTCCAACATCCACCGCGTCCAGCAGGTGATCGACGCCGCCTACGCGCTCGACCGCAAGGTCGCCCTCGTGGGGCGCTCGATGCGCAAGAACGTCGGCATCGGGCGCAACCTCGACCACATCGAGATCCCCGAGGGGCTGCTGGTGGGACCCCGCGAGATCTCCGACTTCCCCGACGACCGCGTCGTGATCCTGTCGACCGGCTCCCAGGGCGAGCCGCTGTCGGCGCTGCGACGGATGGCCTACCGCGACCACCCCCAGGTGGAGCTGAAGGCGGGGGACACGGTCGTGTTCTCGGCCACGCCGATCCCCGGCAACGAGCGCGCCGTGAACGAGACCATCGACCGCCTTTACCACATCGGCTGTGAGGTGATCACCCCGCGTGACGCGCCCGTCCACGCCTCCGGGCACGGCTACGAGGAGGAGGTCAAGCTGATGCTCAACCTCGTCAAGCCCCGCTACGTGATGCCCTTCCACGGCGACTTCAAGCGGCTGCGGATGCACGCCGGGCTGGCGGAGGCGGTCGGCATCGACCCGCGCGACGTCTTCCAGGGGGAGAACGGCCTGCCGCTGGAGATCGACGAGCGGGGGGCGAGCTTCGGCGAGCCCGAGCAATCGGGGATGATCTTCGTCGACGGCGTCGAGATCGGCGACATGGCCGACGTCGCGCTGCGCGACCGGCGCATGCTCTCGGCCGACGGGATCTTCATCGTGGTGGTCACGATCGCCGAGCAGGACGGATCCTCGGTGGCCGACCCGGAGGTGATCTTCCGGGGCGTCCCGTTCATGGACCAGGCGGACGAGCTGACCGAGGAGATCCGCCTGACGGTCGACAGCTCGCTGCGTCACGCGGCGGGGGAGGGGATCCGCGAGACCGACCTGCTCGCGCAGGTCCTCCACGACGACCTCGCGACGCTAGTTTACGAGCGTCTCAAGCGGCGGCCGATGGTGCTGCCCGTCGTCGTCGAGGTCTGACGCCGCCGGCAGGCGCACGACGAAGCGGGCACCCGTCCCCTGCAGCGGCGCCTCGAGCGTGACGCTGCCGCCGTGGGAGGTGGCGATCGACTGCACGATCGCGAGCCCGAGGCCGAACGAGCCGCCGCGGTCGCCGGCGCCGCGGACGAAGCGTTCGAACAGCGTCTCGGCCAGCTCAGGGGGCACCCCGGGCCCGTCGTCTTCGACGACCAGCTCGACCTGCCCGCCCGACATCCTGCGCGTGCTCACGCGGATCTCGGTTCCGTCGGGCGTGTAGCGCAGTGCGTTCTCCATCAGGTTGATGGCGACGCGATGCAGCTCGTCGCGGGCCGCGTGCACGGGAGCGCTGTGGGCGTCGATCACGATCTCGTGGCCGTCGGCGACGGCGCCGAGCTCACCGGCGGCCTCGACCACGATCTGGGCGAGATCGCAGTGCTCGCGGACCGTGGACTTGGCGGCGTCGTTGCGCGCCAGCAGCAGCAGGTCGGCCACCAGCCTGCGCATGCGCCTGGAGGAGCGCAGCGCGGAGGTGGCGGCGTCGCCCTGGTCGCCGTCGAGGGTTTCGGCGAGCAGCTCGAGGTTTGCGAGCACGCTGGTGAGCGGCGTGCGCAGCTCGTGCGAGGCGTCGGCCACGAACTGGCGCTGGCGGGCGAGGGTCGCCTCCGTCTCGCTGCGGGCGGCGTCGAGCTCCCGGAGCATGCCCTGCAGCGTGCGGGCGAGCTTCGCGACCTCGTCGTCGGCAACCGGCTCCGGGACCTCGCGCGAGGGGTCGCGCGTGCGGGCGATCTCCGCCGTCGTCGAGGTCAGCTGCGCGATCGGCGCCATCGCGCGGCGCGCGATCGCCAGGCCCGCGAGCAGCGCCAGCGCGGTGCCGCCCAGCACGCCGAGCAGCAGGAACAGCTCCAGCCGGCGCACGGTGGCCTCGGTTTCGGAGACGTTGCGGGCGTACTGCACGAACACGTGCCCGCGCGGGACCCCGCCGACGCGCACCGGCGCGGTCCCCGACAGCACGCGGTAGTTGTGCAGCGTCTGGGGAGTGAGGCTGGGGGGCCCGAACGATGGCGCGTGCGCCGGCGCTTCGGCGAGCACGCTGCGGTCGATCCCGAAGATGCGGATCGCGGCGTGTTCGGAGGTGGCCGCGAAGTAGCCGAGTTCGGGCGTGATGGCGAGGTGCTCGCTGCCGTCGCGGGCGAACACGACCTCGATGTTCAGCTGCGTGCGCAGGCGTTCGGCTTTGGTGTTCACCTCGCGGTTGAAGTCCTGCCGGATGCGGTGCACCGTGACCGAGCCGATCACGCCCGCGAACGCGCACAGGATCACGAACGTGAGCAGCGCCGAGACGCCCGCCAGGCGAACCCTGATGGGCTGGCGGTCGAAGGCGGCGGACACGCGTGCCGCCAGCCGGCGCGACGCCGAGCGCGGCCTTGCCGGGGGATCAGGCGCGGAGGACGTAGCCGGCTCCCCGGATGGTGTGCAGCAGGCGGGGCTCGCCGCCGGACTCGAGCTTGCGCCGCAGGTTGGAGACGAACACCTCGATCGTGTTGGTGGTCGAGAAGGGGTCATAGCCCCACACCTCGTCCAGCAGCCGCTGCCGGGAGATCACGATGCGCTCGTTGCGCATCAGGTACTCGAGCAGCTCGAACTCGCGCTGGGTCAGCTCGATCGTGCGCTCACCGCGGGACACCTCGTGGGTGTCCGCGTTCAGCATCAGGTCGCCGACCCGCAGCGGGGCCGAGCCGCGGGGCGGGCGGCGGCGCAGTAGCGCGCGCAGCCGGGCGAGCAGCTCCTGGCGCTCGAACGGCTTCACCAGGTAGTCGTCGGCGCCGGCGTCGAGACCCTCGACGCGCGACTCGACGGCATCCCGGGCGGTCAGGATCAGGATCGGGACGTCGTCGTCGGCCCGCAGCGAGCGCGCCACCTCGACGCCGTCGATCTGGGGCAGGCCGAGGTCGAGGATCACCAGGTCGGGTGCGAACGAGCGGCCCTGTTCGATGGCGCCGCGACCGTCGGGTGCGATCCGCACCTCGTAGCCCTCCATGCGCAGCGAGCGCTGGAGCGCCTGGGCGATGTCCTCATCGTCCTCGACGACGAGCACGCGTGGGCTGCGGGCGAAGTCGGTCATCGATCTTTATCTAAAGGCCTCGTTGTAAAGCGATGGTAAGCCCGACAGGCAGGTTACGGGCAGATGGCGTCGAAGTTGCGCACGATGCCGGCTACACGCAGGAGATCTTCCGCGGCCTCGCGCGGGCGCGCGCGCAAGGCACCCGCCAAACGCCGCAAACCGGCCCGCCGTCGCTCCCGCACCTCGCTCGTCACGGCGCTGCGGGGCACCGTCTCGAGGCTGCGTCCCCGCACGCCGCTGTTCGGCGAGCGGAGCAGGGAGGTGCTGGCGCTGGCGCTGCTGGCCTGCGGGCTGTACCTCGTGTTCGTGATCTACGGCGGCTGGAACGGCGGCAGCGCGGGCCACGGCCTCACGGTCGCGCTCGGTTGGATCCTCGGGCGCGCGCGTATCTTCGCCCCGCTGGCGCTGGTGGCCGCAGGTGTGACGCTGCTGCTCGGTCCCGCCCTCGGGCTGCAGCGACCGCTGCGCGGCGGGGCGATCTGCCTGTTCGCCGCGGTCACGCTCGCCCTCGCCGCCGGCACGCTCGGGATCACCTCCGGTGGCGGCCCCTCCACGCAGGCCTGGACCTCCGCCCACATGCAGAGCCACGGGGGCATCGTGGGCGAAGCGCTGTTCCGCCTCTTCAGCCCGCTGGTGCAGGGATTCGGCGTCGGCATCCTCGTCGTGTTCCTGGCGATCACCGGGACCATGCTGCTGACGGGGTCCTCGCTCGGAGGCTGGCTGCGGGGCTCGGCCCACGCGCTGGCAGGGGTGGGGCGCCTGGCCGGCGGGAGCCGGCTCGCCCCCGGCGAGAGCGGCGCTCCTGGATCCGAGGACGACCCCTTCGACCCCGCCACCGACGAGCACGCGCTGCCCGCGCTGACGCACGCGGCGGGCGCCTCCGCCGTGTCCGGCCTGTGGGACGATGAGCCGGCGGACGAGACGGGCACATCCGGCGAGCCGCCGGGCCCAGACTCCGGCGAGCACGAGGGCACGCCACCCGAGCCGCACGCCGACGAGGCGTCCCTGCCCGGCCGGGACGAGGACGAGGCCCCCGCCGCCGAGGGCGCCACCTTCACGCCCGTCACTGACGACGGCGGGCGGCTGACGCCCCAGGGGCGCTACCGGGGGGCGGTCACCGACGACCCCGAGTTCGTGTGGCAGCTGCCCGAGGCGGGGAAGCTCCTGACGCGCTCCGGGCGCGAGGCCGAGCGTCCCGACACGGCCGGACAGGAGCGCACTGCCCGCAGCCTGATGGAGGCGCTCGGCCACTTCGGCGTGCAGGCGAAGGTGATCGGCACGGTGGCCGGACCCCACATCACCCGCTACGAGCTGCGCCTGGCCCCCGGCACGAAGGTGGGAGCGGTGGCCAAGCTCAAGGACGACCTCGCTTACGCGCTCGCCGCCACCGACATCCGCATCCTCGCTCCGATTCCGGGCAAGCAGGCGGTCGGCGTGGAGGTGCCCAACGCGCAGCGCAAGATCGTGCGCCTCGGGGACGTGTTCGGTGAGCCCCCGCGCGACTCCTCGCCGCTGATCGTGTGGCTCGGCAAGGACGTGGCCGGCAAGGCGATCGGGGCGGACCTCGCCAAGATGCCCCACCTGCTGGTGGCGGGCACCACCGGCGCGGGCAAGTCGGGCGCCATCAACGCGATGCTGTGCAGCCTGCTGCTGCGCTGCACCCCACACGAGCTGAGGCTCGTGCTGGTCGACCCCAAGCAGGTGGAGCTCAACCACTACGAGTCGATACCGCACCTGCTCACCCCCGTCATCACCAGCCCCCGGATGGCGGCCAACGCGCTCGCCAACCTGGTCAAGGAGATGGAGTCCCGCTACGGGATCATGTCGCTGTCGCGCACCCGCAGCCTGACCGAGCTCAACAAGGCACGCGTGCGCCGCGACGAAGCTCCGCTGCCGAACATCGTGTGCGTGATCGACGAGCTCGCGGACCTGATGATGGTGGCCCCGGCCGACGTGGAGGACTCGATCATCCGCCTGGCCCAGAAGGCGCGCGCCGTCGGCATCCACCTCGTGCTGGCCACCCAGAGCCCGCGCGTGGACGTGATCACGGGCATGATCAAGGCCAACGTCCCCTCGCGGATCGCCTTCGCGGTGTCCTCCCAGACGGACTCCCGCGTGATCCTCGACCAGAACGGCGCCGAGTCGCTGCTCGGGCAGGGCGACATGCTGTTCAGCCCCGTGGGGAGCTCACGCCTGCAGCGCATCCAGGGCGCCTACATCGACGAGCCCCAGATCGCCAAGCTCACCGAGCTGTGGCGGCGCCAGGGCGAGCCGGAGCTGCGCGAGGAGCTGCTGGAGGAGGTCGAGCCGGCCGAGGGCGAGGGACCGCGGGACGAGTTCGACCCCGACGAGGACCCGCTGCTGCGTGACGCGATCGTGCTCGTCGCCGAGATGCAGACCGCTTCGACCTCGATGCTCCAGCGTCGCCTGCGCCTCGGATACACGCGCGCCGGGCGCATGATCGACATGCTCGAGAAGCGCAAGGTGATCAGCGGGTACGAAGGATCCAAGCCCCGGCAGGTGCTGATCACGGAGGCCGACCTGCCCCGCTTCCTGGCCGAGCTCGACGAGCCCGCCGCCACGCTCAGCGACTAGCCTCTCCCAGCGAGATGCCCGAAATCGGCGCCACGCTCCGCGAGGCGCGCATGCGTGCGCGCATCGACGTCTCCGAGATCGAGGCCACCACCAAGATCCGGGCCAAGTACCTGCGCGCGCTGGAGAACGAAGAGTGGAGCCTGCTCCCGGGTCCCACGTTCGTGAAGAGCTTCCTGCGCACCTACGCACAGGCGCTGGGGCTCGACGGCAAGGCGCTCGTGGAGGAATACAGGCAGTCGCAGGAGCGCACCGGGGACCCCGGCGAGCCGATCGTCCCCAGCACCGAACGGCGGCGCTCGCGGGGCCCCTCCGGCGGGTCCTCCCGGGGCTACACGATCGCGGTCGTCTCGATCCTGGCGGTGATCGTGCTGCTGGTGGTGCTGCTGGCCACCAACTCGGGCTCGAAATCCGGCACGAGCAGCTCCAGGCACACCTCCACCGGGCAGCACGCCGGCGCGGGCAGCACGACGGGGACGAGCCACGCGACGCGCTCGCGGGAGGTGGCGCTGTCGCTGCGGGCGAGCTCGGTCGTGTACGTGTGCCTGATCGGCGACGGGCGCAAGCTGATCCCGGGCGTGGAGCTGCAGCCCGGCTCGACGACGCCGACATACCATGCAAGGCGCTTTGACGTCACCCTCGGCAACAGCGGGGTCATCATGGTGATCGACGGCAGGCCACGGACGGTTCCGGCCTCCAGCGCGGCGATCGGCTACTCGCTCACGAAGACCCGCGGGCGCCACACGCTCCCGTCCGGGAGCCAGCCCACGTGCCGGTGAACGGCGGCCCCGGGGCGCGGGCCGGGATCGTGGTGACGGGCACCGAGGTGCTCACCGGCCGCGTCAGCGACCGCAACGGGCCCTGGCTGGCGGAGCGCTTGCAGGAGCTGGGCGTCCAGCTCGCCTACACGACGATCGTCGGGGACCGCCCGCAGGACATGCGCGAGGCGCTCTCCTTCATGACCGCCCACGAGCTCGACCTCGTGATCACCAGCGGCGGGCTCGGTCCCACCGCCGACGACCTCACTGCCGAGGTCGTGGGCAGCTTCCAGGAGCGCGAGATGAGGCTCGACCCGGCGGTCGAGGAGCGCATCGCCGAGATCCTGCGCCCGCTCGCCAAGCGCTTCCCGCACGTCGACATGGAGGCCGTGAGGGCCGGCAACCGCAAACAGGCGATGGTCCCCGAGGGTGCCACCGTGCTGGACCCCGTCGGCACCGCCCCCGGCCTCGTGGTGCCGCCGCCGGCCAGCCGCGAGCATCCCACGATCGTGGTGCTGCCGGGGCCCCCGCGGGAGCTGCAGCCGATGTGGGGCACCGCCGTCGCCACCGAGGCGCTGAAAGCCGCCCTCAGCGGCGCCCGGCGGGTGGAGCAGCGGATGCTGCGGCTGTTCGGGATCCCCGAGTCGGAGATCGCCGAGACCCTGCGCGTGGCCGAACGGGAGGGCGTGGCGCTCGGGCGGCTCGAGATCACCACCTGCCTGAAACGGGCCGAGGTGGAGGTGGTGAGCGTGTTCGATCCCGCCGACGAGGGGGTGTACGTCGAATTCGAGGACGTCGTCGCGCGCCGCCACCCCGACACGCTGTTCTCCAACGACGGCACGTCCGTGGACGTGCAGGTGGCCGCGCTGCTGCGCGGGGGCGCCGCGATCGGTGCCCAGACGGTGGCCACGGCCGAGTCGTGCACCGGGGGGCTGCTGGCCGCCCGCCTCACCGAACTGCCCGGCTCCTCCGACTACTTCAGGGGCTCGATCGTCGCCTATGACAACGACGTGAAGGTGGCCGCGGCGGGCGTCGACCCCGCCCTGATCGAGGCCCACGGGGCGGTCTCATGCGAGGTCGCCGTCGCGCTCGCGGAAGGCGCCTGCGATCGGCTCGGAGCCGATGTGGGGATCGGCGTCACCGGGATCGCGGGCCCCGGCGGCGGCACGGAGGAGAAGCCCGTCGGCCTGGTATGGCTGAGCGTGGCCCGGCCCCGCCGCGACCGCGCGGGCGCCGGCGAGCGGCTCACCCGCAAGGTCGAACTCCCCGGCGGCCGGGCGGACGTGCGCGACCGCGCCACGACCGTCGCGATGCACCTGCTGCGCCGGCTGCTCAGGGGGGAGGCCGCGGGCGCCGGATGAGCGGGGGCGGGGGCGCCACCGCGCGGCTGTTCCTGGCCGTCGACCCGCCCGAGCAGATCCGCCTCGAGCTGGCGAGCTGGGCGCGCGCGGCGGCCGCGCCGGGGCGATCGGGCGCTCGCGGGCGCCAGGAGCTGCGCGTCCTGGAGGCCGAGGTCCTGCACATCACGCTGTGCTTCCTCGGCAGCAGGCCCGTGGGGGAGATCGACGAGCTCGCCGGGGTGCCGGCGGCGACCACGACAGAGGTGGGCGAGCTGTCGGTGGGCGCCCCGCTGTGGCTGCCCCCGCGCCGGCCGAGGAACCTCGCGGTGGAGATCCACGACCAGGACGGAGAGCTCGAGCGGCTGCAGCGGGAGCTCGTGGCAGAGCTGCGCCGCGCGGTCGCATGGGAGCCCGAACGCAGGCGCTTCAGGGCCCACCTGACGGTCGCGCGGGTGCGGGGGCGGGAGGCCCTGTCCGGATCCTCGGCGCAGGCGGCGACGATACCGGCGACCCCGCCCCTGCGGTTCCGGCCCGAGTCGCTGACGCTGTATCGCTCGTGGCTGGAGCCGAGCGGAGCCCGCTACGAGGCCCTCGCCGGGCGCCCCCTGGACCTGTACTGACGTGCCCGTGACGACCCTCGAACGGTCGTCCAAAAGCGCCGTCCCGGGCGCCCGCCGGAGCCACAATGCGCGGATTCGGAGAGGAGCGTGCGCCCGCCCAAAGCGCATGCGTCCCACCATTCACCCGCCCGAGACCGGGAGGCAAGGATGCTCGCGCAAGCGATGTCTGCGCACCTGCGCAGCTCGAGAACCGTCCGTCGTCGTGCCGTCGCAGCCACCGCCGTCGTCGCCTGTGCGCTCGCGCCCGCGTCCGCCCGGGCAGCGGATCCGGCGGCGAACATCCCGCTCGGGTCGATGCCCGCCGCCTGCTCGCAGGAAGGTTCCGCCGAATGCCAGCAATGGCTGCTCTCGAGGCTCGACGCGGCCCGCGAGACGCTGGGCCTGCCCGCCTACGGGGTGCCGGCGAACTTCCTCGCCCTGTCGGCTGACAGGCAGATCTTCATCCTCGCCGACCTCGACCGCAGCGCGTACGGGTACACCACGATCTCGGGGCTGAACACGGCCCTCGACGAAGCCGCGGCGGCGGGCGTGCGAAACGGGACCGACCCGCGGCCACCATCCACCGAATCGCCGTGGAACGGCTTCGGTTCCGACTGGGCGAGCACCGGGCCCCTGCTGGCCTACTACCTGTGGATGTACGACGACGGATACCCCGGCCCCAACCTCGACTGCCCGAGCCCCGGCGCGAGCGGGTGCTGGGGGCACCGCCACGTGATCCTGGGCGAAGGGCTGCCGCTGCCCCAGCCGGTGGTCCTGGGGGTTGCCACGGGCCAGGGCACGAGCGGCCGGGGAGGGACGGCGTTGATCGTGAGCTCGCACCCGGGGGCCGCCACCTACTACACGTGGGCACAGGCCCAGAGCGAAGGGGCCGGCGGCGGTACGGGTGGCGGCAAAGAACCGGAACCCCCGCCCACGCCCCCGCCGCCCCCGGGCGGGGAAGAACCACCGAAACCTCCGCCGCCGCCCCCTCCGGCCAGGTGCACCCGTGTCGGGGGTGCGGGGACGATGAGCGTCTCGGTGCTCCGCGGGCGCCTCTCGAACCAGCTCTCGACCTCGCTCTCGAGCAGGCAGTCCCTGCAGACGACGATCACCTACCCGCCGGTGGGCGTGGTGCGGCTGAGCGCCCTGACCAGCGCGAGCTGCACGGTGACGGGCTCGGGGCGCGAATTCCACGGGGTCGGGAGCGCCAGGGTCAACGGGGCCGGCGGCTACACGGCCTCCTTCACGATCTTCGTGGGTCCGTCCAGGTCGACCTTCAGCCTGCAGGTGACGAAGGGCTCCACGCTGCGCCTGCGCATGACGGGGATCCCCCTGCGGGGGTCGAGCGAGGTCATCTCCTAGAGCCTCGTTTGCGGCTTGCTGGTGCCGCTTTTTGGGAGCGAATTCCGTCCGGGGAGGGCAGTACAGTGCGCGCTCCCAATCCGACCCGGAGGACTATCGCCATGCCCGTGACTGACCAGGAGAAGGCCGCCAAGGCGCGGGATGCCGCCCTCCAGGGCGCGCTCACACAGATCGAGCGCGAGTTCGGCAAGGGGACCGTCATGAGGATGGGCGACGAGGGCGCGCAGGTGCGCTGCGAAGCGATCCCCACCGGGGCGCTGTCGCTGGACCTCGCGCTCGGCATCGGCGGGGTCCCCCGCGGACGGATCGTCGAGCTGTACGGCCCGGAGTCCTCGGGTAAGACGACGCTGATCTACCACGTGCTGTCCGAGGCACAGAAGCTCGGAGGGGTGTGCGCGTTCATCGACGCAGAGCACGCGATGGACCCGCTGTACGCGAAGGAGATCGGTGTGGACATCGACGAGCTGCTCGTCTCCCAGCCGGACTACGGAGAGCAGGCGCTCGAGATCGCCGACATGCTCGTGCGCTCCGGGGCCGTGGACGTGGTGGCGATCGACTCGGTCGCGGCGCTCACCCCGAGAGTGGAGCTCGAGGGCCAGATGGGCGACCAGACGGTCGGCGCGCAGGCGCGCATGATGTCCCAGGCGATGCGCAAGCTGGCTGGGAACCTCAACCGCACCAACACGCTCTGCATCCTCACCAACCAGATCCGGGAAAAGGTGGGCGTCATGTTCGGCTCGCCCGAGACCCAGCCCGGCGGGCGGGCGCTGAAGTTCTACGCCTCCCAGCGCCTGGACATCCGCCGCATCGAGACACTCAAGGACGGCACCGAGGCGGTCGGCAACCGGGTGCGGGTGAAGGTCGTCAAGAACAAGCTCGCGGCGCCCTTCCGCCAGGCCGAGTTCGACATCGAGTTCGGCAAGGGCATCTCGACCTCGGGGTGCCTGATCGACCTCGGCCTCGAGCACAACATCGTGTCCAAGTCGGGGTCGTTCTTCTCCTACGGGAGCGACCGTCTCGGACAGGGCCGCGGCAACGCCAAGGCCCACCTCGACGAGAACCCCGAAGTGGCCGGGGAGATCGAGGACAAGATCTATGAGGCGCTGGGCATGAGCAGGACCACGGTGACCGCGATCGAGCGCAACAAGGACGAGGCGGAGCCTCCGATCGCCAGCGAACCGGCCGTCGCGGCGGCGTAGCCCCCAGGGACGTCCGGCCGTCGCGGCGGCGTAGCCCCTAGGACGTGCCTTGCGCGGCGGTCCCCGCTCGGGCCGCGCGCAGCATCACGTCGTAATGGGGTGCGAGCTTCACACCCAGGACCAGCGCGAGGATCGTGGTGGCGAGCCAGGGCCGCAGGTGGGGACGTATGCGAACGATGCTCCCGTCGGGCCCCAGCTCGAAGATCATCGCGTCGTCGAGCCGCAGGCCGGCGATGCGGGAGCTGCCGACGGCAACGACGGTCGAGCCGTTCGAGATGGGGGGACCCCAGTGCAGGCCCCTGAGGCTCGAGTAGATCGCGCCGAGCAGCACGCGCAGGTCGTCCTTGCCGCGGATGATCGCCGTGGCGGAGAGGGGAGAGATCAGCTCCACGTCGGGGGCGAGGGTCGCCAGCATCCCGTCGAGGTCGTTCGCGCTCGAGGCGGCGCAGTACCGCGCGACGGCGTCGGTTTGGGTGGGGGACTCGACCGTGCTCATCGGGGCGGTCTGGAAAACGAGGATACTCCGCCGGTGCTGAGGCGGCGGGGAACGCGACTGATGCTGCTCGCGGGCGCGGTGGCCCCGCTCGCGCTCGCCGGATGGCTGGCGTCGTCGCTGCCCTCGGCAGCCGCGAGGACCCACCCGCGCGATGCCCGCGCGACCTGGACCTACCTGCAGACCGAGGTGGCGCTCTTCGGCGCCCTGATCGCCAACTCGCATCGCGAGCAGCAGGCCGGTGAGGAACTCGTAGGACGCCTCGCCGCGGAATGCCCCGGGGTGGCCGGCAGCGCGGACTCCCGGGTGCTCGACGGCGGCACCGCCGTCGAGCGGCTGCGCGAAGAGACCTTCGACGCGGTCGTCGTGGCATACCTGAGCCCCGACCTGTCGTTGGCCCGGCTGGCCGCACGTGCGCTCTCGAGACTGAGCTGGCGCAGACACAGGCTTACCGTGCTCGTCCACCATCAGGCACGCGCCGAAGCCGCCACCGGAGCCCTTCGGCTCCCTGACCTGTGCGGCGACCTCGAGACCTGGGCCGCGGGCGGCTACAAGAGCGTCCCCGCGAGTACCACCCGCTTCCTGAAGCGGTACGAAGCGACCGAAGGCGGCCCCGGCCTGGAAAGGATCTGGCACATGCTCAGGCCGTACGAGGGGCCCCGGGCACGGGCGCTCCGGCGTCACGTGCAACGGCTTCGCGAACGGGCGGGTCGCGTGCTCGACGGCGCTCTGATCCCACTCGTTCGCACGGCCGCAACCGAGCTCGGACTTGTCGTGGCCGCGTCCGGCCCGCCCGCACTGCTCCTGCAGCCGCCTCCTTCGGTCGTGCAGTCAGGCGGCGAGCGGCTGGCGGAGTTCGAAGCCGGCAGTGCCGTGGCGACGAGCTCGGGGTGCCTCGCCTGCCACCGCATAGGCGAAGCCGGTAACCCGGGGCCGGGCCCCGACCTCACCCACATCGGCTCGAAGCTCACGGGCACGCAGATCGCTCGTGCGCTGATCGATGCGAAGGCGCCGATGCCGTCATTCCGCAACCTGCCGAGGAAGAGGTTCGAAGCCCTCGTGGAGTTCCTGTCGCTGCTGCAATGACGAGTCCGCGCAGCCGGTAGCGCCTGCCCCGGTCCGTCTCGGCCGACGCGGCCAACTCGCTCTACCCTGTCGCTGACATGGGGACGTTCCACCTCACCACGTTCGGCTGCCAGATGAACGAGCATGACTCCGAGCGGATGAAGGGGATGCTCGAGGCGCTCGGCTACCGCGAGACGCCCGAGCGCGGGGACGCGGACCTGATCCTGTTCAACACGTGCTCGATCAGGGAGTCGGCCGACAGCCGCTTCATCGCGCACCTGGGGGAGGCCCGTCGCCTGAAGCGGGAATCCCCGCGCAAGCTCGTGGGCGTCGGGGGCTGCTGGGCGCAGTCGGTCAAGGAGGAGGTGTTCGAGCGGTTCCCGTTCGTGGACGTGGCCTTCGGGCCGGGGCAGGTGCACGGGCTGGCCGAGTTCCTCACCAGCGACTCGCTGACGGCGCAGGGCTACTTCGAGTTCGAGGGCTTCACGGGCCACCTGCCCGCCAGACGGAAGCGTCCGTACCAGGGCTGGCTGCAGATCAGCGTGGGATGCAACTGCGTGTGCTCCTACTGCATCGTCCCCTCGACCCGCGGCCGCGAGGTAAGCCGCCCGCCGCAGGAGCTCGTCGACGAGGTCCGGGCGATGGCCGCCGAGGGTGTCCTCGAGGTGACGCTGCTCGGCCAGAACGTCAACTCCTACGGCCGTGACCTGCCGGCTCCGGGGCGGCCGGGCCCGGGCGCCGTGGCCGGTATGCCGCCGGGCAAGCCCAGCTTCGCCGGGCTGCTCGCGGCGATCGACGAGATCGAGGGGATCGAGCGCATCCGCTACACGAGCCCCCACCCGAAGGACATGCGCGAGGACGTGATCCGTGCCCACGCCGAACTCGACAGCGTGTGCGAGCACATCCACCTGCCGCTGCAGTCGGGCTCCAGCCGCGTGCTGAAGGCGATGCGCCGCACGTATGACCGGCAGCGCTACCTGGACCGCGTCGGGCTGATCCGCGAGCACGTCCCCGACGCGGCGCTCAGCACGGACATCATCGTGGGCTTCCCCGGAGAGACCGAGGACGACTTCGGCGAGACCCTTGAGGTCGTCGAGGAGGTGGGCTTCGACAGTGCCTTCACGTTCCTGTTCTCCGCCCGCCGCGGGACCGCCGCTGCCGACATCAGCGACGGGATCGTCCCGCATCCGGTCAAGGTCGAGCGCATGCAGCGCCTCGTGGAGATCGTGCAGCGCAGGGCGCACGAACGGGCGCAACGGTTCGTGGGAAGGACCGTGGAGGTGCTCGTGGAGGGCCCCTCGCGCACCGACCCGGAGAAGCTCCGCGGCCGCACCCGCCACAACAAGGTGGTCAACTTCAGCGGGCTCGCCGCCGCCGGGGAGCTGGCCGAGGTGGAGATCCACGCGGCCACGAGCCAGACGCTCGCGGGCGAGGAGTCGCTGGCGGCGCGCGCAGCCCGATGAAGATCCGGGCGGCGGTCCTCGAGGAGTTCGGGAGCCCGCTGGTCGTGGGTGACGTCGAGCTCGCCGACCCCGGCCCGCGGGAGGTGCTCGTGCGTCTCGTGGCGTGCGGGGTGTGCCACACCGACATGTACACGGCCTCCGGGACCGACCCCTCCGGCTACGCCCCGACGGTCCTCGGGCACGAGGGCGCCGGGGTGGTGGAGCGGTGCGGGCCGGACGTGACGCTCGTGTCGGAGGGCGATCACGTGGTGACGTTGTTCTCGCCGCAGTGCGGCGAGTGCGTGCACTGCCGCAGCCCCCTCACGAACCTGTGCCTGGCGATCCGCGAGCAGCAGAACCTCGGCTACCTGCCCGACGGCACCAGCAGGCTCTCGCGCGGCGGGGAGCCGCTGAGGCATTTCATGGGGACCTCCACGTTCGCCGAATACACCGTGATGCCGGAGATCGCGCTCGCGCGCATCGACCCCGAGGCGCCCCTGGACCGGGCGTGCCTGTTCGCGTGCGGCCTGTCCACCGGCCTCGGCGCGGCGATGAAGACGGCCGCCGTGCGCGCCGGCTCGACCTGCGCCGTGTTCGGCGCCGGGATGGTCGGCCTCGGCGCCGTCGCGGGAGCCAGGCTGCAGGGAGCCGAGCGGATCATCTGCGTGGACCTCGCCCCCGAGCGGCTCGAGCTCGCCCGCGGCCAGGGCGCCACCGACCTGCTGGCCGGGGGGGAGGACACCGTCGAGACGATCCTCGAGATGACCGGCGGCTTCGGCGCCGACTACACCTTCGAGGCGACAGGCAACGTGAACGTGATGCGCCAGGCGCTGGAGGCGGCGCGGATGGGGTGGGGGCTGTGCACTGTGTGCGGGGTCGCCGGGAAGGGAGAGACCCTCGACGTGGTGCCGCGGCTGCTGATCACCGGCAGGCGGGTGTGCGGGTCGTCCTTCGGCGGCCTCAAGGGCAGGGAAGACGTGCCGGCGCTGGTGAGCCGCTACCTCGCCGGCGACATCGACGTCGACCCCTTCATCTCCCACCGCATCACCCTCGACGACGTCAACCGGGGGTTCGAGCTGATGGAGGCCAAGGACGGCATCCGCAGCGTGATCGAGTTCTGACCGTCCGTCGCGGGCGGCGAGTCGCGTCGCTGCCGCGGGCACGCGTCCGGGTCCTATGCGAACATATGTTCGTGCGCTGGGACGGTCTGACTGACGAGGCTCGGGAGCAGAGGTCGCTGCCGGGATATCGCGATCCCGCCTCCGTCCGCAGATTCGACGCACCCGAGGCGCTCGACATGCGCTTCTACGAGGTGCACTCCAAATCGGTCCTCAACCGAGTGCCCGAGAAGTCCCGGATGCCGTTCCGGTGGTCGATCAACGTGTACCGGGGCTGTACGCACGCCTGCAGGTACTGCCTAGGGCCGGACACGGAGCTCCTGCTCGCAGACGGTTCGACCAAGCCGATCTCAGACGTCGACGTGGGCGAGGACATCTGTGGGACGGCCCGCCAGGGAAGGGGCAGACGACTCGTCGCGACGAGAGTGATGGCAAAGTGGTCGACGGTCAAGCCCGCATATCGCGTGCTTCTCGAGGACGGCACCGACCTCGTCGCAAGCGGCGACCATCGGTTCCTCACCCAGCGCGGATGGAGGTACGTGGCAGCTGCGGAGGATGGGCCGGAGCAAAGACCTCGTCTGACCGCCGTCGACGACCTCGTGGCTTCGGGGGGCCTCGCTGAACAGCCGGCGCAGACGGGCGGTTCGGCGACGAAGACCAGAACATCGCTCGGCGTCGTGTCGGTGGAGCCCTTGGGCGAGAGCGTCCCGCTGATCGACATAACGACCGGGACAGGCGACTTCATCGCGAACGGCGTGGTGAGCCACAACTGCTTTGCCCGCCCGACCCACACCTACCTGAACTTCAACGCCGGCCGCGACTTCGAGCGGGAGATCGTCGTCAAGGTCAACGCCCCCGAGGTGCTGCGCGCGGAGCTCGCTCGTCCGTCCTGGAAGCGGGAACACGTCGCGCTGGGGACGAACACCGACCCCTACCAGTGGGTCGAGAAGCGCTACCGCCTGATGGTCGGCATCTGGGAAGCGCTGCGCGACGCCGCCAACCCCTGCTCGGTGCTGACGAAGTCCCCGCTGCTGCTGCGCGACCTCGACCTGATGCTGGAAATCGCCGCGCGAGCAAGCTTCAGCGCGTGCCTGTCGATTCCCACACTGGACGAGAAGGCGTGGCGCGAAACAGAGCCGCACACCCCGCACCCGAAGGCGCGGCTGGAGGCCGTCGCGGAGCTCAACCGCGCCGGCATCCCCACCGGCGTGCTGGTCGCACCGCTGATGCCCGGCATCAACGACTCGCCGCGGCAGATCGAGCCGCTGCTGGAGAAGGCGCACGAAGCCGGCGCCACCAACATCAACGGCATCGCCCTGCACCTGCGCGGAGAGGTGCGCCAGGTGTTCATGGGATGGCTGAAGGAGGCCAGGCCCGAGCTGGTCGAGCGCTACCGCGACCTCTACAAGAGGAGCGCCTACGCCCCCCCGAAGGAGCGCGATCGGCTCGCCGAGCTGGTGCGCCGCAAGGGCAGGAGCAGCTCCTTCCGGCTGAGCGGCCACATCGCCGAGGATGAGCCCGCACAGGAGCCCGCGCTGGAGCTGCAGCCGACGCTGTTCTGAGCATTGATGCGGTGATGCGCTAGCATCAATCAGCTTTGCGCACGACGCTGAACATCGATGAGGACGTGGTCTTGGCTGCTCGCGAGCTGGCGGCCGGCGAGCACCGCTCGCTCGGCTCCGTGATCTCCGAGCTGGCCCGCAGAGGCCTGACGCCGGCGCGAGTGGACGCCGAGGATGCTCTGCCGGTCATCCGCGTACCAGCAGGTACGCCTCCGATCACGCCGGAGATGGTGCGACGAGCGCTCGACGAGGATTGAGCGACGCGTGGCGCTCCTCGACGTCAACGCACTCGTAGCGCTTGCTTGGGATTCACATGTGCATCACGCGCGGATGCGTGCCTGGTTCGCGGCGAACGGCCCGGCCGGATGGGCGACGTGCCCGCTCACGGAGAGCGGCTTCGTCAGAGTGTCGTCCAATCCCAAGGTCCTGCCGTCCGCGATCGGCGTCGCCGCGGCACGTGAAGTGCTCTCAGGGCTGCGCGCCGCTCCGGGCCATCGCTTTCTCGTCGATGACGTGTCCTTGAGCGACGACGACGTACCGGTCATCGCCGGTCACCGCCAGGTGACCGATGCGCATCTGCTGACGTTGGCCAGGCGACGCAACGTGCATCTCGTCACCTTCGACGCTGGCATCCTCGCGATCTGCGACGGTGACCACGTGGAGCTGTTGACCACGCTGTGAACCTCGAGCGTACGGCCGCGCTCAGCGTTTGTCGCGAAGCGCCGCGTCCATTTCGCGGGCGATCCGGGGCCCGCCGCTGCGACGCACCATCGCCGCCGAGAGGTCCGGAGCCAGACCGGCCACGCGGGCGCCCGCGCGCTGTGAGAATGTCGCCACCTCGATTTCGCCGCGATCCCGCTCGATCGCGCTTACGACGGCCCGGCCCACGTCCTCGGGGGTGCGCGTGCCGACGCCCGGCGGCAGCTTCACGCCCGAGTCGGCGAAGATCCCCGCGTCGCGGATGAAGCCGGGGAAGATGCACGAGCTGCTCACCCCCGTGCCGTGCAGGTCCATCCGCATCGCGGCCGAGAACCCGCGTAGGCCGTACTTGGTGGCGTGGTAGAGGGGGTCGCCCGGCACCGTGGTCTTGCCCGCGATCGAGGACATGAACACCAGGTGACCGCGGCGGCGTTCGAACATCCCCGGCAGCAGCGCGTGCGTGAGCACGATCGCCGAGCGCAGGTTGACGTCGATCACGCGGTCGACCTGCTCCACGGTGAAGGACTCGAGCCGGCCGGCCGCCGGGATGCCCGCGTTGGCCACGAGCACGTCGGTCCCGCTCGCCTCCGCCGCCAGGCGAACCACATCCTCGCTTGAAGAGAGATCCGCGACGATCACGGCGGCGCCCAGCTCGCCCGCGAGGTCCTCGAGCAGCTCGGCGCGTCGTGAGGTGAGCGTCAGCCGGGCACCCCGCGCCGCGAGCGCGTGGGCGACGGCCTGGCCCAGTCCTCCGCTGGCGCCTGTGATCAGCACGTGCGAGCCCTCGATCTGCACGACCTGTGAGCCTAGTGAGGTGCTCGTGATCGCGCTGTTCGGCCCGACGGGCGTCGGCAAGACCGCCGTGGCGGTTGCGCTCGGCCGTCTGCTGCGGGCCCGTGGCGAGGATCCCGTGGCGGTGTCGGCGGACGCGCTGCAGGTGTACGCGGGCCTGGAGACCCTCACCGGTGTCGCTTCGCCGGCCGAGCAGGCGCTGCTGGAGCACCGGCTCGTGTCGCTGGTGCCGCTCGACGCCAGCTTCAGCGCGGGCCAGTACGCACAGCTCGCCCACGCCGAGATCGACGACCTGCTCGCGGCCGGCCGCCGCCCGATCGTCGTGGGCGGCACCGGCCTGTATCTGCGTGCGGCGCTCGCCGAGCTGGACCTGCGTCCGCCCCCGCCGGAAGGCGTCCGCGAGCGCTGGCAGGCCGAGCTCGAGCGCCGTGGGCCCGGGCCCCTGCACGCGATGCTGACCGAACGCGCGCCGTGGGCGGCGGCCGAGATCGACCCCAACGACCGACAGCGGATCGTGAGGTCACTGGAGCTGTACGACCTCGGCGAGCTCGAGCCGCCGGACGGCCCCTCGCAGCTCTGGAGCCGGGATCTGCGCCATCCAACCCTGCTCGTGGGGTTGACGATGGAGCGCACCGAGCTCTACCGGGCGATCGACGAGCGCGTCGAGGAGATGCTCGCTCGGGGGGCGCGCGAGGAGGTGCTGCGGGCCAACTCGGCCGGAGCCTCGCAGACCGCGCGGCGAGCCCTCGGGTACCAGGAGCTGCTCGAAGGGGACGTCGAGCGCATGAAGCAGCGCACCCGCAACTACGCCAAGCGACAGCTCACGTGGATGCGCAAGCTGCCCGACCTGGAGCCGATCGACGTCGCCGGCCGCACCCCCGACAGCGTCGCCGGGGAGATCCTCGAGCGGGTCGGCCGCGAGCAAGCGCCCCGTACATAGACTCCTGCCGGCCATGCGATTCGAGAAGTGGCAGGCACTGGGCAACGACTATCTGATCGTCGAGCGCTCGGAGCTCCCGTTCGCGCTCAGCCCGGCGCGGGTGCGTCGCATCTGCGACCCGCATTTCGGTGTGGGGTCGGACGGGATCCTGCTGCTGTCCGAGCCGGCGGAGCCCCAGGACGTCGCCGACCTGCGGATCTTCAACCCCGACGGCTCGGAGGCCGAGCTGTCGGGCAACGGCGCACGCGAGGCGATCCTGTACCTGCGCCACCGCGGCTGGACCGACGCGGACACGTTCTCGATCGGCACCCCCGCGGGCAGGATCCGCCCGACGATCACCGGACCCGACACCTGCTCGGTCGACATGGGGGTCGCGAGCCTCGCATCCGAAGACTTCCCCGGCGGCCCTCCCGACGGACGCGGACAGGTCAGCGTCGACGGCCACCGGTGGGACTTCCGCCACGTCTCGATCGGCAACCCGCAGTGCTCGATCCGGATCGGCTCACCCGAGGAGCTCGAGCAGCTGCGACTGGGCGTAGTCGGCCCGCCAATCTGCGACGACCCGCGTTTCCCCAACCGCACCAACGTGTCGTGGTACACCGAGCTCGCGGGCACCGGCGACGACGGCCGGCCGGCGAGGATCCGTGCGCGCATCTTCGAGCGCGGCGTGGGAGAGACGTTGTCCTCGGGGACCGGCGCGAGCGGTGCCGCGATCGCATACGTCGAAGACGAGCCGCCGCGGCCGGGGGGCACGATCGTCGTCGTGTCGCTCGACGGGGGGGAGCTCGAGGTGGAGGTTGGGGAGGATCTGCAGGTGACGTTGACGGGCTGGGCCCGACCCGTGTTCGCGGGCGTGCTCAGCGAGGACCTGGTAAAGGAGCTGCATGAGACCGAGTAAGCGCCTGGAGCGCATCCCGCCGTACGCGTTCGCCCAGCTCGAGCGCAAGATCGCCGCCAAGCGCGAGGCGGGGGTGGACGTCATCAGCCTCGGCATCGGCGACCCGGACCGGCCCACACCACCGCTGATCGTGGAGGCGATGCAGGAGGCCGTCACCGAGCCCGAAACGCATCGCTACCCGAGCAACCGCGGGCGCGAGGACTTCAGGGAAGCGGTGCGCGACTTCTACGAGCGGCGCTTCGACGTGATCCTCGACCCCGACCGGGAGATCATCCCGGCGATCGGCGCCAAGGAGGCGATCTTCAACCTCAATCTCGCCTTCCTTGACCCCGGCGACTACGCGCTGGCAGCCGACCCCGGCTACCCGGTCTACACCGGTGGCCCATGGCTCGCCGGTGCGGAGCCGGTGCTGATGGCGCTCGAGCCCGAGCTCGGGTTCGTGCCCGACCTCGACGGCATCGACGCCGACGTCGCCAAGCGCGCGCAGCTGATGTACCTCAACTATCCGAACAACCCCACGGGTGCGATCGTGCCCGAGAACTTCTTCGACCGGGTCGTGGAGTTCGCGTGGGAGCACGACATCCTCGTGGTCCACGACAGCGCGTACTCGGAGACCACCTTCGACGGCTACACCGCGCCCTCGTTCCTGGCGACGCAAGGGGCCAAGGACGTCGGGATCGAGGTGTTCTCGCTCTCCAAGGGCTACAACATGACCGGCTGGCGGTGTGCGGTGGCGGTCGGCAACGCGGAGGCGCTGGAGACGTACTGGCGCCTGAAGACGAACGTCGACTCCGGCCTGTTCGAGGCCGTTCAGCTCGCCGGGGTGGCCGCCCTGTCTCCGGAGGCCGACGAGGAGGTCGCGTCGATGAACACGATCTACAAGCGCCGCCGCGACCAGGTCTGCGACGCGCTGCGGGAGATCGGCGTGGAGGTGCAGCCGCCGCACGCGACGATCTACGTGTGGGCGCCGATCCCCGCCGGTTACCAGAGCTCGGCCGCCTACTGCGAGCACGTGCTCGAGGAGGCCGCCGTGGTGCTCTCGCCGGGGGCGATCTACGGGCCCGCTGGGGAGGGGTGGTTCCGCATCTCGCTGACCACCCCCGACGAGCGCCTGCTCGAGGCGATCCAGCGGCTGGGCGCGCTGCGGGCCTAGTCGCGGTTGGACACGCTGGGCGCAGTCGTGATGAGGTCCTAGACTTATACGTGGATGGATTCGAGTCACAACGGTCGCGGTGATGGGGACGCGACGCGTGTGCGGGGAGAGCGCAACGGGTCACAGCCCACTCAGCGCGCACGCCAGAGGGCCTTCTGCATCGCTGCGGCGCCGAGCGCCGACGAGGACCTGAGCGAGCTCGCCGAGCTGTTGCGGACGGCGGGCGTGGCCGTCGTCGGTGAGCTGATCCAGCGTCGCGAGCGGCCGCATCCCGACACCTATCTCGGCGGAGGCAAGCTCGCGGAGACGCGCGAGCTGGCGCGTGAGGCGGGCGCCAACCTGATCGCCTGCGACGACGAGCTGACCGCTCGCCAGGAGCGCAACCTCGAGCAGGCGCTGGGGCTGCCGGTGGTCGACCGCACGACGGTGATCCTCGACATCTTCGCCTCCCACGCCGGCACCGCCGAGGGCAAGCTCCAGGTCGAGCTGGCACAGCTCGAGTACAACCTCGCCCGCATGCGGGGCCTGTGGAGCCACCTCGAGCGCCTGGGCGGCGGGATCGGCACGAGGGGCCCCGGCGAGACCCAGATCGAGACCGACCGCCGTCTCGCCCGGGACCGGATCGCGGCCTTGCGCAGACGCCTGGAGCACGTCAAGGGGACACGCGCGGTGCAGCGAGCCGAGCGCGAGCGGGCGGCGCTGCCGACGGTGGCCCTGGTCGGCTACACGAACGCCGGCAAGTCGACGCTGCTCAACGCGCTCACGGGCGCCGAGGTGAGCGTGCGCGATCGCCTGTTCCACACGCTCGACCCGACGACCCGCACGCTGCGCCTGTCGGGTCGTCCGTACCTGCTCACAGACACCGTCGGCTTCATCAGCAAGCTTCCCCACCAGCTGGTCGACGCGTTCGCGGCGACGCTCGAGGAAACCCGGCGCGCGCAGCTGCTGCTGCACGTGATCGACGCGTCGGCGCCCCGCGAGCAGCTCGAGATGATGAAGCAGGCGGTCGAGACGACGCTCGAGGAGATCGGCGCCACCGACGGGCCGCGGCTGCTTGTTCTCAACAAGGCCGACCTGCTCGACGCCGAGTCCCGCGAGGACGTGCGCCTGCGCTATCCGAAGGCGGTGCTCGTCAGCGGCACGACCGGGGAGGGGCTGCAGGAGCTCGGCGAGCGCATCGAGAGTGAACTGGCCCACACGCTGCGCGCGGTGGAGCTGCTGGTCCCCTACACCGACGGCGCGTCGCTGGCGGAGCTGCACGAAGTCGCCGGGGAGCTCGCACGCGAGGACACCGCCGAGGGCGTGCGCGTGCGTGCGCTGGTGCCGGCCCACCTGGCCGACCGGCTGGCACGTTTCGCGATCGCCTAACGCTCGTCGCCGCTGCCCGACAGCACGCCGCGAAGCTGTCGCGAGCGCAGCTTCAGCAGGTTCGCCTCGGCCACCTCGTCGAGGTCGAGCTCGAGCTCGGTGGCGAGCTGGGCCAGGTACCACAGGACGTCACCCAGCTCCTTCGCCAGCTTGGCGCGGCGCTCGGGGGTGAGCTCCCCGCCGTCGTCGCGGATCGACTTCTTGATCTGCTCGGCCACCTCGCCGGCCTCCCCGGTGAGGCCGAGCGTCGGGTAGGAGAGCCCGGCCTCGCGCGGATACATGGCGGTGCGCCGGGAGCGCTGCTGGTACTCGGACAGCTCCAAGACGCCCGATCATAGGCCGAGCTCCGGCGCCCGCGGTGTGTCTCGTGCCTCCCGGGGACGCAGTTTGCGCGAGATGTGTCGCGCCGGCCCGCGAGCTCAGACCCCGGCCGCCCGGCGGGCGCTCAGGTGGGTGGCGTCCTCGAGGGCGTCATCGAGCGGGTCGAGCTCGTCCGGGTCGATGCAGAGCGCGCGCGCGATCAGCCAGTCCGCGAACCACGCGTTCTTCGGCAGCAGCGGGCCGTGCAGGTAGGTGCCGAGCGTGTTGCCGCTGATGGCACCCTCGAGGCCGGAGGAGCCGTCGTTGCCGTGACCACGCAGAACCCTTCCGAGGGGTTGCTGGCCGGAGCCGAGGCGAGTGTGCCCGGCATGGTTCTCGAACCCGGCGAGCACGCGTTCGCCGTCGCCGTCGGTCCCGACCTGCACGGCGGCGGTGATCGCCACGTTGCCGATCAGGCGCGGCTGATCGCTTCTGACCGTGCGGACATCGAGCAGGGAAACGCCGTCGATCTCCTCCGAGCCCAGCGTGTAGGAGTGGCCGAGCAGCTGGTAGCCGCCGCACACACCGAGGATCACCGCGCCGCGGCGAGCGGCGGCGTGGAGGCCCGCTCGCTTTCTGGCGATCAGGTCGGCGGCGCACAACTGCTGGTCGCGGTCCTGACCGCCGCCGATGTAGAAGAGGTCGTGCTGCTCTCCGTCGAGCTCCTCGCCGAGTCCGCTGGCCTGCAGCCGGAAGCCGATACCCCGCCAGCGACAGCGGCGCTCGAGCACGAGCAGGTTGCCGCGGTCGGCGTAGATGTTCATCAGGTCGGGATACAGCGCACACACGCGCAGCGTCGGGCGCCCGGCCTGCGGCGATGCGTCCATGACGAGGGACCCGTCAGACACCGAGGATCACCACCGCGCTGGCTGTGTGCAGCTCGGTGGGGGCGACGGCCCGTACCTCGAGCGCCCTTAGGCCGACCCGTGCAGCCTCCCGCTGAAGGCGCTCCGGGGTGAGCCGGTCGAGCTGGATCACCTCGCGCTCGGCCTCCTGATCGGCGCGCTCTCCGGCGCCCGCCTGCCGGTCGGCCGGCTCGACCCTGCGTTCGAGCTCGATCCGGATGCGCCGGCGGCCGACGCTCACGCGCGTGGGACGGCTGCTGTACACGAGGCCTTCGTGGCGGGCCAGCTCGGGCTCGAGGTCGAGCGCTTCGCGGTCGGCGTCGAATGGCTCGATCTCCTCCACGAGCGCCACCGCGAGCACGCCACCGTCGCGCATGTGGGCGCGTACGGCGCGTAGGAACGCGAGCCGCCCGGCGGGGCCGCCCATCAGCTGCACGGTCTGCATCGGCACGAGCGCGAGGGCGTAGTCGCTGCGAATCAGTTTGAAGGCGCGGGCGTCGCCCCCGACCGCCTCCACCTCGAGACCGGCGGCACGCTCGGCCAGGGCGTGGAGCAGGACCGGGTCGCGCTCCAGGGCGGTCACGGAATGACCGTGTCGGGCGAGGTCGAGGCTGACGCGGCCCGTCCCGGCGCCGACCTCGAGGATCGGCTTCTCGCCCGCGGCGTGCGCCTGCGCGAGCTCGCGCCACAGCTCGAGGTCGGCGTTGTACAGCCCGCACTCGAGGTCGTGCCACACCACGATCGGGCGGGTCCGGGTCGCTGTGCGCTGCAGGGAGGCCGTCCTCACCACGAGCTGCTCGCCTCTCCGCGCGCGACCAGCAGCTCCCGCAGGGACAACATCGCGGTGTAGGTCGGGAGCGCGTACAGGGGCGTGTCGGGATCGGGTCGGTCGGCCGCGGCACGGGCAAGCGCCGTGGAAAGGTCGGGCTCGACGTGGATGGCGCCGGGGTCCACGCCCGCGTACTTCATGCGCACGGCCAGGTCGGGCGCTCGGGTGCCGCTGCAGGTGACGGTGCGGATGCGCCCGGCGAGCAGCTCGAAGTCGGCATCCCAGATCCAGGACACGTCGCGGCCGTCGGCGATGTTGTCGTTGAGCACGCCCAGCAGGTCGTGGCGGCCAGACTCGAGCGTGAGCGTGCGCAGGACCTCGTTCGCGCCGGCGGGGTTCTTCACGAGCAGGATCCGCAGCTCGCGCGGACCGGGTGCAGCGGCGGAGCCGTTGCTGGGCGGGGTGGGGGAGAGGGTTACGCTCTCGGCACGACCGAATGCGGGGCGCACGTCGCCGAGCCCGTCCGCCACCGCCGCCAGCGGCACCTCGAGCGCGGTCGCCAGGGCGGTCGCAGCGAGCGCGTTGTAGACGTTGTAGAGGCCGGGGAGGTTGAGCCTCACGCGGACCTCGCCGTCGGGCGTGCCCAGCGTGAACTCCGAGGTGCGGACGCCGTGCAGGGTGACCTCGGTGGCGGTGAGCGCGGGCGTCGGGCGTCGCTGGCCGCAGCTGTCGCAGTGGTAGTGGCCGAGGTGCCCGAGGTAGACGGCGTCGAAGGCGTAGGGCGCTCCGCAGCGGCGGCAGTGCTTGGCGTCCGCCGCGTGGGACATCCCCGGCAGCGCCAGCGAGTCGTCCTCGACGCCGAAGTACAGGGTCTGGGGATGCTCGCGCCCGAGATCGGCGACGAGCGGGTCGTCGGCGTTCAGGACGGGGCACGTGGAGCACGCGCCGAGCACCTCCTCCCAGCTCTCGGCGATCCGCTCGAGCTCGCCGTAGCGGTCCAGCTGGTCACGGAACAGGTTGGACAGCACGATCGCGCGCGGTGAGAGCTCGTCGGCCACCGCAGCCAGCCACAGCTCGTCGACCTCGAACAGGCCGAGCTCGCCCTCAATCCCTCCGCGGGCACCGGCCGCGCCGAGCAGCGCCGTCGCGACCCCGCCCGCCATGTTGGCGCCCGCCTGGTTGTGGACGAGACCCACACCCGCCCGGCGCAGGATCGCCGCAGCCATCGCAGCCGTGGTCGTCTTGCCGTTCGTGGCCGAGATCAGGGCGCTGCCCCGGGCCAGGCGGCCCCCGAGGGTGCGGATGGCGTCGGGCTGCAGGCGCATCAGGACCCTCCCCGGAGCGCTCGTGGCGCCGCCGCCGCGCCAACGTGAGAGCGTCCCGACCGTGCGCGCGAGCGCCAGCTTGGCACCGAGGGCGGCTTCCATCAGCCGTTCTCCGGGGCGCCCTGCTCGGCGCCGACGTAGGTGGGCTGGGCGAACGCCGGGTACGGGCCGCCCGCTGCCGGAACGAGCATCTGCACGGGGCCCTCGAGGGCGCGTACCCGCAGCGGCAGTTTCCCGATCGGGTCCCCGTCGGCGTACATCTCGAACGGGCGCTCGCAGCTGATCGCGACCTCGCGGGCGCGGAAGGCGCTGACGCCGGGCTCGTTGACGTGCTCGCCCTTGAAGACCTTGGGGATGATGCGGGTGAGGAAGGCGAGCTTGCCGACGCTTTCGAGCACGACCACCTCGAGCATGCCGTCGTCGAGAAGAGCCTCGGGCGCGGCCCGCATGCCGCCGCCGTAGCACTGTGAGTTGGCGGCGCCGACGGTGTAGGCGGTGACGCTGACCTTGCGACCCGGCGGGTCCAGCTCGAGCTCGAAGCGGGCGGGCTTCCACGCGAGCAGGGCACGCAGCGCGCCGTACAGGTACACGGCACCTCCGAGCCACGAGGGGGCTTCGTTGGCCACGCGATTGGCTTCGCTGTCGAAGCCGACGGACGCGATCCCGACGAACGCCCTCGGGTCGCCGGAGCCGTCGTCCACCAGGCCGAGGTCGATCGGGCGGGCGTTCCCCGTTGCGATCACGGCGGCCGCCTCCTCCGGCTGGTCGGGGATCCCGAGGACCCGCGCGAGGTCGTTGCCGCGCCCGCCGGGGATCACGCCCATCACGGCCCCAGGGAAGTCTCTGAGCGAGTCCGCGATCGCACCGATCATGCCGTCGCCGCTCAGGGCCACGACCACCTCGCCGGCCCCGGCGCCGTCGCGGGCGAGCTCGCGAGCGTGGTCGAGATCGCGGGTGTCGAAGCGCTCGACCGCGACGCCGAGCCGGCGCAGAGCGCCTTCGGCGGCGGGGGCGACGCGGGCCGCCCTGCCACCCCCGGCGGATGGGTTGACGATCAGACGAACGGAAGCTGGCACGTGCTGCATGGAGCGTATTGCGGGTCTCGCCGCGGGGGACCGGGGCGGCGGCGGGACGGGACTCAGCCCGAGGCCGCTGCAGCCTTCGCCCGGGCGCGCCGCCGGCGTCCGACGGCCGCGACTATCGCGAGCGCCGCGATCACCACGAACAGCCCCAGGAGCACCCCGGGGGCGAGTCCGATGCCCCCGAAGGGCAGCGAGATCAGCTCCACGATCCCGAGACCGATGGCGAGCAGCACGATGATCAGCACGATGATCAGAAGGATCCCCCTGATGCGCGCGAGGATCCCCGCCGAGGAGGGCGGAACCAGCAGCCCCATGGCTCGCAGGGCGAAGAGCTGGCGGCGGCTCGGAGGCGCCTGGCCCAGGCGCTCGACCGCCGTCTTCAGGTCGCCGGCCCGGCGTTCGGCGAGTGCAAGCGATGCATCGGCCATGCGGCGGATCTGCATCCGCTCCTGGGGGCGGGCGGCTGCGATGGCGCGCTGGAAGTAGCTCCGCGCGGCGTCGGCGTCGAATCGCTCCGAGGCACGTGCGCCGAGGATCGCAAGAGCCGCGGCCTTGTATTTGGTCTCGGCCTCGAGCTCCTCGTCCGAGCGCTGCTCGAGCGCCTGGATGGCCTCGATGCCGCCCCTCTGTTCGACGCGAACCTGGCGTTGTTTGGGTGCCATGGAGCGTCATTCTATGGTGCCCGCCGGAGCCAGCGGGGCGCACCGGCGACGCGGGCTCCCGGTCGCGGGCGGGCCGTCATCCGGCGTGCAATCCGGGCACGTGTGAGGCGCTATCCTCGCCGGGTGGCGCGTTTGACGCCGATCGCGGTTAGGGGAAGGCTTCTCGCATGGGGAGCGGTGCTGGTGCTCGCCCTGGCGGCATCGGGGGCGACGTTCGCACCCGCTGCTGTGGCGGCGGGATCCGTCGGCGGGAGCTCCCTCCAGGAACTCGCCGAAACCGAAACGGGGGAAGAAGGCACCGCGGCGACGAGCACCACGAGCACGTCCAGCACCTCGGAAGGCAGCACCAGCAACAACCAGAAAACGATCCTGATCGCGATCGTCGTGGCCGTGATCCTGCTGAGCGGGATCGGCTACGTGATCGCACGGGACGCGCGCCGGGTGGCGCCTGCCACCGACGCGGATCTCGGGGAAGCGCGCGCCGGCGGCCGTGACCCGGCCGTGATGATGCGCAAGCGCCGCGCGAAAGCCAAGGCCGCGCGCCAGCAGCGCAAGCGAAACCGCTGAGGCCTCGGCAGACTGCTGAACGGCCTCAGCCGTGCGTGGGGGCGGTGCGCTTTGGCGTGAAGCTCCGCCGTACGCGGGGTGGCGAGGCGGGCGCCGGCGATCCATGGGGGCCGCGGCGCGGGAGGTGGGGGAGGGGACCACGTGGATGAGGGTCGAGTGGCCCCGCCGGGAGAGCCCTCGAGCCGCCGTCGTCTTCACCGGAGTCTGTGCCCTCGGGTGCCCGCATGGCGGCGTCGTCGCGGAACGGGATCCAGAGCATCAGTGCGGCGATCGGCAGTTTGATGATTGCCGCCAGGATTAGTATCCACAGCCACAGGGGCATCCCGATTGCGATGGTACTACCAGCCCGTGGCTACGCAAGGGCAACCGACGATCGACGTGCTCCAGGACCAGTTGGAGGGGTGCACGCGCTGCCCGCGGCTGGTCGCATGGCGCGAGCAGGTCGCCCGGGAACGGCGGGCTGCGTTCGCAGACCAGCAGTACTGGGGCAGGCCCGTTCCCGGTTTCGGAGACCCCACGGCCAGCATCCTCCTGTTCGGACTGGCGCCCGCCGCGCACGGTGCCAACAGGACAGGGAGGATGTTCACGGGCGACCGCTCGGGAGACTTCCTGTTCGCCTCCCTGTGGCGGTGCGGCTACGCGAACCAGCCGACCTCGAGCGACCGGCGTGACGGCCTGCGACTCGAGGGCGTGTGGATCACGGCGGCGGTCCGCTGTGCTCCGCCGGCGAACCGGCCGACGCCCGAGGAGCGGGATACGTGCCTGCCCTGGAGCGTCGCGGAACTGCGCTTTCTCAGGAACCTGCGAGTGGTGGTGTGCCTCGGCGCGTTCGCATGGGACGCCGCGCTGCGCCTGAATGCCGCGATCAGCGATCCGCCGGCGTCCGTGCCGCGACCAAAGCCGAAGTTCGGTCACGGCGCTGAGTACGAGGGCCGGCCGTTGACGCTGATCGGCAGCTTCCACCCGAGCCAGCAGAACACCTTCACGGGAAAGCTGACCCCCGAGATGCTCGACGACGTACTGAGGCGGGCGGGGGCGTTGGCGCTCTAGGGTTGAGGGCGTGCCTTACATCTCCGCTGACGCCCGACGGGAGCTGCTCCACGAGATCGCGCGAGCCGCCGATCACCTGTCGGTCGCCCTGTCGGATCTGAGCGAGGCATTCGAGCTGCTCGACGACGCCACAGCCGAACGGCTGGAAGACGAGCTGTTCTCGCCCGTCCAGACCGCCTACGGCCGGGTCCGCCGCACGCACGGCGAGTTCGCCAGGCGCTATGAGCTGCCCGAGGGCGACTTCGCGCCCGCGGTCCGGGGGGCTCCCGGTCGCGGGGTCAAAGCTTTCCTGGATGACGCTGCGAGAGAGGTGCAGGAGGCGGACACCGCGCTGGCCACCCTGCAGGACTCGATGTTGCCGGTCGAGGTCGGCGACCCCGAGCTCCGCGGCGGGCTGGCCCAGGTCCGCGAGATGATCGGCTCGTTCCAGGCGCGGGCGCGGGACTTCGGTCGCACCCTGGGCCGCTGACCGCGGGCCCGCGCCGCGAACCGGGCGGTCGGGGCTGGAGCTAGTCGACCGGCTGGCCGTTTGCCGTTAGCGCGACCTCGATGTTGCCGCGGGTGGCGTTCGAGTAGGGGCACACCTTGTGGGCGGCGCTGACGAGCTGCTTGGCGGTGTCTGCATCCTCCACCGACGGGAGGCTCACGTCGAGGCCGACTTCGAGCTTGAAGCCGCCCTGACCGTCGGGAAGCAGTGATACCGACGAGTCGATGCCGACATCGCCCACCTCCGCCTTCATGCGGCGCCCGACGACACTCAGCGCGCCCTCGAAGCACGCCGCGTACCCGACGGCGAACAGCTCCTCGGGGTTGGTCCCGCCACCCGGGCCACCCATCTCGGAGGGAATCCTCAGATCGACCTCCAGAACGCCGTCGCTGGTGCGGCCGTGACCCTCCACGCGGCCACCCGTGACGTGGGCCTTGGCCGTGTACAGCGTGTTTGCCATGTTTTCGGTCCTCCCGGGTCGGTCTGAGGGGGGGCAGATGCTATCCACGTTCACAACAGGAGCGCCGGGGCGCGCGCGACCCCGCCGGCGAGAGCGGGCACCCTAGCCTCTGACATACGATGGAAGCCCCTTGCCGGGTTGGCGGAGCTGTTCGATGACCGAATTCCACGCCGGAACACTCGGCGCCACCGAAACAAAACCGGAACAGGAACTCAAGTTCCTCGAATCGGTCCACGGCCCCAGGGCTCCATGCGTGATGACCGGCAGCCGCGCGCCGATCCGAGCGGCGCGTTCGTAGTGGGCCGAGCTCTCAAGCGCCTGAGCGGGTGGCTCGCACGGCTGTCGCCTCCGATGCGAGGTGCCGTCGTGGCTTGGAGCGTGTTCCTCTTCCTCGCCGTCGTGTTCGTGGTCACGGGCGAATCCGTCGGGTCGGCGGTGGCGCAGGCGGCGTTCTGGGCGATTCTGGCGATGCTGGCGGCGTTCGTCGGACGAGCGCTCGGGCGGCGACGAAGCGGCGGGGGCCCACGAGGCCCCGAGTAGTCGAGATCAGACGGGGGAGGCGGGCGTGACGCCGCCCGTGGGCCCCGTCCAGGCCCTCACGTTTCTAGTTGACATAACGTGCATTATCGAGCAGCGCAACGAGCGGTGTGGAGACCGTTCGCACGGTGGCCGTCGTGCAGTTACCGGCCGGCTCGCGCATTCCCGAGACCCCTCCACCGCTCGGGCATTATCGAGCCGGACGGAACCCGTGAGCCGACGCTGCGTGGCACTGGCCCATCATGAGGACGTGGCATACTGATGGCATGAGTCGCACACGCTTGAGCACGACCGTTGATGCTGGGCTCCTCGGCCAAGCGCGCCAGCTGCGTTCCGGGGCGACGGATGCGGCTCTCGTGGATGAGGCGCTCCACGCCCTTCTATCTCTGGAACGCGCCGCGGAGATAGACGCGAGCTACGCCGCATACGATCGCCAACCGCTCGACGAACCGGATGCCTGGGGCGACTTGGCGTCCTTCCGACGTGCCGCCGGTACGTCGTGAGCTCTGATCCCGGACGAGGCGAGATCTGGTGGTGCGAGCTGCCGGAGGTGGGCCGCCGCCCAGTCGTCGTGCTGTCACGTGACGCCGTGATTCCGCGCCTTCGCCGGGCGCTGGTCGCACCCTGCACGACCAACATTCGATCACTCCCGAGCGAGGTCGTTCTCGAGCCCGGCGATGACCCTGTTCCACAACGATCGGCGGTGAACCTTGATTCCGTGGAGAGCGTCTCGCTCGCGGTGCTCGTTGAGCGACTCGGACGAATCGCCGACGCTCGGATGCGCGAGATATGCGCCGCACTGGCCGTCGCTGTCGACTGCCAAGCGTGAAACTCCGCGCTTGACCGGTTGCGCGTTATCGAGCAGAGCGAGAGAGATCCGTGCCCGTGGGTACCTTCAACCGGGTGTCGAGCAAAACGCGAGCGAGGGTGCGCATCGCCCTCCGCGTGCCGGTGACGCTAGGCGTTAGGAGGTTCCCGCGAAACTCAGGCAACTCCGATCTGATGTCGAAATCTAGGATGTCATGCGGCCCTGGCCGTCCAGCATTCGCGCAAGCCTGTTCTTCCCGACGTGGATTCTCTGCAGTGCGATATTGGCCCTGATCCTCTCTGTGGCGGAACAGCCCAATCGAGGCTTCTACTCCCGACTTCAGGAACACGGGGTAGTCGTCAAGGGGACCGTCACGCGCACCGAACCGTCGAACCACGACATGGTGTTCTACTCGTACACCGCCGATGGCAAGCGCTTCGAATCGAGTTCAGCCGCGGGCCCACCCAACCCCAGCACGTTGAGGCCGGACGAGCGCATCCACGTCGTCTATGACGCGCGAGACCCAAGCGTCTCCTGTGCGTGCAGTCCCGTCGCCGAAGGCGCGTCCTACGCCTGGTGGCGTCTCGGGCTCATCGGTTTGTTTCTGGGATTGATCGTTTCAGTCGTGCTCACGGTGAATATTCAGCGACGACTCGACATGCGCGCGGATCGTGGCAACGGGCAAGTCGGACTGTCGTGAGTCATCGCCCCCAGGAGCTCCGCCGTGTGCCCTCGCCGTACCGCACCGCCCTTGGCCGTTCGGGCATTTACGGGCGGTAAGTGCGAGCGCCAGGCACACATGCGGTCCCGGTACCCCGGCGCGACGCAGAGCCGGACTCGGGCTAACCTGAGGGTGTCCGTGACGACACTCGACGACCGACCCCAGACCGCGCTGCTCGTGGTCGATGTCCAGAACGACGTCGTCGTAGAAGCGCACGAACGTGATGCCGTCGTCGCGAACATCGCGAGCCTCGTGGAGCGGTCTCGGCAGGAGCAGGTTCCCGTCGTATGGATCCAGCATCAGAGCGAGACGTTGAAGGTCGGGACCGACGGCTGGCGCATCGTTCCGGAGCTGGAGCGACACGACGATGAGCCGCTCGTCGAGAAGCGCTACGGCGACTCGTTCGAAGAGACAACCTTGGAGAGCGTTCTCGCGGACCTCCGAGCCGGGAGGCTCGTTGTCGCGGGTGCCCAGACGGACGCCTGCGTTCGTGCCACTCTCCACGGAGCCCTTATGCGGGGGTACGACACGCTGCTGGTAAGCGACGCCCACACCACCGAGGACTGCTCACGCTGGGGCGCACCGCCACCCGCCGACGTGATCGCACACACGAATTTCTACTGGAGCTGCGAGGAGGCGCCAGGACGCACGGCTGGCACCGCCACGACGGCGGACGTGCAGCTGCGGAGGCTCAGTCGCCTCTGATCTCGCGCACCACGGCTCTGCACGCCGACACGGGCTCGCCGTAGCGGTCTTCCCAGGCGCTCGCGGCGCTCCGGAGGGCGGCATCGCGGTCGGGGGCAAGGCCATGCCACTCGAGCACGCACGCCGGCGAGCCGTGTTCGGCCCCGGCGCCGACGTCGG
>Ga0335083_10001269_pt1 | contig 35028 bp, 33 predicted proteins | sample Lox_Sample_42_FD_206716 | JGI IMG/M metagenome (GOLD analysis project Ga0335083, IMG submission 206716) | Soil microbial communities from Loxahatchee National Wildlife Refuge, Florida, United States - Lox_Sample_4.2 | ecosystem: Environmental > Terrestrial > Soil > Wetlands | place: USA...
GTGAAGCAGACCTTCGGCGCGACCGGATTCTGATCCGGGCGGGACGAATTCTTCCCGCGCGATGATTCCCAAGCGCTCGTTGAGGGCCGATCTGCGATAACATCCCAACCGGCACGAATGAACTTCTCGGCGACGAATTCCTCACAGAGCTTCGGACCACCACGAAGTGGCTCCGGCCTCGCCAGGCTGGGCCGCTTCCTGCGGCTCGTGGCGGTCAATTTTCTGGTGTTCGCGGTCCTGGCAGAGCTCGTTTCGATTATCCTGGTTCACCGCAAGACCTGGCCTGCGAGCCGCCCTACCTACCGTTTGGGCTACAACGAGTTCTGGGCAGACATCAATCCGAGCTTCGGCGTGTGGCATCGGCCAAACGGAGTCTTTATCCACAAGGGCGGGTGCTACGACGTCACCTACACGACCAATAGCTACGGAGCGCGCGACCGCGAGCGCAGCGCCAATGCAACCCTGCCCCGGACAATCGTGTTGGGCGACTCGATGGTCGAAGGTCTCGGACTCCCCGACGATGCCCGCCTCTCGAACATGATGGAGAAGGACACCGGCATCGAACATCTCAATTTTGGCACCGGAGGAAACTTCGGGCCTCTCCAATACGCTCTGCTGTACAAAACCATGGCCGCAAACTTCGGCCACGATCGCGTGATCGTCGGTGTGTTGCCGGACAACGACTTTCACGATATGGATCTGGCCTACTGGAAAGCCCACGGGTGGGCCGGAAAATACCGTCCGTATTACGGAGACGATTTCTCTGTGGTCTACGACGGTCACTTCAACCCGCGCGGCAGTGAAGGCGCGTGGGACCACGTGGAAGCTTTCTTCCGGGCGTACCTCGCTTCGTATCACGTAGGACAGTATCTCTACACGCGCCTGTACTGGCGCAACCTGGGCCCGTATTCCGGTTACAACGATTACAACGACACGGACCTCGCTCGGATGAAAGTCGCTCTGCAAGACATCAGGACGACCGCCGACACTCACCACGCAAGAATGTACGTTTTCCTGATTCCGCGCGCGATCGACTTCATCCGCCTGCGCAAGTCTGGCTCCAACCGGCTCGGGCCTGTTTTGGAGCAGTGGGGGGCGCAGGTTGGGATTCCCGTCAAAGATCTGCTGCCGGACATGGACGCCGATTCCGGCGGCCAGTTCATGTCTTACTTCCTGCCCTGCGACGGACACTGGTCGGCGCACGGCAACCGCGTTGCCGCGGATATTCTGGAGCCATGGCTCGGCGAGAAACCGTCCGCCGGCAACCCGGGCGACGCCTCAGCGAAGTAAGATGGGGCTGACGCCGGAGGCCGTAGGTTTCTTGACCGTGCTGCGCGGGTCGCATACACTGTTTAATTCGCTTGGGTCCGCAAGGCGCATCCGAGGGCTCAACCGCCGCTCATGCAGGCCAACCCGAGAATCCAATAGAGGAGAAAGAAGTTGCCGAAACGTACGTTTCAGCCGCATGTGCGCCGCCGTCACAAGAAGCACGGCTTCCGCAAACGCATGAAGAGCCAGGGTGGACGGAAAGTTCTTGCGTCACGACGCAAAAAGGGACGCCACAGCCTCACGCGAGTCTGAGGCACGCTCGCTCGGCCTCCCGCGCGAATGCCGCGTCGCGCGCCGCGCCGAGTACGACGCCGTGTACCGCGAGGGGCGGCGCCGTTCGAGCCGCGAGTTCACTGTTTTCACACGCCCCAACGGGCTGAACCTCAGCCGGTTCGGCTGGAGCATCAAGAAGGCGCTAGGCACGGCCGTGCGGCGCAACCGCATCCGGCGACGGCTGCGTGAAATTCTCAGGCTGCACCGACAGGAGATTTCCCCGGGATGGGACATCGTCATTCATCCGCGCAGTTCGGCGGCGACGGCCGATTTTTCGGCGCTGGCGCAGGAGTTGCTGAAGCTGCTCCCTCGCTCGCCGACGGCATGAGCGGCTTAGGCAGGGCAAGTGCGAAATCCGCGGCTGCGTGGACTTTGCTTTTGCTGGTTCGATGCTACATCGCGTTTCTCTCGCCCATCTTCGGAGGCGCTTGCCGTTTCTATCCCTCTTGCTCGAATTACGCCGCTGAAGCGATTGCACGCCATGGGGCGCGGCGCGGTCTTTCATTGGCCGTGCGCCGGCTGTTGCGCTGCAATCCCTTCACCAAGGGTGGATTCGATCCCGTCCCGGACGAATCCTCGCCGCAAGAAATCGGTCATCTCAGCATGACGCAAGGTGAATCACAGTGAAGGAGATGTCCGACCAGACTCGCGGCATCCTCTTCGTGATCGCGGTAATCGCGATTACGTTCATCTGGCTGAAGTTCCAACCGTCTACTCCACCTCCGCAAAAGCAGGCCCAGACCGCGGCGAAAACCGCGCCCGCCCAGACTCCCGGTGCCGGTTCCGCGCAGCCCGCCGCGGCTGTGCCAGGCGCGGCTCCCGCGCCTCAGAATGTTCCGGCCATCCACGCGACGACGGAGAAGTTCGTCGTTGTCGAAAGCGGCCTGTATCGTGTCGAGCTTTCGAATCATGGCGCCGTCGTACGCAGCTGGAAGCTGAAGAACTACTTCGACGACCAGAAGAACCCGCAGCCGCTCGACCTGGTGAATCCCGACGCTTCGCAGGAGCTCGGCTGGCCGCTTTCACTGATGTTCAGCGACCCGCAGCTCATTTCCCAGGCGAATTCGGCGCTCTACGAAGTCACGCCCGATGGTCCGAACATGAGCGCACCGGCCGAAATCACCTTCCACTGGAGCGACGGCCACCTCGACATCACCAAGAAGCTGAAATTCGCCCAGGACTACCAGCTGTCGCTGGAAGTTTCCGCGTCGCTCGACGGCCGCCCGCTCGCGCCCGCCGTCGCCTGGATGGGAGGCTTCGGCGACAGGGCGGTCTCCAAGGCCTCTCAATTCGGCACCGTGTTTTACAAGCTAGGCGACAACTTGAATCTTCTGCAGTACAAGAAGCTCGGAAACCCCTCGAACCAGATCCAGCCTTTCGAGCAAGCCGGCCCCCTGCAATTCACCGGCATCATGGACCAGTTCTTCACGGCTGCTTTCATTCCGGACGGCACGGACCTTTCGCTCTGGCACTGGACCCAGTGGCATCATTACACGGACTCAGACAGCAAGCCGGCCGCCGACCCCGCTGCGGAAATTGCGGTTGGCTCTGCGTCCGGCGGGCCGGTAAGAGCCCGCATATACGTGGGACCAAAGGACCTCGCGATCTTGGGCAAGCTCCAGCCGTCGTTGGAAGGCCTGATCAACTTCGGCTTCGTGAGTGCCATTTCGAAGGCGCTTCTGTTCGCCTTGCAATGGCTGCACCGCTACATTCCCAACTGGGGCTGGGCCATCGTCGTTCTCACGCTCGTCATCAACACCGCGGTCTTCCCGTTGAAGATGAGAAGCTTCCGCTCCATGCAGGAAATGCAGAAGATCATGCCGGAAATGCGCCAGATCCAGGAAAAGTACAAGAAGTATTCGATGACCGATCCGCGCAAGAAAGGCATGCAGGAAGAAATGATGGCGCTGCAGCAGAAGCACGGCATCAGCCCCTTCGCGCAGCTTGGCGGCTGCCTGCCCATGCTGTTGCAGATGCCCATCTGGTGGGCGCTCTGGCGCGTGCTGACCGGCGCGATCGAATTGCGCCACGCGGCCTGGATCGGCTGGATCCACGATCTCTCGGTCCGCGATCCGTTCTACATCTTGCCCGTCGCCATGGCGATCACCATGTATCTTTCAACGGCCATGACGCCCCAGTCGGCGGCCATCGATCCGGCGCAGCAGAAGATGATGCGCCTGATGCCGCTTACCATCGCCGCCTTGTTTTTCACCTACGCGAGCGGCCTCAATCTGTATATGCTCACGAGCAACCTCGTCGGCGTGGCTCAGCAGTATTATCTGAACCGCACGCGCCCGATGCCGTCGAATAGCCCATTCAAGAACAAGAAGAAGAGCCAATGAACGGCAACCGTCCGCACTCGCACAACCGTCCGCAGGCCCGGCGGAATTTCCAGCGCCGCGAGCAGGCCGCCCCTCCGCCGCCTCTCGACATCGAGCGCGCTATCGCGGAGCTGAAGCGCTACCTCGAAATTGCCGTTCGCGAGATGGGCCTCGACCTAAGGTTCGAGATCAGCCTGACGACGGGCAACGAGCCGGAAGTCGTGGTGATGTTCAGCGGGGCCGACCAGGATTTCCTTCTGGAGAAGAACGCGGAGTTGCTGCTAGCGCTCGAACACGTCGCGCACCGTTGGCTGCGCCTCGATCCGCGCCTGCATGACCGCGTGCGCTTCGATTGCGGCGACTATCGCGCCACGCGCCTGGCGGAATTGAAACTATCGGCCCGCGTCGCGGCGCAGCGCGTTCGCGAAACCGGCCAACCCTTCCAATTCAATCCCATGTCTTCCCGCGAACGCCGCATCGTGCATCTCGAGCTTTCCGGCGCGCTCGGCGTCCGCACCGAAAGCGAAGGCGTCGGCGACCGCCGCCAGCTCGTGATCTACCCGGCAAACAGTCAGACTTCCAAAAGGTAGCCTTCTTTCCCCACGTTGATGCATTGCGTCGCGCCGAGCCGATCCGATAGCCCGGCGGCTTCATGGATGTGTCCGCAGAAAAGGTAGCGCGGCTGTTCGCGCTCGACCCACGCGCGCAGCGCCGTGCTGCCCGCATGCTTGCCGGGAGCAAATTCGTCGAGCCGCGAATTGTGGGGCGGGACGTGGATCACCAGATTCAACCCCGCAATTCCGTTGAACTCGTCCAGCGCCTCGCTAATCTGCTCTTCCGTGTACTCCCCCGGCGTTTTGAACGGCGTGACGTTGCTGTAACCGAGCCCCGCCCACGGCACCGATCCCGCCTGAATCACGCGGCGGTGAAAATCCACGAATCCGAAGCGCCGGCACAGTTCGCGAATATCGTCGTGCGTCTCGTGGTTTCCGGGCAGCACCCAGAGTTTGTCGCCCAGCGTCTCGAGCGCCTTGCCGCACTTGTCGAGCCCCTTCTGAAACGTGGCCAGGTCGCCCGCGCAAATGTAAAGGTCCGCGGGTTGCGCCACGATCCGCGCCAGCGCGCGCAGGTCGCCATGAATGTCGCTGAAGATCAGTACTTTCATGATGACTTCTTGGCGGGCGGGTGCGGCGCAACGGGCTGCGGGATCAACCGCCGCAAGCGGCTCTGCAGCATTTGGTTCGTCAGCCAGCCTTCTTCGGCCAGGATTCCGTCGCGATCGAAAATCACTTCGTAGGTGAAGGGCTGCGGGCCGCGCCGCATCCCGCTCTGAAAACGGTTCTCTCCCAGCTCGACCACGTGCTGGTTGCCGTCCTGGAAGCTCTGCACCGAGGGAAATCGCGCGAAATTCCAATACAGCTTCACGCTCGGCATCTGGAACACACGCGCGATGTACTCGTCGGGCGGCGAATCGGGAATCACGTTGAAGAGCGGCGGACCCGACTGGCGCAAATCGATCTGCGTTTCGAAGAGCACATCGGCCGAACGCACTGCCAAGCCCCAATCGAGCCACGACGGCGGAATCGGCAGCGCCCCGATGCGCACGATATCGACGTGGTTCATGTCCGCGAATCGTTTGGCCTGCTGGATCGCCTTGTGGTGCGCCACCGAACACACGAATAGATAGACCAGCGCCGTGAATGCTCCGACTTGTGACCAGTGCGCACGCGTCAGACTCGATCCCATCCCACCGCTAGCCGGCACAAAGAACAGCGCCGCGAACCCCGCGCTCGCCAGCACAACAATCCAGAAATGGAAGGGATATGCCGCCGCTCCTGCAAGCGACCAGAAGATCACGGCCATTGCGGTGAAGAAGATCCACATCTTCAACGCTCGCGCCCGCTTTCGCTCCGGGAACCGGCAAATCCAAGGAATCACTTGAGGAACCAGAAGGATGGCCGTGAAACCAAAGTCCACGATGAAGAGCAGATCCCACGCCACCCGCCGGCTCGAAAGCGGATACCACATACGCGTTCCAAACGACGTCATCCCGTCCAGCACGATGTGGCTCGCGATCCCCAAGCCGTAGATCATGGAGAGCAGCCACAGCGGCGGCGCCTCCCAATCCTGGAAGCGCGGCCACTTCCGCTTCACCCAAGGCAGCAGCGCCCGCGTCAGCAGCGCCAGCAGCACGGCAAACACCGGCAGCGCCACGAACGAATGCGTGATCGCCCGGTGATATTTCACGATGCTGAGCGGATCGCGCGTTACGAACTCCGCCACGATGTCGATGTCAGGGAAAACCGCGCCGAGCGTCGCGGCGAAGATGGCCACTCGCTCCTCGCGCTTCGAGAAGAACGCCTTGCCGAGAAGGGCGCCTGTGATTCCGTGAGTTACCGGGTCCATGAAGTCGTCAAAACGGCAGAAGTGTACACGACTCCGCGTCCGAGTTCACCACAGAGACATTTCAGGGGGAACCTTCAGAGCACTTCGAGCAATACGAGCGACATGTCGTCGGTGGGAGCGCCGTCTCTCCACGCGGCAACGCGGTTCAGGATCGCCTGTTGCATATCGCCAAAGGGCAACAGCGCCGTTTCGCGTACGATCTTCTGGACGCCCTCCGTGCCGAGCATTTCGCCGTCCGCGTCGAACACTTCGCTGAACCCGTCCGTGTATAGGACCACGCGGTCGCCCTGATTCAAGTCCACTTCGATGGAGGCCTCGGCCGCCACCGCGTCCGGCAGCCCGCCCAGCACCGCGCTACGCGATTCGAGCAGCCGCGGCTCCTCGCCCGGCGTCACGATCATCCCCGGCGGATGGCCCGCTCCCGCGAAGAGCATGCGCCGCCCGCCCACGTCGATCCGCGCCGCTGCCAGCGTGAAAAGCAGTGCCGAGCTGCCGAAATCCTGCATCGTGAACCGGTTCAAGTGCCGCAGCATCGATGCCAATGGCGCGCCGCTATTCAGCTGTGAAAGCGTCTCGCTGTAGATTCGGTTCGCCACCAGCGCCGAACCGATTCCGTGACCGGAAACGTCGCACACCAGGAGATTGAGGTGCCGGTCGTCGAGCGGGCTCACCAAGCCAAAATCGCCGCCGATCGTGCGCACGGGATGATAGTAGGCGTCCACACGCATCCCGCCCCAAACCAGCGAGCGCGGCGCCAAGCTCTGCTGCACGCGCGCCGCCAGCAGCAGGTCTTCCTCGATCTCCGCCTGGCGCGTCTTCAACTTGTCGTTCGCGTCACGCAGCTTCGATTGGGCGTCCTTCTGCTCGGAGATATCCGTAAAGGTCACGACCGCGAAGGTCATCCCGTCGGGATCCTCGAAATTCCGCGAGCTGATGACTACGGGTATCCGCCCGCCATCCTTTTTCGGCAGCACGAACTCGAAGCGGTTCTGCCCCGTTACGTTTCGCTTCTCGATTTGCTGGAGGATGAGGTCGTACTCTTCTTTCGTGTAGAAATCCGAACCGGTGTGCCCCACCACGTCGGAGGCGGGGAAACCAAACATCTCTTCCAGGCAGGAATTGATGTAGAGAATCTTGCGGCAGTCGTCCAGGATCATCACGCCCTCGTTGAGCGTGTCCAGCACGTCCTCCATTTGAAGGAGCCATTCGGGCGGCTGCATATTCATGATCCCATTGGATGCGCCAACAGCCGGGAAGACGCATCTTACCGGATTCCCGGAGCCGCCCCAAAGCGGCGCCGAGGCTGTAAAATGGCAGGCGCCTAAGAGAGAAACAGAATGTCACGCAACGGACATCGCAACCCGCCCGGCCCGAAAGGCGCGCCCATCCTGGGCATGGCCCTGATGCTGCGCAAAGACCCTCTCGCGGGCATGCGCGAGATGGTCCGCGACTACGGCGACGTGGTCCGCTTCCACGTGATGATGCAGGAGCGCACGCTCGTCAACCGCCCCGACCTCATCAACCAGGTCCTCGTCGTCCAGCACTCAAAATTCCACAAGAGCGAACTGACGCGCCGCATCACGGCGCGCATTCTGGGACAGGGCCTCCTGATCAGCGAAGGCGAGTTCTGGCGCCGCCAGCGCCGCCTCGCGCAACCTGCGTTTCATCGCGCCCGCATCAGCGCCTATGGCGCCACAATGCTCGATCTCGCCGAAAATCACATCCGCGAGTGGCGCGACGGCGACCTCCGCAACATGTCCCAGGAAATGACGGCGCTCACGCTCGATATCGCCGTGAAGACTCTTTTCGGCACGACGCTGCCGGAAGAAAAGAGCCACATCGGGCAGGCGCTCTCCTACCTGATGCGCTACTCGCTGCGCCGCAACCGCCTGCCATTCCGAATTCCGGAGACTTGGCCCACTCCGGCGAATCGCCGCGCCGATCGCGAGCTCGAATTCATCGACTCGCTGGTGTATCGCATCATCGACGAACGGCGCTCCGAAAAGAACGGCCACGAGCACGACGACCTGCTCGCGCTGCTGATGGGCGCGATGGACGAAGACGGCACGCAGATGACTCCGCAGCAGCTCCACGATGAAACGATGACGCTGTTTCTCGCCGGCCACGAAACCACGGCGCAGATGCTCGGCTGGACCTGGTATGCGCTCAGCCGAAATCCGGAGGTGGAAGCAAAACTGTATGAGGAACTACACGGAGTGCTGGCCGGCCGTGCGCTCGGCGTCGAAGATCTCCCGCGCCTGCCGTATCTCCGCGCGGTGATGAATGAGGTCCTGCGCCTCTATCCGCCCGCCTACATCCTCGCCCGCGAAACGATGGAGCCGTGCGAGCTCGGTGGCTACGACATTCACGTTGGCTCGACCGTGGTGATTTCGCAGTGGATCATGCACCGCGACCCGCGCTATTACGACGATGCCGAATCGTTCCGTCCCGAGCGATGGCTCGATGGCTTGCAGGACCGGCTTCCTCCCGGCGCGTACTTTCCATTTTCTCTGGGCCCGCGTCGCTGCATCGGCGAAGGCTTCGCGCTGCTGGAAGCGGCGATTGTCATTGCGATGCTGGCGCAGCGGTTCAAGTTCCGCATGGTCCCCGGCGTCGAGATCGTGCCCGAACCGCTGGTCACCCTCCGCCCCCGCCAACCCATCCAGATGACGCTCCACGCGCGGTAGGCTACCGCTAGTGCACGAATTCCCCCGTGCCGCCCTTGGCCCACGGGTCGTACGTCAACGCAAACCTCACCCGGTCCCGCGTGGCCGGGTGGTTGTAGGTGACCAGCACATCCAGCGGGCTCGGATCGGGATAGTCCAAATTAACTTCGCCGAGCACCTGAAAACTCTGCGCGGCCACCTGGCCGGAATCCGGCGTCAGCCCGTGCGTCACCTCGAGCCCGTACTGATCGGCCTGGTGCTCAAAGTAGCGGCTCACCCCATTCGTCAGTGGCGTCAAGACGAGTGACGCCACACTCAGCAAAATCAGCAGCGCGGGCAGCGACGCTAGATCTCCCACCGACCGAACGTCCCACGCCGTCCCGCGCCGGGCCAGAAATCCGCCGATCAGCCTATGGCCGAGATAGAACAAAATCAGCGATCCGATCGCGGCCAGCGTCAGCCCTTTCGGAATGTGGTTCAAGACGTAGTGCCCCATTTCATGCCCGCAGACGAAGACGATTTGCGGCGTGTTCATCTTCGCCAGCGTCGTGTCCCATACCACCATGCGCTTCGACGCGCCCAGCCCGGTCACGTACGCATTCACCTCGTTCAGTTTCTCCGACGCGTTCATCCAGTAGATGCGCTCCGGCGGAATGTCCTGCCCCGCGCGCTGGATCATGCTCTCCAGCGCCGCCGTCAGCTGCGGGTCTTTCTGCTGCATGGGAACAAACTTGTGGAACATGGGATCGATCACCACCGGTGTGATGGTCACCAGCGCCACGATCACCGGGATCGACGCCAGCCAGAAATAGAACCACCATCGCCGCGGGCTCTTCCGAATCACCGCGTACAGGATCCAAATGAAGATGAAACCCGTGATGACGTTCAGGAGCTCGCCCTTCGTCCAATCCCACGCCCACGAGCCCCAGCCCTGCACGGAAAGCCCGTAGTCCCGCACGATCTGGTGATGGAAAATGTCCACCGGCAGGCTCAGAACGTCCAGAGTCAGCACAAACAGCGGCGCGAAGATCAGCGCCTGCACCACGAATTTCCCCGACGCCCCTTCCGCCCAGTTGCGATACTTCGGTCCCAGCTTCCAGCGCAGGAAGAACCACAACAGTATCAAGCCGTAGACCGGGCTTACCACGAAGAGCGTCAGCTCGATCTTCTCGAGCTTCTTCGTCTTCTCGTAAACATCGGGCGGCAGCGTGTAAGCCGTCACGATCTTCGCTGCCTCGCGCGCTTCCGGCGTGCCCGGCGCCGGTGCCTGCTGTGGCGCCGGCGCAATCGGCCCCGGAGGGGCCTGCGCCCGCACCCCCGGCGCGGCAGTCAGCAGCACAAGTGCCAAAATCCCGAATATCAGCTTGAGCTTCTTCATGGATACCCCCGTCTGCACTGAACTTCCGCCTGCGGCGGAATGAATGTGTTGCTCTGTCAGACGACGCTCTATGCGCGCCGTTAGCGCGCTTGGTAGGGATCTTTGTCCCTGCCTACGGCAGATTCATAAACCCCCGGCATTTCGCCTCCCCACACCGGCACTTCAATCTCGGCCATCGAGGTCGCAGTTTGTAGTCCAGCGTCAATTCTTCCCCTCTCCTGATTCGCCGTCGGCTTATCAGGTAAATGTGTCTGGCCGTTTTCCTCATGTAGAGATTCGGATGGCAGCTGTGGTTCACATATTCCGCGCCGCTGCCTCCGGAAATCGCATCGATGGTCCAATTCCGGTTCAGCCGCGCCATCAAAATCCTTTTGGGCCGCCCGGGCTTGCGCAGCTCGCGATAGACGTTGCGAGCGCGGATCAACCGCCCGCCATACTCGATAACGTATTTCCGCGCGGGGATTCGTGCGTCGGCAAACACTCCCAGGCGGTGGATAGGCGAGTGGCGAATATGCAACCGGAAACGAGCCAAGGGAGATGTGATCGGACGCGGGTAGGGCGATAGTCGGCTCATGGAGGGGGAAAGCCGAGACCGCAGCCTGGCGGCCCCGGCGCCGACGTGGCTTACTTCTGCCAAGCCCTGAGCGGCTTGGTCTTCTGCAGTTTCTTTGCTTTCTTGAGTTTCTTTGCCATCGGACTGGGTCTCCTTTGCTCCGTTTGAAACCGGAGGCGCCGTACTATATGCAAACCGGTCACCAAAATCCACATTCCCTCGTCTGCGCTGAAAAACCGCGCAATTGGGGGCTCGGCGGGACTTTGAACAGTGTCGTCTGCCGGGCGATCCGTTGAAAAGATCAACATGCGTTGATTTTTTCCATGCCCGTTCGCTCGGCCGCCCTCATCCTTAGCTGCTTCCGCTCTCGCTTCTCGCCTGCGAAATCTTTCGCTATGATCGTGGCTATGACCGCCACGACCGCAGTGCCCTACCCAACCACGAATCGCCAATTTCTACTCGCCGCGATTCCCAGCGGCATGCCGAAGGAATCGGACTTCCGCCTCGTCGAGGCGCCCGTTCCCGCGCTCGCCGCGGGCCAGGCACGGTCGGCGAAGTGGTGCAATCGCAAAATCCGCAATTCAAGCCGGGCGATGCGGTCTCCGGCTACTGGGGCTGGCAGGAATTTGCGATTTCGGACGGCGCCGGGCTGCAGAAACTCGATCCTTCGGTCGCCCCGATTTCCACGGCGCTCGGCATCCTCGGCATGCCAGGCATGACCGCTTACTTCGGCTTCCTCGATATCTGCCAGCCCAAGCCTGGAGAAACCGTGCTCGTTTCCGGCGCCGCGGGGGCAGTCGGCTCGCTCGTCGGCCAGATCGCGAAGATCAAAGGCTGCCGCGCCGTCGGCGTGGCCGGCGCCGATTCCAAAGTCGACTGGATCACCCGTGAGCTCGGCTTCGATGCCGCTTTCAACTACAAAACCACGCAGGACTATGCCGCGAAACTCAAGGAGCTCTGCCCCGGCGGCATCGACTGCTACTTCGACAACACCGGCGGCCCGGTCACCGACGCGGTTCTCCCGCTGCTCAACGTGCACGCGCGCATTTCCATCTGCGGCCAGATCTCGCAATACAATTCCGCTAGACCCGAGCCGGGCGTGCGCCCCTACGCATTCCTGCTTACAAAGCAGGCCCGTGCCGAAGGCTTCATCGTCACGCAGTTCGCCGACCGCTTCCCCCAGGGCATCGCTCAAATGGCGCAGTGGCTCCGCGAAGGCAAGCTCAAGTACCGCGAAGAGATCGTCCGCGGCTTCGAAAACGCGCCCCGCGCCCTGATCGGCGTACTCAGCGGCGCCAACACCGGCAAAATGCTCGTCGCGATGTAGGGATCACCGTTATCATCCCGGCGCTACCTCGCGAGTTTCGCCTGTCAGCGCGGCCAGTTGCCTTTTTCGACGCCGCCCGCCACGCAGTTTGCCACGCGCCCAGCCGCGCGACTACTATGGTTCTGTTGGTGGCTCTCAACGAGGTAATCGCACCATGAGAATCGCACGCTGGGCATTCACGGTTTCCCTGATGGCGCCGGTGGCCGCGTCCTTGCTCGCCAGCCCCGCTATGGCGCAGGATCAGGACAATTCCGTCGCCGCGGCCGCGCGCCGCGCCCGCGATCAAAAGAAGGAGCAGGCCAAGGCTGCCCACGTCTATGACAATGACAGCCTTCCCACCACCGGCCACGTGAACGTGGTTGGCCAGGAGCCTTCGGCCAGCAACACCGCATCCACCGCGACCGCGCAGCTCGTGGAAGAAAAGCCCGCACCCTCCGCCAAGGAAGTCGCGGGACTGAAAGCCGAGCTCGACAGAGCCAAGCAACGCCTGGCGGACCTAAAAGCCGATCTCGACGTGGCGCAGCGCAAGTACACGCTCGACCAAGCCACGTACGTCAGCGATCCGAACCACTCGATGAACAAGGCCGGCGCCGCCTCGCTCGACTCCGAGAAATCCGACATCGACGCGATGGGTGAGGCCGTTGCAGTGGCCGAAAAGGCCCTCGCCGCCGCACAGGCCAAAGTCGACGAAGCCAGCAAGGCTGCCGCGGCAGCCGCCGCACAGGAAAAAGCTGCGCAGGCCCAGGTTGCCCAGCAGCCCGCTCAGCCCGCTGCACCGGCGCACAATCCGGCCCCGCCCGCGCCCAATCCGGACACCGTCACCGTCGACCAGCAGCCGTAATCGCTTCGCCTCAAACTCCGCGGCGAAACCGTGCTCGCATGATGCGGAACGATACCCCCACTAATAGTAGATAATTCCCTTGACACACTAGCGCCGCCGGCGCACAATCCCGCTGATTTTCGGGGCGTTTTTCCGGTTCCACAAACTCAACTCAACTGACGAACTGCGAGGCAAACGATGCAATATCTGCCCGGCTGGACGGTCCAGTGTTTGACCCCGGAATGTCCCGCGCGCGGCCACTGGCTCCGCGTGCAGGACTCGCCGCAGGAAACTTGCAGCAACTGCGGCGCCCCACTTCACACCGTGCCGCCTCCGCTCGCGCCGCGCTTTCGCATGCGGCCGCGTACGCTGATCGGCTATCGTCCGGCGCGGCGCCCGCGCTAGCATTTGCCAACGGCGGCTTCTTTCAAACAAGCCTCTCCGCGCTTGATCGGGTTGTTGTTGTGTCTGGACCGCGAAGATTATCGCCGCAAGTAGAGGCCAAAAAGGGGGAGAGGCCGGCGGGGGGACCGGCCTCTCGTGGGCATTGGGGTGATGGAGGTACTGCAACTCGGGGCGGAGCCAGAAGCGCGCCCCGAATCCACAGCCATCTTGCCCGCCGCGGCGGGCGGGGGCTATAGCCGCTAAGGTTCAATCGTTTCGGTACTTTCGTACTCGCCTCTGGAATTCGGCCTCTCTTCGCCGCGGTAACAGACTCCGGTGTCTTTGGGGCGGCCTTTCCGCTAGAATGCGGCGCATGCCAGCCCAGCCATTTGAAGTAACGCAGCGTTCGGGATCGCTCGCGACCGTGCAAATTCTCGCGGTGAAGGGCGCAATCACCTCCACCACCTCCCCGCAGTTCCAGGAAGCGATCTCTGCAGCCACCGCGCCGCGCCTGATCATCGACCTGACCGAAGCGCCCTCGCTCGATTCCATGGCCATCGGGACGCTGGTGCGCGCCTATGTATCCTGCCAGAAAGCCGGACGCAAGCTGGTGCTCGTCGGATTGAACTACCGCGTGAAGAACGTACTGCAAATCACGGGCGTCGACCCCCTGTTCGAAACTTACGCGAGCATCTCCGAAGCGCAAGCCTCGGTGATCTGAGCGCCGTGCGAGCGAGCAGCCGTGCGCGGCGAGCGATCTTCCCGCGAATCTCGCGCAAGAAACGTGACCGGCGGTCGAATCCTTCGCAGGTTTCGGGCACGCACGCGAACTCCTCGTCCGTCTCCCAACTCGATTCGCCGCCAGCGACGGAGCTGCGCCCGCTTGAGGACGCTGCCGCGGCTCCCGGCTTCTGGCCCGTCGTCGCGATTTGCGTGACCGCCTGCGCGGGGCTTCTGATCAATCAGTACGGGGGCAGCGAGGACGCTTACCGCCAGCTCTTCTCGTTCTCGGGCGCGGATCCGTATCTGGTACTGCGGCTGAAGGCGTGGTGGGTCGGCTCAATCCTCATCGGGTTCCTCGCGCTGCCGGCAATCGTGATGGCGCTGCTGCCTGGGAATCGCCTGCGCGATTGCAATCTCGGCTTCCGCGGCTTTCGCGAACATTTCTGGGTTTACGTCGGCCTGTACGGCGCGGTGCTGCCGCTGATCTGGATCGTCTCGCTCACGCCCTCGTTCACGCAGTTCTATCCCATGTACGGGCAGGCGGGCCGTTCGTGGGCCGATCTGCTGATGTGGGAGGGCATGTACGCCGCGCAATTCATCGCGCTGGAATTCTTCTTCCGCGGGTTCCTTGTCGGCGGGCTCGGGCGGCACCTGGGAATTTTCGCCGTGCCGGTGGCGGTGCTGCCCTACATGATGCTGCATTTCACGAAGCTGCTGCCGGAAGCCTCCGCATCCGTGGTCGCGGGCCTCGTGCTCGGCTATCTGGCGTGGAAAACCAAATCGATCTGGGGCGGCGTCTGCGTCCACTGCGCCGTGGCAGTGACCATGGACCTGCTCGCGCTGGCGCACAAGAGCGAACTCCCCTGGCTGCACGGCTAGAGACTTGGGATGATTCTTGCAGTCCAAATCGTGAAATTCGTTGATTCTCACCAACCCGGATTCGTCGCCTGCGAGTTCACCGATGCGAACGGCCGTCGACACACTTTCATTGAAAAGGTTCCGATCGTTACGGCCGAAGCCCTGGATGCTTCGAGCACCTATCCGCGACCAGGTGGCGTACCATGTGAACCTTTGTCCCGATCGCGGGATGGACAAGGCCGAGAATGCGTCCGCGTTACCATCGCGAGACCACTGGACATCGAGTCCTCGGAAAGACTTTCGGAATTCACAGTGCTTTCCACGCAGATAATCGCCGAGCCGTAGGACTCCTTTGCGGCACACGCCGTGCATGTACTACGATACGCTGCTGCGATGAGCGATTCGGCCACGACTGAGAACTCGCGCCAGGTTGCTGCCGAAAAGCCGCGCGACGACGCGAGCCAGATGCTCTGGGGATTCTGGTATCCGGCGCTGCCGAGCGCGCGGGTGCACGGGCGGCGGCTCGAGCGCGCCATGCTGCTCGAAGTGCCGCTGGTGCTCGGGCGCGACGCGGCGGGGAAGCCCTTCGCGCTGCGCGACATTTGCCCGCACCGCGCGTTTCCGCTTTCGTTCGGGCGGTTCGACGGCGCTTCGGTGGAATGCGCCTACCACGGCTGGCAATTCGACGCGCACACCGGCCAGTGCCGCCACATCCCTTCGCTCACCGCCGATTCGAAACTGAAATGCGAGCGCATTTTCTGCGGCAGCTTTCCCTGCGAGGAACGCGACGGCTTCTTCTGGGTCTACATGTCGAATCCCGAAGGCCGCGCCGATTCCGCGGCGGCGGTCCCTCCCGCTCCCGAGCTGCCCGTGCCCGAGTTACCAAAGTTCAGCGAGCGCTTCACAAGCGCCCATCTCGCCGCCGATCTCCCCTGCGGCGTCGACCAGGCCATCATCGGCCTGATGGACCCCGCGCACGGGCCCTTCGTGCATCAGGCGTGGTGGTGGCGCACGCGGCGCAGCATCCGAGACAAAGCCAAGCAGTTCGAGCCGATCCCCGCCGGTTTCCGCATGAGCCCGCACGCGCCCTCGGCCAACAGCGCGCCCTACAAGCTGCTGAAGCTGATTACCGGCGAGCCGGCCACCACGCAGATCGACTTTGTCCTGCCCAACCAGCGCTTCGAGCAGATCCGCGCGGGGAAGTACTGGCTTTCGAGCCGCACCACGGTCACTCCGGTGAAGCGAGACCTCTGCCGGCTGGATTTCGTGGCGGCGTGGAATATCCTGCCGTGGTTCCCGCTGGTTTCGGCGGTGATCCACATCCTCGGGCCGCGCTTCATCCGCCAGGATACGGAAGTGATCGAAAAGCAGGGCCTCGGCCTGAAATACGAAGACCGCATGATGCTGGTCGACGACGCCGACCGCCAGGCGCGCTGGTACTTCGAGTTGAAGGCCGCGCTCGTCGAATCGCGCCGCACCGGCGAGCCGCTGCGCCACCCGATGACCGGCCCCGTCACCCTCCGCTGGCGCTCCTGACAACGACGTGCGTTGTCATCCCGAGCGAGTCCGCCGATTCATCGGCGGACGACGAGGGATCTGCTTTAAGTGTGAAACGGGCCCGGCCGACGAACAAAAACCGTCGATTCGTCTTCTCTTTCCCTGAACTTCTTTTGTCCTTTCGACCAGTAGGCCGCGTCTATCACGCCGGCGCATAGTCTTGGGGCCGGTTTTCGGCGCTTCTTTCCGGGGGTGTTAGGAGGTCTGCCGTGGCTCGGTCACTTCTCTTTACGTTTGCATTTGTGTTTGCCTCTGCGGCATCGGTGCGCGCTTCCGATATCGGCGTGGTGAAATGCGGGCCGAACCAGGACCGCGTATGGGTCTACGAATCGCTGAACAGCTTCGACGTCGAAACGCGCCTCAAGTGTAATGAGACGGTCGAGATTCTCTCCCGCGTGCGCGGTTACGTGAAGATTCGCACCGCAAGCGGCGTGGAAGGCTACGTCCCCGATGGCGTTTTTCCGGACTTGCCGGCGCTGCCGCCCGACGACTCGGAAAAACCGGTCGCGAGTCTTGCCTCACGCGCCACTTCCGTAAACGCCACTACGCGCGCAAACGCAATGCCGCCTCCGCCCGTAACTCCGGCGGTGCCAGCGGCACCCGCTCCCGTCACGCAGCCGACGCCCGCAGCTCAGCCAACCACCCAGCCGGCTGCGCCGGCCGCAACGCCCGTGGCGACAAAGGCGATCGCACCGAGCGCGCCTGCACCTACGAGTTCAACTTTGGCGCCGACAAACGCCGCGAGTGCGCCTGCGAATGTGAAGCCCGCGTCCGCAGTCGCATCGACGGCACACGCGAAGCCGCGCCAGAAAAACGCCACGCCGTCTGACGTGGCGGAACCGCCCGCGCCGAAGAAGACGGCGCCGAAACCGGCGCCTGCTCCCGTTGCGCCCACGCAATCCGCGCAATCGACAATCAGCGTGGCTCAGCCCACGCCCGTCGCGGCGATGGTTGTTCCCGCGAAAGCGACCGTCGCGCCGTCAAGCGCAGCCTTGCTTCCCGCCTCGGCAAACGCACCGGCCAAGGCGGACATTACAAGCAACGCGCCTGCGCGCGATCCCGACCTCGACGAATATGCCGACACGAAGCCGGAAAACGAAAGCGCCGATCCGTCCTGCCGGGTGTTTTTCTCGGCCTACGGCCTCGCGCCCGCGCAATACCGCTGGATGGTGGAGACTCGCAAGAAGGAGTTCGCGGGCATTTGCCCCGCGCCCGACCTCGCGCACGTGGATTTCATCATCCTCTTCGCGCACGATTCGGACACATTCAATTCGTCGATGCCGGTGCCGGTGCACACGGACCGCGGCGGATTTTCCGATTTCAATCCGATTTCCACGATGGACAACGCGATTCAGTCGGCTTCCGAACTCGATAAGGCGCGCTACGAGTTCGTCTGGGTGTTCCACGCCAAGCGCGGGACGTTCGACCCGTCGAAGTTTTCCGTCCGCCGGCGGCCGCTCTTCACCACGGACGCGAAAGGCTCGCACGCCGCCTCGCGCGCGGTCGAAGACGCGTTCCATTTCATCGATGGCCAGGGAAATCCGGCGCAGTGACGCGCGGGCTAGCTAACGCAGGGCGGCCAAGTCGAATGTTTCCGAGATCGTGGCGCCACTGGGGGTAGCGATCTCTACGGTCGCGGGTGAGCCGGGTTCAATCTTGTCCGCGTCGTATTCCGAGCCCAGGTTGATTCCATCAACAGTCGGCGCCGAAATGGCGGAGACAATGTTCTCGGTCCACTGGGACTTCGCCGATATTTCATTGCCGTGCTGCTTCAGCCGCACGGTGTAGTTCGTCTGAAAGCGAGTCGACTGGCCGCTGGGTGGATGCCCGAAATAGATTTCCACGCGAATGCGGCAGATCGCCGGTTTTCCGAGATACTCCCGGACCGCGTCCTGCGCGAAATAGTTCGAGAGTTCGTGGGACACGCGCTCGACGATTACAGCGAGCGGAGTCTCGAACTTGATAGAGGAAATGTACTGGCCGGACTTGGGAACGGGATAGTGCCTCGTGTATTTTTCGAAGAACTCGGTTCGCTTGTGGGGATCGCCCGATCCGAGGAAATAGGCCTCGCGGATAGCGCTGGAGGAGAGCGGATAATCGAAGCCGAGTGCCGGCTGCGCAATTAACGCAGCGGGCAGAATCACCGAGAGGACCCATCGCGGGATCGTCTTCATGGCAACCTCTCGGAAACTATAACGTAGCGCCGCCATCCTGGCGGCGTTTTTCGGCAGACGTGGCAGTCAGTGTGCCACAAGCATCAGATCGGCACACATCTGTTCGCGCTTCACACGAACACCGCCAGCTGGAAGCTGGCGCTACTTCGCGACGCCGCCCAGAAACGGATAATGCTCCGCGGCAGCCATGAAGAAGAGCATCGGGAACGACATCCAGAATCCCGCGCGTGACGCGAGAAACGCCCAGCGCATGAAATGCGCCGCCTCTGGAGGCATCGGCGCGCCCTGATCGGCGGCCGCCCGCATCCAGCGGATCAGCTTCTTCTGCGCGCGCCAAATGATGCCCCACGCGTTCAGCAGCATCAGCAGCCCCATGCCTCCGCCGATGGCGATCGAAAGGTGCGCGTTCGAGGATTGAGGATTCGCGTTGACGGCCAGCGCCGCCCATGACGCGGCAATGGCGATCGCGCCGATCGCAATCGCGCGAGTCCAGGCGCTGTCGAGAATTCCTGCGCGCGGAAGCTGAAACGGCCAGATCAGCGCAAACGCAACCAGCCACACGAGCAGCCACTCGCCGAACCACTTGAGCGCGAGCGACGGATCGCCGGCGTTGCGCGCGTCCGCCGCCAGGATCATCCAGAAGTAGCGCAGCCCCGCGATCACCGTGACCAGGGCCGACCAGCGGAACCACCACATCGCCCGCGACATCAGCCCCGGGAAGACTTTCGCGCGCACGGGCGGATCAAGGGCTTTCAGCGCGGGCGTGAGCGCCAGATTGTTGAAGTAGAGCGTGCCGATCCAGATGACACCCGCCACAACATGCATCCACCGCAGCGCGATCTGCTCGGTGGTGACCGGGCTCTGCGGGAAGCTCACCTGCGGCGCGACGATCAAAGCTACGGCTGTGGCCATCAGGGCGTACATGGCGTCATCACCTCCCGCTGCCCGAAAGCGAAGGCACGCGCCGGATACTATCCCAAAAGCATCGAAGCTTGTGTTATAGACTTCCGCTCGCACCCGTCGCTGAAGGGACGCTAACAATGCCGGCCGGAAAGATCTACGCGGGGACATCGGGTTGGGCGTACGCCACCTGGAAGCCCGATTTCTATCCGGCGAAGCTCGCGTCGGCGAAATTCCTCGGCTACTACGCGTCGCGGCTGAACACCGTCGAAGTGAACTACACCTTCCGCCGTTGGGCCACGAAGAAGCTGCTCGCCGGATGGATCGCCGCCACGCCCGCGGAATTCAAATTCGCGGTGAAGGCGAATCAGGCAATTACTCACGTTGCGCGGCTGAAGGACGTGGGCCGGAAAACCGCGGAGTTCGTCGATTCTCTCGAGCCGCTGCTCGCCGCAGATAAGCTCGGCCCGGTGCTCTTCCAGTTGCCGCCGTTCCTCAAATGCGACCTCGCGCGGCTCGACGAATTTCTCGCCGCCCTGCCGCGACACGCGCGCGCCGCGATGGAATTCCGGCACGAGTCGTGGTTCTCGGACGACGTGTACGAACGCCTGGGCCGCGCCAACGTCGCGCTGTGCGAAGCCGAAAGCGAAAAACTCAAGACACCCGAAATCGCCACCGCGAATTTCCGTTACTTCCGCTTGCGCATGGAGGAATACACCGCGGCAGCGCGCAAAAAGATTCAGCAACAGGTCGCCGAAGCCTCCCGCAACGGCGATGTCTTCGTCTACTTCAAGCACGAGGACACGCCCGAAGGCGCCCTCTACGCCGAAAGTCTGCTACGTTCCTCTGGGTAAACCATCCCTGCGTTGACAAACCGCCGCGGCGCACTGCAAGATGGTTTAGCCTCGCGGTCGTGGCGGAACTGGCAGACGCGCAAGCCTCAGGAGCTTGTGGTAGCAATACCGTGGTGGTTCGAATCCACTCGACCGCACCAATTTTCGCGCCGTAGTGTAAACGAACACCCCCTGCGGAGTACCATTGACCCGCGTCCTCGCCCTGCCGACAATGCTTTCAGCGGTCGCGAGCGAGAGGAGGGCAACCATGGCAACAGCCCGCGCGATGTTGGAGCGCCGCCGATCGAGCCGCGTTCAGACTCGCATCCCCGTAACGGTTCTTTCCCAGCAGACTGATGGCGAGCGGCGCGACGCATCCGCCGAAACCGTTTGGGTGAGCCGCACCGGCGCGCTGCTGCGCCTGCCGTTTCTCCCCGAGCTGGGCTCCCGCATCGAGGTCCTGCACGGCCTGTCGCAGGAAAAGCGCGAATTCCGCGTCATCTCCGTGCGCGATCGCAAGAAAGAAGGCCCGTTCGAGCTGGGCGTCGAAATCCTCTACCCCAACCGCAATTTCTGGGGCGTTACGTTTCCCGACGAACGCCGCTAGCCCGCCCGAAACTCCCGACCGCCCGGCGGCCCTTGACACCCTCCGCACGTATCGGTGCTATACTTCCGCCACATCAGAGCCGATGTGCCCGCAAGGGCCGGCTGCCGCCCGGCACAGCATGTCCCCACGACCCGCGGGCAGGGGAGGTTCCCATGGGAACGCTTCAGATGTTGCTCTTGGCTTGGGGTGTCGTCACCGCCGCCCTGATCTGCATGTGGATCTACCGCAGCGCGCTGGAGAATCGCGAGGAAGACCAGATTTTTCTCGACGCGGCGGGAGAATCGATGGCCCGAGAGCAAGCCGCGCTCGTCAGCCGCATTGAAAAGCTCAGCCGGCCGATCACCGGCCTGCTGGTCCTCTCCGGCGTGCTGCTCGTCGCGGTCGGCGGCTACTGGGTCTACCAGAGCATCCAGAGTTTTTAAGAAGCCGACAGGCCTTTTACCCTGAGCGCTGCGAAGGGTTGCCCCTCTACGGCTTTGCCGCGGCAGGCGCCTGCTGTGTCGCCGTGGCGGTTTGCGGCGTGGGAGATTCCACGGCTGACGTGTGATTGTGCACGATCAGCCAGTTCCCACTCACCTTGTTGAAGATCAGCGTGGTCTGTCCGCGCATCGTGTACGGTTTCCCCTGGTAGCCCGCGATGAATTCCCACTGATACATCGCCCAGGCCACGTCCCCGCGCGGAAACACGATCGTGTTCCGCCGGATCAGCTGGATGCCCTGGAACGCGGCCATCTGCCGCTGGTAGAGCGGGACATAATTCTGCCAGCCGGCCACGGGCGGCGAAAAATCGCCGCTGACGAAGGTCACGGTGTCCGCGTAATACTTGTGCATCTCCTCGACGTTGCCGAGCTGGAACGCGGCGAGCATCGCGCCGATGTCGTAATCGATCTGGTCCGCGTCGCTTTTCGGGATCGGCGGCGCCACCGCGTCTTCCTTCAGCTCTGGCGTGCTCGAGGGAGTTTTGGTTTTCTTGTTCTTCTGCGCCGCGGCGGGATGGCAGGCCAAACCAAGCGCTACTGCGAGCGCAAGAATCGCGGCCAGCGCGCCACTCGTGCATCGCGCGCGCACGGATCGCTCAAGCCAGTGTTTCATTCGCCCTCCTCGATTCCGCAGGGAGCATAGCACCGCGAAAAACCCCCGGCGAGCCGAAGTCGCGCCCTGTTTCGCAATCCCGCAAGAGCGCTTGCTTTCGTAGCGGCGGCCTTCCTCACTCTGCGGGTCCGAGTCGTTATCGCCCCTACCGGCGCGGCGTGTGCAGCGTTTGGCTGAGCAGATTCACGAAGAGGCGGTAGGCGCCGGGGACGCCGTCGGGGAGTTCGCGGAAGAAAGAAAGGCCCGTGTAGATGTAGAGGCCTTTGCCGTCGCGGGCGTAGACCAGGCCGCCGGTGGCTTCGGCTTCGCCGGGGTCTGTGAGACCGAGGACGGGCGTGAACTTCGCGTCCCAGGTGCTCCAGAAGTAGAGGCCGCGCTCCTGTTCCCAGCCCTGGAAATCGTCGAGGGTGATCTTGTTCGGCGAATTCAGAAGCGGCGAATCGGGCGCGAGGAAGCGCACGGGAGAATTCTGGTCGGTGACGCGCACGGCGGAATTGGGCGAGAGCATCTCCGCGCGGAACGGCGCGGGGTGCAGGCGCGCCCAGGCGAAGTCGCGTTCGTAGAGCACGAGCAGCGTGCCGCCCTGCTGGACGTAGTCGAGCAGGCGCGGATTCGCCGCCATGGCGTCGGGCCGCAGCTCGTAGGCGCGGATGCCGGCGACGATGGCGTCGTATTTCGAGAGGTCGCCGAAGGCGAGCGCGACTTCGTCGAGCAGGTCGACCTGGACGCCGACCTGGCGCAGCGTTTCAGGGACCACGTCGTTTTCGCCAGCGATGTAGCCGATGCGCAGGCCGGCGGGCACGGTAAGGTCGAGCATGTGCACGGTCACGTCGTCGGGCTGGGACCAATTGCGCGTGGGCAGCGTGGGGATGGGCTCGACGGAGGTGCGGAAGGCTTCGTCGGCGAGTTTCGCGTACGGATGCAGCGCGTAGGCGCCGGGCGCGATTTTCGCGGGAGCTTTCACCACGTAGCGCACGAGCTGGTCTCCCGGCTCCTTGAAATCGAGCGGGCCGATCGGCGCGGCGGTCCAGCCTTGCGGCGCGTCGATGCCGATCGAGACCGTGGCGGGCTTTGTGCCGTGGTAGCGCACGCGCGCGAGCAGATCCACGGGGGCTCCGGCGCGCTTCTGCGGAACCATCACCTGCGCGGGCTCGACGGTCAGCGTGACTGCGGGCACCAGCTCCAACGGGTAGACGAGAATTTCGGTGGTCTTGGCTTCGGCGGAATGCACGGCCTTTTCGTTAGTGAATTCGTAGTCGTCTACGCTCATGCGCAGCGCGAGCGAGACGAGCGGCGGCGGAAAGGGGATCACGGCGTCCGCGGGAGAATGCGGCGGCTTCGCGCCTGCGGGAACCGAAACGGTGAAGTGGTAGGCGCGGCCCTGTGAGTCGGCGTCATCGAGCTTGGCCGTCCAGCCTTCGGGCAGGTGCAGCGAGGATTTGTCGACGGTCCATTTGAAGGGGACGGCGGGCTGGTCGAGGAAGTTCACATCGACTTTGAAATCCTCGCCGCCGACGAGCTCGTGGCGGCTGGCCTGCGTATCGACGGGCAGCGCGACGTCGGCGGCAAGCGCGGCGTCGATGCGCCGGGCGATCTGGTCGAGTTCGTAGAGCGCATCGGCGGCGGAGTTACCATTCGCGGCGACAGTGCGTCGCAGCGCGGCAAGTTCCTTGCCGGCTTTCGCGAGCGAGCTCGCGGCAGCGGTTCGGTCGAGGGCGAGCGCGGATTTCGACGCGGCGGCGATGTCCTGGTCGACTGCGGCGAGAGCGGGAGCCAGCGCGCCTTGCCACTGCGCGTAGCGATCGGCGAGCGAGGCGATCGATACGGCGAGCTGCTTCACGTCGAAGCCGCCACCGCCATGCTCGAGGATCAGCGTGGGCGGGCGGCGGAAGAACGGGTTGCCGTAGAACGACGGCGTGCCCTGCGAGCGATGCTGCGCGTGGCCCTCCATGCCCATCTCCACGTAGCTTTCGCCCCAGAGCGGCGAGACGTCGTTCACCGGAAGCGTGACGCCGCCGGGCGCGGCAGCCGTGGGATTGGGACCGAAGCCGAAGCTGCCGGGACGCAGCTCGAGCGAAACCTTCCACGCCGGCAGGCCCTCGGCGATCTGCTCGGGGAATTTCGAGGGATCGGCGGCGGCGGCGACGGCCTGGGGAGTGAGCAGGCCGCTGGCTTGATGCTGGCCGTGGCCAAAACGCACGCCGCCCCAGCCGTTGATGACGATCTGCGGGCGGTACATGCGGATCACGCGGACCATGTCTTCGAGCGGAATCTGGTCGCCCCAGATTTTCATGGTGCGTTCGGCGCTTTTCGAGAAGCCGGGATCGACGGCGCGGGTGAAGAATTGGTGCGTGCCGTAGTGGGAGTCGGCGGCGAGAAGCTCCGTGGTGCGGACCACGCCGAGCGGGCCGTCCTGCTCGGGGCCGATGGCGTTCTGCCCGCCCTGGCCGCGCGTGATGGTCAGCAGGGCGACGTCGGCGCCGAGGCCGCGCGAAAGATAGGCGAGCAGGCCGGCGGTTTCGTCGTCGGGATGCGCGGTGACGTACAGGATGCGCGTGGAGACGCGGGCTTTGTTGATGGCTTGGACGGTTTCGGGGAGCGTCTGTGCTTTGGCGGCGGGGAGGGCGGCGAAGCACGCGGCGGCACAGGCGAGAACGATCGCCGGGAGGATTGGTTTCGCCGACACTCGACCTGGATGCATCACGCGACCTCCTGGAATGGCCACTGGCGCGCCCATCGCGCGCGCAGCAAATATACGACTATACCCGCCGAAGCGGCAGCGAGCGAGGCCAGCATGGGCCGCTTGCCGGTAGCGACGAAAATCCCCGCCCAGCCGCAGACGGCGATCACGACCGGAACGGGATACAGCCACATGCGAAACGGAAGCCGCGCCCTCCCCCAGCGGCGGCGCAGCACCACCAGGCCCACGCCCTGGGCGATGAATTGGATGATGCAGCGCATCGCCAGGATGGAGCGAATCGCCTGTCCGAGGCTGAGCGACAGGCAGAAAACGAGGGCGGCGGCGCCTAAGGCGAGCAGCGAGACGTACGGGAAATGCTTCGTTGGATGGACGCGGGCGAAGAGGGAGAGGAAGTTGCCGTCAGACGCGGCGGCATAGGGCACGCGCGAGTAGCCGAGCATGGCGGAGAAAACGCTGCCGAGCGCGGTAATGAGGATCATGGCGGTGGCGAGCGTGGCCCAGGGCGCGCCGTAGAGGCGCTCGATGAAGGTGCTGGCGATGAATTTCGATTCGGCGCCCTCGCGCCAGGGGATCACGCCGAGGATGCTGGTTTGCATGGCGAGGTAGAGCGCGGTGATGCCGAGGATGGAGATGAAGATGGCTCGCGGAATGTTTTTCTCGGGGCTTTTCATTTCGCCGCCGAGGTTGCAGACGTTGTAGTAGCCCAAGTAGCTATAGACGGTCTGCACCGTGCCGTGGCCGAGCGCGACGAGAAGGAGCCAGGAGGAATCCCAACGCGCAGCGGAAAAGTCGAAGGCGCGGTGCGAATCGAAATGCGTGGCGCCGCCCCAGATGATCCACAGAATCGTGGCGAGCACGATGGCGCTGAAGACGATGGAGATTTTTCCGATGTCGGCGATGCGGCGATAGAGAAGCGCAACAACGAACAGAACGATGATCGCCGCGATGACGTTCTTGCTATGCGAGCCGAGCGCGGCGACGGCTGCGGCTAGGCGGCTCGATCGCGTGGTGAGGTATGTCGAGTAATCCGCGAAGCCGAGCGCGCCGGAGGCGATGCTGAGCGGGCCCTGGAAAAGCGTCTGCCAGATGAAGAGGAAGGAGAGCAGGCGGCCCCAGCGCTCGGGGCCGTAGGCTTCACGCAGGTAGATGTAGCTGCCGCCGGCCTGCGGCATGGCCGCGCCGAGTTCGGCCCAGATGCAGCCGTCGAAAAGAGCGAGCGCCGCGCCCGCAAGCCACGCCAACAGGCTGCCGGGGCCGCCCATCGATTTCAACACGATGGGAATTACGACGAACGGGCCGATGCCGACCATGAAGGTCATGTTGAGCGAGGTGGCTTCGAGGAGGCCGAGGCCGCGTTCGAGTTTTGGCGCGTCGTTCATCGGGAAAGGGCAGCCGAGCATAGCAAGAAACCGCGGGCGGGCCGCCGAAAACTGCGCGGGCTGAGCTACCATACTCGCGCTCATGGACGCGCCGGCTTTCCTCGCTCCCTCTCCCGTGTTGTTTCCGATCGGCCTGGGAATCACGGCCGGCACGGTGGCTGGTCTCGTCGCGCAGTATTTTCGTTTGCGGCGGCGGCGCGCGTTTCCGGCGCACGGCTGGTTGGGGTTAGTGACTCTTGCGTGCGCTGAGGTGTTGCTGTTTCGCGGCGTCGAGCCGGTGGCAACCTTCTTTACGCCGATCGCGTGGAGCGCCTACATCCTGATCGTGGACGGAGCGGTGCTGGCGCTGACGAGGCGGTCGCGGCTGAACGACGCGCCGAAAGTGCTGGCGCAGTTGGCTGTGCTTTCGGTTCCGCTGTGGCTGATCTTCGAGGCGTATAACTTGCGGCTGCAGAACTGGACCTACGTGGGCTTGCCGGCGACACCTCTTTTGAGGATGTTCGGGTACGCATGGTCGTTTGCAACGATCACACCGGCGGTCTTTGAAACATCTGACTTGGTGCAGGCGCTGCTGCCGGTGGTGCCAATCGAGCCGTGGAAGATGCCGCGCGGAGCCGAGAACGCGCTGATGGTTCTCGGCGCGGCGTGCCTGATCGTGCCGGTTGCGCTGCCGCCGCGGATCGGCGCATATCTGTTCGGGCTGGTATGGATCGGGTTCGCGCTCCTGCTCGATCCGCTGAACCGGCGGCTGCGGCTGCCGTCGTTTTTGGGCGACCTTTCGGACGGGTTCGCGCGGCGGCTCTACGGTTTTCTGGCGGCAGGATGGATTTGCGGGTGGCTGTGGGAATTCTGGAACGAGTGGGCGCACGCGAAATGGCACTACACGTTTCCGATGTTTCAGGAGCTGAAGATTTTCGAGATGCCGGCGCCCGGTTACCTGGGATTCATCCCCTTTGCGCTGGAGTGTTTTGCGATGTACGTGACGGCGGCGTGGCTGCTGGGATGGGTGAAGAGAGTGAAATGAAGGCGCTACTCATTTTCGGTTTGCTCGCCACAGCACTATGCGCTGTGCCGACGCGGGCGGGAGGGTTGAAGCTTTCTCCGCAGGTGCAGCAGGGGCTCGATCAAATCTACGGCGGCGATCTGGACGCGGGGATCGCGACGGCGCGGAGCATCGAACAGGCGGACCCGCAAAACCCCGTCGGATACCTGCTGGAGAGTGAGGCGCTTTGGTGGAAGACGTTCTGTGAGGCGTGCGAAATCAAGTGGGGCCAGTTCGACGCCTGGCATCGGGACAAGAAACCTGAGGACCGCGCGTACCTCGCGCTGGCGGAGAAAGCCATCGATCTGGCGAAGGCGGGCATGGCGAAGTCCGATACGGCGGAGATGCACGTGTACGCTGGGTTGGGCTACGCGCTGGAGGCGCGTCTGTATTCGCTGCGCGACGAAAAGCGGGCGGTTGCGCGCACGGGCGTCGCTGGCCGCGCGGAGTTTCTGCGGGCTCTGGATCTGGACCCCGACATGGCGGATGCGACCGCGGGCGTCGGCCTCTACAACTATTACATCGACACGCTGTCGGCGATCGCGAAGATGCTGCGGTTCTTCATGGGGATCCCGGGCGGAAGCAAGAAGGAGGGGATTCAGCAGATGCGCGTGGGAATCGAGCATGGGGCGTTCATGGCGGTCGACACGCGGTTCTACCTGGCGCGGAACCTCCGGAGCTACGACGAGAAGTATCAGGACGCGCTGACGGTGACCGAACCGCTCACCGCGCGCTATCCGCGCAATCCGATGTTCCTGCTACTGGCGGGGAATCTGAACGCCGAGCTTGGCCGCAACGCGAAAGCGGCCGAGTATTTTCACGCCGCGCAGAGCGCGCCGATTCCCGATGCCGCGTGCGCGAGCCGGACACGCGACGTCGCCAACTCCTTTCTCGCTACCCTGCACTAGCAAGCCCGAGCTTGCCTCGATGAAGGGTTTTGGCGCATCTTACGCCCAGGTGAATCTTGATCCGAGTCCTCAAGCCGGTCGTTCTGTTGGTGCAGCTCTTCGCCACATTGTTCCTCGTCGCGATGGCTGCTTCTGCGGCGACGGAGATCCCGGACGGCACGGTATTGCCCGTGCGTCTCACTAAGACGCTTTCGTCGAAGAATGCAAGACCGGGACAACTGATCAGCGCGCGCGTGATGCAGGACGTTCCTCTGCCAAGCTTCGGCAGGATCAAAGCCGGCGCGATGCTGTTCGGAAAAGTCACGAGTGTGGAACCGGCATCGAGTGACGGGGGCGGGAGTATCTCCATCCGCTTTGAGACCCTGAGAGTTCCACACGAGAACGTACGGGTCACGATTCATTTACGCGCGGTTGCGTCGTACCTGGAAGTTCACCATGCCCAGATTCCTCTGATGGGCGCCGATTCGGGAACGCCCGAAAGAATCTGGACCACGGTCCAGATCGGCGGGGATGTGGTGCACCGCGGAAGCGGGCACGTGGAGAATAGAATGGGCCGCGTCGGCGAGCCGGTCGATAACGGCGTTCTCGGGCGACTCGACGCAAATCCCGGTCGCGGGTGCCGCGGCGACACAACGGGCGAACGGCCGCAGGCGCTGTGGCTATTCTCGTCGGATGCTTGCGGCGCTTATGGCTTCTCGCACCTCGTGATCGCGCACGCGGGGCGAACCGATCCGGTTGGGGAAATCACCCTGCATTCCGAAAAGGGCGACGTGAACGTGGGCGGCGGAAGCGGGATGCTGCTGCGCGTCTACGCACCCGAGAATCCCGGAGCTTAGCCGACGAGCGCCCTCCGAATCCGCGGTGTGAAGCGAAACCGGAACCGCCTGCGAGTCGTGACAGTTCCCTCGCGCACCCTTCACGGACGACGTGAAGCGTGCGGCACCCACAAAATGAAGTCCGAGGTTTCGAGCATGTGCGGTGTAGGCGATTCACTTACCTCGTCGGCTGCGCCACCCGCCGGCGGAAGTGGGATGCTGCTGCGCGTTTACGCGCCCGAGAATCCCGGAGCCTAGTTACCAAACGCTACGTGCGGGCGGCTTCTTCCTGTTCAAAGGCGTGATAGGAGGAGCGGACCAGCGGGCCCGCCTCCACGTGCTTGAATCCCATCTGCTCGCCGAGGCGCTTGAATCCCGCGAATTCGTCCGGATGAACGTAACGCTCGATGGGCAGATGGTCGCGCGTGGGTTGCATGTACTGGCCGAGCGTGAGGATGTGCGTGCCCTGCGCAGCGATTTCCTCCATCGCGGAAATCACTTCCTCGCGCGTTTCGCCCAGGCCAAGCATCATTCCGGTCTTGGTGGGCACAGTGGGCGCCATTTCGCGCGCGCGGCGCAGCAGCTCGAGCGAACGTTCGTAGACAGCGCCTTTGCGCACGCGGCGGTAGAGCCGCGGGACCGTTTCCATGTTGTGATTCAGCACATCGGGGCGCGCGGCCATCACGGTGGCCAAGGCGTTCCAATCGCCGCGAAAATCGGGGATCAGCACTTCCACTTTGCAGTCGGGGACGCGGCGGCGAATTTCATGAATGGTGCGGGCGAAAATTGCCGAGCCGCCGTCCTTCTGATCGTCGCGGTTCACTGAGGTGACCACAGCGTAGCGCAACCCCATGCGGGCCACTGCTTCGGCAACGCGGTCCGGCTCATCCTCCTCGGGCGGGCCGGTCGGCTTGCCGCTGGGGACGGCGCAGAATCCGCAGGCGCGCGTGCAAATATCGCCGAGGATCATGAACGTGGCGGTGCGATGTTCCCAGCATTCGCCCATGTTCGGACAGCGGGCGCTTTCGCAGACCGTGTGAAGGCCAAGGGTGCGCATGATCCCGTCGAGTGCCCGGAAGTTCTGACCGCCGGAGAATCGGACCTTGAGCCACGGTGGACGTTGCTGAGCAGCCTGCGGTGGCGCGGCGCCGTCGGGAAGAATATTGAATGGGGAAGCCATCGGTCAGGACCTGTTCCATCTGAATCTTACGCGCCTTGGCGGCCCGAGACAACTTGTCGGACCTATGGGTCCTGCTCAGCTCGAAACCGCGCCAATAACCGCCGAAGTGTTGTATAATTACAACGCTTTTGGGTCTTCGCTAGTTGTTTCCCTCTAAGTCGCAGAAGAAGAGAAGAGCGAATTTAAGTGACACCGCCCTGAAACTGCGATATTACGCGCCCTTAATGTCCAGCCAAACCACCATCCAGCGCCCGGTAGAAATCGAGGGCATCGGACTTCACACGGCGGTTGAAAGCCACGTCCGCCTTGTGCCCGCACCTGCCGACACGGGAGTGGTTTTCCGCCGCGTGGATCTGGACAATTTCGAGATCGCGGCGCACGTCGAGAATGTCGCCCGCGTGAGCTACGCCACGAGCCTGATGAAGCAGGGTGTGTTGATTTCCACCACCGAGCACCTGCTGGCGGCGCTCTATTGCTGCGGGATCGACAACATTTTTGTCGAAATCAACGCGCTCGAACTGCCGATCCTGGACGGTTCGTCGCAGCCGTTTATCGAAATGCTCGAGCGGGCGGGAACCCGCAAGCTGCGGCGGCCGCGTCATTACATCCAGGTTGTGAAACCTCTCGAGTTCTCCGACGGCGACCGCCGTATCGGGATCTACCCGGCGGAGGGTTTCAGTATCCGCTGCTTCGTTGATTACCAGCATCCGTGCGCTGGACCGCAGGAATTCGAGATGACCGTGACGCGGGAATCATTCAGCCGGGAACTGGCTCCGGCGCGAACGTTCACCTTCGTGAAGGAGCTGCTGGCGCTGCAGAAGATGGGCCTGATCCGCGGGGGATCGCTGGCGAATGCGATCGTGATGGACGACAACTCGATCCTGAACGGACCGCTGCGCATGCCAGACGAGTTCGTGCGGCACAAGGCGCTCGACTTGATCGGCGACCTGGCGCTGGTCGGGCGGCCGATTCAGGGCCGGCTGGTGGCGCACAAGGCCGGGCACGCGCTGCATACGCAGCTGGTCACTCGGCTTCTGGAGGACCGCTCGTGCTGGAAGGAAACCACCCTGGCGGGCGGGGCGGATATGGCCGCCGGCCGCCATCCCCTGCAGGATTCCGCGACGGCTGCGACTTGATCTAGAACTGCCGCGCTGGTGTGACGAACCCCGACAAGTTGACTACGTCGTAGTAGATCGGGCTGTCCGCCGTCGCCGGCCCGTTGTTATTGAAACGAATCAATCCTTTTCGATCGCTATAGAAGCTCGGCCGCCCTGTCGTTCCTCGAGTGACCGGGTCTGCGTGTATTTCAAAGGACCGCGTGCCCGAGCGCGTGCAGCCGCGCTCCTTCGCGCCTTCCGCGAAAACAGTTTCGCCGAGCGGCACATACGTAAACCGGTACCCGTTCTTCTGCCCAGAGGCGAGGGAACTATCGATCAATCCGGCGCGGTCGCAGGTGTCCTGGCCGCTCACATCTCCGCCGAGGCTCGCCAAGTCCGGCGAGAAGCCGTTGGCGTAGGAATCGTTGAACGTCGTTTCCGCCCTCACGATCGCGTGCAATGACCCGACCGCTGACGCCTCGTTTGCCGCAGCCTTCGCGCGCAGAAGATTCGGAATCGCGATCGCGGCGATGATCATGATCGGGACCACCGACACTCCGGCGTAACCCAACACCAGCCCTGTGACCGCCATCCCTCTGCCCGTCAAGCGACCCGCCGAGCGACGGATTTCGCCCAGCGAAAGATGCCCGAGAACGATGGCGATGATCGCGATTGGGAAGAAGAAGAACATCAGCCCGCAGATGAGGCTGCCGACGGCTTTTCCGCTGGTTTCGGCCGGGCCGCCGTACGGCACTGCAGCGGCGTTCTCGTAGAGAGGCTGGGGCGGCAGCGAGCGCTGGCCCTGGAGCAAGGCGCCGCACTTCAGGCAGTAGCGGCCATCCCTGGGGTTTTCGGCGGCACAAAGCGCGCAGATCATCTGCTGAATCTCCCGCCGTCAGGCCGGCTCGGCCGGCGCTTCCAAAAACGGCTCCGGCTCGCCTTTGCGCATAGCCGGGAAGTTGCCGTAGGTCAGCCCACGCCACAGCCATTCCATCGGGCCGAAGCGATAGCGCTTGAGCCACCAATTGCTGAAAACCACTTGCGCGGCATAGAGAATGACCACGGGAACCCAGGCCAGAGCGGGGCCGACGCGGCCGTAAAGCCCGGTGGTGTAGTGATAGAAGAATAGGGTGCACAGAACCGACTGCATCAGGTAGTCGGTGAGGGCCATGCGACCGACGGCCGCAAAGGGCGTGACGAAGCGGCGTAAGTTCGGATTCAGGAAGATCAGCGCCAGGCCGGTGATATAGCCCGCGGCGAGGACATGCGCTCCGAAGAAATGCAGGATGCCCGCGATTCGGATCCCCAGAGGCGCTTTGTCCGGGGGCGTCACGGCGTACTCAAATGCGTAGAAGAAGTTCAGCGCCAGCCCGATCGGAATGCACCAGGCGCAGACGCGCTTGAAGATCGGGCGATAGTCCTCGAGGTGCTGCACGATGCCCGATCGCCAGACCCACATACCCAGCAGAAACAGACCGAGTGCGTAAATCGAGAAAACCTGCGCGACGAGGAAGCCTTTCCATTCAACCCAGTTCTGCGCGAGGATCTGCCGCACCGTGCCGTGAGCGTAGATCTGCACGACCGCCTGAATCTTGGCGACGTCGGGCGGTTTGAAGTCCATGAAGTGGGGACGCCAAATGTGCGTGTAGTAGAGGGTTTCGAAGGTGCCCCCGACCACGAAAGGCAGCGACAGCAATGCGCCGGCCCACCAGAGGAGTGTCTTCTGCAGCCGCTTGCGGAAAAGCAGCAGGAGTGCGCCCGTGAGTGCGTAGGTCAGCAGGATGTCGCCGGCCCATATCAGGATTCCGTGGATCAGGCCAAAGAAAGCCAGCGCGAGCAGGCGCCGGGGATAGAAACTGAGGAACTTTGCGCCGCGCGCCTCCGCCCGGCTGAGCTGAATCGCAAACCCCATCCCGAAAAGAAACGAAAAGATCGAGATGAACTTGCCCTGGAAGAGAAAGTCGACGATGAACTGGCCGATGATGTCCGCGCGGCCGTGAAACAGGACCTGAATATTGTCATAAACATCGAGCGGCGCCACGAACGCGCGTATGTTTGCGGCGAGAATGCCGAAAAGGGCCATGCCGCGCAGGACGTCGATGAATAGAATGCGTTCGGTGAGGCTGACAGGGCCGACGCGCTGGGTCTCCGGCTGCATGGGAACCTCCGAGAAGGCCACGATTATATGACTGCCGGGGGGTGAGTCAATCGCGGAGAGGCTGGCGTAGGCGGATGCCGGGGAGGGCTACTCTTCTACGATCAGTTCGCCTTTCATTTTGCCGTGGTGCATGCCGCAGACCTTGGCGCACTTGAACTCGTAGGTGCCGGGCTTCAAGGCGACGAACTCCAGCACCTGATCGACACCCTTTTCGACTTTGCCGTTGTCCTCGGGATGATCGAATTGCAGGCCGACGACGGACTTGTCCGCGCCTTCTGGATAGAGGTTGAGCTTCACGCCGTGTGTTTCGTCCTCCGAATGCACCTTGAGACGCACATGTTCGCCGACCTTTGCGTGGATTTCGCTGGGCATGAATTCGTACTTCTTGGCGGAGATTTCGATGGTCTTGACGGACGCATCGCCGGTCGCGGCGGACTCCTGCGCGCCGAGCGGCATGGCCTGAAACACCAGGGAGGCAAGAAACGTGAGCGCGGCGATTCGGATTAGCAACGGGGCCTCCTCGAATCCGATGAGATGAACAAACCGCTACTTTCGATGAGAGTGAGCGACGAGAAGTTGTTTGCGGCCTGTCGGTGGATCTACGAACGGGAACTCGATGAGGAAGCGGATTGCGCAGGGGCTTTTTCCGGGTACATGCGTTCGAACTCGGGTTCGCCGTGCAGCAGGCTAAGGTCCGGATCGCGGCGCGCCCAGACCGCGTCCTTGAAGCCGGATTCCCAGGCCTTGCGCAACGCGTCCATAGCCTCCGCCTTCTTCTTCAGGCCGCAATAGACGCAGGCCGCATTGTAGAGAATCGAGGTTTCATTGGCGCGCAACGTGACGGCGAGGTTGAGTTCGCGCACCGAATCGTCGGCGCGGCCGAGGTCGGCATAGTTCGCGCCGAGAAGTACCCGCGCGCGGGCGTCTTCCGGCACATGCTTCAAGTAGCCTTCCAGGGCGAGGACAGCGCGGTGGCACATATTGCGCCGGGCCTCGACCTTGCCGAGAGCGCCGAGCGAATTCATGATGGGAACGTAGATGTTGTAGTCCTCACCGCTGGCGGCGATCGCGTCTTCGGCGACGTCGACAACCTCCTGATAACGGCCCGCGGCGAAAAGGGATCTGCAAAGCATGTAGTACGCGCCTTCGCAATCGTGGTTGCGCTCGACCGCCTTGCGTGCCATGCGAACAGCTTCATCATGCAGCTCGGCGGCATAGAGGACCCAGGCCTGGCTCACCTGTACCTCCGGAAGGTCCCAACGCAGCGCCACGGCCTTGCCCGAGGCTTCGCGAGCACGCTCGACCCAGATCGGATCGCGGTTGAAATTGATGTAGAACATGGCGCAGGCGTTTGCGCACGCGGCGTGCGCGAGTGCGAAATTCGGATCAAGAGCCACGGCGTTGTCAAACATCTGCAGCGCGAATTCCAAGTCCTGCCGCGTCTGGCGACGAGCGTACCGCTTTCCGCGAAGGTAGAGGTCGTAGGCCTGCAGGTTCTCCGTGGGCTTCACTGCCAGCGCTTCAAGCTCCTGAGGCGAAAGCGTGAC
>Ga0335083_10001270_pt1 | contig 35027 bp, 30 predicted proteins | sample Lox_Sample_42_FD_206716 | JGI IMG/M metagenome (GOLD analysis project Ga0335083, IMG submission 206716) | Soil microbial communities from Loxahatchee National Wildlife Refuge, Florida, United States - Lox_Sample_4.2 | ecosystem: Environmental > Terrestrial > Soil > Wetlands | place: USA...
TCGCTCGCGAACAATAACGCTGGAATTGGCTGGGACGATTCTCTCCTGCGGCAAAGCATGGCGCGGTTTAACTGGGGTTCCTTCGCGGTGGAGTTGGGTATCGTCCTTGTCATTGTACTGATTTACGAAACAAATCTCGGACTTCGCCGAGATTCGACCAGCGCGCCGATTGTATAGGGGCGCGCCACTACGCTCCCAAATCCTGAGTAGTACTCTCGACCTCTACCACCTGCAAAATGACAGTGAGTCCTGGTTTGTTCTATTCACGAATAGGAACCGCGGCCGAGAGGCGAACACGACGCGCTGAGCAAGAATCACAATTTACACCCGCGCTCCACCTGAGCGCATCGGGAGAGCTTTTTGCCTCTTGACACTGACCTATCATGGCAAATCGGAAAAGTAGGTCACACTAGTGACCATTACGAATAGACTGAGATCAACTGACCGACAATTGAAGTGGCGTTATGCGAAGCAGCCAGGGCTACCCTCGAAAGCCTTTCTCAAACGTCTTACCAGCGCACGAGATTTACTTGCTGATTTCAGGTGATTTAGCTTATTCGTTTCCAAGAAACTTTTCCGTTATCAAAGTCGCTGTTAAACACACGATAATACGATTTTTTCCCGAGGTAAGTGGCAGGCAGACGGGAGCCGTTTTTCGATAGGAATTTCTTGTTAGTTGGATCACCAAGTACGTCCTCCAATAGCTGTCGAGCAGATGACACTTTCCGCAGATACAGGGTTGCGCGTTCGGATTTGGCTGGTTGCTTCTCTTGACTCAATCGCTTGCTAATTCGGTCAAATCGAAGCCTAATTAGAGCGCTGCAGGCCGAGCATAGGCCGTTGCAACAGTGCGGAACATCTCTTCGCTTGCAATGGATGCATCCATACTGCTCGAAATATAGCGGGAACCGTCTCAAGTATTCAGGTGGCAACAATCTGCGAATTTTGAAGCGGATTTCGTCTGAACCGAACCAAGTTATTGAATCATCCTTGTTCACTGCATTGCTGCGTCTCATATTCCCCCTTCGACGCCAACGTCCTTCACTCTTCTGAGTCGACGGAAAGCGGGTGGCATTGTGTCAAGGTATCCATGAGCATGTGCTTGCTCACATGTGTGTATATCCGCGTGCTATCGAGACTCCTGTGTCCCATGAGTTCCTGAATGGCACGCAAGTTAGCCCCGTGATCCAGCAGGTGAGTTCCGTAGCTATGTCTGAGCGAATAAGGTGTCACATTTACTCGCGCTCGCTGCCCTAAATGCCGTATTTGCCTGGCGATTGTGCTTGTCCGAAGCGGCTTCAATCCAAGAGGACGTGTGATCCGGTCAGAGTTGGACAATTTGCGAAATCTCGCGAATGCCTGCGGATAAGACAATTTTTCAGAACGATCAATTCGTCCTCGTCCGTAGCACTTGAAACCCCCGTCTTTGTCATACACGTTCCACCGACACCGCCAACCTCCAGTCGCAGTCCTGGTGATCAGTAAGCGAGATACAGGAAAATTGCTAACGAATAAGTAGCCATCGGTTCTCTTACCGATATATTTTCGAAGCACTTTGGCTACGCGAGGGCTGAAAAGCACGAAGCGAACTCCGCGCTTGCCGCAGACCTTGATTCGAAGCGCACGAAAATCTACGTCCTGTATTTTCATGCTAGTGAGCTCGCCTGTTCTGCATCCAGTCCCGTAGAGAACTTCTACCAACGCCCGTTCGTGATCGGTAGAAGCTTTTGCGATTAATCGGAAAACTTGGTCTTCGGTGAGAACCCTTGGGGGTTTGGAAAGCTTTTTCGTCAGGCTGACCAGTCGGGGCGGTACCCACTTGACCATTCCACCCATATTGAGAAAGTCATAGAAACCTCGCAAAGAAGAAAGGCGGGTAGCCAGCGTGGCAGGGGCGATACCGCTTTTTGCCAACTTATAAAGATGGTCTTGAATGTCGAAATGATTGGCCTTGGTCGCTGGTTTATCCGCTAGATATTTGCAATAACTTTTGATTGCGTAGTTGGCCGTGTATCTGGTTTCGGCTGCAAACCCTTGAACTTCCTGCCACATCGCATGCCTTCGTTGAAGCTCAGCGTTGAACTCTTGCGCGGTCTGCATGGTGACTGGGGGAGTAAACACCTGCGCTATTGGACTGTCAACAGGAGTCCCTGTGTAAATCTCCTCGCTCTTTGATCGCCTGTTAAGTTCGGAATGTATTGACGCAAGCGTATACGATGTGATATCGACTAGGTATAGTAACCTACAAGGAGACAGATTATGTTTCTGGCAGACCGAATTCGAGTGTTCCGAGAAGCAAAAAATCTGTCGCAAGGAGATATCGAAGAGCGAACGGGGCTCCTGCGATGCTACGTCTCGCGCGTTGAGAACGGTCACACGATTCCATCGCTGGAAACCCTTGAGAAGATTTCTCGTGCCCTGGAAATACCCTTGCACCAGCTGTTTTATGAAAACGGAGAGCCCGCCAAAATTACGACGATACCGAAGGTGCAAAGGGACGACTGGGCTTCTCACGGCAAGGGTCATCGGTTATTCAGAAAGTTCCAACATGCGGCTTCCAGAATGTCCGATCAAGACCGGAGTCTACTTTTGCACGTGGTGGGGGCTGTGGCTCGTTCCAGAAAGCCTTCAAAGGCAAAAAAGTCGGTCAGCGTGGCGGTGTGATTCCAACCAGATTTGCGAGTGCAAACCAGTGCCTCGGATGAGGGATTTTGTTGCCGCGTTTGATTAGAGTCGCATACGGGTGAGATACATCAGTCACCAGCCTTATCTTCTTGACCGTAAGATCGGACAATCGAGGCAGTATTTCGCGTCGATAGAAATCTTCGTCAAGCCATATGGGGAGTTCAGAAGGATTCCATCGGCGGAGCCCTTCAGCTTGCCTCGCTTGTGTCGCTGATCTCCGAGCCTCAGCAATAACACTGTGCGTCGCAATCTGCCCCAACTTCGCTTGCCACAACATATTCTCCCGATTCACGTCAGGGGCACATTTAGCACAATACACTGAGCCGGTGGTAACGCCTGATCCACAGAGAGGGCAACGGGCATTGGCCCGGGGGATGCGGGGAGTACCCGCTGCGAGTCTACCTGCTTTCGCTTGGCTTCGATGCGTCTGTGTAAGCCTAGTTGGCAGAAAACTGGGCTGTAGTAGTCCTCATATTCTTGCAACGTGCCGTAAGAGGCGAGCGTCAACTTTGGAGGCACTGTCGGCAACGACTCCTGAATTTCGCGGGCAACATAAGTCACGTCGCGTCCTCGTCGGCCGGATTCGACAATCCTCTGGGCCAGGCTTTGCCTTGCATGAACTTCGGAAGTGAACTTTTTGAAGAAACGAGTATTGTCGGCTCCCACAAAAGAACCATTTTCGAAAAAGGCCCCGTCTATCGTCGCTGAAATATCCCGTGCCTCATTGAATCGGCTCGACAACCTCTGGAGGAGCGTCACGTAGTTCGAGTCGCTTGCCCTGTCTCGAGACCCAGCTGCCGGTTTGAGGGTCGTTGTGGGCGTTACGACAATGAAAATGAGGATAAAGCATCGCGCTGCCTTCATCGTAGGCCGTGATCGGTCTACTGACGGCACCGTCTAGAAGCCGCCCGATCTGGCCGTCGGAATAATCCACATGCACAAGTCGTCCATCCGGCCTCGTGTATTCCCAACGCACCGAGTAGGCCACCAGCACGTTGCTTGAATTGTTCTGCAAAATCGCTGTGTAAGGTTTTAGCACGTCCAACTCCGGCGTTGCTTCACCCCCAAGTGAAGTCCTTAGCAGCATGTCGAAGCTTGGATCTTGCGATCGGATCAATTTCAGCCCGAACTCCGGAAGATCAATGACTCGCATACTCTCCTGCGCTTTCACTTGTGCCACTGCCAGCTAATCACAACCAACGTCAGCACAACCGCGAATCCAGTGGATATTCTGAGTTTGTCTAACACGTGTTGTCCACCTCAATGCGTTCTCTGCATATCGCACGGCCCTTAAAAGAGCTTTGCGACGACGTCCACAAAAAGGATTTTCACGATCGTCATGCTGGGAAAAATCATCGCGTAGCCGATTTCCGGCTTGTCTGTCGGGGTGAGCCGATTTGAATAAGACAGAATTGCCGGATTTCCACAGGCCCCTGCAACAATGCCTGCCACCTCGTCGTAGGGCATTCGAAAGACAAACAGGCCTAGAATCATGATTGGAAGTATGAGCGCGGCCAGGACCACCACCCCCATTCCCAGCATTTCAAATCCGTAGTGCGTTACCGTTGCTGCGAACTTTGGCCCAGAAGACATCCCGACCTGTGCAAGAAAGAGCGTGAGTCCGAGGTTGCGCAGGGCGAGATTGGCCGAAAGGGGGATGGTCCAATTCAGGCCGCCGGTACGGCGCAATTGCCCAAGGATCAGGGCAACGATCAATACGCCGGCAAGCCCAACCGCAATCTTTCCTATTCCAGGAACGGGTATCTGTATTGCGCCGAGCAGGAAACCGAGCGCCATGCCCAGGCCGAGGGTGATGTAGCTGAACTCCGCGGTGCCTTTGATCGAGTCACCGAAGAACTTACGCATCGCCGAGAAATCTGCGCGATTGGCCAACACGCCGACCCGGTCACCAAACTCAAGCACCAGATCAGGCCGAGCTAGAAGGTCGTTATCACCTCGCCGAACCTGGACGACTACGGAATCCTCCTGACCCGGCAGTTCGAGATCCCCCAACGCTCTGCCTACCACTGCCGGGTGTGATACAAACGCCCGAAGATAATCCAGGTGAGCGCGGTCCTTGATCAAGCGCCCGTGCGCCGGTTCGCCCAGGGCCAGAGTGACATTTTCTAGTATGTCTTTGCTGGCACCCACGGCGAGCAGCACATCGTTCTCAGCTAGCACTGTGGTGGAGGAAACCGTCTCATTGCGATCGGCCCTGCGCAAGGCCGCAATCTGCACATCAGTGGGGAGTGTGGCCGTCACCTCGGCAAGCGTTTTACCGAAGAGTTCCGCCTTGCTTACCTTGATCTCCCGCGTCTCGAGTTCCGTCGCCGCAGCGGTTTTAATCTTCGGTTTCAGGAATAGGAAAGCCAAGTATAGAAACAGGATGGGTCCGGCTACACCGAAGGGGTAAGAAACCGAATATCCCACAGCTGGATCGTCATTTCGCAAAGCCTCGATGGCCGCTTGGAGCGTGGGTGTGCTGGTCCCGGATCCTGCGAATAGTCCCGCAGCATGTCCAAGGGTGATGCTGGTCGTCTTCACAAATATTAGGCTGAACCCACCGGCCAGAAGCACGCCGATCAATGCCATCACATTGGCACGTCGACCGCTCGGACTCGTCAGGCCGATGAAGAATTGTCTCCCGTACTGTACGCCCATCGTGTACAGGAACAGCGCAAGGCCCAGTGTCCCGATCATCGGGGCCGGCACCGACTTAGGAGCAAACCACCCCATAGCAAGAGCGACGAATAGGACCGCCCCTATGCCGAGAGAGAATCCTTTGATGTTGATCTCACCAACTAGGTAGCCAATGGCTATGGTAAGAAACAAAACCATCATCGGCTGCTGCTCGAAAAGAACTTTGATCACTTCCATGTGCTTACTCGCTTCCCGCCGGCGAATAGGAGTAGTGGAACATACCCACAATGACCGAAATCCCCAGTGCGTTCACGCCAAAGACTTCGGTCAATTGTGGAATCATAACACTCGGTGCGGAGTGCAATTCATATTGAAAGAAGTAGTGGGCCGTCACGGCGACCCAGACAGCTACCGAAACAGCGGTTCCTCGCGGCTTCAGATTGGTTCGTGGTCTGTGTTTTAGCAAAGCACAAGATTAGCAGCCAGTCCGGCCTCGCTCGTTTCCTTATACTTTGTGCTCATATCTTTTCCCGTCTCGGCCAGGGTCTCGATCGTTGTGTCAAGATCAACACGGTGACGAGACGCGATCTCGTTTGTAGCAATCATGTACGCAACCCAGGCCTTAACCGCACCGAAGGCACAGCGCTCGATGCAGGGTACCTGCACGTATCCGGCAACCGGGTCGCACGTCATGCCCAGATGGTGTTCGAGCGCAGATTCGGCGGCATTTTCAGTGACCCGTGGCGAACTGTCCATCACCTGGGCAATGAATGCGGCCGTCATCGCGGATGCAACGCCGATTTCCGACTGGCACCCACCTTCTGCGCCGGATAGTGTGGCGTTGTGTTTGCACAAATAGCCAATCGCCGCGCCCGCAAGCAACCCTTCGCGCGCTTTTTCCATCGTGAGTTTTCTTTCGCTGTTCACCAGAGCATACACGATTGCGGGCATTACTCCCGCGGAGCCGCCCGTAGGCGCAGTGATGACCAGGTGGCCGCGGGCATTCTCTTCCGAGGCGGCTAGGGCGAAGGCAGAAACCTGCCCGATAGCTCTGTCGCTTTGGAATTTGTCATCTTGGGCCCGCTCGAAAACTGTCGCCGCTTTGGAGTGGAGTTTGATCGGCCCCGGCAGCATGCCCTCCTTGACAGAAAGGCCCGCTTTTACTGTTGCTAGCATCGCGTTGGTGATCTTGTCGAGGAATGCGTTGATTTCCTCCGCGGATTTTCCGGACACGGACAGTTCGTTGGCCATCATAACCTGCGCGATGGACAGGTTGTTTTTTTCAGCATGTTCGCGCAGTTCTTTCATAGTCGAGTAGGGATATTTCGGCTGACCTTTCTTCGGCGGCGTGTAGCCTTTCCACTCGTAAAAGCCGCCGCCCGGCGAGTAATACTCCAGTTCGTAAACGGGTTTGTCGCCAGCCATAAGTTTGCAAATCATCGTGTTTGGATGCGGGAACTCTCCTTTAGCGGAGTCATAGATGATATCGGCCAGTGAGAGATTGAATGCTTTATTGCCGAGCTTCAGCGGGTACGATTGGTCAGGCTTCTCTTTCATGGCATCGAGAAATAAGGGGTCTACAGTGGCAGGCTCCTTGCCGATCAATCCCGCCAGCGCGGCGCGCTCAGTGCCGTGGCCTTTTCCGGTGGCGCTCAAACTACCGAACAAGTGCACCTTCAAACCGGTCGCCTGCGCGAGTTGATCTGGTGGCAACTTCGCGCAGCGCTGATAGAAGTCGTAGGTGATGCGCATCGGCCCGATGGTATGCGAACTCGAAGGTCCGGGGCCGACCTTGTAAAACTCTTCGAGAATTGTCATCACGGGGCCTTTGGACCGCTTCACTACATCCAAGTCAGATGACATCGAACTGGAGTCCAGCGGAGGCAGCACTGATCTCTTCGCGGCTTCGCTCGCTGCCTGCTGCGCCCGGGCCTCGGGCGTCCACAACTGTCCGGTCATCACCGCCGCCGCGCCAATAACCGCGTTGCGCATGATGAAACATCGGCGGTCAATGTTGGAATTTTGCCCGCCCGACAAATCCGGCAACAGCCCATCTTTATTGGTTGAGTTCTCATTTTTCATCGTTGTTTTCCTCCTGGTCGTGGTTTGCCCGTGACCTCAAAATGCGTTCAGACCGAGGCTGCGGAATTGCGCGATTGCTTCCTCCAACACAGCGGCCGACGGGGGTTGGGTATCTTTCAGCTTGTACTCCATGCCCAATTTCTCCCATTTGAATCGTCCCATCTGATGGAACGGAAGCACGTCCACGCGTTCGACATTGCCGAGGCTCGCCGCAAATTCGGCAATCCGCCGGATCTCCTCAATGTCATCCGTCCACGTAGGGACTAGTACGAAGCGTACCCAAATTGGTTTCCGTGCCTTGGCGAGGCGGCGGGCAAATCCAATCACATTCTCATTGCCCATGCCTGTGTAGCGCTGATGCAGATCTGGCGTCATCGCCTTGATATCAAGCAGCACGAGGTCGATGGCATCGAGAGCCGAGTCATTGAGCCTGTCACCAAGATAGCCATTGGTGTCGAGTGCGGTGTGAATGCCCATGGCTTTTGCTTCCGCAAATACCCTGAGCACAAATCGATGCTGCATCAGGGGTTCCCCTCCGCTGATAGTCAGGCCGCCCTTCATGACTTGTAAATCGTGACGATATTTCCTGATTTGTTCCACCGCCTGCGAGAGTCGCACGGGTATTCCGTTGCTCATTCTCCAGGTGTCTGGGTTGTGGCAATAGATGCACCTGAACTGACAACCGGCCAACCACGCGACTACGCGTAACCCTGGCCCGTCGACCGCTGATCCCGTGGTGAAGGAATGAACGAAACCCAGCTCTCCGCTGGCCAGTGCTGCGCGTACATGAGACTCACTGACTTGTTCGCCGAGCGACACGCGCAAGTCATATGGGCTCGCAGCAATCAACGGGACTTCCGGATTTGAGGGATCACTCATTGAGTCCCAGCCACTCCGTGGAACGTGCGATTGATGACATCCATCTGCTGTTCGCGGGTCAAGCGTACGAAGTTCACCGCGTAGCCGGAAACACGAATTGTGAGCGACGGATATTTTTCCGGATGATCCATTGCGTCGAGCAGCGTCGAGCGATTGAGAACATTGATGTTGAGGTGATAACCGTTGCCGCCGAAAAATGCATCCATCGTGCCCACGAGATTTGTAACTTGGTCCGCCTGCGTGCGGCCTAAACCCTCCGGCAAAAGGGTCGTGGTAAGCGAAATGCCATCGGCAGCATCGCGATACGGGATCTTCGATACGGAAGCAGCCGAAGCCATGATGCCGTGTGAATCGCGGCCGTGCATCGGATTTGCGCCTGGCGCGAACGGCTCTCCCCTGCGGCGTCCGTCCGGCGTGTGCCCGGTGCCCTTGCCATAAACGACATTCGAAGTAATCGTGAGCACCGACTGGGTATGGATTGCATTTCGATATGTCGGATACTTTCGCAATTTACCCATGAACATGGAAACTGCGGCGGCGGCCAACTGGTCCACTCGGTTGTCGTTATTGCCGAACTTCGGAAAATCCCCTTCGGTCTGGTAGTCAACAACCAGCCCGGTTTCGTCACGAATCACCTTGACCTTCGCGTGGCGTATCGCCGACAAACTGTCAGCCACTACAGAGAGCCCCGCAATTCCAAACGCCATGGTGCGAACCGGTGAATAATCGTGCAGCGCCATTTCGATGCGTTCGTAGGCATACTTATCGTGCATATAGTGGATGACGTTCATCGCATTCACATAAACACCCGCCAACCAATCCATCATGTTTTCGAACTTGCCGGCTACATCTTCGAAGTCAAGATAATCTCCTTTGACGGGCTCAACCTTTGGCCCGACCTGCTTACCCGTGAGTTCGTCCCGGCCGCCATTGATGGCGTAGAGAAGACACTTGGCGAGGTTTGCGCGCGCGCCGAAGAACTGCATTTGTTTGCCAACCAGCATCGGGGAGACGCAGCAGGCGATTGCGCCATCGTCGCCCCAGGCGCCTCGCATGAGCGAGTCGCTTTCGAATTGCAGTGCGCTGGTATCTACGGCGACCCGGGAAGCGAATTTCCGAAAGTTTTCCGGCAACCGCGGCGAATACCAGATTGTGAGATTCGGTTCCGGTGCTGGACCAAGATTGTAGAGCGTCTGCAGAAAACGGAAGCTGGTCTTGGTCACCAAGGATCGACCGTCATCACCCATACCGCCGATGGACTCTGTGACCCACGTGGGATCTCCAGCAAACAATTCGTCATACTCTGGCGTCCGCAGGAAACGGACGATTCGTAGCTTGATAACGAAATCATCGATGATTTCTTGTGCTTGAGATTCAGTAAGTGTGCCTTCTCTTAAATCACGCACGAAATAGATGTCAAGAAATGTTGAGGTACGGCCAAGCGACATCGCCGCGCCATTCTGTTCCTTGACGGCGGCAAGATAGGCGAAGTAAAGCCACTGTACGGCTTCTCTTGCCGTGCTCGCGGGTTCCGAAATGTCGTACCCGTAGCTTTTCGCCATCTCGAGCAGTTCATTCAGCGCCCTGATTTGTTCGCTCAACTCCTCACGGTCACGGATAACGTCATCCGTCGACATCGCGGATTCCAGTGCCGCCTTTTCAGCTTCTTTGTGTTTGACTAGCCGTTTCACGCCATAGAGTGGCACGCGCCGATAATCGCCGATGATTCTTCCCCGGCCATACGCATCGGGTAAGCCGGTGAGCACATGCGAGCTACGGCAAGCGCGAATATCGGCGGTATACGCATCAAACACGCCTTCATTGTGGGTCTTGCGATATTTGGTGAATGCTTCCACAACTTTCGGATCGGGTTCGAAGCTGTAGGCCTTCAGTGAATTCAAGACCATGCGCAGTCCGCCGTTGGGCATGATTGCGCGCTTAAGTGGCGCGTCTGTCTGAAGTCCGACAATTACTTCATTGTCTTTGTCTATGTAACCGGGTGAGTGCGCGGTGATCGAACTCGGAATGGGCGAAACGTCGAGTACGCCTTTCTTGCGTTCTTCAATAAACAGATCTTCCAACGTTTCCCAGATCCGTTTCGTGCGTTCGGTCGCCGGCGCGAGGAATTTTTCATCGCCGTCGTAAGGCTCGTAATTCTGCTGAATGAACCAGCGCACATTGACATCGCGCTGCCAGAGGCCGGGCTTGAATCCGCGCCAGGCTTCCGTCGACGCCGCCGGTGAAACTTTAGGTGTTGGAGTTGTCATGCTAGCTCCGAATCTTCAGTGGTTTTGTCATTCGATTTGAATCGCGTCAATGAATCCCTGTTCGCCGGTTCTGATATTGGCGGCGTTGGCTTCGTCGGTATCAATGTGCATGGCCAAAGCGAAACTCGGGTCCACGCGCACCAGCACGTCCCCGAAGACCAGTTCACGGTCGCCGTCAATGCGTACCCGGACAAATGATTTGTCGCGGACGCCGTAGCGCAGCGCATCTTCGGGTGTCATATGAATATGACGCAACGCGCAGATGACGCCCCGGTCCACCTTTACACTTGCGGTCGGACTTTCCAGCGTGCAGCCGGGCGTGTCCGCGATGTCACCACTCTCACGAATTGGTGGTTGTACGCCGAGCTTAAACTGTTCCGTCATCGCAATTTCAATCTGGGTGTACTTGCGCACCGGCCCAAGAACTCGAACGCGTTCGATGCGGCCCTTAGGGCCGACGATGGCGAGTTGTTCTTTGCAAGCATACTGGCCGGGCTGCGAGAGTTCCGACTGCTTGGTGAGTTGATGGCCCTTACCAAACAAAGCCTCGACGTGCTCCTGAGTGAGATGAATGTGATGTGCCGAAACCTCGACTAGAAAAGGCTGATGTTTCTGAGCCTTCAACACGCTCGTCACGTATTGACGGCTAACTGTGCGCATCGCCTCGCGGGCCATCATGCGTTCTTCATCCGTCGGAACGACCAGTGCAGCAACCCTAGAGTCGTTGGTTGTGATTCGGTAAACCTCATCAGGACCGTGTGGGCCTCGATTGCGCTGCTCATCCAGCACAATGCCCATGCAATCCAGTCCTTGAAGTGCCAGCGCGCGGACTTCCGCGCTGCCCTGGCCGATTCCGCCCGTAAAAATCACGGCGTCGAGTCCGCCCATCGAAGCCACGTAGGCTCCGATGTATTTCCGCACGCGGTAGCAATATGTCTTTAGCGCGAGCAACGCACGATGGTTTCCGATATCGGCAGCTTTGAGTATTTCGCGCATGTCGCTCGAAATGCCGGACAAGCCGAGTAAGCCGCTTTTCTTGTTCAACATTTCTTCGCTCTGAATCGCTGTTATCTTCTCCGAGCGTTCCAAAAACGCGAGTATGCCCGCGTCCACGTCTCCACAGCGGGTGCCCATGACGAGACCTTCGGCGGGAGTAAAACCCATCGTCGTATCCACTGAACGTCCATGATTCACGGCACAAAGCGACGACCCGTTACCCAAGTGGCAGCTCACAACGCGTAATTCGTTTGGCCTGCGCTCCAAGAACTGGGCTGCCCGTAGGTTTACGTAATGATGTGACGTGCCATGAAAGCCGTAGCGGCGCACGGCTTTCTGCTCGTAAAGCTCGTAGGGCAATCCGTAGAGGTAGGCATACGCTGGCATCGTATGATGAAACGCCGTGTCGAAGACCGCCACGTGTGGCACTGCCGGAAATAGCCGCCGCATTTCGCGAATCCCCGCAACATTCACTGGATTGTGCAAAGGCGCAAGTGGATTGAGTTCCTCGATCTGCTGGAGCACTTCGTCGGTGATGAGAGTCCCCTCACTAAACTTTTCGCCACCGTGGACGACGCGGTGCGCTACGACGCTGACTTCGCTCGCAGCGACGATAACACCCGTATCCTTGGCGGTGAGCTCGGCGATCATCGCTGTGAACGCTTCAGTAAAACCGCACTTAGGCAATTCCTTTTTCACCTCACCTTTGAGGCCAACGTGATTGAGCCTGGTGCCGTCAATTCCTATGCGCTCCACCTGGCCACGCGCTTGATGGGACTCGTCCTGGGTGTTGTAGAAAGTGTATTTAAGCGACGAGGAACCGCAGTTGATGACGAGAATCTTCTCCGGCCGCTCGCCTTTGAGCTTGAGGCCGTAAGGGTCTTCGCTCTTCTGCAACGCGGCCGCTGCGTTCGCCGGGTTGGCGAAAACGAGTTTCATCCGTTCTCGGATCGTCTGGGATATGTGCCGTACCGCTCGTGGTTCGGCGACGATGATCGACTGAAAGAGCGAAACCGGAATTTGCAGCACTTCGCAGGGCGTTACTGCAATAAAATCCGCGAGCAGCGGGTCGCCAGTCAGAAGTGCCATCTCGCCAAACGTTTCGCCTGCCTTCAGCTGTCCGAGCGTTTGCCGTCGGCCACCATCCGCCGGAATCGAAGCGAGCATCGTGCCACTCAGCACAACCCCAAAATGCGTGGCCTCCGCACCATGGTGCGCGACAGCCTCGTTGGCCTCAAACGAAGAGACCCGGGAGTTGTTTACTAGTTGGTGAAGGTGTTCGTCGGAAATATAATGAAAGACGCCTACCTCTTGTTTTAAGAAATCAGGTAAGTTCATAGAAATTCGCAGGACATTTTTACCTTAGACCATTTGTGATTGACGGCGACTGGCAAAACATACAGGTCGGCGGAGTTCTGGCAGGATAGGCAAGGGGTTGCGGAACTGACCAGCCCCTGCGGCGACGGCGGACAGCGCTTGGTGGCCTAAATAGCCCAACTAAGAGACTGAATACCGCTGATTTCCCCTGCAAACGACACCATACAAGGCATTTAGGATTTTGTATTCTCCGGCTGTTAACCGAATGCGTTTTATTCGTAGCGATTCTGGTCCTCATCTTGTAAGGAAGGGTCAGTACGTGCGGGACGTAAGAGAACGTAATGATTGAAATTGCCTGCGGTGTTGCAACGCCGTATAAACACTCGCTATTTGTGAAATTACCGTAAATCGAGTCCCCACGGGCCGACGCTTCGATAGCTCCGGCCGCTCCCATACGTCGCCGTACAGCACATTGTCAGTCAGCTCGGCCAGCTTGAGGGCAAAGTCGCCGATGGGTGATGGGACCTCGATTTATTGATCCAAAAGCAAGAGCGGGTTCCTATTTAAGCCTGAAGACCCAGCGGACTTGGCCACGACCATTGAACAGTACTTCACAGGTAATTTATTTGCCGCCCTGGACAAACGACTCCAGGAGATACGGGAATACGCGGCGGAACTCCATTCCTGGGACACGGTCGGCAAAATGACGTTGGGAGTCAATACAAATTTGCTTCGATTGCCGGTGCCTGCTCGGTAGCGCGAAGACGATCCCTGTTCATCTGCCCGGTAAGTCGTGCGGGACCGGTTGAGCTGGGACGGCTTCCCGGACATGTTCGGCCTAGTACCCGGCACATTAGCTCTCCGAGATGGAGTGGAGCTCGCCGGTACCGAATCCGTCGGTACCGGAAAATTTTGGATATGTAAGGGCCTCCCAAGTTTGGCCGTGGAGCCCTCATTTACCGACAGAAACCGGCTTCCCTTTGAAGAAAGCCTCAAATGCTGCACGCTGTGAAATTTCTGCGAAAACTCGGTTAGAAAACGCCTGCATATCAGCTGCAGAAGTACGCAGTCAAAATGATTTTTTGAGGTGGGACTATGTCCCACCTCGCCTCGCGTTAGCGAGGCGGCGTAGAACAAATTTCGTATGACTTCGATCCCATTCCACCTAAGCTGCTTAGAACCCTAGTCCCCGGCCCTATAAGGGCCGGGGACTAGCTAACTAAGCTTAACTAGCAGTTTTGCAAGTAAGGTCGGGCTTCGCCCGAAAAGTGGCGCAAAATGCGCGCCACTTTTCCTTTATTTTAAATCAACGAATATGAGCTTTTGTTGTGGCCGATTCTATGAACGCGCCAATGCTTCCCAGCTCCATCTTTTAACAGCTTGATGGCTTGGTCCCGGGAGAGCCCTTCCTGCATGGCAGCACTGGCAAGGGCCTCTTGGCCTGAATTCGGGTCTTGTCGTATCAATTTACGCAGTATCTCTATGTTCCTAAGCTTGGCTTGCTCGATAGGGTCCTGAACAGGGACAAGGCCGGCGATGTGCCAATCGCCTTTTTGATCTTGCTCGCTCTGCACTTCGAAGGCGAAGCTGCCCTCGCCTTCTGGCGCATATCGTTTCAGCCACGATTCGACGCGGATGATCTTGTTGTTTGGTCTAGTTTTATTCGGGAAAATCGTCAGATTATGGATTGAGTCGGCCTTGGCTTCCTTATCCTGCCCACCATAGATGGTATTTTTGTCATATTTGCGGCTGTGGTCGAGCACTGTCACTGTTGCTCCGAGATCAGCAAGTTTTCGAAGCTGCAGGTAGATCGGTGCAGTGTGCCCGGTGAACTCGCCGCCTTGTCCCGGTGGTAGCAAGCTAGCCCAGCTATCAAAGATGATCCACGGTCCGTGTCCCTTCTCCAACACGCAATCCCTTATCATTTCTTCCAGGAATGGATCCTCTGGCCTGGGGGTCGGTTGGGTTCCGAACCTATTCCAAACTTTGAGGTCGTTGCTACGCGACAGGTCCAGTCTCAAGTCATCGTTCCTAGCTTTGATAACAGTAGGGGGATTCTCATAGTCCAAATACAAAACCCTCCTCTGACGAGTCTTAAACCCGAGGAATTCTTCTCCATTGGCAACGGAATTGGCGGCAACGAGCATAAATGTACTTTTGAATGACCCTCGTTCGCCGAATACCAGCTGAATACTTCTCTCGGCGAGGAAGGAATTAATCAACCATTTGGGCTTCGGAGCGAAATGTGGATCAAAGCTCGGCAGATTGCTCCAAAGCTGATGACTTTCTCTCGGGAATCGCTCGATCTTTGTGTAGTCCTCGGGATTTTCCAGCACGTCTTTTAGCCAGATTCTATCCGCGTCACTAGCAGGGTGGCAAAGTCCGCTAGCTAGACATTCGATCCACGATGTGGTCTTGGGCTTCTTCCTTCGTGAGAGCCGCTTCCAATGTCGAGTGCCACGATAAACTGAAAATACATAGTGGTCCCGCGTACTGTAATCCTCGAACTTGATATCGGGGATTGGGCCTAGCTCATATCCGTATTCTGAATCTGTAGTTCTATGGCTGTGCATTGACTTTTTCTCCTTAGCGCTGGGGGCCCGCTGCGGGTCCAATTGACGAGCGACATCGCAGGCGCGACAGGCTGAAATTCCAACAGTTCGGCCCGCTTTAGCGACCATCTTTGGCCGTTTGCCCGCAATCTCTGTCAGTAGCTTGCTCACACTAGTAGGCATCATAAGGAGCGCTCAGCGAACGCAGATATCTGGGACAATAAATCCTCCGTGGTCTTGGCCATGTTCGACCTTCGCTCAGGGACCACTAATCAGTAAGGAGGATATTAAACATGCCAGATAGAGACGGTTCTGGAGCCAATACTGTCAATAGTGCGGTGGACTGGTACGCTGAACTGGGCCTTGTTCAACGCTTCCCGAGACCTCCAGAAAAAGAGATCTCGGCCCTGATGAGGGAAATCGAGGAGCCAAAGATTTTTCTTCGAGATAAGGGCAACAACGTCGAAATCGTAGTTAGTTTCCCGTTGCGTTCACAAGTCTTCCCACCACAAATGAAAGAGCAAATGGCGAAGTTTGGCTTGACACTTTCGGAAGCCTTCGATGCTGTCCTTTGGAAGAAGCTTGAAACGAATACGGCGTGGGTAGAACTAGCTGGAACAGAAATTGAAGCTTATCGTCAGACTTGGATGCAACTCTATAGGCTAGCCTACCTGGGGCATTATCACCCGTCAGCGAATCAATGGCTAAAGACAATTGAACAAAAGATGACCCTAGACCGAAGAGTGGGCCGCCGGGGAAGGAGGCCGCAAACGCAAGCTGAAGCGGTTAGTCTGCGGAATCGGTACAACACACTGCTCACCAAATGCCGGTTAATACACTCCGCTGCTACAAATACCGTTGAATCGCTTGGGAACTCGGTCGACAGCTACGCTTCAGTCCATATCAGGAAGGCCATATGGGACCAAGTCAGGCGGCACATCCACGGAATGCCTGGGGACGGCTACATCTTCAGTGGAGAAGCGTTTACGAATATTCCATATCGTCATGGCACTTCAAAGCTACACGACCCAAAATCCTGGAAACCTCATCAGCTGGCTATCTCTCTACTCTCATTCGAGCGCGTACAAGCTTACCAGACGATAGAAAAGAAAATCTTGCCGACAAAAAGCAAGAGCCCCACCCGCAATTAATCCCCTCATTTCTCGCGTTCCAAATTCCAATCTAAATTCTTAACCTACTGGCGTTAACGAGGGAGAAGTGGCGCCACAGTTTAACCAGCGCGAGCATAAGTGCGGTCCGCTGACACAAGCGGGAGACATATCCTCTTTGCCGGCGAAGACCTTCGAAGAGCGCCACTACACCGTCGCCGAAATCTACCCACGCAACGAACAACCTGCGAATCCAAGCTCAGGATTTGTGCGCCCCGTGGACGAAAAGCAAAGCTTGTGCGCCAAGCACGCTCCTAATACCCTTAAGCCTGCGACCACGACAAGACGAAGGCGAGGCCCTTCATTGTCGCGGAGAAGTGGACAGGCAGGAGCAGTGTTCCAACGCGTTAAACCTTGGAATTCGCAGGCACCCACTTACGGAAAGTTTTGGGTGGATGTGCCGGGCGGATACCGCAAACAAAAGACGGTTTCACTGGGACCGTGCGCTACACGCACGATTGCACGCCAGCGACTCCGTCTCCACCTAGAGCAGTCGGGCGTGAATAGCAAGCAGACCTTCTGCGAAAACACTACCCCGGCTACCACCTTCAAACAACAATCGGAGCGGTGGCTTGATTATCTCGCCACCCGCACTCGTAAACCCGTCAAACCCGCCACCATTGCAGGTTGGGAACAAGCTCTAAAAGCATGGCTTCTGCCCAACATAGGCGAGAAGCCGCTTGCCGACGTTACCAATAAAGTCCTTCGGGAACTCGTCGCTAAGATGAATGCAGCCAAACTCTCACCAAAAACAATCGTCAACTACACACAAGTCGTGAAGCTGGTTGTCGCCTCAGCCGTAAACGAGAACGGTGATCAAATTCATCCTCGGGTGTGGAACAATGATTTCGCCGGAGTGCCAATCGTAGATAAGACAAAGCAGCGCAGACCAACCATGACGCAAACGGAGCTTGAGGAAATTCTCACAAGCGTCAAAGACCGTTACCGAATCCTCTTTGCTTTGCTCGCCGGAACCGGCCTTCGCATCGGCGAAGCACTTGGCCTAAAGACCACCGACTTTGGACCCGACTGTCGCGTCCTCCACGTTGACCGCAGCGTGTGGCGTGGACAGGATCAGGCTCCAAAAACATCGAGCGCAATTCGCGCCATAGACCTTCCTCAACCACTAGCTTGGATGGTCCGCGAATTCATCTTCAACAAACATGGCTATCTCTTCGCGACGGCGAACGGGACGCCGCTTCAACAGCGCAACGTTCTACGGGTCTTGCACGCCACTGGTAAGCGGGTGGGGTTGCACGCCTTTCGTCGCTTCCGTGCTGCGGTTCTTCGCAAGGCGCAAGTGCCAGAAGACATCATTGGGTTGTGGCTCGGTCACGCGCAAAACTTGACGGATAGGTACGCCGCGCAGTTGCGAGAAGACGTGGCGTTTCGGTCCGAATGGTGCAAACGCGCGGGCTTGGGCTTTTCAGTAGTTACACTGGTTACACAAAACGTTGTGAAATTCGAAGGAAGGAAGGTTGCGTAAACGTGTTGAGGGCAAAGGGTTTTGAAGTGGTCGGGCACCCTGTCACACTTTTGAACCGCTACTCCAAAGGGCTGTCAGACTACGTGCCTGCCTGAAGAACGTTGAACGTTAGTTTACTGACTAGGGTTGGACGGGGCAGACTCCTCTCAAGGCTTTCCATGCGACCACGTTGGCACCAAGATGCCACTCCTCAGGGTGGTCTTTCGCATACTTCGTGATTATGGCCGCCACTTGGGTGTTGGTCATCCCATTCACACAGGTTTGCATGGTCCTGAAGTATTTGCTCTTGCTTGGGGCATCGAAAAGTGGGGCCAGAAGTATCCCATCCATCAGACCAGCAGCATAGATTGCCCGCTCAGCCTCTCCGAATCCAAGGTACTTCTCAGTCTTCATAAAACCTTGGTACACAATAACTTCGTCTTCGGATTTTTGGGGAACTGCCATGTTAAGGGGCACGAATAGTGTCAGCACTGAAAAGACCATCAATCCTCTGTGTTTCATGGCTCAAACCTGTCAGAAGAAGGCATTGGCTGGGTTCTCCTTACATCAGTTCTTCACACGGCTCTGCATACCAATCTTGCGCTCCGGCCTCCAAGATATACCCAATCGGGTAGAGCGCGTGCCTGTAAGCATAAATATCAGCGATAGTAACTTCTATTTTTGCGCGCAGGGGTCTGCCCTTCAAGGGCGTTTGGTCTTGGGTCAATGCGAACCAACCTAGAACACCCTGACCGGGGTTCAGATTCCAAGGGTACCGCCCATCATAATGACCAACAGTTTTTGGTTGTAGGTGCTTCCCCCTTCCCTTCGCCACCGTAATTCGGACAAATGCTCTCACCGGATGAGTTTTTCCCTTGTGGAAGATTTGGAACCCCACGGCGGGCAACTGTCTCTCTGGATTCTGCTGACTCAGCCTAAAGTCAATGGGGGGAACTAGAACGCTGGTTTGCTCATCGTATATTTGGTTTCTTCTCTTCTTGAGTTCATCCACACCGTACTTCTTCCCACGCGGGTGCTCATCAACGTAGTGACCTATCGCACAGTGGCAATCAAAGCAGACGGGGATTGCATTGTCCAACGTTCCCGGCCCTGCCCTGTCTATGTGGGCTAGCTCAATTCCCACGCCACAGGTTTTTCCACACAAGCAACACACCCTTCGGCACCAGAGAAGGGCTTTGACAGCATCTTGTGGCGCGAAATCATTCTTACGAGAACTCATTGGGCAGGATTCTAGTTCGGAGTTTCTCAAATAGCAAAAGAAAGCAGCCGCGTCAGCAAGCTCTGCTTCTGCGTTTCAGGTCGCGGCGAGTGATACACGCCACAGCACCACACACGCACGGGTGCCTTCGGGTTCTGCACCAGAACGGTGCAGGTAGTTCCACACTTGCAGGTGAACGTGTAGCTGGGCACCGTCTGGGGCGTCACCCGCTGCACTCTGCCGTTCACCATCTGCATACCGTCACCAAGCGTGACTTCGCTCTTAGTCCACATACGTCACCTCTTTCAGAGGCACGGTCTGCGCTTCGCTGAACAGGTGCAGCGTGTTACCGCGTGCCGTGGTGATGATTCTGGCCGCGTCTTCATTCCGAACAACAACGCGCCGTCTGAACCGTTCCACCCACTGCCGTCTGGTGAATCGAGTGCGCTGCTGCATCAGTTTCTCTTCGTGCTCTTGCTTCAGGTGCTCAATCTCCCACGGTGCTAACTCTTCTTTTCTCATTTCTCAGTTCCTTCAATGATATTCAACCGGGCAAACTGCCCGTTGTACTTCAACTGCGCTTCGTTCACGGCCAACGCTGCTGCGTGTTCCGTTTCGTAGTAGCCAAGAATCTTCTTGGTGCCCAACACGCTCATGGCTGCACGCCACTGCTTCCGTCTATCGTTCCAACAGACGCCAACGTATCGGCTGGTGAAGTTCTTCTTGGGTTGTTTTCTTGGTGTGATGATTAACATGCGTACTCTTTCGGGCAAAAAGGGGGACGGCAGGAAGCGTGAACCCCCTGCCGTCCCTTGTCTCAATTTGGGTTGTCTTAGCTGTGCAGCTTTAGTGCAACGCAAGCGTTGGAATCAACCAGCTTGACGCCAAGACGGTGAACAACCCCGTACAGCGTCTGGAAGTACTCAGCGAACCTTTCAACAGACTTGATGAGTGCGGGCTGCACGTCTTCCACTATTGCCAGACGCGCAACAGAGCCACACACAAGAGCAACGTCACCCGCTGCTGCCGTCATGTCTGCGTTCACAACGTAAGGCAGACCCAGCAACATGCCGTTCTGAAGTTCTGGGTAGAGTCTGCGCTGATTGCCGTCAACCTGTTTCATCAGGCGAATCTTCAGAGCCTGAGAACCCATGAAGACGGGCTTGCTGTCTGCCTCAAGATAGGCTTGATTCAGTGCGCCCAACATGTCAGTCAGTTCTGCCAACGTGGGCACGCTGGTGCTGGCTGCCGTTGCTTCAACGCTAATCTGCGCAAGCAGACCAACGGTGCCGTCAGAAGTGGCATAGGTATTGAACGCCCGGCCAACACGCTTGCCCAGCAGCGTCTGCAAGAATCCATCAACGTCAAACGAACCGTTCTGCACGTCTTGCTTCAACTGATTGCTCAGCAGCGTTGCGCTTGCAAACGTCACCGGGTTCGCAGTGGGTGCGTTGAACGTGGGGTTGGCGTTCGGCAATGCACTGTTCTCGCTGATGATGCTGGCAACGTTCGCAGAGTCATCATCAAAGAACGAAATGTAGGGCTTGCCCGTCAGCGTGTTCTTCACCGTGAGGCCAGCCGTCAACCAACCGCTTGCGCTCACAAGCTTGCTGGTGTACTCGCGCCGCCACTGGGAAGGAATGTTGTAGCTGCCGGGTGCCGCGCCTTCGCTCAAACTTGCGTAGGTGCGCTTCTCCTGCCCACGGTAGTTCACGAACTGGGAGAACTCCAACGCTTCACGCAGTTCTTTGCTGGTGTTGTCCGTGCACAGTTCAGCCGCGTTGCCGTTGCTGCTGCGTGCTGCTGCCGTCTCATCAACTTCTAGTGCATCAGCAAGGCGAAGCAGGCTGTTGACCATCGCTTCATTCTGCTTGCTGAATGGCGTCTGCTTCAGTAATGCTTCTGCACGCGCCAGTACTTCTTTTCTTTGACTCATCGCTCTTTCACTCGCTTATGTTTTGGATTCCCGCGTCACTTCAACCCAGCGGGTTCAGGGTCACTGCAAACTTGGTTACTTGCGCTTGGCCAGTTCCAGACGCGAACGCAACGCTGCAAGCGTGCGTTCATCAACGCCAACAACAGAGGCAGGCTTGCGCACAGGCGCACCATCAGGGAACAACGCACGTGCGCTGATGCTGCTGGAATCGTATGCGGGTGTGGTGACGGGTGAGCATTCAAAGATTCGCGCACGCTTCACGTTTCTGCGTTCGTACTTCTGGCCGCGTTCATCCGTGGCAACGTCCCACGCATCTTGGTCAACGAACATGCCGAAGCTCATCTTGTTCACATCTGCACGCTTGATGCTCTGGTAGACGTTCTGACCCAGTGGGCTGTTCGGCAGTTCGCAACGCATCGCGAGGCCGATGCTGTCAGAACTTAATTGCAGCGTTCCCGCTGAAACCCTGCCCAATATCTGACTGTTGTCATGGTTCCATGCGCAGTAGATTTCTGGGTCATCAAGGCTTTCATCAAAGCAGCCGGGCACCAGCACTTCACGGAACCCACCAAGGTCTTTGCTCAGGGAGTTATAGACGGCTGGCCGTCCCTGAATCACCATCTTGCCGTCACCGCTTGCACGCAGTTCTATGCCTGCAAAGCGTACTTCACGCTTCTCACTCATACAGACTCACTTTTCTTTTTAGGATTGAACTACCGTACTGCAAACTCTTTCACAGGCCGCACGCCAAGACGGTCACGCAGTGCCTGAAGCTCTGCCGCCGTCATTGCGTTCAGAATCGGTGCCGCGTAGGTGTAGCCAGCGTGAACGCTTGGCAACTGGTGAGGCCGATGTTTCGCTGCACGCTTCATGCTGCGTTCTCGCACAACAGGGTCTTCGCAGACTCGCTGCCACACACCCCAGCAGTCTGTTGCCGTGGCTCTGGGTGACACCAACCTGTGCTTCATCAGCAGAACGCTGTACGAAGGTGTTTGCTGCTTTCTCATCGGGGTGCATTCCTATTGAAATGTTTCTGCCAGTACTCATCTTGCTGCCGCCAGAACTCAGCGTCAGCTTCGTCAACCGTTGGCCACTTGCCGCCGTTCTTGCGCTGCATCTCTTCTGCAATCTGGGCCAGCGTCATCAGTTCAAGTTCGGTGTCAGTGGCGTCTTCATATCGCAGCATGATTTCAAAACTCTTCTTGAAATCACCTTCACCAAACACGTAGTCAGGTGGTAGCAGTTCTCTGATGCTCACGATACTTTTCCCGCGTCCTTCAGCAAGTCCCAAGCTGACTTGGGTTGCTGCACCAGCTTCACTTCTTCCTGCAACTGCGCAATCTGCCGCTTCAACACGCCAATGGTTCTCAGGGCTTCGCGTTGTACTTTCACCATCGGTGACACGCGCTGAACTTTTGTGTGCTTCCCGTTGCTGTCAGTGATGACAGTGGTGACCATCAGACCGGTCTTTTTCAGTTCCGCCGTTGCGCTTCTCAGGTTCGCTTTCATGATTTCCAAGGCTTCATTGGCGTCAGACAATTCCTGCACCGGGTCAGCGGCCATCAGTTTTGATTTCTTCTTCTTCATCGGCCTTTTCCCTTCGTTTCTTGGGGGTATAAGAGTTATTCACGGGCACCGTACACAGAAAAGAAGCTTGCGCGTCGGTCTGGGCGAACACACTGACAGAAAATGAGATACCCCCTACCCCTTTTTCAGTGAGTGGTTAGACTTGCTTGCCCATCATCCACAACGTCAGCCGCGCTTCTTGCTTTGCTGCTCTGGCAATGCCTTGGTCAAGCTCACGCAGCTTGCGTCTCAGCTTCGCCTTCTTGCGCTTCATCACGCTGGGCTTCACCAACATTTTGAAGTACTTCAGGTGGCTGCCGTCTGTGAGTCTGATGCAGCGAACTCCAACGCAGTGAAGCTCTGGGTCACTGCTGCGGGTCTGCATCCAACCTTCACTGGCGTCAGGCAGTGGCAGGCCGTCAACTGGTATCGGGTCTTCGTTGGTCTGCTCATTCTGCCGCTTCACTTCAATCAAGTTCAGTTCACCTTTGGAGTAGAACAGCTTCGCTGTTGAGGGTGCTGGCCGTCTGGCGGCTGGCACCTTGTGCTTTGCTGGTGCTGGCAGGCTGATGAATGCGAACAGCCCCAGCTTCCTCAGCTTGTACATTCGTTTCGTCTTCTTCACTCTCTCACTCACTCTCAGGATATGGTGGGGCAGGGTTCAAAGAGAGGATTAGGCTCTGAATCCCCTGCCCAGCCCAGTGTTGCCTTAGCAGGAGTGCGTTGACGCACAAAGAGAAAAAGGCCACTGGGGAAATCGAAGGCCGGGGAGAGGCACCACCCACGCACCCGGCCATGCACAGTGGTGGAAACTGGTGACTGATGAGATGACCAGCCAAGCAACGCTTGGAACCACGATGCAAACTTAGGGGTGTGTGGCTGCTAGTGGTTCGGACACTGGAACAGCCACACAGAGACGTGCCCGTTTGCGGTCAGGTGCGTAGCGGTGTCGCTTCGCGTCTCAAGCTCTTGGAAATGTTTTGGGATTCGTTTCAACCCGTGGGTACGGGGTGCCGAACTCTCTACCCGTGGGCCGCAAAGCCCTTCAGGTTCTGCACAACTGTGCGCACGCGGGGTGGAACTTTCCCGCCGCGCTCTTGAACTTCACAAGAAGTTCATAACACATGGGCATATCTATACACAATTCCGCTGTTTATGCGGCTGGGAACGCTCTTTTCCGTAACGTTCCTAAAGCATGTACTTTCTACCTACCCTTCTTCAGCTTGTTTGCCCGGTACTTGAACATGTTCCAGAACGCACGCTTGCGCTCGTGTCGGGCCAGCCGCTGCCGCTTGCGCCACTGCTTCTGCCTCTTCTTGTTGCTGAGTCTGTGGCCGCAATCTTTGAACCTGCCATTAAGCAGACCACCAACAGACTTTTCGCAGTGCTTCCCGCACGCGCACAGGCAGTGATACCGCATTAGTCCGTGCGTGGTGTTGTTTGAAAGCTTCCACACAAGCAGCAGGTCAAACTCAAGACCCACCAGCTTGTCCGTGTGAGTCAGGGGCTTGTTCAGTGTTCGCTTCGCTTTGTCCAACGCATCGGCGTCAATCCGCTCCCACTCTTGCGGTGTGATGCTGGGCTGCTTCAGCGTCATCAGCACCGGGTTCTCAAGGTGGAACGCTGCTGCTGCTCTTTTCCACCCGGCGTTCATTGCTTCACGGGTCATGTGGTTCGGGTTCGAGTGCTGCTTCTTGCGCTTGCGCGATTTCACAACCTTGCGTATGTAGGGTCGCTGCACCCGCGTGCCTTCGTCAATGTGATAGAGCACATCAGCAAGACGGTGCTCGTAAAGTGGTCGCTTGCTCATCAGGCTGCCTTCTCCAACTGAACGCCCCGGCCAGTCACCGCGTCATACAAAGCCCACCTGCCACCCATGAACACAACGTTGACGCGGTGAGAGACAGTGCCCACCAACAACGGGCAGTCATCACGTTCAACAAACGCACTCCGGTCTGACAGCAACCGCTTGAACTCTTCCACCGTTCGTGCGGTCTTCCCCTGCAAGCTGAAGAAGGTTTTCTCTGGTGGTGCGGTCACGGTGGTGTTCTTCAGCGTCTCTATTGCAGCCGCTTCCAGTTCTTCCTGTGACTTGGCCGGGGCCGCTGGCTTCGCGGGTTCTGCCGTCTTAATTCCACCTGTTCTGTACTCAGCAACCAAGCTCTTGAACACTTTCTTCAGTGCGTGTGGGCCGCGCTTCGCCTTCTTGACGTGCTTGGGGTGACTCAGCGCGAAGTTGACCACGTTGCGCAACAGTTCAGCGTCACCAGAGCAGTGCTCATCCAAGAAACGCTGCAACGTTGCCGCGAAACCTTGATGCTTCCCGCGTGTCATGCGCGTCTTCTTCCCAGCACTGCCTGCAATGGCCATGTGGTACTTGGTGGCAAGACTGCGCATGGCGTCAGAGACGTGCAGGGCTTTCAGTTCCTGAGCCACTGGCAGGTTGGCAACAATGACCATGTACCTGTTGCAGTTCTGCCGTCCCTTGCCTGATTCCATCTGCACCCAGCCAACACCACCAGTCACACACAGAAGCTTGAACGCACGTCTAACCGTTCGCTCTGACGTGCCCACCGCTGCCGCTATGGTTTCAGGGTCAACGCGCACCCAGTGTTCATCTGCGTTGCGCTGCAACAGGTAGAACACAACACTGATGTGGATGTCTTTAACTCCTTCGGGCCGCGTCTCTGGGTTATGCAGGCCGCGCACCGTCTCTCTGAATTGCTTATCGTTCATCACTCACTCTCTTTCGTATCCTTCCGTGCGCACAGTTGTGCAGCTTAAAATCGGTCAATTTGGCCCGGCCACGTTGGCCGACTAGCTTATAAAGCGTAGTAACGCAAAGTGGGGCCAAAAATCCCAAACTCTCCTTGCTGACAAACCATGATGCAGAAACAAACAGACACGCAGAGCGTGTCCAAGTGTGTTCCGCGAAAAGCGGTCAATTTGACCCACTTTAAGCCGCACACTGTGCAGACCTCCAGACACACCATTGCGCAGACTTCTACGCAAGCGTGCGTGGTTCTCTCTAGTTGTTCAGGGATTGCAGAACCGTCCCTGTGGACGGTGTTGCGAAGTGCGTGTGTGCCGCACCCTCTGCCGGGTCTTCGATATATATTGTGACTGAGCCGATTGCTTCCTGACCATAGAACGGCAGTACCGGTGGTGTAGTACTTCCATCGTGGTATCCTGCCGCCATGCCAGCCGCCGTCATCTTTTGCCGGGTCAGCACCGCGAAGCAGGCCGAACGCAACGAAGCCAACCTGCCCACGCAGCAGAAGCGTTGTGATGACTTCTGCCGCGCTCAGAAGCTTCCCGTGTTGCGTGTCTTCCTTGCAGAAGGAGAATCTGCGTGGGAAACCACCCGGCCAGTCTTTGAAGAGTCTCTTGACTTCGTGCAGCAGCACAAAGGCCGCGTCACTCACTACGTGGTGCAGGATGTCAGCCGCTTCAGCCGCAACATCCAGACTCAGGCCGTGGCTCTGGGCCGATTGAAGAAGCTGGGCGTCATGCTGGTGAGCGTTGACGAACCCAGTATTGATGACACGCCTGTGGGTCAACTGATGTCCACCATTCTTGGTGGCGTGTCAGAGTATCAATCGCACGCGCTCTCTTCCCGCGTCAGGTATCGGTTCCAAGTTGGCCGTGAAGCTGGCCGCTGGCTGCACATGGCACCGCTGGGATACCTGAACCATAACAAGACGCTGATTCATGACCCAGAGTCTGCACCGCTGGTGCGCCAGTGCTTTGAACTGGTGGCCGAAGGCAAGTACACATCAGACTACGTGCGCAAGGTCATGACTGCTGCCGGGCTGCGAACACGCAAAGGCCGCAAGCTCACCCGGTCTACGTTCTCAATGATGCTCAAGAACCCCACGTATTGCGGCATCATCAGACACGATGGCAAAGAGTACGCTGGTGCGTTCGTGCCGCTGGTCAGCGCAGAACTCTGGCAACAGGTGCAGCGCACCCTTGCTGGGAAGAAGAAGGCCGTGCCGCGCATCGCAACATCAGAGCAATGGCCGCTGCGTGGCTTCGTCAAGTGCGCAAGCTGTGGTCAGAATCTGACATCAGGCTCACCGCGTGGCCGTGGTGGGAAGCAGTACCCGCGTTACTGGTGTTTCAATCCTGACTGCACGAACCCGGTCAGCGTGTCCAAGCAGCAGATTGAGGCTGACTGGCTGGAACTGCTCAGACTCACCGAACCCACCGCTGATGCGCTGGTCAACATTCTGCCCAAGATGGCCAAGGCACGATGGAAGCACAGACAGCAGAGACTGACTGAGCAAGACAGAGTGCTGACCACCAAGCTTGAAGACCAGCGAAGTCTGAACCTGAAGCTGACAGAAGCTCAACTGCGTGGTGGACTGAGCAAGGCTGACGCTGACCAGATGCGTGAGCACATCAACAAGAGCCTTGCAGAGATTGAAGACATACGCGCTACGCTGGCTTCAGAAGCAACCACGATGGAAAAGCTGATTGAAGATACACAGCAGCAGTTCCTTGACCTACAGGCAACGTGGTTGAAGGCCGGGCTGTGTGAAAAGCAAGAACTTCAGGCCACCCTGTTTCAAACTGGGCTTGTCTACAGCGAAAAACAGCGTTTCATGGTTTTGAACCAGAACCAAGAGCTTGCAGAGATGGTTTTTGCTGGGCTTTTGGCAGTTCTTCCCGGTGATGACTTGATTGAAGTTCAAAGTGGTCGGGGCGATTGGATTTGAACCAACGACCTCCTGGTCCCGAACCAGGCGCGCTAGCCAGGCTGCGCTACGCCCCGACAATCCACGTGGGGAGAGAAATGGCCTCTCCCCACGCGGGATTTAAGAATAGCATAGGAATCGAACATGGGGCTACCGCGGCGTTCCGTTTCCGGTTGGCAACGGTTAGGATACCAGGTATCGCCAGTCGACAACTGTCCAGAGGAATTTCGCCGGAAAGCATAACTCTCCGACGGGCAAATCTTCGCCCACGGCGCGGATCAGAAGCTGTAGCGCAGCATGAACTCCAGAACGCGCGGCCCATTCAGCGTGTGGGTGAATTTGCCGAAGCTGCCGGAAACGTCAATTTCCGGCACCGCGCTGAAGACGTCGAAGCGCACGGAGTTGGTCACGTTGAACGCCTCGGCCGAAAAGTCCAGATGCTGGCGCTCGGTGATTGCAAAGGTCTTGCGCACTGCCGTGTCCACGGTGAAGTAACCCGGACCTCGCAGAATGTTGCGGCTGCCGACCTGCCCCGGATAGGGATAGTCAAAGGTGGCTAGCGCGGCCTGTGGATTCTGAAATACGTTCATGTCGCCGCCGGAGTCGGTGTAGGCGCCGGTCCGGGGTTTCGGGCCAACCAAGTTGGCGAGGCCGTTCAAGTCCCAGTTGGTGGGAAACGCGTAACCGTTCTGCACGCCAAACGGCAGGCCGGTTGTCCACTTCCACAATCCGGACCAGCTCCAGCCGCCCAGGATCAGGTCGGTCGCCTTGTTCCAGTTCGAGCCCCAACGCCGCGAGCGACCAAACGGCAATTCGTAGATCCAGTTCGCGTTGATTTGGTGGGTCATATCGAAATCGGACACGGACCGAAAGAGTCCCGGATTGAACGGATTGTATAGAGCGGTGATGCCGTAGAAGCTGCCTTGGAACGTGGACACGCGTTCGGCGGCCGAGCCCATGTCGATAGATTTGGAAAAGGTGTAGTTGAAATCGAAAGTGAGTCCCTGCGTGGCGCGCTTGCGAAGCATCACCTGCATGGCGTTGTAGTTGGCGCGGCCCGTTGTGGTCCAGGCATTCAGCGAGGCGTATTGCGACTGGTAGAAGGAGTACGCGCCGTTGATCGGGAAATAGTTCACGTCCGAGAGGTTGTTGTCCGGGATGCCTTCGGTGTCCCAAACCGAGAGCGGCGTGGTTTCGTTGGTATTCCCGCCGCAGAAGAGGTCGTAGGCCGCGACCACGGGATTCTGCACGCCATAGGTGATGGGGTTGCCCGCGCCGTTGATGCCCGTGCAATAGCCAACCTGGTACGCGCCTCCCGCCTGCAAGGGCTGCATGATGTCGGTCCAATACTGCTGCACGTTCGCGGGCAGCGAGGAGGGGTTGAAGTCTTGCGTGGAGGTGCCACCGCGATAGACCTTCGCGAGCGCGGTCACCGCGTCGAAATAGCACAGGCCAGACTTCGGGTCGCACAGATTGATGGGCTGCGCCAAGTCTTTCTCCTGCAGCAAGCGCCGGCTGATGCGGCCGACGTAGGCGACCTCCAGCGTAAAGCCATCCTTCAATTCACGCGTGAAAGAAAGATCCAGAGCGTAGGAGTACGGCGTCTTCATTTTGTCGTCGAGGCTCCAGTAAATTCCAAAGGCGTCCGGCGGGGTCTGTGGAAAGCCCAGCGTCGCCGGCGGTGGATAGATCATGGATTGCAGGTTGGAGAGATCGTGGAGTCCCGTGTAGCGCGGGCCGTTGTCCAAATTCACGTAACCTGGCGGCTGCGTGGTGTCACTGACAAATCCGTACGATCCCTGCTGGTCGTATGTATCCACAGTACCCTGGCCGAAGTGGTCGTAGTAAATTCCCGCGCCCAACCGGATGGAGCTCTTGCCCGCGCCGCCGAAAATGTCGCCGAGCAGTCCGGAGGTGAATCCGGGCGAATACGCCAACGAAAAGCGCGGAGCGAGGTCCTTGTAGTCCCAGCCCCAGAAACCCGGCTTGCCGTTGGCCGGCCCGGAGAGAACCATGTCGAAGTCTGGAGAGTAGGAAATTCCCTGGGTCGCGTCCCGCATGCGTTGATAAAAGAAATTGTCGAGGCCCAGGCTCGGAGAAACCTGATTGCCTCCACGCTCATAGGGCGGTTGCAGAAGTGAATAGCGCAGGCCGTACATCATCGTCAGGTTGCTCTTGATGCGCCAGGAATCCTGCAGGTAAAACTCCATCTCGTTGTCCCGAAAGCTGCGCGGCACGAAGGCTCCGGGACTGTCGGGACTCGCAATGAGCTGCCCGGCTTTGTTCTGCACGTAAACAGTGTCGAGCTCGGTGACAACGCCGGCAAGCGCCATCATCGGAAAGTCGTAGGAGTTGCCGAAGCTAGGGTCCACGGCCGGGAAGTGGAACGCGGCAGGATCGAAGGATTGGCCGGTATTGGCAATGCCGGTGGGGATCAGGAAGGCAGCGTTCGTTAGCGCCGTGGTGAACGAATTGGCGTTGGAATTGCGATTGTTGGTCACCAGGCGGTAGTTTCCGCCGAACTCGATCGTGTGATTTCCCTTCGTCCAGTTGAAGTCGTCCGTGAAATTGTGCACCGGAACGATCCGGCTGGTGGTCCGGTTGTCGGCAACGGGCGTGTCTAGTCCGCGCAGCCTCGCGAAGTTTTCGGTGGAGGCCCCGTTCTGGCCGATGCCCTGGCGGACGAACCCATAGTGAAAGTTGTTTACCTTGGTCGGGCTGATCACCCATGCGTAGCCGGCGATGATGCCCTTCGAATTGTCGGTGGCCACGACGGAAGCGGGCTGACCAGGAAATTGCGGCGCACCGGAGTTGGTGCCGTCCTGATCGCCAGAGACGGTGGTAGGAACTGCGTTGTCATTCTGCAAACCCAGGCGAACGAAGAGGCGCTGACTGCCGCTTTGCGTGATGTTGTAATCGAATTTCGCCACGTAGGTGTCGAGCTTGCTGGGCGTCGGCGCGGAAAAGACGTAGCAGCGGTAGTTCAACGTGTCGCCGCAGTTGTCGCTGTTCGGCAGCGGATAGGTGTTCAGGGTTTGAACCACGTAAGGATCGACGCCCGGGCTGAGGCCCGCCGAAGGAGAACAAGTGCCGGTCCCCGTGCAGCGCGGGTCCATGGTGGTGATCTGCGACGGCCCCAAAGCGTTGAAGCCGGGCCCTGGAGTGTAGGTCGCGCCACTGTAACCGGTCGCGGTATTACCAGCGCCGCCCGGGCACACGGTCGTTGCCGGCGTGACCACGTTGCCGTTGGAGTCCAACACCGGCGCGCACGGATACTGGATCACTCCGTCGCGCAGCGCTGCGCTCGGCACCACGCGTGAAACTTCATAGCTCTCCCGCGTCCGCTGCCCTTCATACGCGACAAAGTAGAACAACCGGTCCTTCTTGATGGGCCCGCCGAAGCTGCCGCCAAACGTATTGCGAAGCAGCCGTGGGGGCACGTTGGGCTGCCCGTTGGTCAGTTCGCTGTGCTTATTGAAATAGTCGTTGGCGACCATGTTGGTCGGCCGGTGGTATTCGTACGCGGTGCCGTGAATCTGGTTCGTTCCGCTTTTGGTCACCAGCGCTACCTGCGCGCCGGAAGAGCGCCCGGAATCCGCACCCGAATTCGTGGTGGTCACGCGGAATTCTTCGATGGAATCCAGAGTCGTGCGCAACGCCCCGACGAACGCATTACCCTCCACCTGGTCGTTATTGTCTATGCCGTCGAGCGTCAGATTCGTCTGGTCGCTACGTGCTCCGTTGACCGCGCCGCCGCGGCTATCGCCGCTGGTATCCACTTTGCCGCGGTCGGCAACGGTTACCACGCCGGGCTGCAAGCTCAGAATACCCGCCGGGTCGCGGCCTTCAAACGGAAGGTTTCCCAACTGAGTCTTGTTGAAAGCGTTTCCAATCGTGGCGTCGGAAGTGTTGATCGTTTGCTGGGTCGCGGTGACTTCGACAGTGGTAACGCCGGTGGAAATCTGCAGGGTCACGTCGTTCGTAGTGGGGGTAGCGACCAGCAGAACCAGCCCGTTCTGCTTCAGTATGGCGAAGCCCGGCGCAGTCACGGTCAGCGTGTAGGTTGCGGGCCGCACCTCCTTGAACTGGTAGACGCCGCTCTTGTCGGTCTGAGTCGTCAGCGTGACGCCCATGTCCGCGTTGGTGATCGTCACGTCTGCCCCAGGAATGACAGCGCCTTTGGGGTCAGTAACCGTCCCGCGCAGGGAAGCTGAGGACCCTTGTGCAGAGCTTTGCGGAGGCTGCAGCAACACCAAGGCCAGGCTCGACAGGAACACAATCAGGTATGAAAAGAAAGACGTACGCCGGTACATGCGCCACTCCCTTGAGTCACACGGACTCGCGGTTCCGGCGAATGAAACAGATTACGGGGCCGGCTCGACCCGATATTTTCGAGCCCGCGCAAAAAACGACTACACCCCTAGGCCGAGGATGCGACGCATCTCGACCTACACTCACCGGCACCGTATAAGATGGAAAGGTATTTAGGCCAGAACCGGAGGGAAGTCAAGCAAAGTTCCACAAATGCAGGGCAGAAGCAAAACGAATTCACACACACCCAACAGGCACAGCCAGGGAGGACCTGGTCCCGGCTGCCGCAGGTTCCCGATTCTTGGGCGCCTCCTAAAACTCGTAACGCAGGGCAAACTGCATTACACGGGGGTTGGTCAGCAATCCTGTATACAAACCGAACGCGCCGCCCGCATCCAGATTGCCAGCGATGCTCTGGACATCAAAGCGATGCAGGTTGGGGACATTGAAGACGTCCCAACGAAATTGCAGGCTCTGGGATTCCGCCCAGGGCATGGTCCAGCGTTTCGCGAGGCCCAAATCGAGACCGGCAAAGCCTTGCCCACGGATCTGGTTGCGCCCGCCGCTTTCGCTGGCATAAGCATCCCGAAATGCCCCAATGCCAGTCGGCCCTTGCGGGTCCCTGAAAATGCTGACGGAGCCAGGAGACGTGCCCGCCGGATCTACCGTTGTTCCGGTCGAAACCGGGCCATTGAGCACCGCGCCGCCGCCCAACTGCCAGTTGGTCGCCCAAGTGTATCCGTTGTTGATTGTGAAGGGGAAACCGGAGGTCCACCTCACCAACCCGGTGAGCTCCCACCCGCCAATGAATGCGTCCACGACTTTGTTCGTGTCGCGACCGAAGCGCTGTCCCCTGCCAAATGGCAAGTCCCAGATCCAATTACCGTTGATCTGGTGCGTCAGATCAAAATCGGACACAGAGCGACGCGCATTCGGATCCCAGGAGTTGATAATCTGCCCGCCCAATCCACCCCAGGCGGTTACGCGTTCCGCGTCGGACATCAAGTCAATGGACTTTGAGAAGGTGTAGTTGACGTCGAACTGCAAGCCGTTGCTGATGCGCTTGTGCACGCTGGCTTGCAGGGCGTTGTAGCCGGCTGACCCCGTAGAACGCCACGCGTACAGCGATTTGAACTGGTTGTTGAAAAATGTGCTTGCCCCGGTCACCGGAGCGTAATAGTGGAGCGGATAGCCATCGCCGTCTGTGGCAACTCCCGCAATCCCCGCATTACCGGAGTAGTCCGAGCCGGCTTGATCCAGTTGCCAAAGCGCGGTGGTCTCGTTGAAGAGGTTGCAGTTGAACAGATCGTAGGCGGCCTGAAGAGGGCTGTTTGTTGAGCCTCCGCTGCATGCCAAGGAATATGAATCTCCGGGGGCCAGGGGCTGAATGATGTCCTGCCAATAAGCTGCCGTCGGTCCGACGCTCTGAGGAGTAATGTCCGCGGTAGCCGTGCCGGCGGCACCAAGTTCCGAAAAGCGCTTAGCCGCCTGGAAATAACTCACACCGCTCTTCGTATCCTTGAAATTCAGCGGCATGGCCAGGTCTTCCTGGACGAGCAAGCGATGGGAAAACCGGCCGACATAGGAAACATCAATGCTGAATCCGTGGGCGAATTCCCTGCCGATCGAGAAGTCCACGGTGTAGGAATAAGGAGTCTTAATGGTGTCGTCCAAACCCCAGTTGATCGCCAAACCCTGGGACTGGTCGGGCGGGGTATAGGGGAATCCTCCCGGAGGCGGAGGTGGAAAAAACGGATTTCCGTTCTGGTCGGTGGTGGGGATAGTGTTCAAATCCGTCACGCGCGGAGCCGTGGCAACGGAGGGAATATTGGAGTTCGAGAGCTGGGTGGAAAGCCCGAACGAACCGTACTGATCGAAGGTCGACAACAAGCCTGCGCCGACGCGGTCATAGACGATCCCGAAACCGCCGCGAATGGAGGTTTTATTCCCGGAGCCGAACAGATCGTGGAGGAGACCCGAGGAAGGATTCGGCGACCAGGCAAACGCGATGCGCGGACCGAGATCCTTGTAGTCCCAATTGTAGTAACCCTTCTTCCCGTTGGCCGGCCCAGCAAGATTGAAAGTAATTAAGGGATCCTCGTTCGACGGGATTCCGTTGAGCATGTCCTGGCCGCGCTGGTTGAACCACTGGCCAAGACTGATGGTTGGGGCAACTTGCGTGCCATCGGTTTCCCACGGGGGCGAGAACAAGGAGTAACGGAGGCCGAGTGTCAATGTGAAGTTCGGCTTCACTTTGTAGACGTCCTGGAAGTAGAACTCGTATTCGTCGGCGCCCCAGCGACGCTTCACCGGGGAGTTGACCGGAAGCGCATCGCCGTTCCTGTCGTAGTTATATGTGGCGTCGACCTCGCTTACGATGCCCATCAAGGCCATGAGCGGGAAGTCGAACGAGTTGTGGAATCCATCGTCGACGGTGGGCAAACCATGGTTCTCCGGGTTCAGAGGGCTGCCGGGTTTCCCCGCAATTCCCGCGGTGTCGAGGCCAGAGGCGTTCGTGTAGCCATCGCTGAAGCTGGTGAGAAAGCTCTCCCGCGGATTTCGGATAAACCGGATGTTGGTTCCGAACTGGAGAGTATGCTTCCCTTTGATCCACGACAAGTCGTCCGTGAAGTTGTTGACCGGCGTCTGGTAGTTGTAGCTGCGCGTGACTGCCAGTGAAGCGTTCGCGGGCGAACTGTCGTCGTTCAGCCCTCGGAAAAAGATAAATGGCTGCGCGTCGTTGTTTCCCAGAACGCCGATGCTTTGCCGTGTATAGCCATAGCGGAAGTTGTTGATCAGATTCGACCGAAGGGTGCCAGTATAGCCGATCGTGAATCCCTTACTGTAGTCCACGTTGGACTGCAGCGGCGTTTCGCCCAGGAAATACGGAGAGGTGCTGTGAGTGTCGTTGCGGAGCGCACCGCGCCAGAAAAGAGAGTGATTGCCGTTTGCCGTCAGCTTGTAGTCTACCCGGGCGATGTACCAGTTGTTGGTTGTCGGAATCGGGCCACGGAAACGGTATCCGACATAATTAAGCCCATCCCCCAAAGTCGGATCTGTCGGTTCAGGAAAACTTTTGAAATAGTTGAGCATCACCTGGTTCGGCCCAATGCCCAAGGGATCCCAGGCTGTCAATTGGCTTGGCAGCACGGCTTGGTCTCCTGAGGGAACGCTTAAGTTGGTACCCGGAATCGAGCCACCGGGGCACGCCGACGTATCCGCGCACCTGTAGAGCACGATCCC